>Ga0247821_10000645_pt1 | contig 19236 bp, 17 predicted proteins | sample 13C_Glycerol_Day_FD_192481 | JGI IMG/M metagenome (GOLD analysis project Ga0247821, IMG submission 192481) | Soil microbial communities from agricultural site in Penn Yan, New York, United States - 13C_Glycerol_Day14 | ecosystem: Environmental > Terrestrial > Soil > Agricultural land | place... | reverse complement strand
TGACCGAGACTTTAGTGAGTGGAACAACGCCCGTGAGCGACAACGTCAACCTGAAACAGCACCTGAATACACCGAGCGAAGAGGGCCAGACCCTTCGCGGCAGTGTGGAAAAGGCGCTGCACAACTATTTCGCCCATCTCGAGGGCGCGGCCGTCACGGACGTGTACAACCTGGTGCTCTCGGAAGTCGAAGCGCCGTTGCTCGAAAGCGTGATGAATTACGTCAAGGGCAACCAGACCAAGGCCAGCGAGCTGCTCGGGCTCAACCGCGGCACCTTGCGCAAAAAGCTGAAGCAGTACGATTTGTTGTAAGCAAGCATCCAAACCAGAAAAGGCGGCTCCCATTCGATGAGGTCGCCTTTTTTGCTGACTCCACCGCGTTATGGAATCTGAAATGACCGACCAGACTACCCGCCTGCCGATCCGCCGCGCCTTGATCAGTGTTTCCGACAAGACCGGGATCCTTGAATTCGCCCGTGAGCTGCAACAGCTCGGCGTCGAGATCCTGTCCACCGGCGGCACCTTCAAGCTGCTCCAGGACAACGGCGTTGCCGCGGTGGAAGTTGCCGACTACACCGGTTTTGCCGAAATGATGGATGGCCGGGTCAAGACCCTGCACCCCAAGATCCACGGTGGCATCCTCGGCCGTCGCGGCACTGACGATGCCATCATGGCCGAACACGGCATCAAGCCGATCGACCTGGTGGCCGTCAACCTGTACCCGTTCGAAGCGACCATCTCCAAGCCGGGCTGCGACCTGCCGACCGCCATCGAGAACATCGACATCGGTGGTCCGACCATGGTCCGCTCGGCGGCCAAGAACCACAAGGACGTCGCCATCGTGGTCAACGCCAGCGACTACGGCCAGGTGCTGGAAAGCCTCAAGGCCGGTGGCCTGACCTACGCCCAGCGTTTCGACCTGATGCTCAAGGCCTTCGAGCACACCGCTGCCTACGACGGCATGATCGCCAACTACATGGGCACCGTTAACCAGGCGGCCGAAACCCTGTCGACTTCCGGCCGCAGCGAGTTCCCGCGCACCTTCAACAGCCAGTTCATCAAGGCCCAGGAAATGCGCTACGGCGAGAACCCGCACCAGAGCGCGGCGTTCTATGTCGAGGCCAAGCCGTCCGAAGCCGGCATCGCCACCGCTGTGCAGCTGCAGGGCAAGGAACTGTCGTACAACAACGTGGCCGACACCGACGCCGCGCTGGAATGCGTCAAGAGCTTCGTCAAGCCGGCCTGCGTCATCGTCAAGCACGCCAACCCGTGCGGCGTGGCCGTGAGCCCGGACGCCGAAGGCGGCATTCGCCAGGCCTATGAGCTGGCCTACGCCACCGACACCGAGTCGGCCTTCGGCGGCATCATCGCCTTCAACCGCGAGCTGGACGGCGAAACCGCCAAGGCCATCGTCGAGCGTCAGTTCGTCGAAGTGATCATTGCCCCGAGCGTCAGCGAAGAAGCCCGCGCCGTGGTCGCTGCCAAAGCCAATGTGCGCCTGCTGGCCTGTGGCCAATGGTCGGCCGAGCGTGCCGCTGCCTGGGACTACAAGCGCGTCACCGGCGGCCTGCTGGTCCAGAGCCGCGACATCGGCATGATCACCGAAGGCGACCTGAAAGTGGTCACCAAGCGTGCACCGACCGAGCAGGAGATCCACGACCTGATCTTCGCCTGGAAAGTGGCCAAGTTCGTCAAATCCAACGCCATCGTCTACGCCAAGAACCGTCAGACCATCGGCGTCGGCGCCGGCCAGATGAGCCGCGTGAACTCCGCGCGCATCGCCGCGATCAAGGCCGAGCATGCCGGTCTGCAGGTGCAGGGCGCGGTCATGGCTTCGGATGCGTTCTTCCCGTTCCGTGACGGTATCGATAACGCGGCTAAAGTAGGTATCACTGCAGTGATCCAGCCGGGCGGTTCGATGCGTGATGCCGAGGTGATCGCTGCCGCTGATGAAGCCGGCATTGCCATGGTCTTCACCGGCATGCGTCATTTCCGTCACTAAGTCATGTAGCGCCCCCTGTGGGAGCCGGCGTAGCCGGCGATGGCATCGACACGATGCCCGTTGCCATCGCGGTGCCTGCATCGCTGGCTACACCAGCTCCCACAGAAGCGAACCCAAGCGGGTTCCCTTTCCGAATTAGCGTCATCGAGGTTTTGACATGAATGTTTTGATTATCGGCAGCGGCGGTCGTGAACACGCCCTGGCCTGGAAAGTCGCCCAGGACCCACGGGTCGAGAAGGTCTTCGTTGCCCCGGGCAACGCCGGCACCGCCATCGAAGCCAAGTGCGAGAACGTCAATATCGACGTCACCGCCCTGGAGCAACTGGCCGACTTCGCCGAGAAGAACGTCGCCCTGACCATCGTCGGCCCCGAAGGCCCACTGGTGGCCGGTGTGGTCGACCTGTTCCGCAGCCGTGGCCTGGACTGCTTCGGCCCGACCAAGGGCGCAGCTCAGCTGGAGGGTTCCAAGGCCTTCACCAAGGACTTCCTGGCCCGGCACAAGATCCCGACCGCCGACTACCAGAACTTCACCGAGATCGAGCCGGCCCTGGCCTACCTGCGTGAAAAAGGCGCTCCGATCGTGATCAAGGCCGATGGCCTGGCCGCCGGTAAAGGCGTGATCGTCGCCATGACCTTGGGCGAAGCCGAAGACGCCGTACGCGACATGCTCGCCGGCAACGCCTTCGGTGAGGCCGGTTCGCGCGTAGTGATCGAGGAGTTCCTCGACGGCGAGGAAGCCAGCTTCATCGTCATGGTCGACGGCCAGAACGTACTGCCCATGGCCACCAGCCAGGACCACAAGCGCGTCGGCGACGGCGATACCGGCCCGAACACCGGCGGCATGGGTGCCTACTCCCCTGCGCCCGTGGTCACCGCCGATGTACACCAGCGGGTCATGGACCAGGTGATCTGGCCGACCGTGCGCGGCATGGCCGAGGAAGGCAACGTCTACACCGGTTTCCTGTATGCCGGTCTGATGATCGACAAGGCCGGCAACCCGAAGGTCATCGAGTTCAACTGCCGCTTCGGCGACCCGGAAACCCAGCCGGTCATGCTGCGCCTGGAGTCGAGCCTGGTGCTGCTGATCGAGGCGGCCTTCGCCAAGGCCCTGGACAAGGTCGAAGCACAGTGGGACCCGCGCCCGAGCCTGGGTGTGGTCCTGGCAGCCGGCGGCTACCCTGGCGACTACAGCAAGGGCGCGGCCATCCACGGCCTGGATGCTGCGGCCAAGCTGGAAGGTAAAGTCTTCCACGCCGGTACCGCGCTCAAGGACGGTCAGGTCGTTGCCACCGGTGGCCGCGTGCTTTGCGCCACCGCGCTGGGCAACAGCGTCGAGTCCGCCCAGCAGCAGGCCTACCGCCTGGCCGCCGAGATCAATTGGGACGGCAGTTTCTACCGCAAGGACATCGGCTACCGTGCCATTGCCCGCGAACGTGGTGAGCATCAGCAGTAAAACAGCGCCTGGTGGCAGCGACGCCCCGTGCGTCCTGCTTCCGGCTCGTCGCCAGGGCCCGTCAAGGGCCTTGCCTTCGACTTGGCGCGCCGCGCATAGTTATCATCCGGCATTTTGCTAAGAAGGGATCTCGTCGTGCGTTGGCTCAGGATCGCCATTGGCCTCACCGTCAGCCTGCTGACCCTGCTCTGTCTGTTCCCGGCTACGGCCGACCAAGGCAGTGGATGGGCGGTATTGCTCGACGAGCAAGCCAACCTGCAGCTCAGCGACGTACGCTCCGAACGCTACCGCAGTCAATTCAGCCCCATCCAGCTGAACCAGCTCAATGCCGCATCGCCTGACCAGGCGTTATGGCTGCACTACCGTCTCGAACCCGGGCAGCACGAACAATTGCTGCGGGTGTTCGCCCCGGACCTTTCCCGGCTTGACCTGTACGCCCTCGATGGCGATCGGCTGGTCAAGCAAATGCACAACGGTCGCCCCTCCGCCGAGGCCGAAGCCACGGTGCGCAGCAGCGACCACCAGTTGGCCCTGCCCAACAGCCCGCACAGCCTCGACATCTACCTGCGACTGGTCTCCGAACACCAGTTGCGCCCGGCCATCAGCCTGGAGCCCGCCACCTCGGTCGCCGCCGACCAGCGTCAGTCGCTGTTGTTCGGCCTGCTGTTCGGCTGCCTGCTGATGCTGATGCTGCACAACCTCATCCGCTTTGCCTATTCGCGCTCCAGCACCAGCCTGGCGCTGGCGGCCTATCACGGCCTGATGCTGCTCAGTGCGCTGATCCTGCTCAACCTCAGCGGCCCCTGGTGGAGCGTGTGGCACACCGCGCAAACGCCTGCCGCCTACCTGGTCGCCTTGCTCGCGTCGCTGGCCGGCCTGACCTTCACCCTGCGCTTCTTCAGCCCCTGCAACCAGCCACGACTGAACCGCCTGCTGCAGGTGGAGATGGTCCTGGTCGCGCTGTGCGGCCTGGTGCTGCTGTTCGTCAACACTTTGCCGCTCAACCTGATGACCTATGCGCTGTTCGCCATCGGCAGCCTGAGCATGCTGCTGATTTCCAGCTACCACTGGTTCAGGGGCTATGCGCCGGCGCGGCTGTTCAGCCTGGCCATGCTGGCCTTCAACATCGGCTGCCTGGTGGTGCTGCCGGCCCTGCTCGGGCTGACCCGCACACCGATCCAGTGGCTGTTGTTCATTCTCCTGGGCATGGCCAGTTTCAGTGGCCTGCTGCTCAACCTCTCGGTCAGCGAGCGCCTGCGCCGCATCAGCGAAGAGCGCTTCAGCGCCAGCCGCGAGCTGGCGGCAAGCAATGCCGAGATCAACGCCAAGGCCGAGTTCCTGGCCAAGATCAGCCATGAGATCCGCACCCCGATGAACGGTGTGCTGGGCATGACCGAATTGCTGCTTGGCACCCCGTTGTCGGTCAAGCAGCGCGACTACGTGCAGACCATCCACAGCGCCGGCAACGAACTGCTGACCCTGATCAACGAGATTCTCGACATCTCCAAGCTCGAGTCCGGGCAGATCGAACTGGACGACGTGCAGTTCGACCTCAACGCCCTGATCGAAGACTGCCTGAGTATTTTCCGCGCCAAGGCCGAGCAACAGAACATCGAGCTGATCAGCTTCACCCAGCCGCAGGTGCCGCGGGTCATCAGCGGTGACCCGACGCGCCTGCGCCAGGCGCTGCTGAGCCTGCTGGACAACGCCCTGAAGAAAACCGAACAGGGGGAAATCCTCCTGGTGGTGGCCCTCGACCAGCGCGCTAGCGCGCCACGCCTGCGCATCGCCGTGCAGGACAGTGGCGAGGCCATCGCCCCGGGCGAGCGCGACGCCCTGCTGCAGGCCGAGCTGCACAGCAGGCACTTCCTCTCCAGCAACAAGCTGGGCGGGCAACTGGGCCTGGTGATCGCCAAGCAATTGATCAACCTGATGCAGGGTGAGTTCGGCATCAAGACCAGCCACGGCATGGGCAACACCCTGTGGATGACCCTGCCGCTCGATCCCCAGCGCCTGGAACAGCCGCCCGCCGATCTCGACGGCCCGTTGCGCGGTGCCCGGGTGCTGGTGGTGGACGACAACGATACCTGCCGCAAGGTCCTGGTACAGCAGTGCAGCGCCTGGGGCATGAACGTCAGCGCCGTGCCGTCGGGCAAGGAGGCCCTGGCCCTGCTGCGCACCAAGGCGCACCTGCGCGACTATTTCGATGCGGTCCTGCTCGATCAGAACATGCCTGGCATGACCGGCATGCAACTGGCGGCCAAGATCAAAGAAGACCCGAGCCTGAACCACGACATCCTGCTGATCATGCTCACCGGTATCAGCAATGCACCGAGCAAGGTCATCGCCCGCAATGCCGGGGTCAAGCGCATCCTGGCCAAACCGGTCGCCGGCTACACCCTCAAGACCACGATGGCCGAAGAACTGGCGCTGCGCAGCAAGGGCCAGCCGGTCATTCCGGCGCCGGTCAGCCTGGCCACGCCGCTGAACCTGCCTGCCGACTTCCGCATTCTGGTGGCCGAAGACAACAGCATCTCGACCAAGGTCATCCGCGGCATGCTGGGCAAGCTCAGCCTGGAGCCGGATACCGCCTGCAACGGCGAAGAAGCCCTGCAAGCGATGAAAGCCAAGCACTACGACCTGGTACTGATGGATTGCGAAATGCCAGTGCTCGATGGATTCTCCGCCACCCAGCAGTTGCGGATCTGGGAAGTCAGCAACCAGCGCAAGCGTACGCCGGTGGTGGCCCTGACCGCGCACATCCTGGCCGAGCACAAGGAACGCGCACGCCTGGCCGGCATGGACGGGCACATGGCCAAGCCGGTCGAGTTGTCACAACTGCGTGAACTGATCGAACACTGGGTGGCCCGCCGCGAAGCGGAATCCTCCGAGATACCGACCCTGTAAAGCGCCGCACGCCTGATACACTTGCCTCACTCCCTTTCCGTCGCGAGCCTCGGCCATGCTCCATGAGTTGTTCAGCGTCTACCTGAAAATGCTCGTGCTCTATAGCCCGTTCTTCGTGCTTTCCTGTTTCATCGGCCTGACCCGCGGCTACTCCAGCAAGGAACGCAAGCAACTGGCCTGGCGCGTGGCCATTGCGGCGCTGATTGCCAGCGTGCTGTTGTACCTGTTCGGGCGGGCGATCTTCGGTGTCTTCGGTATCACGGTCGATGCCTTCCGCATCGGCGCCGGTAGTGTGCTGTTCATTTCCGCCCTGGGCATGGCCCAGGGCAAGTCGGCAGTGCAGACCGACAACATCAACCAGGATGTGACCATCGTCCCGCTGACCATTCCCCTGACCGTCGGCCCGGGCACCATCGGCGCCCTGCTGGTGATGGGCATCGGCCAACCACACTGGGATGACAAGCTGGTGGCCATCGCCAGCATCGCCATGGCCAGCTTCACGGTCGGCCTGGTGCTGTACCTGTCCAACACCATCGAACGCATTCTCGGCGACCAGGGCCTGCAGATCGTCAGCCGCCTGATGGGCTTGTTCGTCTGTGCGCTGGCGGCGCAGATCATCTTCACCGGGATCAAGGGTTACCTGGCGCCCTAGAGCTGCAGCTCGACGATTTCCTTCAGGGCAATGGCCTGCAGGCTGCGTTCGACCTTGTCGCGAAACTGCCGATCGAACAGCCGCGTATTGAAACGCACAAGCTCGGCCCTCACCCGCTGGTGCCTGCGTTGACGAAACAGGAAGCCGGCGCTGACTTGCGACTGGTCCACTTCTTCGTGGTACAGCACCATGTCGACGCAGCCGTTCTTGCCCAGCGCACAAGGCAGCAACTGAAAGATCCCCTGATGCTGCACCCGCCGCTCAAAATGCAACAATGCACGGGCACTGGTAGCGAGCCCATGCATGGCCAGTTCCGTGGAAGCGGCATAGCGACTTCCCGCCGTGGCCGCAATCGAGCGCAGTGCGTTATCAACGATGTGCGGACGTTCGCTATCTGGCCAATGGACTTCGCCGGGCGGCAACGCATCCCAGCCGTAGAACTTCAGCTTGTTCTTGAAGTACCCATACCAGTCAGCGACCTGCCCTTGCTCATGGACAAAACGCGTTTCCTGTCCGGCCTGCAGCAACGCCAGCTGTACCGACGTGCGTTGCGCCGCGCTAATGCCAGGCATGAATGACATGAGACCCGTGCCGACCACGGCGGCCTGATGGTTACTCATGCTCAGCTCCCAGCACTGCTCCGAGGTCCAGCAGGTAGCACTGCTCTTGCTGTTTACGCTCGATCAACGCCCGCAGCTCTGCACGTCGCGGCTCGAACCGCTCGTTGTCCAGTTGCGCCGACAACCCGTTGACCGCAACCTCGCCCTGGATTGTCCGGGCGGGCAATGGTCGCTCAATGGCAACCTGTGCAAGTGGCTCGTCCGTCTGTAACCCGACACTGCACAGGGTGATCACCGGCCCCGGATGAACCAGCCCGATCTCCAGTGTTATCCGGGTGCTGCTCTCGTCACCCTCGAACGTGTACCGCCGCAGGTTCTGCAGACCGTCGTCATTGCCCATCAGGGTATTCAGACCGCGCTCGATCAGGCTGCCGGCAGCTTCATGGCGTGTCTGTAACCAAAGGCTCAAGGGCTGAACCGGCGCCAGCACAGAGGCCGCATCGGTGCATCGGCGCTCGCGAAACAGCTGGGTCATGATCCAGCCACGTTCGGACAACCCTCGTCGGTAACGGCCATACCATGGCGAGTAATGTGCAAAGCGTGAGCCCTGCGCCTTGTCGGCCACCAGTTGCGCATACAGCAGCGAATCGAGTACTGCCTGGCGCTGGGCAAGTGGCACCTGTGCAGCGACCAGCAACAAGGTGCCGCCGCTCATCCACAGCCAATAGTCATCCGTTCCCATGATTCCCCCTCGTCCAGATCTGCTGGAACGTTCGGGACGGCCCGCCTGCGGACCATCCCGAGCGATCAGATGTCGTAATCCAGCACGTTGGCGATGGCACGGTCGCCGAGCTTGTTCTCGATGGTGGTGCGGACGCGCTCATACAACGACTTGTTGAACGACAGCACCGCCGCCCCGGTGTAGAACTGCGCAGCACTGCTCTTCCACTCCAGGACAGTCACATCCAGGTCATGGGTCGAGGTGTCGCTGTGTACGCAGCCCATCGCCAGGACCACTTCACCGTCGGAGGTTTCAATACACGAAGCCAGACCGATATTGGCGGTCTTCTTGCCCTTGACGCTGCGGTCGAACAGTTTCTGGGCCTGATCGACCTGCACCAGCTTTGCCAGGGCATCGCCTGTCAGTTTGTTCAGGGCCGTGCCGATCGGCCCACCCATTACAGCGGTGCCGACCGTCCCCAGGGCCTTGGCGGCAATGGCGCCGACCGTCAGCGCCTGTGCAGTGGTATGTTGGCGCTCATAGCTGTGGCGAGCAGTCACCCAGCCACAATTCTGCATCACTTTGAGGAACTGCTTGAACCAGGCTTCGCCCTGGCCTTCTTCGTCGTACAGGTTGCTGGCCACCAGTGAGGCGAACTGGTAGGCGTTCTTCACATCCCTGCGGCTTTGCTCGGTCATCCCAGCACCGAAAGCCATCAACGATTGCTCAATGACGGCGGCACTATTGGTGCTCAGAATTACGCTGGTGTCGTTCATCTCGAATAGTCCTTTTCATGAAACCCCGGTCATCAGCGACCGGGGGCTTCACACTATTCGAGGCAGGCGCCTGGATCAGGATCGAAGGCTTTCCCTGCCAGGCTCACTCCGTGGCCGGGTACCAGCGCGGTGTATAGACCCACTGGCCGCCATCGGCACGCGGGAATTGGCAAGTCTGCGAGGAGCCGACCAATACCATGGTGCGCATGTCGACCATTTCCGGCAGCAATTGACCCAGGGTGACGACCCGCAAGGTCTGCCCCGGCCTACCGATGTCACGCCCGAGTACTACCGGGGTGTTCTCGCCGCGGTGCTGGCGGACGATCTCCAGTGCCCGGCCCAGCTGCCAGGGACGTGAGCGCGAGATCGGGTTGTAGAAGGCCAGCGCCAGGTCGGCCTGGCAGGCCAGGTCCAGGCGCTTCTCGATGATCGACCAGGGCTTGAGGTTGTCCGAGAGCGACAGTACACAGAAGTCGTGCCCCAGTGGCGCGCCGGCCTGGGCAGCGGTTGCCAGGGATGCCGAGACGCCAGGCAGCATTTCAAGCTCGACCGCATGCCAGTGCGGATCCGTCGACGCGTGCAGGGCTTCGAGCACCGCCGCCGCCATGGCGAACACACCCGGATCACCCGACGACACCACCACCACCGAACGCCCTTGCGCAGCCAGCTCGAAGGCGTGACGGGCGCGTTGCATTTCTTCGCGGTTGTCGGTGCAGTGCATGACCTGGTCGGCACGGAACGGCCCGGCCATGCGCACGTAGGTTTCGTAGCCGAGGATGTCATTGGCCCGGGCCAGTTCGGCCTTCACGGCCGGAACCATGAATTCGGCGGCCCCGGGCCCCAGGCCGATCACGGCCAGGCGCCCGCGGGCGCGACCGATCAGCAGTGGGTCGACAGGTTGATGGGCGAGCGCTACGGCCAGGCCTTCGGCAACGGCATGCACTGACTTCATCGACGGCAACACCTGCGCCGCCAGTGCGCTGGCGGTTTCGGCATCTGGCGCAAAGCGCACCGGGACGCCCAGCTCGGTCGCGGCGGCATGCAGTGCAGGTTCGGCCATCAGCGCATCGCTGGCCACCAGGCAGGCCAGTGCCGGCTCGGCGATCCGTGCCGTGCGCAGTGCTTCACGTACCGCCGCGGCCAGTTCCGGCCCAACGGCTGAGACCGCGACCACGACGCAACGTGGGTAGATCACCAGTTCGTTGGCCGAGACATCCCGCGCCTGGCAGCCAACATGAATGGCCAGCTGCGCCTGTTCGCTCTGCGGCAGTTGCGCATCGGCCAACCAGGGCGCCTCGCCGTCGATGCGCACCGGCTCACCGGCCAGCAGGTCGGAGACAAAGCGCTTGCCCAGCTCCAGGTCGGCCAGGGCATAGCCACTGGGCGGATTGAGCAGGCAGGTGCCGAAGCGCAGCTCGCCACTGGTGGTGATCGCGGGCGCGACACCCAGCCCGGCAGCGATCTCCCGGGCCATGATGTTCACCCCGCCCAGGCCGCCGAGCAAGGGCACTACCGCACTGCCATCCTCGGCCACCGCCAGCACCGGCGGCTCGACGCCCTTCTCCAGCAGCAGGCTGGCCAGGGTGCGAATGACGATGCCGGCCGCGCACAGGGCAATGATCGGCGTGTCCTGTTGATAGAGCTGGCGCAGGGTCGCGCCGAACTCCTGGTAGCTGCAGTCGACACCCTCGACCCGGCCCTCCAGGCCGTGGACCAGGGCGCCGGGGTAGAGTTGCTGGATCTTGCGGGCAGTGGCCAGGCTGCCTGTTCCGAGGATGACGATGGCCGGTGTTTTGCGCGTCATCAGCCTTGCCACCTTTCACCCGGAACGATGATCAGCGAGAAGTACGGCGATGACTGTGGATCGACGTCATCCAGGGCGACGATCTTCTGGTTGGCCATGGTCGCCCGCTCCACGTACAGCGCACGCTCGGCCAGGCCGAGTTCGACCAGTACGTCGCGGACCTTGGGGAAGTTGCGTCCCAGCTTCATGATCACCGCCGCATCGGCTTCGGCCAGGCGACGCTTGAGTTCCTCATGGGGCAGCACGCCGGAGAGTACCGACAGGCTCTGGTTGCGGTACACCAGCGGCGCACCCAGCACCGAGGCGCCGCCCAGCATCGAACACACCCCCGGAATCACCTGGGCCTCGTAGCGCTCGGCGAGGCGATCATGCAGGTACATGTAGGAGCCATAGAAGAACGGATCGCCTTCGCAGATCACCGCCACGTCACGTCCGGCATCCAGGTGCGCGGCGACTTCCAGGCTGGCTTCGTCGTAGAAGTCGCTGATCACCTGTTCATAGGACAGCGGTGCCGGCAAGGCTTCGGTGGTCACCGGATACACCAGCGGCAGCAAGGTTTGCGCTTCCTGCAGATGGCCTTCGATGATGCCGAAGGCGTTGCCGCGCTTGCCCTTGGCCACGAAGTAGGCAACCACCGGCGACTCGCGCAACAGGCGCAGCGCCTTGACCGTGATCAGTTCAGGATCGCCAGGGCCGACGCCCAGGCCAAGCAAACGTCCACGAGCCTGCATCATTCGACCTCCGTGGCCAGGGCATTGACCGCAGCGGCGGCCATGGCGCTACCGCCCAGGCGTCCCTGCATGATCACGAAGGGCACGCCGCGGCTGTCGGCGGCGAGCATGGCCTTGGATTCGGCGGCACCGACGAAGCCCACCGGGAAGCCCAGGATCAATGCCGGCTTCGGTGCGCCGGCATCGATCATTTCCAGCAGGTAGAACAGTGCGGTCGGGGCATTGCCGATGACCACGACACTGCCTTCCAGATAAGGACGCCACAATTCCAGCGCCACCGCCGAGCGGGTGTTGCCCAGCTCACGGGCCAGCGCCGGCACCTGCTCGTCGCGCAGGGTGCAGATCACCGGGTTGTCCGCCGGCAGGCGGGCGCGAGTGATGCCCTCGGCCACCATGCGCGCATCGCACAGAATCGGCGCGCCCTTGGCCAGGGCCTCGCGCCCGGCCGTACCGGCGCCCGGCGAGAACTGCAGGCCATCGATGGCATCGACCATGCCACAGGCATGGATCACCCGTACCGCGAGTTTTTCCAGGTCGGCGGGGATCCGGTCGAGCCGCGCTTCCTCGCGAATGATCGCGAAGGAATTGCGATAGATCTCCTGACCATCGCGGATGTAATCAATCATCAAGGGGGCTCCGTGAGCGGGCATCGAGCAGTGTGCCGGCTTCTTTCAATGTGAGGTCGCACGCACGCAGGGCACCGAAGCCCTTCTGGTGCGCGTCGCGAAGGTACAGGTCATAGCGGCCCGGGGCACGGGCCAGCAGGGTTGCCGGGGCGGCATGGGCCATGGCGCAGGAACGTATACAGCCGCTCAGGTGCACGCTGGCTGGCGCACCCGGGGCGAGCAGGGACGCCAGTTGCACGGCGTCGCCCTTGGTATCGGCCAGGCCCTTGGCGCAGCCCGCCGAGCCAGTGCAGGCCACCAGGCGTGCCAGTGGCTCGGCGGCCGAGCACAGCAAGCCGAGCCGGGCCAGGCCGGCGGTGACAGTCGCCACCTGCGACTGGGCGATATTGGGCAGCAACAGGCTTTGCCAGGGTGTCACCCGCAGGCTGCCGTCGCCCAGCGTACGGCTCAACTGCGCCACGCCGCGCAGCATGGCCGGAGTGAGTCGTCCCAGGGGTGGCGCGGCGCCGACGGCACTGAGCCCGGTTTCTCGCTGAGGATAAGGCCCCAGGTGAGTACAGGGCTGAACCGGACGACGCCATTGCAGGATCAGCGGATCGCGCCGGATCGGCAGGTCCAGGCCATCGACGAAGTCCTCTGGCGAACAGTCCTCGAGCAACTGACGCATGCGTGCCTGCTCGGGCCTGGCCAGGGCAAGAAAGCGATCGAGCACGGCAATCACCAGCGCGTGGCCTTGCGCCAGGGGCACGGCGCCAAGGGGCGAGTCCGTGGCAGGGCAACCCGCCAGGCCAAACGCCAGCCACGGCGTATCATCGAGCATCAGGGCCGAGAGCCACAGGTCGTGGGGATGTTCGAGCATCGCCAGGGCTTCGCCGGCGTCCAGCTGCACGGCGAACTTGGCCGACAGCTGATGAAAACGCGCGGTGGTTTCCAGCGTCTGCAACACCTGCGCGGCCAGCGGCCGGGCATCGAACAGCATCTGCCGGTCGTGCCCTGCGCTCGGGCTGAGCATCAGGTTGCGCACATCGTCGCCGGCCGCTTCCCGCGGCCCCAGGCCTGCCGCCAGCAACGGCTCGACCACGGCACTGTGTTCACCGCTGATGCCGCGAATCTGCAGATTGCCGCGATTGGTGGCCTCGATGGCGCCGCCAGCGAAGCGTTCGGTCGCGGCGGCGATCGCATCGGCCTGGTCGGCCGTGAGCGAACCGCCGGCCAGTTTGATCCGGCAGATGCCACCGTCCAGCGCCTGGACGATACGCAGCAACCCCGGACAGGCCGAGGGACGAAGCGAAACGTGGGGCTGGCGGGCCGAGGAAGGCGCGTTCAAAAGGTCACCCGACAATCGTGAAAAGGCACTTCAGTGTAGAAGGCGCGGTATTATGCCTGCTTTGTCCGAAGGCATGAAAAGCCTGCCGGTCGGATTGGCGGGAATTGAGGAATTTGCATGTCGCCCTGGCTGACAGTAGTAGGTATCGGTGAAGACGGTTTCGGTGGCCTGGGCAAGAATGCCCGGCGTGCACTGCTGGGTGCTTCTCGGGTGTTTGGCGGTCAGCGCCAGCTGGATCTGCTGCCGCGCTGCATCAGCGCAGAGCGCCTGTTGTGGCCCAGCCCCTTTTCCCTGGCGCCACTGCTGGCACTGCGGGGTGAACCGGTCTGCGTCCTGGCCAGCGGCGATCCGATGTTCTTCGGGGTCGGTGCCAGCCTGGCCAGGCAGCTCGACGCCGGCGAGATGAGCGTGCTGCCGATGCCGTCCTCCTGCACGCTGGCGGCCGCCCGGCTCGGCTGGCCGCTGCAGGAGGTGACGACGCTGTCGGTGGTGGCCCGTCCCCTGGCCGCGCTCAATGCCCACCTGTACAGCGGCGTTCGCCTGCTGGTGCTGAGCAACGATGGCAGCAGCCCGGCGGCCATTGCCGCCCTGCTGCGCGAGCGTGGCTTCGGCCCCAGCCGCCTGCAGGTCTTCGAACACCTGGGGGGTGCAGACGAACGCTGCCTGCGTGGCACGGCCGAAGACTGGCCCCATGGCCACACGGCGGACCTCAACCTGGTAGCCATCGAATGCCTGGCAGCGCTCGATGCACCGCGCCTGTCACCGCTGGCAGGCTTGCCTGACACCGCCTTCCGCCATGACGGTCAACTGACCAAGCGTGATGTCCGCGCCATCACCCTGGCGCGCCTGGCGCCGCAGCCGGGCGAGCTGCTTTGGGATGTCGGCGCCGGCAGTGGCTCGATCGGCATCGAATGGATGCGCGCGCACCCAAGCTGCCGGGCCCTGGCGATCGAATCCGATGAAGGCCGCCAGCAGTTGATCGAACACAACCGCGATGCGCTTGGCGTGCCCGGCCTGCAGTTGATTCGCGGCCGCGCCCCGCAGGCGCTGGAGGGTCTGGAGCGTCCGGATGCGATCTTCATCGGCGGCGGCGTGACCCGGGCAGGCGTTCTGCAGCACTGCTGGCAGCACCTGCGACCGGGCGGCCGCCTGGTCGCCAATGCCGTGACCCTGCAAAGCGAACTGACCCTGGTCAACTGGCGCGAACAACATGGCGGCGAACTCACCCGCATCCACATCGCCCAGGCCCAGCCCCTGGGCGAATTCGACACCTGGCGCCAGGCCTTGCCGATCACCCTGCTCGAAGCGATCAAGCCCGCCGATGCGTGACGAAACCCGCGAACAACCCGCCCCCCTGCGCAGCGGCCTGACCACCGGCAGCTGCGCCACCGCCACCAGCCTTGCGGCCGCGCGCCTGTTGCTGAGCGGCGTGTACAGCGACGCCGTGCAGATCACCCTGCCCAAGGGCAAGCAGGTGCAGATGCGCCTGGAGTTCTGCCGCCTGCATGAAGACGGTGCCGAAGCCGGCACCCTAAAGGATGCCGGTGATGACCCGGATGTCACCCACGGCGCCCTGCTCTACAGCCGCGTGCGTTTGCAGGCCGAACCCGGCGTGCGCTTCAGGGCAGGCAAAGGCGTGGGCACTGTGACCCGACCCGGCCTGGTGCTCGCCGTGGGCGAACCTGCGATCAACCCGGTGCCGCGACGGATGATGACCGAACACCTGCAGCACCTGGCCGATGAATGCGCCTATGCCGGTGGCTTCGAAGTCACGGTGAACGTGCAGGACGGCGAACAGTTGGCGCTGAAGACCATGAACCCGCGCCTGGGCATCCTTGGCGGCCTGTCGATTCTCGGCACCAGCGGCATCGTCCGGCCCTTCTCCTGTTCGGCCTACATCGCCTCGATCCACCAGGGCATCGACGTGGCCAGCACCAACGGCTACCAGCACATCGCCGCCTGCACCGGCAACGCCAGCGAAGACACCATGCGCCAGGTCTACAACCTGCCGGAAATCGCCCTGATCGAGATGGGCGACTTCGTCGGTGCGGTGCTCAAGCACCTGCGCAAGGTGCCTGTGGAAAAACTCAGTTTGTGCGGCGGCTTCGGCAAGATCAGCAAGCTCGCCGCCGGGCACATGGACCTGCACAGCCGCCACTCCAGCATCGACCTGCCACAGCTGGCTGACTGGGCAGCAGCCATCGGTGCCGACAGCGACCTGCAAGCGGCGATCCGCGCGGCCAACACCAGCCAGCAGGCCCTGGCCCTGGCAACTGCTGCGGGCATCGCCCTGGGCGACGCGGTCTGCGCCCACGCCCTGGCCTTCGCCCGCAGCGTGGTTCCGGCGCAAGTGCAGGTGGAGGTGTTTGCCATCGACCGTCAAGGCGGCATCGTCGGCCATGCGGGGGCCTTTGCATGAAACGCATTCTGTTGCTGGGCGGGGTCACCGAGGCGCTGGCCATTGCCCGCACCCTGGGCCCTGAGCATATTTACAGCCTGGCCGGCATCGGCCGAGTGCCGACCGACCTCGACTGCCAGGTTCGTGTCGGCGGCTACGGTGGCGCTGAAGGACTGGCCACGTTTATCCGCGCCGAAGGCATCGACCTGCTGATCGATGCCACCCACCCCTATGCCGCGCAGATCAGCCACAACGCTGCCACGGCGGCACGCATGACGGGCATTCCCTGCTGGGCCTTGAGGCGCCCGGCGTGGGCGCCGCAACCGGGGGACGACTGGCGTGAAGTGGCGGACTGGCAGGAACTGATGCCGGCCCTGGCGTCATTCAAGCGGCCGCTGTTCACGCTGGGACGTGAGCCTTTGCAGCACCTGCATGAGATACCGGCGCATCAGTTCTGGACGTTGCGGGCGCTGGAAAGTGTCCCGGGTAATGAGCGTTGCGAGGTATTAGGCGCACGGGGGCCGTTCCACCTGGACGAGGAACGCGCACTGTTCGAGCGTCGACAGATCGATGTACTGGTCAGCAAGAACAGCGGCAGCAGTGCGACCGAGCCGAAGCTGCAGGTCGCACGGGAGCGAGGCATACCCGTCTTGATCCTGAAGCGCCCGGCGCTTGCGCCTGTCACTCGCAGCTTCGACAGCACGCAGGCATTGCTGCAGGCGCTTGCACTGTAGGAGCGGCGGCGCGACGACTCGAATTGCCCCGCGATAGTGTTGCTTCAGTTAAATCGCTTCGCGGGGCAAGCCCGCTCCTACAAATACTGAGGTCTAATCTGAATAGTCCTGTGCCACACCGCTGACTTACACTACCCCCCTCCTCTTCTGGAAGGCTCACCCATATGGACATGCAATGGTGGATCTGGCTGGTGTTCGGTTTCGGCCTGATTGTGCTCGAACTGCTCCTGCCCACCTTCTTCATTCTCTGGTTCGGCATCGGTGCAGTACTGGTGTCGCTGATCGCTTACCTGGCGCCAAGCCTGCAACTGGACATGCAGGTGCTGTTGTGGGTGGTGTTCTCCTCGCTCACCACCGTCCTGTGGTTCAAGGTGTTTCGCAAGAAGCAGCCCGACACCCGCTGGACCGCCGACGATGTAATCGGCCAGGTCGGCCTGCTCACGGCCACGGTCTCGGAATTCCAGAAAGGCCGCGTACGCTTCCAGAAGCCCATCCTCGGCAACGAAGAGTGGGTGTGCATCGCCGATGCCGAAATCCAGTCAGGCGAGCGTGTTCGCCTCACCGCCATCGAAGGCAATACCGCCCGCGTCACCCGGGCCTGACCCGCAAAAGGAATGTTCGCATCATGACCAGCCTCATTGTCGTCAGCACTATCGCCCTGTTCGTCATCATCACCCTGTTCAAGGGGGTGCGTATCGTGCCCCAGGGCGAAGAGTGGATCGTCGAGCGCCTGGGTCGCTACCACAGCACCCTCAAGCCCGGCCTCAACATCGTCATCCCCTACGTGGATGTGGTCGCCTACCGCCTGCCCACCAAGGACATCATCCTCGACGTACAGCAGCAGGAGATCATCACCCGCGACAACGCGGTGATCGTCGCCAACGCCCTGTGTTTCGCCAAGGTCGTCGACCCGCAGAAAGCCGCCTACGGCGTGCAGGACTTTTCCTTCGCCGTAACCAGCCTGACCATGACCTCCCTGCGCGCGATCGTCGGCGCCATGGACCTCGACGAAGCACTGTCCAGCCGCGAACAGATCAAGGCGCGCCTGCGCGAGGCCATGTCCGAGCAGACTGAAGACTGGGGCGTGACCGTGCGTTCGGTGGAAATCCAGGACATCAAGCCCTCGGAAAACATGCAGGCGGCCATGGAGCGCCAGGCCGCCGCCGAGCGTGAGCGCAAGGCCGACGTGACCCGCGCCGAGGGCGCCAAGCAGGCCGCGATCCTCGAGGCCCAGGCACGCCAGCAGGCGGCCAAGCTCGATGCCGAGGCGCAGATCAATCTCGCCGAGGCCTCGGCGCGCTCGATCACCCTGGTCAAGGAAGCGGTGGGCACTGAGATCACCCCGGCCATGTACCTGCTGGGCGAACGCTATATCGGCGCCATGGAGTCCCTGGCCAGCAGCGACAACGCCAAGGTCGTGGTACTGCCGGCCGACCTTCAGGAAACCGTGCGCGGCTTGATGGGACGCAACAAGCCGGTCTAGGACAAGGCCCTCAGGGGTGCGGTAATTCACCGCACCCTCGGCAATTTTGCCTACACTGGGGGTTACAATAGCCACCACCTGATTCCAACCGGAACGTCTCATGTCCTCACATCGGCCCGCCATTGCCTGGATCGCCTGCTTTGCAGTGCTGTTCAATCTGCTGGCCATGCCGTTGGCGTCCGCCGCGCCCAAGGGGCCGGCCGAGCAACTCCTGTGGGGCGCGTTCTGTTCGAGTGTGGGTGGCAAGGCCACCCCCGAAATCATGGCCCTGGGCAAGCTCGATCTTGGCCAGCAGGGCGATGACCATTCCGGCATGCAGCACTGCTGGTGCTGCTCCGGCGCAGCGCCCTTGCTGGCACTGCCGGGGCATGTGCCGCACCTGACCACTCCAACCGTACTGCCCGACACACTGGAACCGCTGCTCGCGGCTTACCAGCCCACGCCACGGCAATTGTGGCCAGCCCTCAACCCCCGCGCCTCTCCTCTGGTCTGACTTCACTGCGCAAACTGCTGCGACCCGAAATCGACCGGAGAATCACCATGCTCAAGAATGCTCTGCTGCTGGCTGCCCTGTTGCTGCCAGCGTCCTTTGCCAACGCCCACGAATACACCAAGGGCGACCTGCATATCGCCCACCCGTGGTCGCAGGAACTGCCGCCCAACGCGCCCAACGTGGCCGCCTACTTCATCGTCCACAACAACGGCAACACTGCCGACACCTTGCTCGGCGTCGACAGCCCGATCAGCGGCGACGCCCAGTTGCACGAGCATGTGCACAAGGACGGCCTGATGAAGATGCAGCAGGTACAAAGTGTCGAGGTACCGGCCGGCAAGGACCTGGTCTTCGCCCCGGGGGCCTACCACGTGATGCTGATGCAACCGAAGGACCGCAGCCTGCTCAGCGACGGCAAGCACTTCCCGCTGACCCTGCACTTCCAGAAGGCCGGCGACATCACCGTCGAGGTCGCGGTGCAGAAGCAGGCGCCCGAAGAAGCGGCCCACTCGCACTGATCGCCGAGCGCGGCGCGCCATGAGCATCGCCCGCAGCAGACTCACCCGCCCC
>Ga0247821_10000643_pt1 | contig 19244 bp, 19 predicted proteins | sample 13C_Glycerol_Day_FD_192481 | JGI IMG/M metagenome (GOLD analysis project Ga0247821, IMG submission 192481) | Soil microbial communities from agricultural site in Penn Yan, New York, United States - 13C_Glycerol_Day14 | ecosystem: Environmental > Terrestrial > Soil > Agricultural land | place... | reverse complement strand
CGCAGGAGATCGGCAACGCGCTGCGCGCCCTGCTCAACACCGACGGCAGCTTCGAGGAACTGGCGCCCACCGACAACAAGCTGTCCAAGCGCCAGAAGCAGCTGATCGTGATGCTGGACCGCGGCCTCTCCAACCGCGAGATCGCCGACGAACTGGGCATCAGCGAGCACACGGTCAAGGTGCACCTGTGGCGGCTGTTCCGCCGCCTGGGCGTCAAGAGCCGCACCCAGACCATCCACTACGCCCGCACGCACGGCCTGCTCAGTCACTGAGCCGGCGCGGGCCGGGGCTGCTGGCGCTCCATCGGGTCCGGCGTCGCCTTGATGTCGATGGTGGAAGCGGCGGCCCGCTCGGCGGCCGCGCGCAATTCGGTCGGATAGACCAGCAGCTTGAACACCGTGCCGCGCCCCGGCTCGGACTTCAGCTGCAGCGGGTGGCCCAGGATGTTGCACAGGCGCCCCACGATGTAGAGGCCCAGCCCGAAGCCCTCCTCGGTGCCGGCGTGGCTGGGCACCTTGTAGAACTCCCGGAAGATCTCGCGCTGGTTGGCCGGGTCGATGCCGACGCCCGTGTCCCAGATCTCGATGCGCGGCCCGCCGCGGCCGGCGCGCGCCGCCACCAGCACGCCGCCGCGATCGGTGTACTTCACCGCGTTGGAGATCAGGTTGCCCACGATGCGCTGCAGCAGGATGGGATCGGACGTCACCGTGCCCGGCACCGCGTGCACGCGGAACTTCAGGCCCTTGGCCTGGGCCAGCGGGCGGTACTGAAGCTCCAGGTCGTGCAGCAGCTGGTCCAGCCGCAGCTCCTCGATCTTCAGCTTGATCCTCCCGGAGTCCAGCCGCACCAGGTCGAAGAGCGAGTCGAACAGCCGGTTCACCGCCTTCGTCGACTCCACGATCTTGGGCGCGATGTCGTGCACCAGCTCCGGCTCGCTGCCCAGCCAGTCGGCGTACAGGCCGAGCGCGTGCACCGGCTGGCGGATGTCGTGGGCCGCGCTGGCCAGGAAGCGGTTCTTGATCTCCACCGCGTCCAGCGCCGCCTGCGTCTGCCGCGTGAGCGATTCGATCAGCCGCTCGTTGCTGTACTGCAGCTCGAAGTTCTTGCGATGCGTCTCGTGCAGCCGCAGGCCCGCCTGGCGCAGCACCTGCCAGAACACCACCAGCAGCAGCAGCATCCACCAGTGGTAGCCCGGCCCGCGCCAGCCCAGGTCCACGCCCATGCGCCAGGCCATCACCGCCAGCACCGTGATCGCCAGCGTGTCCAGGTAGCGCCGCATCGTGGGCAGGTGGCTGGAGAGGCTGTTGATCGAGAACATCGCCAGCCCGGCCAGGATCAACCAGCAGACGAACTGGTCGGCCAGCGGCGTGCGGTCGAAGAACAGCGCGGTGGTGAGACCCCAGCAGGCGGCGCTCACGGGCCAGATCAAGGCGTGCCGACGCAGGAAGGCCAGGTGCTCGGCGGCGCCGGCGTCGGCCACCTCGCTGTCGTAGCGGCGGATCACGCGGAAGCGCTGCGCGGCGACGACGGCGGCGGCGATCGCCCAGGCGGCCTGGGCCAGCGGCGGCGCGTCGCCCCACAGCACCCCCAGGAAAGCCGGGATGAGCACCAGCCCCAGGAACTGCGTGTTGCGCTGGATGCGCATCAGGCTGCGCACCAGCTCGCCCTGCACCCAGTGGGCGCCGGCGGGCTCGATCGGCGTCTGCTTGTCGGGCTTCACGGGGTGGAGTCTAGCCAGTGCATATCCGTCATTCCCGCGAAGGCGGGAATCCGGGGCGTCCGCCTTCAGCGGACTCCGAGGAAGCACTGGATCCCCGCCTCCGCGGAGATGACGGGAGCTACTGCGCCGCCCGGCGACGCTCGGCCGGCTCGATCTTCATCTGCTGCCGGTACTTGGTGACCGTCCGGCGCGCCACCTTCAGCCCCTGGACCGCGAGCTGGCGCGCGATCTCCACGTCGGACAGCGGCTGCACGCGCGCCTCCGCCGCGATCATTTCCTGGATCAGGCCGCGGATCGCCGTGGGCGAGGCCTCGCCGCCGCTGGCCGTGGCCAGGCCGCGGGAGAAGAAGTACTTCAGCTCGAACACGCCCACGGGCGTGGCCATGAACTTGTTGTTGGTGACGCGCGAGACGGTGGACTCGTGCACGCCGACCTCCTGCGCGATCTCGCGCAGCGCCAGCGGCTTCATCGCCATCGCGCCGTAGGCCAGGAAGCGGTGCTGCCGCTTGAGGATCGCCTGCGCCACCGCGAGGATGGTGGAGAAGCGCTGCTCCACGTTGCGCACCGTCCAGCGCGCCTCCTGCAGCGAGGCGCCCAGTTCGCCGTGCTCGGCGCCGCGGTGGCGGCGGAACATCTCGGCGTAACTGCGGTTCAGGCGCACGCGCGGCACGACCGCCTCGTTGAGCGCCGCCGTCCACTGCCCGCGCACCTTGCGCACGATCACGTCGGGCGTCACGTACTGGACCGAGGGCGCGCCGAAGCGCCAGCCGGGCCGGGGGTCCAGCCGGCGAATGGCGGCGCAGGCCGCCTCCGCGTCGGCCAGCGGCACCGACAGGCGCCGCGCCACCGCGGGCATGTCGCGGCTGGCCAGGCACTGCACGCATTCGCGCAGGATGCGCGCGGCCAGGGCGCGCTTGCGCTCGTCGTCGATCACGGGCAGCTGCAGCCGCAGGCACTCGATGACGTCGCGCGCGGCCACGCCGGCCGGATCCAGCGACTGCACCTGGCGCAACGCGACGGCCAGCTCATCCAGGTCCGGCGGCGGGTCCAGCGGCACCAGCGCGCCGACTTCCGGCAGCGGCGTGCGCAGGTAGCCGTCGTCCTCGAGCGACTCGATCACGGCGGCGGCCAACGCCCAGTCGCGCTCCGACAGCGGCAGCAGGTTGAGCTGGCCGAGCAGGTGGTCGGCCAGCGAGGTCTGGGCGGCCAGCGTGTCGAACACGCCGTCGCCGTCCACCAGGCGCGAACGCGCGATCGGCTCGGCGCCCCAGCCCGGGCCCTCGGCGAGGGGTTCGGCCATGGGCGCGGCGTCGTCGGCGTCGGGCAGCGGGAGGTCGGCCACCGCGGCCTCGTCGGGCTCGAGGAAGGGGTTGTTGTCCAGCGCCTCGCTCACGACCTGCGAGAAGTCCTGCGAGGACATCTGCAGCAGCCGCACCGCGCGCTGCAGCCGCGGCGAAAGCGTGGTGTGGATCGTCGGACTGATCTGCAGGCTCAGCGAATGCATCGGAACTCCATGGATGAGTCGCCGTCGGGGAAACGGACGAAGCGCCTCGCAAGTCACGTGCCGGTCGAGCAGGAAAGGCACCGAACCCCCGGCCGTCGAGCGAGAAGGGTAGGCAACGGGCACCCCGGCCGTCCCCCGCATTCTGTAAATGTTGCGCAGACGAGCCCACGGATGGCCTCCATCCGGTAGCGTTTGCCGCAAGCCCGGCCGATGCGTCCGCCGTCGCCGCCGCCCCACGACTGGCTGAGCCGTAGTACCCTGCCGCGATCCCGCTGACACCAACCGCCGCCATGCAACCGGCCTCGCCCCCTGCTTCCGGACTGGAACGGTGGTGGCCGCGCGCCTCGCTGCGACGCTACCTGGTGGCGATGATCCTGCTCGCCACGCTGCCGCTCGCCACGCTGGTGTGCTGGCAGATCCTGGCGGAGGTGCGCGCCGAGCAGGTCCAGGTCGAGTCCGACCTCTCGCGCTCGGCCGCCGCGCTGGCGCAGGCGGTGGAGAGCGAGATCCACGCTTCCTTCGACGCGCTTGACACGCTGGCCCATGCCGACCCCCAGCAAGGCCCGCAGGCGCAGACCCTGATGAGGTTGCTGCAGCGGGCGCCGCCCCGGCGCGACTGGCACAGCGTCTTCCTGCTCGACGCCCAGGGCAACCTGCTGTTCGACTCGGGCGATCCTCGGGCCGGCGGACTGGCGGCGGGCGAACTGGGGCACCTGCACGAGCGCGTGCTGCGGCAGCGCTATTCGGCCGTCTCCGGCCTCGTGCCCACGCGCTCGCCCGAGGGCCAGGCCGTGATGCTGGCCGTGCCGGTCGTGCGCGCCGGCCAGATCACCCACGTGCTGGGCGCGCGCGTGGCCGGCGGCGCCTGGCAGCGGCTGGTCGCCTCCGCCAGCCGGCCCGAAGGCGGCTACGTGCTGCTGCACGACGCGAACCAGAACCTGATCGCCTGGACGCTCTCGCGCGATTCGCCGCTCGGCATGGGCCTCGGCGCCGACGCGGTCGCCTCGATCGCCGGCCGATCGGCCGGCGCGCAGCGGCTCGCGGGCGTCGACGGCCGCGCGGTGTACGCGGCCTGGCAGGAGGTGCCCGCGTCGGGCTGGGGCGCGCAGGTCGCGGTGCCCGCGCGGCCGATCGACTCGGCGCACCGGCAGGCCATCCTGGCCGCGCTGTCCACCAGCGGCGCCTGCCTCCTGCTGGGCTTGCTGCTCGCGGTGCTGGTGGCGCGCCGGGTCGCGGGGCCGCTGCGGGACCTGGCGCTCCAGGGGCCCGCCGGGCTGCCCGAGCGCGTCGCCGTGCGCGAGGTCGCCCTGCTGCGCGACGCGCTGCGCTCCGCCGCCCGCCACGACGAGCACGCGCGCCGCGCGCTCGAGGAGGACATCGCCAAGCGCAAGCAGGTCGAGGCGCAGCTGCTGTCCGCGCACGAGCAGCTGCAATCCAGCCAGCGCCTGATCGACCTGGCGCAGGAAGCCGGCAGCGTCGGCTTCTTCCACTACCGGTTCGAGGGCGACGAGCTCACCTGGACGCCCGGCCACGGCCGGCTGTTCGGGGTGGATCCGCAACGGCCGCGCCGCCTCGCGCACTGGTTCGAGCGGATCGCGCCCGAGGGCCGCGACGCGATCGAGCGCGACTTCTGGACCGCCTGCGCGCTGCAACGCCAGACGCAGACGCTGGAATACGCGGTCGTGCGCCCCGACGGCGAGCGCTGGCTCTCCAGCCGGCTGCTGCTGCGCTACGGCACCGACGGCAAGCCGCTGCAGCTGACGGGCGTGAGCGTGGACATGACGGACCAGCGCGAGGCCGAACTGCGGCGCGCCGAGCTCACCGAGCAGGCGGTGGCAGCGCGCCAGGCCGCCGAGACCGCCAGCCGCGCCAAGGACGAGTTCCTGTCGATGCTGGGCCACGAGCTGCGCAACCCGCTCGGCGCGATCTCCGCGGCCATCGACGTGCTGGAGGCGGCCGAACCGGGCAGCGGCAGCGCCGCCGAAGCGCGCGCCATCATCGCGCGCCAGACCCGCAACCTGGCCCACATGATGAGCGACCTGCTCGACGTGGGGCGGGTGATCGCCGGCAAGATCCTGCTGGCGCGCCAGCCGGTCAACCTGGCGGCGGTGTTCGAGCGGGTGCATCGCACGCTGCAGGTGACGGGCGAAGCCGCCGGGCACGACCTGCACGTCTCGGCGCGCGACGCCTGGGTGGACGGCGACGCGGTGCGGCTGGAACAGGTGATGACCAACCTGGTGACCAACGCGATCAAGTACACGCCCGCCGGCCGCCGCATCGAGATCACCGTCGGCCCGGTCGGCGACCGCTCGGTCTTCGAGGTGAAGGACTCGGGCATGGGCATCCCCGCTTCGCTGCTGCCGCACGTGTTCGACCTCTTCGTGCAGGGCGAGCGCACGCTGGACCGGCGCGCCGGCGGCCTGGGCATCGGCCTGACGCTGGTGCGGCGCCTGGTCGAACTGCACGGCGGCACGGTGACCGCCGAGAGCTCCGACGGGGGCAGCCGGTTCACGGTCGAGCTCCCTTGCGTCGCCGCGCCCTCCCGGCCCGAAGGCGACACCTTGCCGCCGTCGCGGCGGCGGCGCGTCCTGGTGATCGAGGACAACCCCGACGTGCTGGCCGCGCTGCGGTCCAAGCTCGAGCTCGACGGCCACACCGTGAGCACGGCGGCCGACGGCGTCGAAGGGCTCACGCGCCTCCTGCGGCAGCAGCCCGAGGTGTCGATCGTGGACATCGGCCTGCCCGGCCTGACCGGCTACGAGATCGCGCGCCATGCGCGCGCGGCCGGTTACGCGGGCCGGCTGATCGCGTTGTCGGGTTACGGGCAGGAACGGGACCGCAGCGACGCCCTGGTGGCGGGTTTCGACGGTTATCTCGTGAAGCCGGTGGACCGGGTCCAGCTGCGCGCGAGCCTCAGCGCGGACTGAAAGCCGAACGGATTCATTCAGGCGTTACACCACGGCTGGGCCGGACAGGCGAATAATCAGCCCGGCAATCGAAGAAACGGCGGAGCAAGCCGCCAGGCAGGAGTTCATGGGGCACGCACTGATCGTCGAGGACGATGCCGACGCCGCGCGCATGATGGCGCAGCTGGTGGCCAACGAGGGCTTCTCGGCCGCCACTGCGCAGTCGCTGCACGAGGCGCGCCGGCAGATGGCGCTGCAGCAGCCCGACATCGTGCTGCTGGACCTGCGCCTTCCCGACGGCAGCGGCATGGCGCTCTTCGACGACGCCGACCTGATCGGCAACTCCGAGGTCGTGCTGATGACGGGGCACGCCAGCCTGGAGACCTCGATCCAGGCCCTGCGCTACGGCGCCGCCGACTACCTGATCAAGCCCGTCAGCGCCAAGCAGCTGCACAGCATCCTCTCGCGCGTCATGAAGCCTTCGGTGCTGAAGGACGAGGTGCGCAGCCTGCACGACGACCTGGTGCGCACCGGCCGCTTCGGCCACCTGGTGGGCACCTCGGGGGCGATGGCCCTGATCTACGAACAGATCGCGCGCGTGGCCGGCACCTCGGTCACCGTGTTCATCACCGGCGAGAGCGGCACCGGCAAGGAGCTGGTGGCGCGCACCGTCCACGACCTGAGCCGGCGCCGCGCCAAGCCGTTCCTGGCGGTGAACTGCGGCGCGATCTCGCCCAACCTGATCGAGAGCGAGATCTTCGGCCACGAGAAAGGCAGCTTCACCGGCGCCGAGCGCCAGCACCAGGGCTTCTTCGAGCGCGCCCACGGCGGCACGCTGTTCCTGGACGAGATCACCGAGATGCCGCTGGAGCTGCAGGTCAAGCTGCTGCGCGTGCTGGAGACCGGCACCTTCATGCGGGTGGGCTCCACCACGCCGCTGGAGACCGACGTGCGCGTGATCGCCGCGTCCAACCGCGATCCCGCGCAAGCCGTCGCCCAGGGCAAGTTCCGCGAGGACCTGCTCTATCGCCTGAACGTGTTCCCGCTGGAGCTGCCGCCGCTGCGCGACCGCCTCGACGACCTGCCGCTGCTGGTGCGGCATTTCGTTCAGGAGATCGGGCAGCGCGAAGGCGTGGTCAAGCGCGCCTCGCCGCAGGCGCTGGAGCGCCTGGGCCGCTACCGCTGGCCGGGCAACGTTCGCGAGCTTCGCAACGTGCTGCAGCGCGCCTACGTGATGTCCACCGGCCCCGAGATCACCGACCAGTGGCTGCCGCGCGACCCCGCGCAGGTGGCCGCGGCGGCGGTCGCCGCGCCCTCTCCCGCGCCGGCCGCGGCGATCGACGGTGCGCCGGCGCACACAGGCAACGGCCCCAAGCTCGAAATCGCGGTGGGCACCCCGCTCGCGGCCATCGAGAAGCAGGTGATCCTGGCCACGCTGCAGCACTATGGCCACCACAAGGAGCGCACGGCGGCGGCGCTGGGCGTGAGCCTGAAGACCCTCTACAACCGCCTGAAGGAATACGGGCTGTAGAAACGTAATCGCTTGGTGCGCGCACGCGCACAAGGCGTCGTTTGCGGCCCGGCAGGCACGCGCATTGCCAGCCATGAGATGCCACACGGCATCACACCCCCTCAACGGAAAGGACGGGAACATGGCTACGCAAGAATCTTCTCCCCAGAAGCAAGGCGACATGGGCGCGGGCGCCGCGCGCCGCAGCCTGCGCGGATTCGCCGCGATGGATCCGCAGCGGCAACGCGAGATCGCCAGCCTCGGAGGGCGCGCCGCCCACCAGAGCGGCCATGCGCATGAATTCACCACGGAGGAAGCCCGAGCCGCCGGCAAGAAGCGGCATGCGGCGCGGGCCAACGGCGGCGGCGCCTCGGCCCGTTGAGCTGTAGTCGGCCGCCTGCGCGCCGGTAGGACACGGCGGCGCGCGCGCGGCCCCAAGCGCTGACACGGAAGGCGGTGCACCGCGGCCTAGCATGGGCCGCAGCCATCGACCTTCCCATGACCACCACGACGTCAGCGCCCCCCGAGTTGCAAGAGGCCAGCCGCGCCCTGTGGCTGGCCACGCTGTCGCTGATGGCGGCCTTCATGCAGACGCGGGCGCCGGCGCATCGCCTGCTGATGGCGCGCCGCATCGCTCGCAACTTCGAGACGCTGCGCGCCCAGGAGGAGTGCTTCTCCGAAGATTGCCGCAGGCGCTTCGAGCGCCTGGGGACGCGCTGGAGCGCGCAGGCCGACCGGCTGCAGGGCCGGCCGCCGGCTTCGCCGCTGCAGCGCGTGCGTGGGCTGCTCGGACTGGGCTGAGCCCGGAGGTCGCATGGCCGCATCGAAGTCCTCCTCGTCGAAGGGCATGGCGCCCACGTCCACGCGCACGCTGTGGAAAGGCGCGATCACCTTCGGGCTGGTGCACATCCCGATCGGTCTCTACTCCGCCACAGCCGAGAGCGGCATCGACTTCGACTGGCTCGATCGCCGCAGCATGGACCCGGTGGGCTACAAGCGCGTCAACAAGAAGACCGGCAGGGAGATCGGCAAGGAAGACATCGTCAAGGGCGTGAAGCACGGCGGCGACTACGTGGTGCTCAGCCCCGAGGAGATCCAGGCCGCCTACCCGCGCACCACCCAGACCATCGAGATCGAGGCCTTCGTCGATGCCGACGAGGTGCCGTTCGTGTACCTGGAGCGGCCCTACTACGTCGGGCCCGTCAACAAGGGCGACAAGGTCTACGCGCTGCTGCGCGAGGCGCTCAGGCAGACCCACAAGGTGGGCATCGCTCGCGTCGTCATCCAGACCAGGCAGCACCTCGCGGTGCTGATCCCGTGCGGACCGGCGCTGGTGCTCAACCTGCTGCGCTGGGGCGGCGAGATCCGCTCGTGGGAAGACCTGCGGCTGCCGCCGTCGGACGCGAAGTCGGCCGGCGTGAAGGAGGCCGAGCTGAAGATGGCCAAGCAGCTGATCGACGGCATGAGCGCGCACTGGAGCGCCGACCAGTTCCGCGACTCCTTCCGCGAGGAGATCCTGAAGCTGGTCGAGGCCAAGGCCGAGGCCGGCGAGACCGAGCACGTCACGCCGGTGGAGAAGGCGCCCGAAGGCGGCGCCGAGGTGATCGACCTGACCGAGCTGCTCAAGCGCAGCCTGCAGGGCGGCGGCCGCAAGGCGGCGGAAGCGCCCGCGCCGGCACCGTCGCGCAAGACCGCCCGCTCGGCCGCGCGCAAGAGCGAAGAAAAAGCCGTCGCCAAGGGTGGCGACAAACGCAAGGCCGCCACCAAGCCGGCGCCGGCCAAGTCCTCGTCCGCCAAGACCCGCTCGCGCCGGGCGGCCTGATCCCATGTCCCTGCTGCAGTACCACGCGCTGTGGATCGCCATCGCGCTGTCCGGCATCGCCGTGGCCAGCGCGGTGATCACGCACCGGCTGCGGCTGCGTGAACTGCGGCGGCTGCAGGCCGAGCAGGCGCTGGACGCGCTGGCGCGCTACTGCGAATGGCTGGCGGCGCAGCGCCGCTCGGCGGCGTTCGAGGGCGATCCACCGGCGGAGCAGTCCGCGCTCGTCCGGCTCTGCTCGCTGCAGCAGGCCGCCTTCCCCGAGCTGTGCGGCGCGACCGTCGCGCTGCTGCTGGTGCATGCCCGCATGCTCGACTTCCTGTGGCGCCAGCAGCGGCTGCGCGACGGCGACACCGACGCCTGGCTGGAATCGGACCACGACGCGCGGTTCCTGGCGCTGTGGCGCGAACACGGTGCCGCGGTGCACGAGCTGGCCGACCGGCTGCGCAAGCGCGCCGGCGTGCCGCTGGCGGACGCCGAGCCGGAAGCGGTGTTCCCGGCCTGAATCAGGCGCGATCGAGCCACTCGAACGTGGGCGCCGGGATCGCGTCGCTCGGCTGCCCGCACGCGGCCAGCTCCTCGCTCCAGCACGTGGCGAGGGTGTCCTTGCATCGCTCGATGTACCCGGAGGCTTCCTTCGGCTCGTAGCCGAAGTTGTCGCAGTTCCCGAGAAGGTTCGCGCGGGTCGCCAGGGCGCTGCCCTCGCGCGTGATGTCCATCGCCAGCGTGCCGGAGAAGGTGATGTGGGGGGCGATGTCGAAGGCGAGCGCGTCGCCACGGGCCTTGTAGGCCTCGTCGAAAAACAAACCCCGGCGCCAGGCCGGGGTTCGGGAGACCGGAGAGGCCGGGGTCAGGCGTTCGGGCCGGAACCTTCCGAGGCGGCCGGGCGGGACTCGGCGGCACGGCGGGTGCGCACTTCCACGCTGCGGCGAGCGGCGGCACGGGCCTCCTCGCGCGAGAACTGGTGGGCCCGGCCGGCAGCGTGAGCGGTGCGGCCACCAAGGGCGGCGACCTGCTTCATCTTGTCCGGGTCGAGGAGGGCGAAACCGCGCTTGCGAGGGGTATCCGTGGGTTGGGTCATGTGGGCTCCTGGTGAAAGATGCCCATCCTTGGCGAAGCTCAGCGGGGTCTGTGTAGGACAAGGCCTCGCGTGCTCGTCGGCAGCGGTCGCGACGCTGTCGGACGGCACGGCGGACGCTGTCGGTTTAAACCATTCGGCTCAACGGCGCGGGGTCGGGCCAGCCGCGGCAAGCGAACGTAACAGCGGCGGACGAAGCTGCTCGCGGGAGCTCTTCGTCCCCAGAATGGCCCGATGGATACCCCGGAGCTCAATGCCAGCCAGCGCGCCGAGCTGCAGCAGATGCTGTCGCGCCGCGAACAGGAACTGGAGCCTTCGATCGCCCAACTGCGCGAGGCGCTGGCCACGCCGGGCGGCGGCACGTCGGACGTGCGCGACTCGGTCGAGGACGGCGACGCCCGCATGGCCGCCAGCGTGGACCTGGTGCAGCTGCAGCGCCAGGAGGACGAGTTGCGCGAGGTGCGCCACGCGCGCGACCGCATGCGCAGCGGCGACTACGGCCGCTGCGAGGAATGCGACGAGCCGATCCCGTTCGAGCGGCTCAAGGCGCGGCCGGCGGCGCGCTTCTGCCTGAAGCACGAGGAAGCCTGGGAGAAGGCCCACCCGCACGCGGCGGTGACGGGCTGAGCCCGCGGCCTCAACCGGCGCGGCGGCCGAAGCGCTGTTCGGGCAGTCCCGGCACATCCACGTCGACGGCCAGCATGCTCCCCGCCAGCGGTTCATCGCGCAGCCGGCCCCGATCGAGGAACTTGCGCGCCGTCGTGATGTAGAGCGTCTTCAGCCCGGAGCCGCCCAGGCAGACGCAGGTCGGATTGGTCACGGGCAGTTCGATGACGCGGTCCACCCGCCCTTGCGGCGAGTAGCGCACGACGCGGCCCGCCGCGAAGATCGCGTTCCAGACGAAGCCTTCGGCGTCGACGCAGGCGCCGTCGGGGCGCGTGCGGTCCGATGTGTGGTCGACGAAGACCTCGCGTGGCCCGAGCTGCCCGCTCTCCAGGTCCAGCGCGAACTTCCAGGTGATGAATCGGCGCGTGTCCGAGAAGTACAGCGTGTCCTGCCGCGGCGAGAGCGCCACGGTGTTCGAGACGATCACGTCGCCGAACAGGCGCTCCATGCGGCCGCCGGGTTCGACGCGGTAGAAAGCGCCGTTGGGTCGATGCAGCTGGTTGTCCATGGTGCCGACCCAGAAGCGGCCCTGCGCGTCGCAGCGGCCGTCGTTGAGGCGGTTGTCCTGGCCGGCGGGCTCCACCTGCGCCAGCAGCTTCGACTCGCCCGTTCCCAGGTCGAAGAGAAACAGGCCGAGGTCCAGCCCGAGCAGCACGCGGGCGGTGTCTTGCGTGAGCGCCAGCGAGCCGACGTAGCGCGCATCGAAGCTGAAGACATCGTGCCGCCCGCTCGCGGGATGGAAGCGCTGGAGCTTGCCGCCGTCGATGTCCAGCCACAGGAGCGAAGCGGTCCGTTCGCACCACAGTGGCGTCTCGCCCAGGATGTCCTGGCCGGGCACCACGCAGCGCACCTCGGTCATCGCGCGGCTCCGCCGCGGCGCGCCGGCTTCTCGGCGACGTTGCCCCAGGTGCCCGTATTCGCCGACTTCAGCAGCGGCGAGGCGTTGCCGGACAGCGCGAGCTCCTCCGCCGCGCGCAGCAGCGCCGGCCCGAACTGCTTCATGCGAGGCAACGTGAGCCGCGCCGACGGACCGGCGATCACCACCACGCCCGTCGTCGGCTCGTCGCCCCTTCGCACCGGCGCCGCCATCGAGCTCATGCCCGGCGCATAGGCGTCCTGGATGACGCTGAAGCCGCGCTTGCGATGGTCGGCCAGGATCTTCAGCAGCGCCTTGATGCTCGTGGGCGCGTTGGGGCCGAAGTGCTTCGGGTCGCCCAGGCCCTGCCGGGTGACGAGCTCGATGGCACGGTCTTCCGGCAGCGTCATCAGCCAGGCCTGGCCGGCGGCGCTGCACGACAGGCGCAGGTCGATGCCCATGTCGGGGTCGTACAGCAGGCCCGAGCGCGCGCCCTGCGCCTTGGCCACCAGCGTGAGGCGCTCGCCGTCCACGATGGCGAGGCGCACCAGCTCCTCGCTGGCCTGCGCCAGCCGCTGGATCACCGGCTGCGCGATGTCCACCACGCCGGACTTGCTGAGGAAGCTCAGCCCCATCGAGGCCATCCTGGTGGTGAGGGCGTATTCGCCGCGCTGCGGCAGCTGGCGCACGTAGCCGTAGCGGATCAGCTCGTGCAGCGTGCGATGGCAGCCGCTGCGCAGCTGGTTCAGGTCGCCCGCGATCTGCGCGAGTGATGCGCCGTCGGGCAGCTCGGTGAGGTATTCCAGGATGGCCAGGGATTTTTCGAGGGCGCCGCTCATGGGTCGTCGTGCGTGCGGTGGCTGATGAGCGTTCCAGTTTAGCCATTCAGAATTTGAACGTCATAGAAAACTTGAACGCCTTTCAACTTTCTTGGCATCATGCGCGCCTGACGAACGATCAAGACGGGACGACGGGCATGGCGTTGACGGGCAAGGCGGCACTCGCGATGTGGTGGGACGTGGCGGCGGACGCGCGCGCGGAGTTCGAGGACTGGCACTCGCACGAGCATTTCCGGGAGCGGCTGGGCATCCCCGGCTTCCGGCGCGCCACGCGCTGGAGCAGCGCCGACGGCGGCGAGGGCGTCTTCCAGATGTACGAACTGGAAACGCACGAGGTCCTGTCGTCGCCGCATTACCTGGCGCGGTTGAACGCGCCCACGCCGTGGTCGACGCGGATGATGCCGCACCACCGCAACATGGTTCGCAGCCAATGCCGCGTGCTCGAGTCGGCCGGAGGCGGCGTGGCGCGGCATGCGCTCACCGTGCGGCTCTCGCCGGCCACGGGCCGCGACGAGGCCTTGCGTGCGTCGCTGCGCGATCTCGCCGCGAAACTGGCCGACCGGCCCGGCTGCGTGGGCGCCCACCTGCTGCGGCACGAAGCGCCCGCGATCGAGCAGACCACCGAACAGAAGATGCGCGGCGCCGACCGCTATGCCGACTGGGTGCTCGTGGCCGTCGGCTACGACGACGCCGCCTTGAACGCGCTCTCGGCCGGCGAACTGGGCGACGCAGCCCTGGCCGCCGCCGGCGCGGCGCCGGGCGCCGAACGCGGGCTGTACTCGCTGTCGTACACCGCCCTGCCGGCCGAAGCCGACTGATCCGATTCGTTCACCTGAGGAGACATCCATGAACCTTCGCAAGCTGGTCACGCTGACGGCCCTGGCCGCCACGTGTGCGGGCGCTTCGGCGCAGATCCAGGACCGCACCCTGAAGTTCGGCCACGTCGTGCAGCCCGGCCATCCCATCTCGCTGGCGGTGCAGAAATTCGGCGAGATCGTCTCGGCGAAGAGCGGCGGCAAGATCAGGGTGCAGGAACTGGGCGGCGGCGCCGTCGGCGGCGAGGCGCAGCAGCTGAGCGCGGTGCAAGGCGGCTTCCAGGACATCACCCTGCCCTCGGCCACCACCATGGGCGCCGTGGTCAAGGAGTTCACCCTGCTGGACATCCCGTTCTCCTTCAGCAAGGCCGAGCAGGTGGATGCGCTGGTCGCGGGGCCGTTCGGCCAGGCGCTGATGGCCAGGCTGCCGGAGAAGAACATGGTCGGCCTGGCGTTCTGGGAGACCGGCTTTCGCAACTTCACCAACAGCCGGAAGCCCGTGGTCAACGTGGAAGACCTCAAGGGCCTGAAGCTGCGCGTGATCCCGAACCCGATGTTCATCGAGGCGTTCAGCGCGCTCGGCACCAATCCCGTTCCGATGGCCTTCCCGGAGCTCTATGGCGCGCTCGAATCCAAGGCGATGGACGCGCAGGAGAACCCGTTCGCGGTGGTGCTCACCAGCAAGTTCCACGAGGTGCAGAAGTACCTGAGCGTGACCAACCACGTTTACACGGCCAACCCGGTGGTGATCAGCAAGAAGACCTGGGACGCGCTGTCGGCCGAGGAGAAGAAGATCGTGCAGGACGCGATGGTCGAAGCCGGCGCCTACCAGCGAAACCTGAGCCGCCAGGCCGCGGCCACCGCACGCAAGGATCTGGAGGCCAAGGGCATGCAGATCAACGATGTCCCGCCGACCACGCTGGCCAGGATGCGCGAGCTCACGCAGCCGGTCGCCGACAAGTTCGCCGGCAGCTATGACCAGGCCACCGTGAAGCTGTACCGCGCCGAGATCGAGAAGGTCCGCGCCTCGGTGCGCTGAAGATCAGGTCGGCTGGAGCGCGCGCAGCTTCAGCCGGCCCGGCAGCGGCGCCGATCGCCGCAGCACTTCCTCGGCCAGCCAAAGCGCCGAACGGCGCCCGCGCTCGGCCACCATCGGCAGCGGCATCTGCAGGTAGTCGTCGTTGAACACCTCGAAGCTGTAGTCGCCGGCGTAGCCGAGCGCGTCCAGCTTGAGCACGAGCTCCACCAGCTGCGGCGTGTGCACCCCCTCCCCCGGGAACACGCGGTAGGTGCGCGCGGTGGCCATTCGCTCCTCGAAGGTGCGCGTCTCCTGCCAGAGGAAGTCGGACAGCTGCACGAGGAAGATCCGCGAAGGGTCCAGGTCCTCGACAGCGTCCAGCGGCGTGCGCGCCGCGAGGATGTGGTACGAGTCGATGCCCAGGCCGAGGTTCGGGCAGTCCGCACGGCACACCACGTCCCAGGCCGTCGTGTATTCGTTGACGGCGCGGCCCCACGAGAGGCCTTCGTACGCGACCTGGATGCCGAACGGCACTGCCAGCATCGCCAGCTTGCGCAAGTCGCGCGCGATGTGGTCCAGGTCATCACTGGCATGGGTCGACGTGGACGAGCACGCCAGCAGCACCTTGCAGCCCAGCGCCGCGCACATCTCCAGCATGGTCCTGGCGATGTCGACCTTGTACTGGTGCAGGTGGCCCGAAAGCCCTTCGAAATCGCGCAGCACCTGGAAGCCGGTGCCGCGCAGTCCGCTGGCCTTCACCGCCGCCACGGCGGCCTTCCAGCCGTTCGGATGGCCGACCAGGTCGTTGGCCTTGAGCATCACCTGGCTGAAGCCGGCCTCGGCCATCGCCTCCAGCTTGGCCTCCAGCGGTCCGGCCAGCGTGATCGTGTCCATGCCGAAGCCGGCGATGGCCTGCTCCATGCTGCGGCGATGGTTCATGGCTGCCGCTCGCTGTGCACCAGCTCGAACACCACGCTGCCCAGGTAGGTCCTGGTGAGCGCGCCGCGGCGCTCGGTGTGCGCGGCCTCGGTCTCGACGAACTCCATGCCCAGCTCGCGCAAGGCCTTCACCGCCGCCAGCACGTCGGGCACGCCCAGGCCGATGCGCTGCAGCCGCTCGCGGCCGTCGTCCACGTCGAGGTCGGGCTCGATCAGCTGGAGCATGAAGCGGTTGGCCGGATCGACCGCCGGGGCGCGCAGCAGCTTGCCCGCGGGCATGATGCCGAAGCGTTGCTCGTCGGGGATCAGCTCGATGCCGAACAGCTCGCGGTAGAACTCGATCCAGTCGTAGCTTCGCGCCGCGCCTATGTACTGGACGATGCCGAAGAAGTGGATGCCCGCGACCGCCGGCGGGTCCTGCGCCACCGTCGGGATCGGCACGAAGTCCACGTCGTAGATCGAGAATTCCTTGTAGCGGTCCACGAAGTAGATGCGGCTGCCGCCGCAGCCGTGGATGGCCGGGATGTTCAGCTCCATCGCCTCCGGATGGGTGGGCACCTCCCAGCCGCCATGCTCCAGCACGTAGCGATACGCACTGCGCGCGTCGCGTACGCGCAGCGCCACCGCGGCCAGCACCGGCGCCTGGCCCGCCACGGCGGCGTCGATCTCGTGCGCGTTGACCACCACGTTCAGGCCGCCCTGCCGGTACAGCAGCACCTCGCGCGAGCGATGCCGAGCGACGGGCCGGAAGCCCATCATCTCCAGCACCTGGCCCAGGGCCTGCGGCTTGCCGGTGGCGAATTCGATGAACTCCACGCCGTCGAGGCCGATGGGGTTGGCCTCGTCGCTGAACGAGGCCTGCAGCGGCTCGCGCGCGTGTTCGGGGTGGAGGAGAAGGTCGCTCATGGAACTCCTTCGAAAGGCCCGGAGGGCCTCAGTACTTCAGGCGCGCGACCGAGCGCAGCGTCTGCGCGTCCGTGGTCGGGTACCCGAAGAACTCCAGGTAAGCGGGGATCATTTCGAACAGCATGTCGGTGCCCACCTGCACCGGGCAGCCGCGCGCCTGCGCGGCGGTGAGGAAGGCGGTCATCTCGGTCTTCATCACGACCTCGCCGACGAAGGTGCCGGCGCGCAGGCGCTCGATGTCGATCGGGAGAGGATCGCCGGGGTTCATGCCGAGCGGCGTGGCGTTGACGACGAGGTCCATGCCCTCGGGGTCGTTGCTGCCGGTCATGACCTGGATCGCGGGGTAGTGCTGCCGCAGTCGCGCCGCCAGGCCGGCCATCGCGGCGCCGTCGACGTCGTGCAGCGTGATCGCTCCGACACCGGCCGCGGCCAGTGAAGCGGCGATCGCGCAGCCCACGCCGCCACAGCCCACCACCAGCACGCGCGCGCCTGCCAGGCGCATGCCCTTGCGGCGCAGCCCGCGCACGAAGCCCTCGCCGTCGAACATGTCGCCCACCAGGCGCCCGGCCGCGTCGAGCTTGACCGCGTTGCAGGCGCCCGCGACGCGCACGGTGGGTGTCACCTCGTCGAGCAGAGCGACCACGCTCACCTTGTGCGGCATGGTGATGAGCGCGCCGCGCAGGTTGTCGAGCGTGAAGAGCCCGCGCAGCACCTGCGGGAAGCTTTCAGGCCGGCACCCCATCGGGACCACGACGGCGTTGACGCCTATGGACTCGAAATAGGGGTTGTAGATCATCGGCGCCTTGAACGAGTGCGTCGGATGGCCCAGGTGGGCGATCAGCTCGGTGTGGCCGTCGATCTGCATGGGGCTGGGAAGGCGGGCGGTCATGCGCGGGCGCGGGAAGGGCTTACTTGCGGGCCTTCTCCACCTCGGCGAGCACCGCGTTGACGGTGGCTTCGCCGACGTTGGCGCTGTGCTTGGCGATCACCGGCTTCATCTTGTCGCGCAGCTTGGCGATTTCGGCGGCGGGCAGCTCATTCACCTGCATGCCGGCCTTCTTCAGCGCATCGAGGATGCCGGCGGCGGCGCTGCGCGACTGCTCGCGCTGGTACTTCGACGATTCGTTGGCGGCGTCCTGCAGCACCTTCTTCTCTTCGGCCGAGAGCGAATCCCAGTACTTCTTGCTCACCACCACCGACTGCGGGTTGTACTGGTGGTTGGTCAGCGTCATGTACTTCTGCACTTCGTACAGCTTGGCGCCCTGGATGGTGGCGACCGGGTTCTCCTGGCCATCCACCGCCTTCTGCTCCAGCGCGGCATACAGCTCGGGGAAAGGCAGCGGCGTCGGGTTGGCGCCTAGCGCGTTGACCCAGTCGACGTTGATCGGATTGGGGATCACGCGCAGCTTCAGGCCCGCGATGTCTTCCACCTTGTTGATCGGGCGCTTGCTGTTGGTGAGCTCACGGAAGCCCAGCTCGTAGTAGGCCAGGCCCACCATGCCCTTCTCTTCCAGCTTGGCGTGCAACTGCCGGCCGAGCGGCCCGTCGGTGACGGCGTCGGCCTCTTTCGGCGTGGAGAACAGGAACGGGAAGTCGTAGACGGCGAAGTCCTTGACCACGCTGGCGAAGATGCCGGAGTTCATCGCGGCCATCTCCAGCGTGCCGCCCTGCAGCATCGAGACGTTGGCCTGGTCGCTGCCCAGCGCGCCGCCCGGAAAGACGCTGACCTTCATCTTGCCGCCCGACTTCTGCTCCACCAGCTCGGCGAACTTCTCCATGCCCATCACGATGGGATGGCCCTTGGCGTTCTGGTTGGCGAACTTGATCGTCTTGACCTGGGCCTGCGCCACGCCGACGGCGGCGACGGCCACGGCGGCCAGCAGGGTCTTCACGAAGAGTCGTTTCATGGCTTTGTCTCCTGGGGTGCGAAGGGATCGGGAAAGCGGGTGTCAGCCGTACAGCCAGCGCGCGGGCACCATCACCAGCTGCGGGAAGAGGACCAGCAGGAACATCACCACGAACTGCGCGGCCATGAACGGCCACACGCCCCTGGTGACTTCGTCCATGCTCATCTTGCCGACGCCGGCCACGGTGCTGAGGATGGTTCCCACCGGCGGCGTGATCAGGCCGATCGAGTTGTTGATCATGAACAGCACGCCGAAGTAGACCGGGTCGATGCCCGCCGCCTTCACCAGAGGCATCAGCACCGGCGTGAGGATCAGGATGGTGGGCGTCATGTCCATCGCGGTGCCGACCACCATCGTCAGGACCATGATGGCCACCATCAGCAGCGTCGGGCTGTCCAGCAGCGGCTTGAGCAGCGTGACGATCTCGTTGGGGAGGTTGGCAACGGTGATCATCCAGGCCGACACCATCGCCGCGGCGACGAGGAACATCACCACCGCGGTGGTCTGGGCCGCCGCCTGGAACAGGCCGTACAGCTGCGAGAGCTTCAGCTCGCGGTAGACCACGGTGGAGACGAACAGCGCGTACACCGCGGCGACGACGGCCGCCTCGGTCGGCGTGAACACGCCGAACTTCAGGCCGACGATGACGATCACCGGCAGGCCCAGCGCGAAGGTGGCGTCCTTGAGCGCGACCAGCACCTCGGTGCGGCTGGCGCGCGGCGGGGGCTCGATCTTGTCCTTGCGAATCAGCCACCACCACGT
>Ga0247821_10000642_pt1 | contig 19253 bp, 13 predicted proteins | sample 13C_Glycerol_Day_FD_192481 | JGI IMG/M metagenome (GOLD analysis project Ga0247821, IMG submission 192481) | Soil microbial communities from agricultural site in Penn Yan, New York, United States - 13C_Glycerol_Day14 | ecosystem: Environmental > Terrestrial > Soil > Agricultural land | place... | reverse complement strand
GAGTAAGTGCTTACAAGAGATCAGTACCGAAGACGCTAACGCATATGCTGAATTCTTGGTCGACCCACAACCTCTGGCCATGTGGGTATCCAAGACGAAATATCCTCGCTCCCGTCCTGAGTGGAGGCCGTTTGCTGGTCCATTGGGCACCAGCTCACGCCGCCTTGCGCTGATGGAGCTGACGGCGATGTACAATTGGATGATTGACCGGGGATTTCATTTCCAAAATCCCTTCGGCTCTGCTCCAAAACCGGAGCTAATTAAAGAGAAATTCATCACTCGTCAGTTGCCAGAGATTGCCATCCACCTCATGTTCGAAGTTATACAGCTCTCGTCAAACCCCAAAAAAGCCGCAAGAGATAGCTTCATGATTGCTCTGTTTTATTTAACCGGCATTCGTACGTTTGAAGCGACAAATGCCAATATGAGTGATGTGCGAAGCCCCCTGCCTGATGAGCACTGGTTACAAGTCATTGGGAGGTGCAAAAAACTCCGCGACGTACCCATTAGCGTGCAGCTTTATAACGCTCTCATTCGGTATCGAATAGTATTCGGGCTGCCATCAGAAATACCTGACAATGATTCCACCCCTCTAATTTTAGCTGCAAATAGTAAGTTAAAACGTGCACATGACGATACGGTACTAAAGGCAGTGAAGCAAATCATGGGGAAAGCGGCTATATTGGCACGTGATCGCGAACTGTACGACGTCGCTCATCAACTAGAGCGAGCGTCTACTCACTGGCTGCGTCATTCGTGCTTCAGTCATTTGGCTACAGCGACAGGCAATTTGGTGCTGGTTAATTCGCTTGCGGGCAACAGCTCACTAGATAGCATTTCCCGTTACATTCCAATCGATAATCAGATGCTGCTGCGCAGCATGGATATTTTGACTCTGCCATCCGTAAAGTAAAAGCTAAACGAAACTGAGCCCCAAAGTTTGCCAGGATGATATTATTTCGATGGGGCTCTCGTGCCCAGTTCTAAACGTGCCAAAGCTTATGTGTCAGATACAGGATAAGTTACTCATTTGAAGGAGTGGTGATGAACACCTCAACCACTGGTCACCGACGGACAAGACATAAATACACATCGCGTGACTTAATGATTGCCGTTTTTTGGGAGTTCTGCGCCAATCGATACTTTCTCAACGACTCAGTACGGTTACTCCAGATCAAGAAAGGTTTTCCTGCCTACCTTTTTCAAGCTGTCCGCGTGACCTTTGACCTGTCAGAGCGGAGTTTCGAAACGCTATTCAATGTGTCAGTCTCCACGCTCAAACGGCGCAGGCGCCACCAAAAGCCCCTTGATCCAATCGCCTCCGAACGACTCGATCGAATTTTCGCTGTCTGTCACCTGACCAATAAGGTCTTTGAAAGCAGAGGGACGGCTGCTGAATGGATGTCGAAACCGAACAAATCCCTCGGCACAAGTGCGCCGATATTGCTCTGCGAAACCGAGATCGGAGCCAAGCAAGTTCGCCGTGTGCTTCAAGCCCTTGAATGGGGAGGCGCGGCCTGATGCAGGTTTGGCGAAGGCTCAACGGTTGACCGGCGCCGGGGCCAACTGGCGAACAATCACAGCCCCTTAGGCCGACTCTGGCCTGTCACCAAGGGAAGCGACCGACTAATACCGATCAATCGTGATCGGCAGAAATCGGCCTGAAGCGGCCATCGAGTAACTAGGAAACTTAGGACGCTTCAGGCTGTCACAAGCTTTGATGACAAAAGCGAAGTCGGTATCGGAGGCGCGGATCACAGCATGACATCAGCGGAATCAGCTGCAATTCCGCTGGTGCAAGTCAATTAAGGGCTAACAATGACCTTGATGTCCGAGCCCGAGATGCTCTTGATGTATGAGTAGCTCGTTCCCAAGACGGCCAACTGCTCCCTCGACACCTTCTTCGCTGATATCGCGGGTTGGACGATCACAAATTTGAAGATCAGCTCATGGTCGTGGCATTTGTTGCGCAGTATCTCCAGCTGCTGAGGCGTACCTTTCAGGATTCTATCAAAGTCCTTCAGCAGTGATTGCTGGTAGCGATCCATCAGTCGGTTGAAGAACTTATCGCCCGTGTACAGCCATTTCACCGATCTCGACGCCTGACCGCATACCTCATAGACGTCGGCTACGCGTGCGCCGGGCGTGGCCACACCATCCGTCATAGGGCAGAATTTGCAGTGGTAAAGGTCGACGTAGATGGCGTCCTTGTTTTCCCGAATTGCCACCAGATCAGCAATTTCGCCTTTGCCGTCATCGTTGAAGACGATGGAGTAGTCATCAGCGATCTTGTCAAAGGTGAAGCCTTGTACTGAGTCCTTACGTCGCTCTGCACGCATGGACTCCTGATGGATTTTCGTCGTTCCCCAATCCCAGGGCTCGAGCAAACCGGCAGGCAGTTTTACATCCATGCTGTTGAGCGAGTACTGACGGTAGTTGCCTTGCACCATGGAGCCGTCGACCTTGAGCAATACAAGCGGCTCTGCATCCAGGTAGGAGTCCAGTGGCATTTCGTGGGGGTAAAGGATCTTCATACCTGGGCAGGAGGTCTTGTATCCGTCCTCCAACAACTTGATGGCGATGGTAGTGAGGCGACGCTCTTCGCCATCGTTACCCGCGACAAGGACGGGGATCTCCAGCGTCCGCGCGCCACTGTACCCAGGCTTACCAAGCTCGACGTCGAGAAGGTTGAAAGTCTCTCCCTGAAAATACAGCGAGATCCTTTGCTCGCTTTCGATCGCGATCGACACAGGCCAGTCGGCGTAGAACAGGCCTTCTGGCCATCTGTCCTTGATTTGGTCAACACGCATGACATTTTTGAGTACGTCAGCAGGGTCGATGGTGTTGTCGTTGAGTTTGACCGACATGCGCTTGCACCACTCGACCCAGTAGTTGATTGGAGAGGAGTTCATCTCCCAGATCTTGCCCTTGTGCGAGCAGCCCACGGTGGTTCGTTCTCCATTCTCAAAACCGGTGGCGAAGATGTTGGACTTTGTCGCATTGCCCTTCTCGATGTCGCTGATCACCTGGTTGATATCGCGCCCCACGTGCATCGTGAACCGCAGGTCTTTCCGGGCGCGGGACAGGCCAACGTTCTGCAGCTTCATCAGCTTGATGTCGTGGAGCGAACGGAAGGTCGGCTCACCATTGATGCGACGAGGGTCTTTGGCTACCAGGTTGAGAAAGCGAGTTGCCTGGGTGTCGTCACCTGAGGTGTGAATGAACAGGGTTTTCTGCGTCTTGTTATAGAAAGCGATGTACAGATTCCAGTTGGTGTCGACGATTTCTTCGGTCTGAGCCCACCCAACCAGCGTCTCTCGCCGAGTTACGGCAATAACGGTATCGGCCTGATCATTGATCGAGATGTACTGCAGTGCTTCTCTGCGTCCATCCAGACCCTGCGCATGCTGTGGTGTCCAGTCTTTGGGGGAGACATGATACGCCACGGCGCTGATTTTGGGGTTCGGGTTCAGCCCAAAAATCACTTGGGCATCGTCACCGTCAGCAAACTGCTCGTTGAAGTCCGCCTTCTCAATTTCCCGGCCTACCTTTTGCTCGCTCACGTTGCGAATGACTGCACCCCAGTCAGCACACTCCTTGTAGAGGTCTGCCATCTGGTGGTCGGTTTTCTGGTTAGCGATGTTCGCCACGAACTTGGCATCACCAAGGGCGGCATCAACCCTCGTCAGCCGGCCAATGAACTGGAGCGTCACCGCAGGGCTTTGATGTTGATCATGAATGGCAGCGATTTTGAGTTCAGGCAGATCGAAGCCTTCCCCAAGCATGTCGACGCAGACGATGATCCGGTGCTTTTTGTTGACGATCTCCGCCATCACCCTGGCTTGGTTCGGCACCTTGCTATGAATCAGGACTGGCGTTAGGTCGGCGTGCTGCTTGTAAATCTCAAACAGGTCTGTCGCCCGCTTGTGCGACTTGGCCCGCACCATCATCAAATGGTTGTACCCAGCCTTGAGGTCAGCCCGGAGCAGCTCTACAGCCTTGTCTGCGATGGCCTGGTCGGACAGCTTGAGGTTGTATTCTCGTACTGGATGGAACTCGATGCCTTTGAAATAGCCATCAAGCTGCGCATCCCGGAGCGGGTAGTTGTAGATGATCTTGCCGGCCAGAGCCAGACCATCCTCCCGGAATGGCGTCGCTGTGAACTGAATACAAGGTTTGCCCCTGAAGGCAGTTTTGATTCGGTTCCAACTCGCTGCCACGACATGGTGAGCCTCATCGATCATCAAGTGGCTGCACATGTTCACGAGCGCCCCCAAGGCGGCGTCTTCGAATAGCAGCAGGGCTTGGGGAGTGGCCACAATGATGTTGGCAGTAGCTAATTCTGCAACCTGCGCCTCAGACAGCTTCGAATCGATGGCTGCAACAATGGGGTTGCGCGCCGTGTCCGATACCGCCCCCACGGTGCGGAGCGTCTTCATCTCCGTGCACTTGCCCATCAACTGCGTCCTGAGGGCGTCCGAGGGAACCAGGATCAAGGTTCTGGCCATCCTCGCGGCGATGATCAGCGCGAGCATGGTGTCGGTCTTCCCTGTACCGGTCGGCATGACCACTGTGGCGGTCGAAGAGGGATCAACCACCAGGTGCCCCAGGGTGGCATAAAGCGCAGCCAGTTGCGGCTTGCGCAGCCCGGGTGCGTTCGTCTTGGGATCGTCGAGACTGAAATTGAAGAGATGGTTTTGCCAGCTCTGGTACACATCCAAATGAGTTATGACTACATCGTCCATGGCGATTACCTGGAGGCAGAAAAGACTTCTGGAGGATAGGGTGGCGATATGGTAGCACGCCCCCTATTGCTTGCATGACCCTAACCACTTAGGCATAAGGACAAAACCCGTCGAACCCCGCGCAGGATTGCCGAACTGTCGTGCCCGTTTTTGGCCGTTAGCTGTCTTCCTCCAAGGGCCGCTTCGGTTCGATAACGATCAGTCGCGACCTGCTGCTTTCGACCCATAGCTGCCAGTCAGTTGTGTCTACAGAATCAGAGACCATTCGGTTCCCTGGCGAATATCAAGGTAGAGGGAGCCCTGCATCGGCCCCCTCTACCAATGATCAATGTCGATCAGGAAACATCCCGTTCAACTTGATCTATGCAAACGCCTCACATACTTCAACGCAAACCGTCTGTTCTCAGTGCCGCTGGAGTGAAGTCGTAATACTTCGCCGGTTGGTCATATTTTGTGGTGCTTGGCTCTTCGTTCCGCATACCAAGTGCCAGATAACGTCCGGATACCAGATCGTACAACGCTTCAACTGCCAGGTAAGAGGCCTGTTGGTTGTAGTTGAATAAAGCGTGACCTTCAGCTACGCGCCATAGCTGCCCGCGTCCGTCATAGTGATCGACCTCCGCGATTTGCCAGGTGTCCTCGTCAAAATACATGTGCCGCTTGGAATAAACGTGACGGCTGCCAGGCTTGAGTGTTGCAACAACCTCCCAGACCCGGTGTAGTTCGTACCGGGTGTGGTCGGGATTGATATGCCCGGCTTTGACGATGTCGTCATACTTGAGCGTGGGAGATTCAAGCTCATAGCTATTGTAAGGAATGTACAGCTCCTTTTTTCCAATCAGCTTCCATTCGTAGCGATCCGGGGCGCCGTTGAACATGTCGAGGTTATCTGCCGTTCGCAAGCCATCGGAGGCGGTGCCCGGACCGTCATACGCTATTTGAGGTGCCCGTCTTACCCGACGTTGGCCGGCGTTGTATACCCACGCCAGACGCGGTTCGACGGTCTGGTTGAGCGTTTCATGAGCCAGCACGGCCGTACCAGCCAAACGAGCGGGCGCGGTCACTGTCTGCTTGACCATGTACAAAATGCTCCCCTTCCGCTCCGGCGGGAAATCGGCAACTTGCTCCGGGTAAACCTGTGTTTCCTCAAAGCGTACAGGTGTGTAAGCACCGCTCTCCTGAGGGGTGACCTGTATGAAGCTACGCCAGTAATTGCCCCCTACATAACGTGTGACATGGTTCCAAAGCACCTCGATACCGTTCTTCGGGATCGGAAAAGCGTAGTAGCCGCTTTTCTCGAAGTTGCTCAGGCCATTGCCATCGTTGACTGGCTGCACATACAAAGCACTATTTCGCGCCGCCTCCTGAACTTTCGCCGGCACAGTGGCTGTGCGATGGGATGGATAGACGGGGATACGGTAGGTGTCCGGGTAGCGTTTGAAGAGCGCCATTTGGCCATCGGACAAGTTGTTCCGATACTGCTCGGCATTGCTCGCCGTAATAACAAATAGAGGTTTTTCCTGTGCAAACGGGTTGGCCAGGAAACCATTTGGGGCAACCTTGCCGGCGCTTTTGGGTAGCCCTCCCGTCCAGGCGGGAATGCTGCCGTCTGCGTTTGCTTCTTTTTGTGCGCCCAGCGGCGTCAGGGTAGTGCCAAGCCGGGCGGCTTCGTCAGCAGAGACCGCGGCCATCGCGTTACCGACTACTAGGCTCAATGCAAGGATGCAGCCTTTCTCGAAGATTGTTTTCATGATCTGGTTCCTGAGGGCGCTTAGAAGTTCACGCCGACGCTAAGCGAGACGAAGTCACGGTCGATATCAGTGTTGAAGTCACCACCAAAGTTGTTGGTGTAACTGATGCTGGCGGTGTAGGTGTTTCGATAGTCGGCATCGAGGCCCAGGCCAACCGACTTGGCGCCCTCGTTAAACACCGGTCCGTAACCGTCAACGTCGTGTGACCAGAACAGATTGGGTGCTAGGTTGATCCCGGCAAATACATCGCTGTACTTGAGGTTGGCGAAGGCTCGGTAGCCCCAGGAGTTCGCGGTGTAGTAACCGTGACGGCCGCCTTGGGTAATATCGCCGTATACCGAGTCACGGCCGTAGCGTTGCTTGTCCAGCGATTCGAGGCCACCGATATGGGTCAACCCCAGTTCAACCGCCACACTCAGCGATGTGGCGCCCAATACAGGGTCAAACAGGTGCAGGAAAGAGGTTTGCGCTTGTGTGACCTCCTTGCGTTTCCATCCCTGCAAGACCTGCCCTTCTTCAGCCGGAACGGTAGGTTCTGCATCGGCTCCGATCAGTGCCTGGAAAGTCGGGTTGAGCGCACCACCGAACAGGTCGGCGGTGTTGATGCTGATCGGCGCGTTGGGCCGGTAGCTGATCTCGCCGCTCCAGGCCGTACCGGTGGGTAATTCGGTGGCGAAACTGGCGCCATACAGGTGGATGTCTTCCGGGTAATCGAGAAAGTAGTGGGTGTTGCCGGCGCCAGTTGCCAAGCCCAGTGCGAACTGCTGGTCGGGGTCGAGCGCGGCGAAGCCCGGGTCGTTGTTGATGAAGTTGGTCACGCCACTGGCGGTGCGTAAACTGAACCTTGGTGCACGCGAGTGATAGTTCAGGTAGTAAGCGCCGTATTCCACGCCATCGCCCAACCAGCGCAAGGCCATACCGTACTGCCCGCTGTCACGCGGATCGTGGTTTTTTTCGCGGCGTACGATCACGCCTTCCGGGTTGCTGATGCCAAAGCCCAGTCCCGCTGAAGCGGCTATCGGTTGAAGGGGTGCAACACCCGCCAAGCCAGCGTTCAGGTTGTTGTTACAGCCCTTGGCGATTGGATCGGCGCCGAAGAAGGTGCCACAGTTGTCCAGGGCATAAGGTTTCCACTGCAACTGGTAGAACACCTCAAGGCTGAGGTTGTCGCTGATACCTTGGGAGATGTAGAACATGTTGACCGGAATCAGCCCTTCCTTGAGTTCTGCGCCAGGGCGGCGCAGAGCGGCGACATCAAGGGGGTTGATCGAGTTGATTGAGTTACCGATAAACAGGCTCTCCCCCCAACTCACTACCTGCTTGCCCACGCGAACGTCACCTGGGTGTTCGGCCAGCTCATAACGTTGTGAAATGAACGCATCCAGTATCTGCGTGCCGGAAGAGCGCGCCGACATTTCCCGACCTTCATCGCTGATCGGTTTGAACGGCCGGTTCTCGTCTTTGAGTTCGAAGTCGTACCAGTATTTGCCTCGAATGAAGGCCCGCGTATCGCCGTAGCTCAGCTCCAGGTCGTGCACGCCTTTGAAGATTTTCGAGAATGTCTCACCCTTCTTGAAATTCAAGCGGCCGTCGTCGCCTGAAGATGAGAAGCCGCTACCACCATTGGTGGTGTCGATCAGTTTGTTGCTGGCGCTCTGGGTAGACCAACTGGTGCCGATCGACAGTGCCGAGTCGAATTGGCCCTGAAGTTCACCGATAGAGAAAACCGCAGCGAATGCCTGTGTGAAGGGGCTTGTGGAGAGTGCCGTCACCAGCAAACAGCGCTGGAAGTGTGTGTTACCCAATTGGTGTGTCCTTATTGTTATTTTCACCCGGGCAAGCAGTGCTGCTCGCCGACGTTTTATGTGGCCACAGGGCTGCGGCCGATCAGCTGTGTTTCAGGAAACAGATCACTGCCTGTCGTTCTTGCGCTTTGCGCATGCCGCCAAAGGCCATGATCGTCTCGGGGAACAGTTGGGCCGGCGCCGTCAGCCAGCGCTCAATCAGTTCCGGGCTCCAGTCGCGCTTGGCGCCCGCCAGGTCGCTCGAATAGTTGAAACCCGGCACTGAGCCAATCGGTCTTCCCACCACACCCGCCAGGTGTGGTCCGACGTGGTCGCTGTCCATGGAATGACAGGCGCTGCACTTGGTCTGGAAGAGTTGCTGACCGGCCTGCACATCGCACTCGACGGCCAGGCTCGGGAAGCTCAGGGCCAATGCCGTAGCTGCGGCGAAAAGGGGTAGAAAAGGATGCATCGACGTTCCTTTGGGCTGCGTTTGGGGTAGCGCTAAAATGGCAGCAGGAACGTCTTTTGAATCGCCGCGGCACGCCAGTGACTTGTCATGGCGTGCCAATTGATGGCGCAGTGAGGGTTACTTCGGTGGCGTGTAAGGGTCTGGAGTACCCGGTTCGATGGGCGGGTACTGTTTCAAGCTGGCTTTGAAGTCGTTCACAATGCGCATCATCGGATGCAGCGCCCAGGTGTTTTCGACGATCACGTTCTGTTCTTCGCGCAAATCGGTCAGGAGGTTGTGCAGGCGGGGCACCGGAAGTGGCATCGCGGGATCGAACATGTTTTCCTGCTGGAAGAAATGCAGCTTCCAGTTACGCCACTTGACCGCCGACAACCGGTCAGTGACATAGGCTGGGAAGCCCTCGCGATTTGAGTTTTGCTGTTTGCCGGTGAGAAAGGCCAACTGGTCCACGCCATCGATCGGTCGATCCGTCGGCACCTGCGCGCCTCCCGCGTGGGCGAGCGTCGTGTACAGGTCGACGATATGGACGATTTCATTGCTGACCCGCCCGGCCGGTGCCTGCCCTGGCCAGCGTAGGATGAAGGGTGCACGCAACGATGCTTCCATGGCGGTGAAGTAAGTGCCGCGCCAGGGGCCATTGGCACCGGTCCATGGCAGTTGCGCTTCGCCGCCGTTGTCACTGGCAAATATCACCAGGGTGTTATCGGCGATCCCGGCCTCTTTCAATACATCAAGCAGTTGCCCCGTGCGATAATCCATCTCTGCCAAGGCGTCAGCCCAGGAGCCATTCCCGGTTTTGCCAGCAAAGTCGGGGTTTGGCTGGGTTGGCATATGCATCAGGGAAAATGAGACGAAGGCAAAGAACGGTTTGCCCGTTTGCGCATTGCGTTTGATGAAGGTTGAGGCTCGATCGGTAATTTCCGCGTCCAGCGTGCGACGGCTGGCAAGATCAAGTCTCTTGACCTTGTGCGGGGGTTCACCTCGGCTCACTTCGTAGATCGATTGAGCCGGCACCAGCGTCTCGTCCCAGCCTTGCTTGCTGCCAAGCGCTGGCCACAGACCATTGGTGTCGTCGGCATGGCTCCACATGACTTCATCATAGGTGCGTGGCACGCCATAGAACTCGTCGAAGCCCTGTTGCGTGGGCATGCGCTCATCGCTGCTGCCCAAATGCCACTTGCCCCAGATGCCGGTGGCGTAACCACGGTCAGAGAGCAGCTCGGCGAGGGTGACCTCCCAAAGGGTCATGCCGTCCGGTGCGCCACCACTGGGTACACGTGAAGTCCCCGTGCGCATCGGAAAGCGCCCCGTCATCAACGCAGAACGTGAAGGCGTGCACTGAGGCTCAACGTTGAAGTTGGTGAGCCGCATACCCTCGGCCGCCAGTTGATCGATACGTGGCGTCTCGGCGCCCCGCAGTACCCCACCGCCATAAACCCCTAGTTCGCCATAACCCAGGTTGTCGAGCAGGATCAGGACGATATTGGGTTTTTCGGGCTGCGCCCAACTGGGGAGGCTCAGCAACAGGCTCAGAAATAGGCAAGACAGTTTGGTTTTCATCGATGCTCCAGAGCGACGGCAGGTATGCCCAGCACATTCGTGCAGCTATCCATTACGTTCTTGTCTGTCTGTGCCAATGTTTTAGCCGTGCGTGCCATTTGCTTGCCGGGCGCATCCGTTCGCCATACGGTCAGTGCAATTTGTAACGAGCCGTGGCATTGTCGCAATCACGCCTTTCGAGCCATGTGGATGCAAGAGTAGTCCGAGGAACGCCACGACGATGTCCCGCCTGAACTACACCGTTTACACCGAAGCGCTGCTGTTGCGTCATGCTCACGTGTTCAAACCGTTTCTCGGTTTAGTGGGCCTGCCTTCGCACGTACTGGAGCGGCCCGACGCGGTCATCCCATTGAGCCAGTACAACGCCTTGCTGGAAGTGACGGCTGCACACGTGGACACCAACCTCGGCCTGCGCCTTGGGCTGGGCCTGCTCACAGAGGGACCGGGAGGTAATCTGCTGGGAGGGTTCGGGCATGCAACCCGCAGCGCCTCGACCGTGCGCGCGATGCTGGATTTCGGCAGCCGCTACATGGTGGTTCACGCGCAAGCCAACGAGCTGACCTGGCAGGTCCGTGGCAACCTTCTGGAGATGTGCTACCGCCTGACCGACCCCAGCATCACCGAGCGCCGCCAGGATTGCGAATATGCGCTGTCAGTGCTGCACACCCGATTGATGGAGTACACGGCAAATCGTTTTTCGCTGGTGCGAGTCGATTTTGCACATTCGCAACCGCAAGACATCACGTTGCACCAGGAAGCCTTCCAGTGTCCGATACGCTTCGACCAACCGCGCAACGCGCTGGTCTGGCCTGCGGAAATGCTGGACGAGCCTTTGGTGACCGCCGACCCCAGGTTGTTTCAAGCACTGCTGCCGGGTCTGGAAGAGGAACGCAAGCGGCGAGTAGCCGACAACGACCTGGCGATGCGTATCAGTCTGGCGATCGAAGCCGATCTCAAGGGTGGCAAGGTCATGCTCGAAGAGGTGGCTTCGCAGCTGTGCATGAGTAAACGCACGCTGCAGCGTCGGCTCAGTGAGCTGAACGTCGAGTTCAATGAAGTAGTCGAGGATGTTCGTCAGGCTCAGGCCATCGAGTGTGTCCGCCACTCAACATTGAGCCTGACCGAGATTGCGATGAGCTTGGGCTATAACGAAGCCAGTTCGTTTTCCCGGGCGTTTCGACGCTGGACCGGCCTGACGCCTCGTCAATTTCGACAGCAGAGTCAGCTGTAGGCGATGACCGCTTGCGCGACCATCGCCACTGAACTTCAGCCAAGCAAATTCCGGGTACGTTTGGCGGCCTGACTGCCGGCACTGATAGCGCCATCGATGAACCCGCGCCAACCTTCACCGTGGTCACCCTGACCAAACACTACCCTGCCCCGATCCTTCTGGAAGTGATCGTAGTACTTGCCCAGCCAGTTGGGCTTATAACTGCAATAGGTTCCCTTTGAGTAGGGGTCGAGTGTCCATTCATAGCCGTAGCATTCTTGCACTTCCATGCCCGGGAAGAACGAACTCACCACTTCCTGCACGGCATCCCGATCCTGAATGTCGAGCTTGGCGGGGTCGCTGCCGAAGCCTACGAATATCGTATGGTCCTCAGCCTTGGCATAGGTCACCAGCAGATTGAGCGGTTGTTTCGAGTCGGCGATACCGAGCATCTTGCCATCGGTTGGCAGTTTGCCTTTGGTCCGCACGAAAACTTTGATGCCGCTTCCGGTGTGACCTTCCTTTGCCGCCGCCACTAGAGCAGGGTCCAATACCGGGCTGAAAGCGATGCGCGGCAGCACGTTCATCGGCACGGCAACAATCACCGCAGCAGCGGAAATCGTCTTCCCCTGCTCTGTGGTCACCAATACGCGATTGCCCTGGTCCTCAACCTGGGTGACCGGCGTGGAAAGACGAACCTCCGGCCTGCCATCATCGAGCATCGCATTGATCAGACTGATGGTGCCGTCCTTAAATGTATAATGGCCCAGGGAATCGACGAACAAGGACAAATTCCAGCCCGGCAACGACCACCAACGAGAAACATCCGCGTATGAAGCGCGGTCACTTGTCGTGTGCGCGGCACCGGCAACGTAGGCATCGACAATGGTTCGTTGCAGTGGCGTGAGTTGGATCTGTGCATAACGATCGGCTGCCGTCATACCGTCAACGGCGAGCAGTTCTTTCCAGGTGTGCTTCGCATCGTACGGACGCTCCCACAACCTTCGGCCTTCCGAGAAATAGGCGTTCACAGCCTGGGCGACGGTGAGCATGTCTTCGCCTTTGAGTTCGACACGCTTGCCGTCGTGAAGTACGTAGATTGTCTGCTTGTCTTCAACGAAAGGTTCGGGAGTTTCCTTGAGCTGAAGGCCATAGCGCTGTACCTCGCTCCATACGAACGGCTGGCTCCAATGAATCCAAGTGCCGCCTAGTTCAATCTTGTGCCCGGAGAACTCGCTGCTGAAGGTGCGTCCACCCAGTCGATTGCGCGCTTCCAGCACCAATGTCTTGTAGCCGTTCTTCATCGAGTCGCGTGCCGCCGTTACGCCGGCGAACCCGCCACCGATCACGATGACGTCGTAGTCGCAGTCAGATCGGCGACTGGCTTGCTGCGACTCATCGGCCATTGCCATCCCGTTTGACTCTGGGACGACCGCAGCCACCGCACCGGCGGCGCCCATTACACCTGCGTTGCGCAGAAACTTGCGACGGCTGACGCCGCCATTGTGATCCTTGTCCATATCTACACCTTTCATTCTGGTTATGACGCCGCTGAGGTTTTCGGCAGCCTGCCAGATCCAGGTGTGAATCGATTGCCGGTTGGCGCCAAGCTTTTGCCATCGAGTGCCATCCATCAAATTTGTAGCATCTAGATTCTACGGAGCATCAATAGGACTCTTTGGAAAGCTCGGAACGATATGTGAATCGCCCTAGTTTCGTAGACACTCGATGGCCGCTTTTGGCTGTAGATTCAACCGGTCGTGGATGGCTGCTTTCGACGATTGCTGCCTGTCGTGAAAGGCGGCAACCGACCCATCGCTGACGGTGGTGATAGCTTGAAATCCGTCAATTGCGGTTGTTCACGATCTACTTCTTTCTTACTAGTGAGAGAGGCGTTAATGGTCTTCAACGATCGCCCGTTAAGCGCGTGGCAGGTTGATCCCCCTCGGCAGGAGGGGGCGTCCTTTTGCTGGAGTGCGTGACCATCGTTCCGGTGCGGCAGCGGTTTGTGCACGCCGTTCCAGACTCGCCAGTTCGTCACAAGGGGTGTTTCGTGAACAAGAACAATCTAAAACTCATCGCCATGCTTGCATTGTTGTCAATGCTCACCCATGCCCAGCTATCCTTTGCAGATGAGCTGACGCCGGCCGAAGCCCGTGTCATTGCCAAGCAAGCCTACATTTATGGCTTTCCGCTGGTAGACCACTACCGCGTCCAGTACACCTATTTCCAGGATCAGCAGCATCCGGAATACAAAGCCCCGTGGAATACCCTGCACAACACGGCGCGCATCTACACCCCAGATGACAAGGCCTATCCGACACCCAACGCCGACACCCCGTACTCCCAGCTTGGCGCAGACCTTCGCAGTGAACCTCTGGTATTGACCTTGCCAGCAGTGGAGAAGGGACGTTATTACTCGGCGCAATTCGTCGATATGTACACCTACAATTTCGGTTACGTCGGCAGCCGCACGACAGGCAATGGCGGTGGCACTTTCTTGCTCGCCGGTCCCGATTGGAAAGGTACGGTGCCGCCAGGCATCGATCGTGTATTTCGCTCCGAAACCCGTTTCGCCTTTGTCTTTTATCGTACCCAACTGCAGGGCGCTGACGACCTCGAGAACGTCAAGCGGATTCAGGCCGGCTACAAGGTTCAGCCGCTCTCTGCGTTCCTTGGGGAGCCGGCGCCATCAGCGGCGCCCCCGGTCGATTTCCTGGTTCCGCTCAGCCCTGAGGCAGAACGAAACAGCCTGGCGTTCTACAATCAGTTGAACTTCGTGCTCGGTTTCTGCCCGATACATCCATCTGAAACCGAACTGATGAAGGTATTTGCAAAACTAGGCATCGGTCCAGGGCAGACCTTTGATGAGCACGCATTGCCCGATGACATCCGTGAGGCCATCAAGGCCGGCATCGCTGACGCCTGGAAAGATTTCGACGCCCTCGGTCAGCAGGTCGCTCGAGGGGAAGTTTCAACCTCGCGCTTCCTCGGTAGCCGCGAGTTTCTCGGCGCCAATTACCTGTACCGCATGCGTGCAACCGTCACTGGCCTCTACGGCAACGACAGGGAAGAGACACTCTATCCACCGTTCTATCTCGACGCCAGCGGACAGAAACTGGACGCTTCGCTGCATCGTTACACTTTGCGTTTTGCACCGGGTCAGCTGCCGCCTGTGAATGCCTTCTGGTCCTTAACCATGTACGACGCTCAGCGTTTGATGGTTTCGAATCCGTTGAACCGCTACCTGATCAATTCGCCGATGCTGGCGAACTTAAAGCGCGACCCCGATGGTGGCGTCACCTTGTATATCCAGCATCAACAGCCGAGTAAGGAACAACTGGCCAACTGGCTGCCTGCGCCCAATGGCCCGTTCTATATCGCAGGTCGTCTGTACTGGCCGAAACCCGAGGCCCTCGATGGCCGTTGGCAATCGCCGAAGGTTCAGCGCATCGATTGATTTGTTTCGCGGCTAATGTCCGCGTCTGGCCGATAGCTGTCTTCCACCAGCGACAGCTATGAGTCGAAAACGAACTCCCGATAGCAACGCGACCTATAGCTATTGGCCGATATCTCTTAGACGTCAATATTGAGTGTCGAAGCTGCGAGCCTCGCCACTTCAAGCCTACTGCCTGGCTCAGCGCCGTCTTCGAGCATCCAGGTTGCCGACAGCCCTGCCCATGCAAGCACCCATTGCAAAAGTCTTCGGCGATCAATATTAGAAGCACCCGCGATGAGCGCTATTCGCCGCGCGAAGCATCCAGGTGCAAGCGCGCTTGCGTCGTCGGGATTGCAGAGAATATTCGCGTAGTCGAAGCCTCGCTCGCCGTATAACCCTTTGGGATCGATGGCGAGCCATCCGGACTGGCCGAAATCGAGCACATTGCCGTGATGAATATCGCCGTGCAGTACCGCGACATCGCGCGGATCAGCCAAAAGCTCGCTTGCAGCCCTTGCACAGTGCTCAAGAATGCCGCCGTGAGTAGCCGCCATGCTCCATAGCGCTTCGAACCATTGCACTAGCGGAACCAACTCCGGGATCGGCTTGGCGCGTGGCACATGTAGGCGGACCGCTACCGCACAGAGGATGCGGGTGGCCTCGTCATCCTGGCCACATTTGACCATTTGCACTAGCGAGGCCGACCCTTGTGCGCGCTCCATCAGCAAGGCCCCACCATCATGGGCCAGCACGGGCGCCGCGCCATCGCCGCCCCACCAAGCCATGAGCTGGTTGCCTGCTTGCTCCTCCGGCTCTTGCGAGATTTTGAGCATGGCTGGCAAGCCGCGTTGACGAACGGGAAGCAGATTCCCGTTCAGAGAGACGAAAGCCTCGCCATCAATGGTTAACTCCCATTGCTTCAAATATTTATCGAACATAGCGATTGTCATAAAAATCGATGTACATCCTCAAGCAGGAAAAATGAAACCCAATGATGTATTCGCCGGGCTCTTCAGCTCGATAGACCACCTAGTCTACAGCTCCCTATAGAGCTTCGCACAACGGCTACGGCTTGCTTTCTCCAGCGTGGTATTGATTGAGCGCGCAATCTGCCAACACAACGAAAGGATCTAGTGTGTTGCATCTGCCGGTTGAATCCACAGTCGAATAGCGACCATCACTCGTCGTGACTGATTCACCCTGGCCCTCCCTCAACGTGGAGGACGAGCCATGAACACCATTGCTAGACACAGCCATCAGCCTTGGAACAAGGGAAAGCTTGTCGGGCAGAAAGCCCCGCTCCGAGTCAGAGATATCTGGGCCATTCGGGTCAGACTCCAGCTCGCGGAGAAGACGCGTGATTTGGCGCTCTTCAACTTGGCCATCGACAGCAAGCTACGTGCCTGTGACTTAACCAGGCTACGAGTTCGAGACATCGCCCATGGGGAGCATGTTTCTTCACGGGCCATCGTGATGCAGCAGAAAACTCAGCACCCAGTGCAATTTGAAATCACTGAGCAAACTCGAACGGTTTTAGAGGAATGGATGAATCAGGCGCACCTCCGCACCGAGGACTTCTTGTTTCCGACCCGATTGCACGCTTCAGACCATCTTTCCACAAGGCAATACGCTCGAATAGTCAAAGCGTGGGTGACAGCCATTGGCCTGGACCCAACCATGTACGGTGCTCACACACTACGGCGAACCAAAGCATCGCTGATCTATCGCAGGACGAAGAACTTGAGAGCTGTTCAGCTTCTGCTTGGGCACACGAAGCTTGAAAGCACCGTCAGATATCTGGGAATCGAGGTCGATGATGCCCTAGAAATGGCGGAACAAACGGAGGTCTGACTATCCATAGTGACGGTCGATGCTTGATCGTCGCTATCCGATCACAGCGGACAGCATGTACGTTCTAGAGGCAAGCTTTCGGTGGACTTACGAACGTAGGCGGTCTATTCCCGAGGAAATTCCCTCAGCGTGCGTATCGAGCGTGCTGAGGGCGCTAAGTACATTGTCGTGGATGTGTGTCGACCCTCGCTGGCTTACCCACAGCGACACTTCCTCTAAAGCTGCCCTCAACGCTGTCTGATTCATCATCAGTAGCTCCAGGGTGTCTGCGATGATGGTGGCCTTCTCGTCCATGTAGTACCTCCGATGAGTGTTCAGTGTGAAGGAACTTACAGCGTAGCTTTGACCTTGTTTCACTGGAGGTTTGCTGAACTCCGTGGTCACCATACGTTGCCTCTTGCCCTCAGTCGACAGGGTAAAGGTGACCGTCCGCTTTCGACCGGAAGCAGCCGGTGGGCGGAGCAACAGCAAATGAGTAGCTATGCTTGGCCTACTGCCGGAACTGATGGAGTCCGCCATGACCGTAGTCGATCGCCTCAGGTATTTGCGCGTCGTTCTAGTGTTGGCTGGCCTAGCGTGCCTTGCGCTCTACCCACTTATGTTGTTCTGGCCGTCCGGCTGGGCCTGGCACGTCGGTTACTCGGACTACCCGATGATGATCGTCGGCATCTACACAACACTTGGCGTGTTCTTGATCCTGGCCGCACATGATCCATTAGCCAATCTGAGCCTGATCTGGTTCACCGTGTGGTCTAGTGCCGTACACGGAGCAATCATGGCCGCCCAGGCGGTCACCCAGCCGGGGCAAATGGGGCACTTGGCAGGTGACGTACCGGCGCTCTTGATCGTGGCGGTTGCCTTGGCCATCTTGACGCCCCGCTCGCAATTGGCCGTTCGGCCGCGGACACAAAATGGGGCCTAAGAGCAGTACGCAAATTATTGGCCTGCTGATCAACCAAACCGGTTTGGGTTGCGGATTCAACCGGTGGATGCAACACACTGGATTCTGTGTAAGCAGGAGCCGTTGCTATGACAACAATCGATGTGAAATCCCGATTCGAAGCAAAGCTTCTTCGTCCGGCAAAGCCTGGAAATGATACGTCGTGAGCGTTCGTAGTACTGCCAAGAGACGCGAGTGAGCAGCTTCCTAGGCGAGGACGGACGACCGTTGAAGGCACAATCAATGGGCACCCTTTCCAGGCAACCCTTGAGCCGGATGGTCAGCTGAGCCATTGGCTGCAGGTAAGTTCAGCGTTACTCGAAGCCGCAGGTGCAGCCGTTGGGGACATCGTTTCACTAGAGCTAACCCCAGTGAAGAAGGAACCCGAGCCTGACATTCCACCCGACTTTGAGGAGGCACTGGCCGCCACGCCTGAGGCTCGTTTAGTCTGGAACAATACGACGACCCTCGCACGAGTGGTGCTGGATACACTGGATTACTTCAGCCAAGCAACTCAAGACGCGCGCAAAACGAATTGGTGATGCCTGCGATATGCTTGCATCCGGCAAGAAGCAGGTTTGCTGTTTCGACCAGTCCGGCTACTACAGTAAGGCCTTCCGTGCGCCCGAGGCAGAAGATTTCTAAATGGATCATTGCGTTGAATTCGCTCTACAATGCGTTCAATTCAGTCACCGGGAGCGGCTAAAGCCGGCATTTTAGCTTAATTGTTATGAATGTCTGCAGCGGGTCGATAGCTGTCGGTCGTGGATGACCGCTATCCCATTGCGGACATTGCTAGATATCCCAATAGACGGTTAGTAAAACCGTTGCACAGACTAGCCAGACGCTACAATCACTCCTATCGTCCAGCAGAAGGATGTATGAGCGTGCTTGATTTGCTGATTGAAGGAATTCACGCTCAAGTCGGCGGCTGGACTGAATACCATTTAGGTAGCTGTAGATATAGATCTTCAGCAAGTCCGCTGGATGGTAGGCCGGGCGACCTGTTGCTGCTGGATCGACTCCCGCGAACGGACGTTTACTCAAACAAGGCAAGCCATGGTTAAGCACTGATAATCACCACCTAGGTAAACGACAACCTGTTCAATTGGCTAGCTGCCTGGAGCCTCGGCTGGTGATTCCCCTCTACATTTCAAGTGAAATCTGTTACTAATGCCCCCCTCAGAGACGACCATAAATTACTTCCAACGCCGTCCTTGATGCGGATTTACTTCCATCATTGGGAAGTAAATCTCTTGTCATCTGCTCCACTTAACTTGAGATATATCAATCATCCTCTTGTTTTTATTTGGACAGTCCTTTTTCGAGTCGTGCAAAGACCTTAATTCCGAGAGCTGTTCATGACGGTTCAGAAGTCCTCGGAAGTAATTCTTAGGACGTTTTCGGAACTAATCCCTAGACTGCGCCGTTTTTCCTCCGAGTTCACAAATTACTTCCTGCAACCGCAGCGTCGGATAGCGCGTTGCTCGCGTACTGGCCG
>Ga0247821_10000641_pt1 | contig 19302 bp, 15 predicted proteins | sample 13C_Glycerol_Day_FD_192481 | JGI IMG/M metagenome (GOLD analysis project Ga0247821, IMG submission 192481) | Soil microbial communities from agricultural site in Penn Yan, New York, United States - 13C_Glycerol_Day14 | ecosystem: Environmental > Terrestrial > Soil > Agricultural land | place... | reverse complement strand
GAGGCGCCGCTCCTCCTCGACCTCGGCCGGGGTCTGGGCCTGGGAGATGGGCATCATCTTGTCGTGCATGCCGGCCACGAAGACGGCGTCCCACTCCAGGCCCTTGGCGGAGTGGATGGTCGCCACAGTGACGGCATCCGCGACCGGCGCGTGCTGCTCGCTCGCCCGTCGGTCGAGGTCGTCGACGAAGTCACCGAGGCCGGCCTCGGGACGCTCGCGGCCGAAGTCGGAGGCCAGGTCGACGAGCGCCTGCAGGGACTCCCAGCGGTTGCGGACCTCTCCCCTGCCCTCGGGCGGCTCGGTCGAGTGACCCATCTGCGAGAGCACCGCCACGACACCCTCGGCCACCGGCCCGGACACCTCGCCCGAGCGGGCCGCACCCCGGACGAGGGTGATCGCCTGCCGCACCTCGGGGCGGTCGAAGAACCGCGCGGCGCCGCGTACGACATAGGGGATGCCGCGCGCCGCGAGCGCCTCCTCGAACCGCTCCGACTGCGCGTTGATGCGCAGCAGCACGGCCATCCGGCTGGCGGGGGTGCCGGAGGCCCGCAGGGCCGCCACCCGGTCGGCGACCGCGTCGGCCTCGGCGACCTCGTCGGTGGCCTCGCGCCACGAGATGCGCGCACCCGTGGGACGCTGCGCCACGAGGTCGACGCCCTTGCTGGGGGTGCCGTCGAGCAGCCGGTTGGCCGCGGAGACGACCTCGGGGGTCGAGCGGTAGTTGCGGACCAGCTCGACGCTCGTCGCGGACGGGAAGCGCTGGGTGAAGCCGCGCAGGTAGCCGGCGTCGGCGCCGGCGAAGGAGTAGATCGTCTGCGCCGGGTCGCCCACGACGCACAGCTCGTCGCGCCCCCCGAGCCACAGGTCGAGCAGGGCGTGCTGGAGGGGCGAGACGTCCTGGAACTCGTCGACGACGAACCACTTGTACTGGCGGCGGACCTGCGCGGCCACCGCTTCGTTGTCGGCGAGGAGACCGGCCCCGAAGAGCAGCACGTCCTCCATGTCCATCCGGCCCTGGCCCCGCTTGACCTCCTCGTAGGCGTCGAACGCCCGCGCCACCACCTCGTGGTCGAGGCCGGAGACCGCCCTGCCGCGGGCGCGGGCGATCGCGGGGTACGTGTCGGGCGCGACGTTGGACACCTTCGCCCACTCGATCTCGCTGGCCAGGTCTCGCAGCGTGGCCTGGTCGACGCCGAGGCGCTGCCGCCGGGCCGCGAGCGCGAGCATGCCCAGCTTGGACTCGACGAGCTCGGGCAGCTCGCGCTGGTGGACCCGCGGCCAGAAGAACCTCAGCTGCCGCAGGGCGGCGGAGTGGAAGGTCCGCGCCTGCACGCCCGGCGCCCCGAGGGCGCGCAGCCGCTCGCGCATCTCGCCTGCGGCACGGGTGGTGAACGACAGCGCCAGCACCTCGGTCGGCGCGTAGACCCCCTGCGCCACGCCGTGCGCGATGCGGTGGGTGACGGCCCGGGTCTTCCCGGTGCCGGCGCCGGCCAGCACGCGGACCGGTCCGCGCAGCGCCTCGGCGACCTGTCGCTGCTCGGGGTCGAGCGCTTCGAGCAACGGAACATCTCCTGCGGGATCGTGGTTGGGACGGGTGTCAGCCCCGTTTTCTCACCCTAGACGCCGGAGGGGACACTCCATCCCATGACCTTCACGATGTTCACCACGCCGTGGTGCGGCTACTGCCACCGCCTCAAGAGCCAGCTCGACCGCGAGGGCATCGAGTTCTCGATGGTCGACATCGAGCAGGAGCCCGAGGCTGCGCTGACCGTCGAGCAGGCCAACGGGGGCAACCAGACCGTGCCCACGCTCCTCTTCGCCGACGGCAGCACGCTGACGAACCCGTCGGTCGCGCAGGTCAAGGACAAGCTGGCCGCGATCTCGTGATGCTGACGTGGAGCCGGATCCGCACCGGGGTTAGCCTGACGTCGTGTCACTGCTGAACTCGATCGACCGACCCCACGTCCTCACCGCGATCGAGACGTGGGACAAGGCGGGCGGAGCGAACTACATGCTGGTCCGCGGTGGCGTGTCGACCCACGTGCTCCTGCACGGCGGTCGCGAGTACGACGCCGCGGCGATCATGGGCATCGCGCACGGCCTGGCGACCGGCCGGACGCTCACCCCTGCCGACATCCCCGGCGGCGGGGCCGGCGCCAGCAAGGCGCTGACCCGTCTCGGCTTCCAGATCCGCGACGACTCGCCCCCGACGGAGCGGGTGCCGGGAACCCGTGCCCGCACCCCGCGTACGTCGTCCGCGCCCCGGTCGCCCCGCGCCTCGACGCCCCGGACCTCGCGTGTCGCCGCGACCGACAAGCCGGTCAACCTGTGCCCGCGCTGCTTCATCGCCCTGCCCGCCACCGGCGTGTGCGACACCTGCGACTGACGACGTGACCGGCCCACGGGTCCGCCCTCACCCCCAGCCCGGGCCGTCGAGCGGGCGGCCGAACCAGCTCTCGATGAGCGAGGACGAGATCGAGATGCCGCGGGGCACGACGAGCTCGCCCGAGCGGCCCGCTGCCTCGAAGTCGGCGCGCGTCCACCACCGCGCCTCCTCGATCTCCGCGCCGTCCACGTCGATCTCGGTGGTCTCGGCGCGGCCGGTGAAGCCGAGCATGAGGCTCGCCGGCAACGGCCACGGCTGGCTTCCGAAGTAGGTGACCTCCCCGACCCGGACGCCGACCTCCTCGTGCACCTCGCGGCGTACGGCATCCTCCAGGGTCTCGCCCGGCTCGCAGAACCCGGCGAGGGTGGACCAGCGACCGGCCGGCCAGGCCGTGTTGCGACCGAGCAGGATGGCCTCGTCGTCCCCCTCGCCGTGCGTGATCGCCATGATCACCGCCGGATCGGTGCGCGGGAACTGTGCCCGGTCGCACTGCCTGCAGCGCAGCTCGTGGCCCGCTGAGCGGCTTTCCAGCGTGCCCCCGCAGCGCGGGCAGAAGCGGGTGGCGTGGTGCCACTCGGCCAGACCGATCGCGTGCATCACCAGCGGTGCCTGCTGCGGGGATCCGTCGGCCAGCAGCGTCAGCACCGACCGCAGCGGCACCCACTCCTCGGCGTCACCGGGCGCCTCCTCGGGTGGCACGATCACCGCGACGTGGACGACGTCGGCGTTGTCCCCGAGCAGCACCAGGGTGCCCTCGGGCGCCTCGTCCGGACCGACCCACCGGACGGCGCCGTCCACCGGGCGCAGGCGGTTGCCCGCGACGACGAGCACGCGCGTCGTGGGGTCGGCCATCCGGTCGGCGAGCCAGGCCTCGTCGGTGCGCCGCAGCCCCATCCGGTTGTGCGCGTGGGCGGAGAGGGCGACGTGCGGGAGGAGGCGTTCGGAGCTCACGATGCTCCACGCTATCGGGTGCTCCAGTCGGTAACGTCAGTCCGCGTGAGCACCCACATCGGCGCCCAGCCCGGCGACATCGCCCCCACCGTCCTGCTGCCCGGCGACCCCCTGCGGGCGAGGTGGATCGCCGAGACGTTCCTCGACGACGCGCGCTGCTACAGCGAGGTGCGCGGGATGTACGGCTTCACGGGCACCTGGAACGGCCACCCGGTCTCCGTGCAGGGGTCCGGCATGGGTCAGCCGTCGATGTCGATCTACGTCAACGAGCTGTTCACGGAGTACGACGTGCAGTCCATCGTGCGCGTCGGTTCGTGCGGCGCCGTCACCGACCGGGTGGCGGTGCGGGACATCGTCATCGCCTCCGGCGCGTGCACCGACTCGTCGATGAACCGGATCGCCTTCCACGGCATCGACTACGCACCCGTCGCCGACTTCGGGCTGCTGCGCGGCGCGGTCGAGGCGGCCGAGGCCCGCGCGGACGCCTCGCCCTTCCACGTCGGCCTGCTCTTCTCGAGCGACTCCTTCTACCCGGCCCGGCCCGAACTGCTCGGCGAGATGGTGACGTACGGCGTCCTGGCCGTCGAGATGGAGGCCAGCGCGCTCTACACCCTCGCCGCCAAGCACGGCCGTCGCGCGCTCGCGATCTGCACGGTCTCCGACCACATCGTCACCGGCGAGGAGACGAGCTCGCACGAGCGCGAGCAGACCTTCGGCGAGATGGTCGAGATCGCACTGACCGCCGCACTCGGCTGACCTGCTCGGGCGGTGCGTGAGGAGGAATCCGCTCAGGCGATCAGACGTCGAGCAGCTTCTCGAGCGCGGCGCGGTCGGGGAGGTCGTCGAGGTGGACCGTGCGCCCGGATCGGACGTAGTGGAAGGCGGCCCGGACCCGGTCGAGGGGCGTGCCGGTGAGCTCGGCCCAGGCGAGGCGGTAGAGGGCGAGCTGGAGGGGGTCGGCGGTCTCGTGGCGGTTGGTCTTCCAGTCGACGACGAGGTAGCCGTCGCCGGCTGCGGAAGGTTCGGCGTAGACGGCGTCGATGCGGCCGCGGACGACCTGTCCGCCGAGGACGAGGGCGAAGGGTGCCTCGACCGCGTGGGGCGCGCGGTCGCCGAAGGGTCCGTCCTCGAAGCGCTTGACGACCTCCCCCAGGTCGGCCTCGTCGTCGATGCCGGCGTCGGCGCGGCCGGGCAGCTCGTCGGGCTCGATGAGGGCCTGCTGGCCGAAGCGTTCCTCGATCCACGCGTGGAACGCGGTGCCGAAGCGTGCGGCCGGGGCCGGCGGCCGCGGCATCGGGCGGGCCAGCTCGCGGGCGAACGCCTCGGGGTCCTCGCGCAGGCGTGCGACGGCGGTGACGGACAGGCTGCTCGGCAGCGTGAGGTCCACCGTCGTGGCGCGCTCGGCGCGCGCCTCGGTGAGGAGCTGCGCGAGGTCGGCGTCCCACTCGGCCACCCGGGCCGCTTCGACCATGTCGAGCCCCTCGTCGGGAGCGGTCGGGTCGACAGAGCGCACGAGCTCGGCCGCCGCGAGCCGGCGTCGGGCCTCCTCACCCGTGTCCGGCACGGGCCAGGGTCGCGAGGTGTCGACGTCGTCGTTGGGGTTGGGCGACTTCGGCGGCGGCTTCTCCAGCCAGCGCTCGACGGGCTGGTGCCACTCGTCGAGCTGCTCGCGCACCACGCGTTGGTAGTCGGAGGGTCCGAACGGCGTCGAGCGCTGTCCCCAGACGTAGGACGTCACGGCGAGGTGGTGGGCGGCGCGGGTGAAGGCGACATAGCCGAGCCGCAGCTCCTCCTCGGCGTCGTGGGCCTTGGTCGCTGCGCGGTAGGCGTCGAGTGCTGCCTTGTCGTGCCCGGCGAGCTCGGGCTGGTCGGCCCGGTCGCCTCGCAGCGGGGCGGGCAGCACGGCGGGCGAGGAGGTCCAGAGGGTGCGCGAGCGGTTGCTCGGGAAGCGGGTCTCCCCCACGCCGACGCAGAACACCGACGACCACTCGAGCCCCTTGGCGCGGTGGACCGTCAACAGCTTGACCGAGTCGGCGGCGGTCGGGGTGGCGACGTCGAGCCCGTTGCCCTGGTCGTCCTCGGCGGTGAGGTAGGCCAGCAGCGCCGGCAGGGTGACGTCACCGTCCACGGACTGGAACTCCGCGACCGCCTTGACGAACAGGTCGAGGTTGTCGCGACGGGCGGCGGCGGCCGGCGAGGTGGCCGAGGCCAGCTCGACGTCGACGCCGGTCGTGTCGATGATGCGGCGGACCACGTCGAGCAACGGGTCGCCCACGTGGCTGCGCAACCGGCGCAGCTCTCCCGCGAGCAGGCCGAACCGGTCGAGCGCCTCGGTCGAGTACGCCGCCTCACCGGGCGACTCCACGGCGTCGCTGAGCGCCGGGAGCTCCGCGGAGTCGATGCCGTCGGCGATCTGCAGCAGCTGGTCGGCGATCGACGCGGCCTGGGCGCGACCGCGTACGCCGGCGATCTCCGCGGCCCGCTCGGCCAGCAGCCGCAGGTCGCGCGGTCCGATCGCCCACCGGGGCCCGGTGAGCAGGGTGAGCATCGCGGAGTTGGCGGTGACGTCGTGCATCAACGTCAGCGTCGCCACCACCTCCGCGATCTCGGGCAGCCGGATCAGCCCGGACAGGCCCACGATCTCGACCGGGATCCCGGCGGCGGTGAGGGTGTCGTAGACCTCCTCGCCCTGGGCGTTGTCGCGGCTGAGGACGCCGATCTCGGACCACGTCGTGCCGGCGCCGTGGACCCGCTGCACCTCGGCTGCCAGCCAGCCGAGCTCGTCGACCGAGCGCTCGAACACGTGCGCCTCGACATGGCCGTCGGCGGCGGCGTCGGCCGCACGCAACCGGGCGACCTTGTCGCCGTAGGCGGCCAGCAGCGGCGTGGCGAGCCGGTTGGCGACCTCGAGGATGCGGCGGTCGGAGCGCCGGTTGACCGTCAGGGGCAGTCGCCCCGGCTCGCCGTCGACGGCGGGGAAGGTGTCGGCGAAGTTGAGGATGTTGGACACCGAGGCCCCTCGCCAGCCGTAGATCGCCTGGTTGGGGTCGCCGACGGCCATCACCGGGTGGCCGAGACCGCGGTCGGGGTCGGGGCCGGAGAACAGCCGGGCCAGCATCGTCGCCTGCGCGACCGAGGTGTCCTGGTACTCGTCGAGCAGGACGACCTTGAACCGGCCACGCTCCACCTCGCCCACCTCCGGCTGCTCCTCGACGAGCCGGGCGGCGAGCGCGATCTGGTCACCGAAGTCCATCAGGCCGAGGTCGGCCTTGAGCCGGCGGTAGCCGGTCACGAGCTGGAGCAGCTCGGCGCGTCGGTCGATGGCGTTGATCGCCCTGGCCGGCGGCTCGAGGTAGGTCTTGCGGGCCTTGCCGGCCTGCTCCTCGGCGAGCGCGCGCTCGAACCCGCGCCGGGCCTCCTCGTCGACACGGCGTACGTCGTCGGCGTCGACGAGGTGCTCGCTCATCGCACCGTCGAGGGAGAGGAGGTTCTGGATGGCGGTCGCGGGATGGTCGGTCAACAGCTCGATGTGGCCGGTGAAGCGGTCGATGACGCGAGCCCCGAGCTGGTAGCGCGACGCGTCGGAGACGACGCGGGTGTCGGGCTCGTGGCCGATCCGCAGACCGTGGTCGGCCAGCAGGTTGGCGGCGTAGGCGTGGTAGGTCGCGACGGTCGGCTCGAGCACGTCCTCCCCCTCGACGACCACCGACCGGTCCAGCAGGCCCGCGGCACCGAGCGCTGTGGTGATCCGCTGGCGCAGCTCGGCGGCGGCCTTGGTGGTGAAGGTGAGGCCGAGGACCTCCTCGGGGCGGACCTTGCCGGTCGCGACGAGCCACACCACGCGCTGGGCCATCAACGTGGTCTTGCCGCTCCCGGCACCTGCGACCACCACGGTGGGCCGCAGCGGTGAGGTGATGGCCGCCCACTGCTCGTCGCTGGCGGCGTGCACGGCACCCATGAGGACCCGGAGGTCCTCAGGGGTCTCGAGCGACACCGGCTCGAAGGGCTGCTGGGTCACTGGACGGTCACGCTCCCCGCGCCCTTGGCCGGGCAGATGGCGACGAACGGGCAGTCGCGGCAGTGCGGACCCACGGTGGCGGGGAAGGTCTCCGCCCGCACCAGGTCGGCGGCACGCGCAAGGCCCGCGCGCAGGGTGGTCCGCTCCGGCCCGCCGTCGGCGTGGGGCGGCTGCGGCTGCACCTTGGCGACGGCCGAGTCGTCGTCGATGCCCAGCTGCACCAGCTCGGCGCCGCCCGACGCGACCGGACGCCCGGCCGACTCGTCGAGCGCGCCGGTGTCGACGGCGTACTGGTAGAGGGCGAGCTGCAGGTTGCTCGCGACGGACGGCCCGGTCGGCGCGGCGCGGGCGCTCTTGAAGTCGACCACGACCACCCGTCCGGCGTCGTCGATCTCGAGGCGGTCGGCGAAGCCGGTGAGCAGGACCGGCCGACCGTCGACGTCGACCACGCTCTGGAAGCGCTGCTCGGCGCCGAGGAACTGCCGCGGGTTGTCGAGGTGCCAGCGGACGAAGCGGGCGACGGCCTTGCGGATGCGGGCCAGCTCGCGCTGCCGGGACCAGGGGGTGCGGAAGGCGAGCCGGTCCCAGACCGCCTCGACCTCGGCCATCAGCGGCTCGACCTCGGCGGGCAGGTCGCCGACGGCGACGCGCTCCGCGAGGGCGTGGAGCACCTGGCCGAGGTTGGCGGACTGGTGGACCGCCGAGACACCGCCCGCCTCGCGCTCGAAGAACCACTGTGCGGGGCACACCAGGATCGACTCGAGCATGCTGGCCGAGATCGGCACCGGCCGGTCGGGGTCGCGGATCGGCCGGACCGAGCGGGTGGCACTGCGGGTGCCCCACCACGTCGACGGGTCGGCGGTCGGCACCAGCGGGCGCCCGCCGACCTCCTCGGCCGCCAGTGCGGCGAGGCGACGGGCGGCGGCCTCGCGGAGCGCCGGGGAGACGTCAGGGTCGGCGGCGGTGCGTCGCAGCTCGGCGACGAGCCCGCCCAGCGACAGCGGCCGGGGCGGCCGGCCGTCCTGGTGGTGGATGGTGACGCCGAGCTCCTCGAGGAACCTCGACGGCTGCTCGCCGTCGTCGTCCGGGGATCGCACCGCACTCACCACGAGGCGGCGCCGGGCGCGGGTGCAGGCGACGTAGAACAGCCGCCGCTCCTCCATCAGCAGCGCGCGGGTCGTGACGGGCGGCACGAGGTCGGGGTGGCCGGCGGGATCGACGCCGATGCGGTCGGCGCCCAGCAGGGTCGTACGCCGCCGCAGGTCGGGCCACCCCTCCTGCTGCACGTGGGCGACCACGACCAGGTCCCACTCGAGCCCCTTGGACCGGTGGGCCGTCAGCAGGCGGACCGCTGCACCTCGCACCCCCTGCTCGGCGAGGGTGTCGGCGGGCAGCTGCTGCGCCACGACGCTGGCGAAGAAGGCGGCGACGCCGACGTGGTCGCGCTGGTCGACGGCGCGCGAGGCCAGGTCGAACAGCGCGACGATCGCGTCGAGGTCACGGTGGGCCCGCCGGGTGCTGGCTCCCCCGCTGTCGACCTGGCGGCGCAGCCGCTGGGGCCAGGTGGTGCCGGACCAGAGGCGCCAGAGCACGTCCTCGACACCAGCCCGGTCGGCGAGCATCCGCGCGCCCTCGCGCAGCAGTCCGGCGAGGGCGGCGGTCCGCTCGATGTCAGGACCCTCGAGGTCGTCGAGGAAGCCGGGCTCGACGACCGACAGGCGGAGCAGCTCGCGGGACGTGCGCCGGACCGAGGGGTCGGCCACGGCCTTCTCGCGCGTGCGGAGCCGGCGCAGCAGTGCGCGCAGGTCGGAGGCGTCGAGGCCGCCCAGCGGCGACAGGAGCAGCGACTCGATCCGCCCCGGGTCGAGGAAGTCGGGCGAGTCGGTGTCGTCGTTGTCGAGGTTGACCACGGCGCGGAGCCCGTCGAGGAGCGGCACGACCGCCGGGTCGCGGACCAGCGGCAGGTCGTCGGAGGCGACCTCCACCGGGACGCCGGCTGCGGCGAGGGCGCGACGCAGCGGCGGGATGCTCGTGCGGCCGGAGCGCACCAGGACCGCCATCCGGTCCCACGCGATGCCGTCCTCGAGGTGGGCCCGGCGAAGCAGGTCGGCGAGCCGCTCGGCCTCGGCGCGCTCGGTGTCGTAGGTGATGACCTCCACCCGGCCGTCGCCCTGCGGCCCGGGGACGGCCTCCGGGGACAGGAAGGCCTCGCGGGCCGCGGCGTCGATGCTGCCGGTCAGGGTGAGCCGGTCGGCCACGCGGCCGGCGGCCAGCAGGATTCGCGGGCCGAACCGGCGGGTGCGCTGCAGCACCACGACCCGCGCGGGGACCCCCGCGGCGGTGGGGAAGCTCGCCGGGAAGTCGAGGATCCCGCGCACGTCGGCGCCGCGGAAGCCGTAGATCGACTGGTGCGGGTCGCCCACCACCGTGAGGTCGCGGCCGTCGCCGGCGAGCGCCCGGAGCAGGGCGACCTGGCCGGGGTCGGTGTCCTGGTACTCGTCGACGAAGACGTGCTGCCAGCGGGCGCGGAGCTCCTCCCGGTGGGCCTCGGCCTCGATGACCGCCCGGCGGATCAGGTCGGAGTAGTCGGTGGCGCCGAGGTTGTCGAGGACGGTGAGGTACTGCTCGAGGAACAGACCGGCCGCCACCAGCTCGGGGAGGTCGTGCTCGATGCCGAGCGCGCGCAGCCCGGACGGGTCGAGCCCCTTCTCCCTGGCCCGCGCCAGCACGGCCTGGACCTCCCGCACGAACCCCCGGGTGCCCGCCGCCCGGCGCAGCGCCTCGGGCCACACGACCGACTCGGGGTTGTCGCGGAGCAGCTCGCGCAGCACGACGTCGGCCTCGGGGGCGGACAGCAGCCGGATGGCCCCTTCGTAGAGCTCGGCCGGTGCGTACTTCCTGACCAGGGCGTAGGCGAAGGAGTGGAAGGTCGAGCACGACGCGGCCCCCGTCGTGCGGGCGACGCGGGCGGTGACGCGGTCGCGCAGCTGCTCGGCGGCCTTGCGCGAGAACGTGAGGGCGAGCACCGCGTCGGGCGAGGCCCCACGCTGCTCGATGCGGTCGACGATCGCCTCGACCAGCGTCGTCGTCTTGCCGGTGCCGGGACCGGCCAGCACGAGGAGCGGGCCGCCCTCGTGGTCGACGACGCGCTGCTGGTGCTCGTCGAGCTCCGGCACCACGACCGAGCGGTCGGGTGCCACCAACCGGTAGCGGGTCGTCGTCGCGCTCTTGGGGTCCCCACGGAGTTGTTCGGGGGAGCGCAGCGGGGGAGAAGAACTCCGTGGGGTGTTCACACAGCACACCCCATCACGCGGGACCGACAGTTGCCTGCCGGCCCCGCGGAGGGGTGTGGACGAACCTCAGCCCAGGTCGACGATCGCGGCGACCGGGCCGCCACCCTCGGGGCCCTGGTGCGCCGCGGACACCGACACGAAGACCGCCGGGTCGCCGGTGACCGACGCGGTCACGCCACCGACACACGACTTGATCTGGCGGTGCCAGTGCACGTCGGAGTCGTCGAGCATCGCGTTGCGGCGCCCGCGGACCATGCCGTCCTGGCTGGCCTCGCACTTGAGGAAGACGTTGACCAGCTTGCCGTCGAGGTCGCTCGTGCGCGGCCGCTCGGGCAGGTCGAGACCGGCGGAGCGGATGGCCTCCCAGATGCCGTCGGCGTCCAGCGCGTCCTCCATCACGGAGTGGCCGATGCGGTAGCGGCCGCCGACGCCCTTCGCGTTGCCGACGACGACGATCTGCGCCTGGTCGAGCTCGACACCCGAGGAGCACGACGCGACGGACGAGTAGAGCTCGCGGTTGTGCATGACGTCGGCGTCGGTCGGCATCTCGATCTCGCCGAGGGCGACCGCGATGCCGAGGCCGGTGACCCCGTTGGAGAGGTCCATCGACTCGTGGGTGTGCTCGGTCCACACCTTCTTGCCGCGCGACTTGGCGTCGCGGATCGTGTGGATCGTGAGCAGCGGGGTCTTGGTCTGCACGTAGTGCACGTCGGCGGGGTCGCTGATCCCGGCGCGCTCCATGGCGACCTTCACGCCCGCGGCGACCTTCTCGACCATCGCGGTGTAGCCGATCTCCTCGGGCAGGATCGCCTCGCTCATCGCGAAGCCCGCGGTCAGCCGGAGCTCCTCGCGCGACGGGTCGTCCTCGGGGACGTCGGTGGTCGCGAAGATCGTGGCGTGCGGGCTGATCACGCCGTCGGTGCCTCCGGACCACACGATCGGGATGCCCTTGACCTGCTCGGGGTCGGCGCCCTTGGCGACCAGCGCCTCACGGAAGGCGCGGTCGGCGATGATCCGCGTGTAGTCGTTGACGCCGCCGTTGCCCTCGGTCTTGCCGATGATCGCGAAGACCCGGTCGGCGGCGATCACGCCGTCGTCGACGAGCTTCGTGAGCTCGGAGGCGTCGGCCACGGAGTGGATGGGGACCTTGCGGACCTCGATGGCGCTGGGAGTGGCGCTGGGCATCAGATGGGTTCCTTTCGTGGGGTCAAACGGGTACGACGACGGTGCCGGCGTCGCCGGCGACGGCCGCGGTGATCTGGTCGAGGCTGGTGATGACGCCGGTTCCGCCGGTGGCCTCGACGAAGCGGCAGACGGCGTCGACCTTGGGGCCCATCGACCCGGACGCGAAGTGGCCGTCGGCGGCGTGCGCGCGCAGCTCCTCGACCGTGAGCCGGCCCAGGGGCTCGGCGTCCGGCTCCCCCCAGCGGATCACGGCGTTGGGCACGTCGGTGGCGACGACGAGCACCTCGGCACCGGTGGTCCGGGCGAGCAGGGCGGCGCCGAGGTCCTTGTCGATGACGGCCTCGACACCGGCGAGCGAGCCATCGGGACGGCGTACGTGCGGGATGCCGCCGCCGCCGTTGGCCACGACGACGAAGCCGGCCTCGATGAGGGCGAGCACGGCGGGCGCGTCGAGGATCTCCTGCGGCTCGGGCGAGGCGACGACGCGGCGCCACCCCTTCTCCCCGCGGTCCTCCCACGTCTCCCCGTGGTCGACGAGCACCTTGGCCTCGGCCTCGGGGAGGTGGCGCCCGATGGGCTTGGTGGGGCGGGTGAACCCGTCGTCGTCGGCGTCGACCAGCGTGCGGGTGACGAGGGCGGCGCTGCGCCGGTCGATCCCGCGGGCAGCGAGCTCGCGGTCGAGCGCGTCCATGAGCACGAAGCCGAGCGTGGCCTGCGTCTGGGCGCCGCACCAGTCGAGCGGGACGGGGGGTACGACGCCTGCGGCCAGCTCGTTCTTGACGAGGAGGTTGCCCACCTGGGGGCCGTTGCCGTGCGTGATGACGACCTCGTGGTCGTGCTCGAGCAGGCCGGCGACGGCCGCCATCGCGACCTGCGCCGCCTCGATCTGGTCCTCGGGGCGCGCACGGCCGTCGGCGTTCGTCATCGCGTTGCCGCCGAGTGCGAGCAGGACCCTCATGCGCTCACCGTAGTGATCCACGGCACCAGTCCCATCGGCAACTGTTGTCAGCGTGACGCCGGGAGACGGTCAGGTGTTGCCCATCGGCCGGAGTGGGGTCCGGCCGCGGGTGGCGCTCGAGGCACACGTGTCCGCGATGCTGCCCTCTCGTCAGGTTCTCGGGGGCGGCTTCTCGGACACGTGTCACGGAAGCGGCTCGCTGGCCACGTGGGGCAACGGCGGTCTCCCGGTCGCACGTGCGGCGGATGTGGCCCGCCGATTCGCGGGTCAGGGGCCAGATCCGCCCCACGTGCGGCAGGGGGTCCATCAGGCCAGCGCGAAGTAGCGCAGGTAGACGTAGGCCCACGCGACCAGCAGCGTCGCGACGGTCACCACGACGCCGTACCTCGTGAAGCCCCAGAAGCTGATCGGCTCCCCCGCCTTGGCGGCGATCCCGAGCACGACCACGTTGGCGCCGGCCGCGACCGCGGTGGCGTTGCCGCCGAGGTCCGCGCCGAAGACGAACGCCCACCACAGCGGGCTGTCCGCCCCTGACGTCGCCGTGGTGGCGACCATGTCCTCGACGATGGGCACCGTCGCGGTCGTGTAGGGGATGTTGTCGACGAAGGCGCCGATCACGCCCGACCCGACGAGCAGTGCCGTCGCGCCGAGCAGCTCACGGTCGCCCATCGCGTCGGCGGCCCACTCCCCTATCGCGCCGATGACACCGACCTGCACCAACGCGCCGACCAGCACGAAGAGCGCCATGAAGAACGCGAGCGTGTCCCACTCGACCTCCTCGAGGAACTCCTCGGGCTCGGTCCGCGAGACCAGCACCATCGCGCCGGCGCCCATCATCGCCACGACCGACGGGTCGAGGTGGAGCACGGTGTGCAGGCCGAAGGCGACCATCACCAGGACCAGCACCACCAGGCACCGGCGCAGCATCCGCAGGTTGGTGATGGCGTCGGCCGGACGCAGGTCGTCGAGGCCGTGCAGGTCGACCTTGTGGTCGAGGTCCTTGCGGAAGAGCCAGCGGGCCATCACGACGAAGAGCACCAGCAGGATGATCGTCAGCGGCAGCGAGTGCACGAGGAAGTCGACGAAGCTCAGCCCGGCCCGGCTGCCGATGATGATGTTGGGCGGGTCGCCGATCAGGGTGGACATGCCGCCGATGTTGGAGGCCAGGATCAGGGAGATGAGGTACGGCGCCGGCGGGAGGCCCAGCCTCCGGCACACCGACAGCGTGACCGGCGCGACCAGCAGCACGCACGTGACGTTGTCGAGGACCGGCGAGACGGCGGCCGTGATCAGCACGAGCAGCACGAGCAGCTTGTAGGGCCTGCCGCCGGAGCGCTGCGCCGCCCACAGCGCCAGGAACTCGAAGAGCCCGGTCTGCTTGAGCACGCCGACGATGATCATCATCCCGAACAGCAGGAAGACGACGTTCCAGTCGACGCCGGTGTGCTCGTGGAAGAAGGCCGTCTCGGCGTCGACGAGGCCGATCACGACCATGCCGGCCACGCCGCCGAGGGCCGCGGCGACGCGGTGGACCCGCTCGGTCGCGATGAGGGCGTAGGCGACGATGAAGACCGCCAGGGCGGCGGACGTGAGGATCACGCGATCCCCGCCCGACCGCGCCGGCGGACGCCGAAGGCACGGGCAGATCCCGCGCGGTCCATGTCCTCGGCCCACCCGGCGAGCCGGCCGTAGCGACTGACCGACCGCAGCCGGTCCTCCACCTGCGCCACCTGGCCGAGGGCGACGACGACGAGGACCTGGTCGCCGCAGCGCAGCACGGTGCGCTCGTCGGGGACGAGCACCTCCTGCCCGCGCGCGAGGATGGCGACCCCCGACCCGGGCGGCAGCCGCAGCTCACCGACCTCGACGCCCGAGAGCCGCGACGCGGTCTCGACCTCGAAGCGCAGCAGGACCGCGTCGAGCCGGTCGAGGGTCGCGAAGCCGATCGACACCTTGTGGACGAAGCTGCCCTTCTCCTGCCACCGAGGCTGTCGTCCGCGCCCGATCGCGAGCCCGACGGCGAAGCCGACCGCGGAGGCGACGAGCGCGACCGACACGCCGACCTCGAGCAGGTAGGGGGTGTCGCTCATCCGGGGCCCCCGGTGAGCCGGGCGTCGACCTCGGTGACCGCCAGCGCCGCGGCCCCGGTCGGGTCGGCAGTGGTGTTCTCGTCCGGAGGCGGCACACGACGAGTCTTCGCGGGCCGCGCGGTCGCGACCATGGGTGCCTGACCCCATCTGGACGGGGCTGGGACCGGACCGGGAGTGGGAGGGTTGGCGCATGCGTCTGCCCAGCCACCTCCCGCTCTTCTGGACGATCTGCCTGATCAACGGAGTGGTGCTCGTGGCCGCGGCGCTGCTGCTGCTCTTCTCCCCCGCCCAGGTCTCGGCGGACGCCGTCCCGTCGGAGTTCATCGTGGTCGGCGCCGGGCTGGTGGTGATGATCCTGACCGACGCGCTCCTCATCCGGTGGGCTCTCGCGCCGCTGAACCGCCTCATCGCGCGGCTCGAGGACATCGAGCACCTCGAGCCGACCGAGCTCCCCGAGGAGGGGTCGGGGCCGGTCCTCGGCATCGCGCAGAGCGTCAACGGCCTCCTCGAGCGCCTCGCCGAGGAGCGCCGCACCGGGGATGCCCGCGCGCTGGCCGCACAGGAAGCGGAGCGGCACCGCGTCGCCCAGGAGCTGCACGACGAGGTGGGACAGAGCCTGACGGTCGTCCTGCTCGGGCTCAAGCAGCTGGAGTCGCAGGCCCCGGCGGACCTCGTCCCCGAGCTGGCGGCCGTGCGGGAGAGCGCCCGCGCCGGCCTCGACGACGTACGCCGGGTGGCGCGGCGGCTGCGACCCGGCGTCCTGGAGGACCTCGGCCTGGCGAGCGCCCTGGCCGCGTTGGCGACCGAGTTCTCCGACCACAGCTCCGCGTCGGTGCGCCGCTCGTTCGCCCCCGGCCTGCCCGCACTGAGCCAGGAGGCCGAGGTGGTGGTCTACCGGGTGGCCCAGGAGGCGCTCACCAACGCCGCCCGGCACGCCGACGCGCGCGCCGTCGAGCTGTCGTTGCAGCGGCTCGGCGACCGCGTCGTGCTGGAGGTGCGCGACGACGGCCGCGGGTTCACCGGGCTCGCCGAGGGGTCGGGGCTGATGGGGATGCGTGAGCGCGCAGCGCTGGTGCGCGCCGAGCTGTCGGTGGTCAGCCAGCCGCGCCACGGGACGACGGTGCGGCTGAAGGTGCCGTTCGAGGCGGTGGGCGCGTGATCCGCATCCTGCTGGCCGACGACCACACGCTGGTGCGCCGCGGCGTACGTCTCATCCTCGAGCAGGAGCCCGACCTCTCCGTCGTCGCCGAGGCCGGCGACGGCGCCGAGGCCGTCGAGCGGGTGCGCGACACGGAGGTCGACCTGGTCGTGCTCGACATCGCCATGCCCCGGATGACCGGGCTGCAGGCCGCCGCGGAGATCGCGAGGCGTCGCCACCCGCCCAAGATCCTGATGCTGTCGATGCACGACAACGAGCAGTACTTCTTCGGCGCGCTCAAGGCCGGCGCCAGCGGGTACGTCCTCAAGTCCGTCGCGGACGAGGACCTCGTCGCCGCCTGCCGGGCGGCGATGCGGGGCGAGACGTTCCTCTACCCGGGAGTCGAGAGCACCCTCGTGCGGGACTACCTCGACCGCCTGCGCCGCGGCGAGCGGGTGCCGGCGTCGGTGCTCACCGCGCGGGAGGACCAGGTGATCAAGCTGATCGCCGAAGGTCGTTCCTCGCGCGAGATCGCCAAGGACCTGCACATCGCGCTCAAGACGGTCGAGGGGCACCGCGCCAACATCCTCGGCAAGCTCCGGATGCGCGACCGGGTCGAGCTGACGCGCTACGCCATCCGTGCCGGGCTCATCGAGCCGTAGGGCCTGTTCGGCCCCACGTGCGGCGGTCAGGCGTCGGTCAGGCGTCGGTCAGGCGTCGGGCGCCCGACGCGCGAGGTGGAGGGTGATGTCCGCCGCGACCGCGACCCGGTCGGGCAGCACGCCGTGGATCCGCCGCAGCACGGTGTCGCGGACGTCGGGGTCGAGCTCGAGGTAGGCCGACACCGTCGACAGCAGGCCCACGAAGTCGACTGCAGGGACGGTGCTCCGGCGCTCGACCTGGACCTGGCAGACGTCGTCGAACCACTCGGACGCCTCCAGCTCGGATCCGGGCCACTGCAGGGGACTGTCCGCAGGAGTGCCGTCCGGTGGCGGCACCTCGTCATCGGCGAGGTAGGGCTCGCGGGCGGTGCGCACCGCCCCCTCCAGGGCCGGATCGGCCAGGCGCACCGGTCCCCCGAACGAGGCGAACACACCGCCGGGCACGAGCAGCGAGGCGACGCGCTCCCAGCGGCCCTCGGGGCGGGTCCAGTGCAGGGCGGCCGCCGCGTAGACGAGGTCGTACCTCGCGGTCATCGGCAGGTCCTCGAACGTCGCCCGCACGGTGCGCACTGAGCCCGGGACGTGCCGTCCGAGCACGGCGAGCATCGCGGCGTCGGGCTCGGTCGCCGTCACTGCGATGTCGCGAGCCGCGAACATGCGCGTGGCCTTGCCCGTCCCCGCACCGATCTCAAGCGCCGTCGCGACGGCATGCCCGGCGTACGCCAGGACCTCGTCGACCACCGCGCCGGGGTAGGCGGGGCGGAACCGCTCGTACTCCCACGCCGCGGACCCGAAGCTCAGTGCACGTCCGCTCACGGCACGTTCCACCAGGTGTCGAGCCGCGCGAGCGCGGGTGTCGTACGGCCCTCGCGCAGGACGCGGGCGAGCCGGAGGAGGTACGCCGCGATCCCCGCCGCGCCCTGCATCCAGCCGACACCGGGCGGGAGCAGCGGGTCGTCGTTGCGGTGCTCGGTGAAGCGCCAGCAGGCGCGGTCACCGTCGCCGGACCGCTCCACCAGCGCCCGCTCGACGAGCGCGTCGCCGAGGACCCGGGCGAAGGCGAGATCGTCCTCGACGCCGAGCCGTTGCCAGGCGTCGAGGAACACCTCCCCCACCCCGGCGGTGCCGCAGCAGCGACCGTCGTTGTCCCAGAACCCCGGGTAGCGACGCTCGGGGACGCCCGAGGTGCGGATCGTGTGCAGGCAGCGACGGTGCCACTGGGCTGGCGTCTCGCCCGCGACCCGGTCGACGCCGGCGTGCTCGAGCGCCGTGAAGAGGAGGGACGTCCCGGTCGGGCCGTGGCACCAGGTGTAGGTCACCTCCTCGTGTCCCGGCGAGGGCGGGATCGCGGCCGGCACGACGAAGCCGTCCCCAGCGGTGTCACCGAGGGTGACCAGGTGATCGGCCCCGCTCCGCGCGGCCTCGACGAGCTCGGGACGCTGCAGCTCCGCGCCGGCGACGGCGAGCGCGCCCGCGACGCCGGCGACCCCGTGCGACCAGTTGGGCATCTGCCGGTCGCCCCGCTCGGCGCGCGCCTTCTCGCTGAAGCGCCTCGGGACGAAGGGCCAGTCGGTGCCGGTCGGCACGTCCTCTCCCTCGGCGAGGAGGATGTCGGCGGCGCGGTGGGCCAGCTCCGCGGCGCCCGGGACGCCGTGCCGGTGTGACCAGACCGCGCCGAGGAGCGGCCCCGCCGTCCCGAGGGTGAGGTCGTTGATGCGCGTGTGCGGCGGGAACAACGGTGCACCGAGGAAGGGTTGCTCCCAGCCGTCGGCGGCGGCGATGTGCGCCAGTCGCGCGATGGCGGCGTCACCCCCCTCGGCGCCCAGCGCGGAGAGGACACCGAGGTCGCTGACGAGGCCGTCGAAGTAGGTGTACGCCGTCGTCGTGGCCAGACCGGAGCGGATGCGCGCGGCGATGCCGTCGGCGAGCGCCGTCTCGTCCTCGGTCCACGCGCGGGTCTCGCGGATCTCGGCCAGCACGTGGGCCAGCCCGCCGGTGCCGCTGTGCATGCCGTCGCGCTCCGCCGGTGGCCCGCCGTCGTGCGGCACGGACTCGGGGATCCACGGACCGTCGTCCCACCGGACCTGGTCGCGGACCCAGCGCCACGCCGCCTCGCCCACGTCGGCGTACGTCTGCGCGGTCACTCGCAGGGCATCCGCACGTGCACGACGCTTCCGCCGTCGGGGCCGGGCTCGATCCAGATCTTCCCGCCGTGCCGCTCCACGATGCGGCGGCAGATCGCCAGGCCGATCCCCGTGCCCGGGTAGTCGGTGGTCTCGCGGTGGAACACGTCGAACACCCGCTCCCGCGACTCCGGTGCGATGCCGATCCCGTTGTCGGCGAACCGGAGCGTCCAGGCGTCGGTCGCGGGGTCCCTGTGCGCGCTGACGTGCACGCGGGGTGCGATCCCCGGGGCGACGTACTTGACCCCGTTGCCGAGGACGTTGGCCACGACCTGGCGGAAGAGCACCGGCTCGACCGACAGGGACGGCAGCTCCTCGCGGGTGACCCGGACGGGGCTGTCGGCCACGACGGAGAGCTCGCGCGCGACGTCGCACACCAACGTGTCGACGTCCACCGGCGTCCGGTCCAGCACGGCACCCTCGGCGCGCGCGTAGAGG
>Ga0247821_10000640_pt1 | contig 19351 bp, 3 predicted proteins | sample 13C_Glycerol_Day_FD_192481 | JGI IMG/M metagenome (GOLD analysis project Ga0247821, IMG submission 192481) | Soil microbial communities from agricultural site in Penn Yan, New York, United States - 13C_Glycerol_Day14 | ecosystem: Environmental > Terrestrial > Soil > Agricultural land | place... | reverse complement strand
CGCGAAGCCCGTCACTGCCCGCGGCGTCCTGCTGCGGGCAGTGACGGGCTTCGCGACCTCGGCGATCGGGGCGCGGCGTTTGTGAAACGTATCAAAAGATAAATATTCCTAATTTCGTTCATCCCGGCTTCGTCTAGTCAGCGAGCAACTACGACCGGTGTCGTCAGCTTGCCTGCGGGACAGGGTGTGCCAGGGATGGTTTGCATATCTCACGATCAGCCGGCCCGAGAGTCGGCGGCGGTCCAACACAAGAGCGCATTGGAGTAATTCAACACATGAAATCTGATCAGCCAAGGCTTGCGCCGCGTCCCTCGATCTGGGACCGGGCCCGCTGGCGTTCGTCGGCGTCGGCGGTGGTACTGGGGCTCGCGCTGGGCATGGCCGGCGCGGTACAGGCCGAGAGCAAGCAGGTCAACATTCCGTCCGCACCGCTGAGCGAGGCGCTGACCGAGCTCGGCCAGCAGACCGGCCTGCAATTGCTGTTCGAGCCTGGTCTGGTCAGCGGCAAGCGCTCAACCGCGGTCTCCGGCACCATGGAGCCGCAAGCTGCCCTCGACATCATGTTGCGTGGCGCCGGCCTGTCGTACCGGATAGAAAGCGACACGGTGATCATCAGCAACCCTTCGAGTACCGGCGCTGCTGTGGAGCTGGGGAGCACCAGCATCGTCGGCCAGGGCATGGGCGAGGCCACGGAGAACTCCGGTTCTTACACCACCGGCCTGGTCAGCGTCGGCTCCAAGACCCCGGTGAGCCTCAAAGAGACCCCGCAGACGGTATCGGTCATCACCCAGAAGATGATCGAAGACCAGCGCATCACCACCTTACCCGAGGCGATGAAGCGGGCGCCGGGCATCACCTTGCGCAACAACAACTACAACTCCCAGCAGTTCTACTCGCGCGGCTTCGGCATCGACAACGTACAGATCGATGGCACGTCGCCGATGGACATCGGTACCGGCCTGGGCACCTTCTACAGCGACCGTATGTATGACATGGCCGCCTACGACCACGTCGAAGTCCTGCGCGGTTCCAGCGGCCTGCTGGCCGGTACCGGCGATCCCGGTGGCGTGGTCAACCTGGTGCGCAAGCGCCCGCTGGACCACTATCAGCTCAAGCTCAACACCTCTGCCGGTTCCTGGGACAACTACCGCAGCGAAGTCGACCTGACCGGGCCGCTGGCCTTCGACGGCAAACTGCGCGGGCGTATGGTGGCAGCCTATACCGACCGCCAGTACTTCATGGATAACCGCAGTACCGAGAAGCCGTTTCTCTACGGCGTCCTCGAAGCGGACATCACCGACAGCACCATGCTGACCTTCGGTGGCAGCTACGACAAGGTCAAAGAGAACGGCACCGGTGACGGCCTGCCGCGCTACAGCACCGGCGGCGACGTGCACTTGCCACGGCACACCTGGTACACCACCAACAGCGCCTGGAACGATAGCTATACCCGCGAATGGTTCGCCAAGGCCGATCACTATTTCAACGAGGACTGGAAGCTCAATACTTCCTATACCTACTCCTACAACGACTCCACCACTGAAGGGGTGATCCCTTATGGCTCGGTGGACGAGAACACCAACACCGGTCCCTACTGGTGGGGCAGTTACGTGGCGAGCTGGAGCAAACAGTCGGTATTCGACGTCAACCTGTCCGGCAGCTTCGAGGCATTCAATCGCCGTCACGAAGTGCTGTTCGGTGCCGACTACCAGAAAGTCACCAGCCGCTGGCGCGCCGCCCAGGGCAAGGTTGGCCTGGGTGGCATGATCGATCTGTGGGACCCGCAATCGACGCCGCTGCCGACCGAAGAATCGAACCACAATTTTTATCGTGACTACTATCCGAACAAGCGTGAGCAGTACGGCGTCTATTCGACCCTGCGTCTGCAGCTGACCGACCCGCTGAAGCTGGTGGTCGGTGCCCGTGCCCAGCGTTACAAGTTCGAGCAGGCTTACAGCACACGTGCACGTTCCGGTACCGGTCCGTGGGTCGAGCAGGACAGTGTGTCGGATCGCGAACCGACCACGCTGGTGCCGTTCGGTGGTCTGATCTACGCCCTGAACGATCAATGGTCTACCTATGTCAGCTACGCCGAAGTGTTCAAGCCTCAGGCGCAGAAAATGCAGGGCCCGCTGGATGCTCAGTCGTCCATCGAACCAATGACCGGCAAAACCTACGAGACGGGTATCAAGGGTGAGTTGCTTGATGGCCGGCTGAACGTCAGCGCTGCACTGTTCTACACCAAACGTGAGAACCAGGCGGCGACCGACCCGGCTTATCCGAATGCGCCATTCAGTTACAGCAGCTCGTGCTGCTTCCTGGCGCAAGACAAGATCATCAGCAAAGGCATCGACCTGGAGGCCACCGGCGAGATCTCGCCGGGCTGGGAAGTGCTGGCCGGCTACACTTATAACCAGGTGCACAACAGCACCGAAGAGACACTTTACAGCACCGTCACGCCCAAGCACTTGCTCAAGCTCTGGACCATGTACACCCTGCCTGGTGATTTCTCCGACTGGCGCGTGGGCGGCGGCGTGACTGCGCAAAGCCCGACCTACGTGAAAGGCGAGGCCTACCGCTTTGACAGCAACTGGAATGTCATCGACTCGCAGCCCTACAAGTTCAGCCAGTCCGGTTACGCGGTCTACGATGCGATGGTCGAGTACAAGGTCGATGACAACTGGACCGTTGCGGTGAACGGCAACAACCTGTTCGATCGCCGCTACTACTCCAGCGTGGGCACCTCCGAGTACGGCAACTACTATGGCGAGCCACGCAACTTCACCCTTACCCTGCGCGGCACCTTCGAATGATTGCGCGCTCGATCGCCGGCTAGCGCCAGCTCCCACAAGGTAATGTGTTGCACTGGTTACAGTGGGAACTGGCGCTAGCCGGCGATCGGCCGCGAAGCGGCCGTAATGGCATCAGGCATGCTGCCCGAGCCAGTCTTCCACCGCCTGATAAATGCCCTCGATCTGCCACAGGGTGAACAGCCGTCTATCCGGAAACATCCGGTGTCATAGGGGCGGCTTTCATCCTGTTTGTTGTTGCTACCTTGAGGATTCACCCTCAAGGAAAAAGACATGGAACGTCCAGCCTCCCATCGGTTGCGCCGGGGCCGGGTATCGATCCCGGGTCAGCTTTACCTACTCACCACCACCGTAGAACATCGTTGTCCTCTATTCCGTGATTTCCATCTGGCCAGAGTGTTAATCGGGCAATTGCGCTACGCCCAGGACCAGGGTCTGGCCAGATCCCTGGCCTGGGTGGTGATGCCTGACCATCTACATTGGCTGATCGAGCTGCAACAGGAAACGCTGGAAGTGGTGATGCGTCGGATGAAGAGTCGCAGTACCTGCTTGATCAACAAAATGCAGCAGCACCGAGGTCGCTTGTGGCGAAACGGGTTTCACGACCGTGCTTTGCGTCGAGAGGACGATGTTCAGGCGGTAGCACGCTATATCGTTGGCAACCCTTTGCGGGCTGGACTTGTCTCGAGAATAGGTGATTATCCGCACTGGGATGCTATCTGGCTTTGAATTGCATGCAACCGATCGCCGGCTAGCGCCAGCTCCCACAAGGTAATGTGTTGCACTGGTTACAGTGGGAGCTGGCGCTAGCCGGCGATCGGCCGCGAAGCGGCCGTAATGGCATCAGGCATGTTGCTCAAGCCAGTCTTCCACCGCCTGATAAATGCCCTCGATCTGCCCGCTGATCCCGGACATGCGCAAAAAGTCATGGGTCAGCCCGGCCTGCAGCACCTGCGTAACCTTGCCCCCGGCGTGCTCCAGCGCCTGCGCGTAGGCAATACCTTCATCATGCAGCGGGTCGTACTCGGCAACGCTGACGTAGGCGGGTGCCAAGGCTGCAAATTGCGCGGTCAGTGGTGAGACACGCCAGTCACTACGCTGCTCCGGCGCGCAGTAGTGGTTGTAGAACCACTCCAGGGTCGGGGTTTCCAGCAGGTAGCCTTCGGCGTACCGCGCGTGTGAGGGCCGTTGCCGGGAAATATCGGTCACCGGGTAGAACAGCAGCTGCGCCACAGGCTTGAAGCTCAGCGCAGGCTGAGCACCGGTGGCGGCGATAGCCAGCACGGTTGCCAGAGTTGCACCGGCACTGTCACCGGCGAGCATCAGCCGTTCAGGGTTCAGGCCTAACTGGACAGCCTGTTCGGCCAGCCAGTTGGCAGCGTCCAGCGAGTCGTCCACTGCTGTAGGGAATGGCGCTTCCGGTGCCAGTCGATACGCTGGAGCGAACACCGCGTAACGGCCACTGGCAGCCAGGCGACGGCAGATCGAGTCATGGGAATCCAGGCTGCCGACTACATAGCCACCGCCATGGTAATAGAGCAGGGTGCGCGCGCCAGCGGCCAGCTCGGCATGACGGTACAGGCGGGCATCCAGCAGATGGCCGTCACGCACCGGGACCTTGAGCGCGGTAACGCTCAGGGTTGCCGGCGGCGACGGGTCGAGTATCGCCGAGGTCTTTTCGAATTCGGCGCGTGCCTGCGCCACGCTCAGTTCATGCATGGCTTGGCTCTTGCCGGTCAGCCGGCCCAGTTCGGCCAGCTCCAGAAACGCTTCGAGATCGGGATCCAGGGGCATTGCAGTTCCTTGTGTAGTGAGAGCAGGGCCGCCGGCGAAGGCGGCCCTGTGGGTCAGAGGGTTACCGGTTCGGACTGCGGCAGGTGTTGCAGCAGCCCTTCGATGAACAGTGGGTGGCTGAGGATCGTGTAATGGTCGGCGTCGATAGATGCATGGCGCAGGCTGCCGGTGAAGGCACCCGTGTGCGCTACGTCGTGGTCACCGGCCCACCAACAATGGCTGTTGGCGACGCAGTGCGGCATCTGCAGCAGGCGTTCGGACAAGGCCTTGAGCTTCATGCCGGTGCGGAAGGTGCGCGCCAGCTCATCCGAAGCGATCTCGCGCAGGGCGCCCGCTTCCTCGCGCAGTCCCAAGCGAGCGTGCTCGATCAGTTGTTCCAGTTGCCCAAGGTCGGCATCCTCGCTGACCGTCAGCAACGGTACTGCCGACGGCGCTACACCGAACACGACCGACAACAAACCACGCAGATCCTCGGAACAGTCGCCACCCGCCTGTGGCGCGCTGGCCTCGGGGGTGAAGCTGTCGACCAGGGCGACAAAGTCGACCTGCTGGCCCTGCTTGAGCAGTTCCTCGGCGACCAGGGTCGCCAGCGGCCCGCCAAGTGACCAGCCGAGCAGGTGATAAGGCCCCTGCGGCTGTTTCTGGCGGATGTACTGGGCGTAGTCGATGGCCATGGCTTCGAGCGATTCGTCCTCCCAGCTGTCGTCCAGCAGCATGCGGCATTGCAGGCCGTAGACACTGCAGCGGCCGTCCAGGCGCCGGGCCAGTGCTTCATAGTCGAAGACGGTGCCGAAACCGGCATGCAGGCAGAACAGCGCCGGACGCGCCGGCACTGCGGCATTGAGCAGCAACAGCGGGTCAAGGCTGCGCGCCTCGGTTTCATACCCGGAGAGTTCGGCAATGGTCGGTTTGCCCATCAGGTCGCGCAGTTTCAGCTGCAGGCCGAGTTCAGGCTGGCCACGCACCTTCGACAGCACCTTGAGGACACGCAGCGAGTCACCGCCCAGCTCGAAGAAGTTGTCGGTGACACCAACTCGCCCGACCTCCAGCACCTCCTGCCAGATTGCCGCCAGGGCAGTTTCCAGGGCGTTGCGCGGGGCTACGAACTCGCGGCCCTTGAAGTCCGGATCGGGCAGTGCCTGGCGATCGAGCTTGCCGTTGGGGTTGAGCGGGAAACGCGCCATGACCAGGATCTGCGCCGGCACCATGTAGTCCGGCAGGTCGGCCTGCAAGGCGGTGCGCAGCGTCTGGCCGAGGCTGGCGTCGGCAGCGGCGACGACATAACCGATCAGCTGTTTGCCGGCACCACTGTCGCGGGCCACTACCACGGCGTCCTGAACCTCAGGCAGGTCGCGCAGGCGCGCTTCGATCTCGCCCAGTTCAATACGGAAACCACGGATTTTCACCTGGTTGTCCAGGCGTCCAAGGTAGTCGATCACGCCGTCGGCCCGTTGCCTGACCAGGTCGCCGCTGCGGTACAGGCGCCCGCCGGACGAGAACGGGTCGGCGACGAAGCGCTCGGCACTCAGGCCGGGGCGCTGATGGTAACCCCGCGCCAGACCCTGACCGCCGATGTACAGCTCACCGGCGACGCCGGCGGGTACCGGGTTGAGGGCATCGTCGAGGACATACAGGGTACGCTCCCCGACACGGGTGCCGATCGGCGCGTAGACCGCGTCGCAGTGGCCGCTGACGGCAACCTTCCACAACAGCGGGGTGACCACGGTCTCTGTCGGGCCATAGCCATTGGTGAGCCAGCGCGGCTTGAGCGCCCGTTTGACCAGCTCGAAGTTGGCCTCGGCCACCGCATCGCCGCCGAAGCAGTAGATCGCCACGGGTGGCGGCGCCTGCTCCTGGGTCTCGGCGAACTCGGCCAGTTGCTGCAGGTAGGCCGGCGGGAAGCAGGCGATGCTGATCTGATGCGCGTGCAGGGCTTGCCAGGTTTCCTCAGGGGTCCACAGACGGTTGTCACGTAGCACCAGCTGGCCGCCGTGGGCGAGGGTGGTCAGCCAGCGTTCCTGGGCGCCGTCGAAGGCGAAGGACATGAACAGCAACTCGCGTGTGTCGCTGTTCATCGCATAGCGCTCGGCAATCGCTTCGCAGTGCATGCGGATCGGCTCGTGCGCCACCGCCACGCCTTTGGGCTTGCCGGTCGAGCCCGAGGTGTAGATCAGGTAGGCGAGGTTGTCGGCCTGGGCACGCTCTGCCGGACAGGTAGCGGGCAGGGCGGACAGGTCGAGACGGTCGAGTTCGAGCAGCGGCGCCGCCCAGGGCTGGTCGAAGCGTGCGCGCTGGCTGGCCTGGGTGATCAGCAAGGACATGGAGGAGTCCTCGACGATCCACTTCACCCGCTCCAGCGGATAGTCGATATCCAGCGGCACGTAGGCAGCGCCGGTTTTCATCACCGCGTAGAACGCCACGATGACCTCGACGGAACGCTCAAGCGCGACGCCGACGAAGCGCTCGGGGCCGATACCTTGCGCGATCAGGTGATGCGCCAGACGGTTCGCCCGCTGCTCCAGCTCACCCCAGCTCAACTGCTGTTCGCCGCAGACCACGGCGATCGCTGGCGGACGCGCCAGGGCGTGCCGGCGCAATTGCTCGGCCAACAGCGGGGCGTGCTGATCGACAGGCTGCAGGTGGTTGCTGGCGGCCAGCTGTTGTTGCTCGCTGAAGGCGAGCATCGGCAGGTTGCCGAGCGGCTGTTCGGGATGTTCCAGCATGGCCAGCAGCAAGGTTTCGAAGCTGGCGCGGATCTGTTCGACCGCTTGCGCGCTAAAGCGGTTGCGCAGGTACAGGAACTCGATGCTCAGGCGCTCGCCAAGGTTGATCGCCAGGTCCATGGCGAAGTTGGTGACATCGCGGCCCTGCACCTCGCCGAAGCGCAGCTGGCTCTGCTCGGCTTCCTCCAGACGCTCGTCAATCGGGTAGTTCTCGAACACGATGATGCTGTCGAACATCGCCTGCCCGCCTGTGCCGGCCCAGCGCTGGACATCGGCCAGGGCGGCATGCTCGTGGTCGCGGATGTCCAGGTTGTAGGCCTGCAATTCGAGCAGCCACTGCCCGAGCGGTTGCGCCGGGTCCGGCGCCTGGATGATCGGCAGGGTATTGATGAACAGCCCGAGCATCTCGTCAGCGCCAGGCAGGCTGGCAGGGCGACCGGCGACGGTGGCGCCGAAGCACACCGAGGTCTTGCCGGTGCTGCGTTGCAGCAGGAGCAACCATACCGCCTGGATCAGGGTGTTGGGGGTGATGCGCAGGCGCTGGGCCAGGTCGCGCAGGGGCTGGGTCTGCTCGCGGTCCCACTCCAGGTAGATCGCCTCATGGCCGGACAGCGTTGGGTCGGCCTTCGGCGCCAGGCTGTCGGCGAGCAGGGTCGGGCCGTCGAAGTTGCCCAGTTTTTCACGCCAGAACTGTTCCAGGGCCTGTTGCGGCTGTTGTTGCAACCAGCTGATGTAATCGCGGTAGCGTCCACGGCGCAGGGTCGGCGCCTGGCCGTTGTAGGCCTCGAGCACCTCGCCGAGCAGGCGCGAGTTGCTCCAGCCGTCGACCAGAATGTGATGGCTGGTCCACAGCAGGTGCATGCGCTGCTCGTCCAGTTGCACCAGGTTAAGGCGCATCAGCGGCGCACTCAGCAGGTCGAAGCCTTGCACACTGTCGTCGGCGATCAGTTGTTCGAGCGCGGCGGCGCTGTGCTGGCGAGCGCGCCAGTCGTGCACGGTGACCGGCATCGAGGCCTGTTTGTAGACCACCTGCAGCGGTTCGCGCAGGTCGTTCTGAGCCCAGAAACCGGTGCGCAGGATTTCGTGGCGCTCGATCACCTGGTTCCAGGCCGCGACAAAACGCTCAACGTCCAGGCCTTCGACCGGCACCGCCATCTGGTTGATGTACAGACCCGGCTCGGCCGCTTCCAGGGTATGGAAGAGCATGCCTTGCTGCATTGGCGAGAGCGGGTAGAGGTCCTCGATCAAGGCTGCGGCGCGTGGCAGCGCTTGCAACTGCGCCTGCTCCAGGCGCGCCAGGGGGAAGTCCGACGGGGTGCAGCCCTGGTTGTTGCTGTCGCTGCAGTGCGCGATCAAGGCCTTGAGCTCCGCGACATAGGCATCGACCAGGGTGCGCAGGGTGCTGTCCTCGAACATGTCGTGGCTGTAAGTCCAGCTCAGGCTCAGCTCGCCGTCGTAGACCTGACCGTTGATGCTCAGCCAGTTGTCCATCACGGCGTCGGCGCTGTGTTCGTCGCCCTTGTCTTCCGCGCACGGTGCGAACAACGCGGTTTCGCCGCTGCTGAAGCTGGCGTCGAACTGTCCGAGGTAGTTGAAGGTGATGCGCGGCACCGGCAACTGCGCCAGCGTCTGTTGCGTCGCGGCATCGCCGAGGTAGCGCAGCACGCCGAAGCCGATGCCTTTTTCCGGAATCGCGCGCAACTGCTCCTTGACCTGGCGAATCGAGGCGCCCAGCTCGCCGCTCGGGGTGAGTTTGAGCGGGAAGACACTGGTGAACCAGCCGACGGTGCGGGTCAGGTCGGCGCCCATCAGTTCTTCGCGGCCGTGGCCTTCCAGCTGCACCAGGGCGTGAACCTGGCCGGTCCAGCGTGTGATCACCCGGGCCAGTGCGGTCAGCAATAGGTCATTGACCTGAGTGCGGTAGGCGCGCGGGGCGTCCTGCAGCAGTTGGCGCGTGGTGGCTTTGTCGAGACCGCAGTGCAGGCTGCGAGCGTAGCGGTTCTGCAGCCCGCCCGCCGGGTTGTCACGCGGCAGCTCGGCGCTGACGTCGAGCAGTTGCGCTTGCCAGTAAGCCATTTCCTTTTGCAGGTCGGCGCTGCGCGCATGGCGCTGCAGGGCCAGGCCCCAGTCCTTGACCGACGTGGTGCGGGCGGGCAACTGGGCGGGTTGCTGCGCGACGACTTGCTGGTAGAGGGACTGCAGGTCTTCGAAGAGAATCCGCCAGGACACACCGTCCACCACCAGGTGATGGATCACCAGCAGCAGGCGTTGACTGGCGTCTTCCAGGGTCAGCAGCACTGCGCGCAACAGCGGACCTTGTTGCAGGTCGAGGCTGCGTTGAGCCTGGTTGGCCAGCTCGACGACGCTGGCCTGTGTCGCGCTGCGCTGTTCGAGCAGCGGCGCCGCAGTCCAGATCTGCTGTTGTTGGGTATGGCTGAGGTAGCGGGAAGTCCACTCACCGGCAGGGCTTTCGCTGAAGGTCAGGCGCAGCGCATCGTGGTGCAGCACCAGGGTGCGCAGCGCCTGCTCCAGGGCCTCGGCTTGCAACGGTTGCGCGGGTTTGAGCAGCACCGACTGGTTCCAGTGATGGCGGTCGTCGGTGATCAGCTCGAAGAAGCTCTGCTGGATCGGCAGCAACGGCGCCTCGCCCTCGGCCGGTCCCTGGGCGATGGCCACACTGGCCTCGCCGCGCTCGGCGACTGCGGCCAGGGCCTTGACGGTCTGGTGCTGGAACAGTTGTTTGGGCGAGAAATGAATGCCTGCGCGGCGCGCACGGCTGACCACCTGGATGGAGATGATCGAGTCGCCGCCCAGTTCGAAGAAGTTGTCGTTGAGGCCGATCTGCTCGCGTTTGAGTACGTCCTGCCAGATCTGCGCAATGCGTTGCTCCATGTCGCTCTGCGGGGCCAGGTAGGCCTGCTGCAGTTGCTGCGCCTCGGGAGCCGGCAGGGCCTTGCGGTCGAGTTTGCCGTTGGGGCTCAGCGGCAGTTGCGCCAGGAACAGGATCAACGACGGCAGCATGTAGTCGGGCAGGGTGCGCTTGAGCCCGGCTTTGATCTGCTCGCGCAGGGCCACCTGACGTTCGCTGTTGGTCGCCAGACCGGCGTCGGTGCCCACCACATAGGCCAGCAGTTGCTGGCCGCTGGCGGTTTTGTGGGCAATCACCACGGCGTCACTGACGTCCTGGTGTTCCAGCAGACGGGCTTCGATCTCGCCGAGTTCAACACGGAAACCGCGGATCTTGACCTGATTGTCGGCGCGGCCGACGTATTCGAGTACGCCATCGGCGCGATAGCGGGCCAGGTCGCCGGTGCGGTACAGGCGAGCGCCGTTGGCGAACGGCGACGGCAGGAAGCGCTCGGCGGTCAGCCCGGGGCGCTGGAAATAGCCGCGGGCGAGCAGTTCACCGCCAATCATCAGTTCGCCGATCACACCGACCGGCACCGGCGCGCCCTGCTGGTCGAGCAGGTAAACATCACGACCGGCCAGTGGCCTGCCGATCGGGATGCTCGCGGGCATTGGCAGTTCACCGCGCACGTACGGCGAGCAGTCGAACGTGGTGCTGGTGACGGTGGTCTCGGTCGGACCGTAGGTGTTGAGCAGGGTTACTGCACCCAGTCCGGCCGCGCCCCAGGCGCTGACACTCTCGGGCGGCAGTGCTTCACCACCGGCATGGATCTGGCGCAACGTTGCATAGTCGCGTGGCCCGGCGGCGGCGAACTCGCGGGCCAGGAGGTTGACGTAGGCAGTCGGCAGGTCGGCCACGGTGAAACGCTGGCGCTGCAGTTGCTGGTAAAAGGTTTCGCTGTCCCACAGCTGCGGCCCGCGCAACACCACCGAGGCGCCGACAATCAGCGCCGGGTAAAGCTGCTCGACAAAGGCGTCGAAGTTGAAGGTGGAAAATTGCAGGGCGCGGTCTTCAGCGGTCAGCCCGTGGTAGTCGCGGGCGACGAAGGCGTGGCGGGTCAGTGCGCCATGGCTGATGCCAACCCCTTTGGGCTGGCCGGTCGAACCGGAGGTGTACATCACGTAGGCGAGGTTGTCTTCGCTCACCTCAGGCAGCACGGCCTGGGCCGAAGTCGCTGGCCAGTCCTGCGGGCGGTCCAGGCACAGCACGTCGAGGCCGGCGGGCAAACTCAGTTCGGGCAGCACGGCGTGCTGGCTCAGCAGCAGGCGGATGCCGCTGTCGGCGATCATGTAGTCCAGGCGCTGCGCAGGGTATTGCGGGTCGAGCGGCACGTAGACACCACCGGCCTTGAGCACTGCCAGGGTGGCAACCACCATGTCCAGCGAGCGTTCGAGCGCGATGCCGACGCGGACTTCCGCGCCGACCTGACGCGCGACCAGGGCCAGCGCCAGTTGCTCGGCGCGCTGGTCGAGTTCGGCATAGTTCAGTTGCGCGTCGTCGAGCACCAGCGCGACCGCGTCCGGAGTACGCAGGGCCTGGGCGTGAATCAGCTGATGCACGGGCAGGTTGCTCGGGTACTGGCCGGGCTGACCGTTCCATGCGTCGAGCAACTGATGCTGCTCGGCCTCGCCCAGCAAGGTCAGGTCGGCGATGGGCCGTTGCGGATCGGCAACGATATCGTCCAGCAGGTTGCGCCAGTGCTCGGCCATGCGCGCGATGCTGGCGGCGTCGAACAGGTCGGTGGCATAGGTGAGCTGGGCCTGCAGGCCGTCCTCGGACTCGAAGGTGTCCAGCGACAGGTCGAAGGCGGCCGAATGATCTTCCCAGCCCAGGTTCTCGACCACCAGCTGTGGCAGATGCTGGCTGTCGGCAGGGCTGCGGGCCGCGCTCTGGTGGTTGTACATCACCTGGAACAGCGGGCTGTGGCTGAGGCTGCGTTCGGGTTGCAGGGCGTCGACCAGTTGCTCGAACGGCAAGTCCTGGTTTGCCTGGGCATCGAGTACCTGTTGCTTGACCTGCCCGAGTAGTTCGCTGAACAGCATCTGCGCATCGACTTCAGCCTTGAGCACCTGGGTGTTGACGAAGAAGCCGATCAGGTTCTCGGTTTCCAGGCGGTTACGGTTGGCGATCGGTACACCGACGCGCAGGTCGCGCTGATGGCTGTAGCGGTGTAGCAGGGCCTGGAAGCTGCCGAGCAGGACCATGAACAGCGTCGAGTCCTGCGCCGTGGCCAGTGCCTTGAGGGCCTGGTGCAGCGGGGCAGGCAAGTCGATCTTCAGGCGGGCGCCCTGGTAGCTTTGTTCGGCAGGACGCGGGCGGTCGGTGGGCAGCTCCAGCACCTGCTGCTGCGTACCGAGGTTGGCGGTCCAGTAAGCCAGCTGGCGCTCGCGTTCGCCGGCGTCCATCCAGTTGCGCTGCCAGGCAGCGTAGTCGGCGTACTGGAACGCCAGGGCGGGCAGCTCGATCGCCTGGTTCTGGCTGAGGGCGGCGTACAACTGCACCAGCTCGTCGACCATCAACTGCATCGACCAACCGTCGGAGACGATGTGGTGCTGCGTCAGTACCAGCACATGGTCGAGCGTGTCCACCTGCAGCAGGTTGACCCGCAGCAGCGGGCCGTTGGCGAGGTCGAAAGGCGCGGCGATTTTCGCCTGGACGTAGGCATGGATGGCGGACTGCAGGTCGTGCGCCGATGACAGCCGGTCGATCGTCAGCTGCAAGGGTGCCGGTTCTGCGATGACCTGCACGGCACGCTCATCCTCTACCACGAAGGTGGTGCGCAGGCTTTCGTGGCGCTGCAACAAGTGCGTGAACGCACGCTCGAGCACCGGCACGTCGAGTTGCCCGCGCAGACGCAATGCGCTGGGTACGTGATAGGCCGCGCTGTGCGGGTCCAGTTGCCAGAGGAACCATTGGCGTTCCTGGGCATAGGACAGCGGCAGGGGCTGGCTGCGGTCGGCGCGGGTGAACAGCACGGCATCGGCCTGGGCCATCTGCGCCAGGACAGCGCTGTAGGCCTCGAGGGTCGCGTGTTCGAACAGGGTGCGCAACGCCGCATCGATATTCAACTGCTGACGCACCCGTGAGCGGACCTGGGTCGCCAGCAAGGAGTGGCCGCCGAGCTCGAAGAAGTTGTCAGCCAGGCCTACCCGCTCAACGTGCAGCACTTCTTGCCAGATTGCAGCCAGCTGTTGCTCCAGCACGCTGCGGGGCGCCACGTAAGTGTTTTGCGCCTGGCTGGCATCGGGCGCGGGCAAAGCCTTGCGGTCGAGCTTGCCGTTGGTGGTCAGCGGCAGGCTATCGAGCAGCAGCACATGGGCCGGGACCATGTAGTCGGGCAGCGAGGCCTTGAGCCGCGCCTTGAGCTGGGCGATCTCTGGATGGGCGCCTGCGGGCACCACGTAGGCCACCAGTTGCGCACCGGTGGGGCTGTTTCGGGCCAGGACCACGGCATCGCGGATGCCTTCAAGGGCCTGCAGACGGGTCTCGATTTCACCCAGCTCGATACGGAAGCCGCGGATCTTCACCTGATGGTCGATGCGGCCGATGTACTCGATCACGCCGTCGGCAGCAAAGCGTGCCAGATCGCCGGTGCGGTACAGGCGGCTGCCATCGTTGTCGAACGGGTTGGGGATGAAGCGTGTGGCGCTGAGGTCGGCGCGGTTCAGATAACCACGGGCGAGCCCCGCGCGGCCGACGTAGAGTTCACCGATGCAGTTGTGCGGCACCGGGTTGAGCTGGGCGTCGAGCAGGTACCAGGACAGGTCCGGGATCGGCTCGCCGATGGGGCTGACCGTGGCCTGCTCGAGGTCGGCCAGCGACAGTGGCCGGTAGGTGACGTGCACGGTGGTTTCGGTGATGCCGTACATATTGATCAGGCGTGGCGCCTGGTCACCGAAGCGCTGGAACCACGGCGCGAGACTGCCGACGTCGAGGGCTTCGCCGCCGAACACCACGTGGCGCAGGCGGTTGTGGCGCTCGGTGTTTTGCGCGGCGCAGGCCACATGCATGAGCTGGCGGAACGCCGACGGCGTCTGGTTGAGCACCGTGACGCCTTCGTCGCAGAGCAAGGCGTAGAAGTCTTCCGGGGAGCGCGTGGTGTCCTGCGGCACGATCAGCAGGCGGCCGCCCTTGAGCAGGGCACCGAAGATCTCCCACACCGAGAAGTCGAAGGCATAGGAGTGAAACAGGCTCCAGACATCGCTGTGGTCGAAGTCAAACCAATGCTCGGTGGCTGAGAACAGGCGCAGTACATTGCGGTGTGGCAGTAGCGTGCCCTTGGGCTGGCCGGTGGAGCCGGAGGTGTAGATGACGTAGGCAAGGTTATCCGGCGACAGTGTTACCTCGGGGTTGTGCTCGGGCAGCTCGGCCCCGGCGCCATCGAGGGCGAAGGTCGGCAGGCCGGCGGGCAGCGGCAGGCGTTGGAGCACGTCGGGTTGGCCGAGCAGCAGGGCGATGCCGCTGTCTTCGATCATGAAGGCCAGGCGCTCATCCGGGGATTTCGGGTCGAGCGGCACGTAGGCGCCCCCGGCCTTGAGGATGGCGAGGATACCGACCAGCATGTCGAACGAGCGCTCGCAGGCCAGCCCCACCAGACAGTCGGGGCCGACACCCTGGGCGATCAGGTGATGGGCCAGGCGGTTGGCGCGGCGGTTGAGCTGGTCGTAGCTCAGGTGCTGGCCTTCGAAGCTCAGGGCAATGGCGTCTGGGCGCAGGGCGGCCTGCTGCTCGATCAGTTGGTGCAGGCAGTGTTCGACGTCAAAGCTGCTTGGCGCCGGGTTCCATTGGGCCAGGGTGGCGCGCTGCTGGTCCTGGCTGAGCAGCATCAGCTCACCCAGGCGCTGACGCGGGTTCTCGGCGATGGCACGCAGCAGGTTCAACCAGTGACCGGCGAGCAGGCGTGCGTCCTGTTCGTCGAACAGGTCGGTGGCGTAAATGAACGAGGCCGACAGGCCTTGTGCGGATTCGTAGGTGTTGAGCGCGAGGTCGAACTGCGCGGTCTGGTTGGCCCACTCGATGGCCTCGACCGCCAGTCCCTGAACCTGGCCTTGTGTCGCATCGGCATTCACCGGCTCGGCGCTGAGGTGGTTGTAGACCACCTGGAACAACGGGTTGTGGCTCATGCTGCGTTCAGGCTGCAGGGCATCGACCAGTTGCTCGAACGGCAGGTCCTGATGAGCCTGGGCGCCGAGCGCGCGTTGCTTGACCTGCTGCAGAAGCTCGCTGAAGGGCAACTCGCCGTGCAGTTGCGCGCGCAGCACCTGGGTGTTGACGAAAAAGCCGATCAGCCCTTCGGTTTCCACCCGGTTGCGGTTGGCAATCGGCACGCCGACACGGATATCGTCCTGGCCGCTGCAGCGGTGCAGCAGGGCCTGGAACGAGGCCAGCATAAGCATGAACAGGGTCACCCCTTGCTGCTTGGCCAGGGCCTTGAGCGCCTGGGCCAATTGCGCCTCCAGCTCGACCTTGTGCAGCGCCCCGCGATCACTGCGCAGCGGCGGGCGCGGGCGGCTGGCGGGCAGTTGCAGCACCGGATGCTCGTCGCCGAGCTGTTCGGTCCAGTAGGCCAGCTGTTCTTCGCGGCCACCGGCTTCCATCCAGTGGCGCTGCCACAGGGCGTAGTCGGCGTACTGGATCGGCAAGGCCGGCAGCGCGCCGGGCTGGCCAGCGCTGTGCTGGCTGTACCCGGCAACCAGTTCGCGGACCATTACCTGCATCGACCAGGCGTCGGACACGATATGGTGCTGGACCAGCAGCAACACGTGGTCGTTGGCACCCAGGCGCAGCAGCTGAACCCGCAGCAGCGGGCCGTTGTGCAGGTCGAAAGGTCGGGCGATCTGTTCGGCAATAAACGCCTGCAGACGCTCATCCACCTCCGTGTCACCGGCGGGCAGGGCCAGGTGTTCAATGGCGATGCAGCCTTCAGGATCGATCAGTTGCAGGCGTTGCCCCTGCTCCTCGACGAAACGCGTACGCAAGCTTTCGTGGCGCGCCACCAAGGCATCGAAACTCGCTTGTAGCGCCGCGACATCCAGCGCGCCGCGCAGGCGCAGGGCGGTGGGCAGGTTATAGGCGCTGCTGTCGGGATCCAGGCCCCAGAGAAACCACTGGCGCTCCTGGGCGAAAGACAGCGGAATCCGTTCGAAGGCGTCGCGGGTCGCCGGGATCGGCAGGCGGGCGATGTTCACGCCCTTGCTGACCATCTGTTGGTAGAGCGTGGTGCGCTGGGCTGTTGGCAACTTGATGAAGCGTTCGATCAAGTCAGACAGGGCTTTGCTTTGCATCATTGAGTCTCCAGCACATCGAGCAGATCGAACAGATCAGTCAATTCGTTTTCAGTGGTGTGCGCCGCCGGGGCCGGAAGGCGCCGGGCGAAGTCCTCGAGGCTGGCGCTTTCGAACAGCGCCGCCAGCGGCGCCTCGATCGCCAGTTCCAGGTGGATGCGCGAGGTGACCTGAGTGGCCAGCAGGGAGTTGCCGCCAAGGGCGAAGAAGTTGTCGTCAAGGCCGATGTGGGCGGTCTTCAGCACGGTCTGCCAGATCGTCGCCACGGCCTGCTGCAGGTCGCTTTGCGGCGCGCGGAAAACCTGCTCCGGGCCGTGGGTTTCAAGGCGTGCCAGGGCTTTGCGGTCGAGCTTGCCGTTGGCGTTGCGCGGCATCTGCTCCAGCACCTGGTACAGGCTCGGGTTCATGTACTCCGGCAGACGCCGCTTGAGGAACGCGCGCAGGTCGTCGAGGCCGCTGCTGTCGGCGCGCGCCTCGGCTTCGAGGGTGAGGAAGGCCACCAACTGCTTGCCCAGCGCATGTTCGACCACCAGCACCGCCGCCTCGCGGATCCCGGCGAATTGGCTGATCTGCGCTTCGATTTCGCCCAGCTCGATACGGAAACCGTTGACCTTGACCTGCTGATCGACCCGGCCCAGGTATTCCAGGGCGCCGTCGTCCTTGCGCCGACGGGCCAGGTCGCCGGTCTTGTACAGGCGTTCGCCCGGTTGCAGGGCGAAGGGGTTGGGCACGAACACGCTGACGGTCTTGCCCGGATCGGCGCAGTAACCACGGCCGACCCCGACACCGGCGATGCAGATCTCGCCGACGGCACCTTCAGGTACCGGACACAGGTAGTCGTCGAGCAGGTACAAGCGGTTGTTGTCGGTCGGGTAGCCGATGGGGATGTAGGTGCGCCGGGTCGAGGCCTCGTCGATCTGATAGAAGGCCACATCATCGGAGCATTCGGCCGGGCCGTAGGCGTTCACCAGCGGGATGCCCGGGTAACGCTGCAACCAGGCTGCGGCGGTTTCGGCCGGCAGCGCCTCTCCGGTCGGCAGCAGCCAGCGCAGGTCGGCCAGGGCGCTGTGCTGTTCTTCCAGCAGGGCCTGGATCAGTGCCGGGACAATCTCCAGGATGGTCACCCGTTGCTGCTGGATTTCCTCCAGCAAGCGCGCCGGGTGCTTGGACACTGCATCGGGAATGATGCGCACCTGGGCGCCGCACAGCAGTGCGGTGAGGAACTGCCAGACCGAGATGTCGAACGACTGCGAAGCGGTCTGGGCGATGATGTCGCGACTGTCCAGGTTCAGGTACGGCACCTTGCTCAACTGGTTGTTGAGCATGCCGGCCTGTTCGACCATCACGCCCTTGGGCAGGCCGGTGGAACCGGAGGTGAAGATCACGTAGGCCAGGCTGTTCGGCGCGCTGAAGATACCCGGACGCTTCTCGCTGTAATTACCCGTCAGCAGGTCTTCCCAGACTAGCAGTTGCACCGGCTGCGCCAGGCCCGCCAGCAGTGCGCGGGCACGCTCCAGGTAACGGGCGCTGCAGATCAGCGCCGGGGTGCGGCTGGCGGCGAGGATGTTGGCGATGCGTTCATCCGGATGGCTCGGGTCCAGCGGCAGGTAACCGGCACCGGCCTTGAAGGCGCCGACGATGGTCGCCAGCAACTCCAGGCTGCGCTCGGCCAGCAGGGCTACCGGCTGGTCCTGACGCACGCCATGGGCGAGCAGGGCATGGCCGACGCGGTTGGCGTGGCGGTCGAGCTCTGCGTAGCTCCAGGTGTGCGCCTGGCAACTGGCGGCGGGCTGCTCGCCATGCTCGTCGACCTGCGCTTCGAACAGTTCGATGAACGAACGGTCCAGGGCATGGGCGACTTCGGTCTGGTTGTGCTGCAGGATCCACTCGCGCTGCTCGCCGCTTTCCACTTGCGCGACGTGCTCAAGCGGTGCCTGCAACTGCTCGGGCAGGGCCACCAGCAGTTGCTGGAACTGCGCCAGCAGCGCGTCCATGGTTGCCCGGTCGAAATAGCGGGTGTCGTAGGACAGGTGCAGGCCGAGCTGTTCGCCGGGGTAGACCACCACGGTGATCGGGTAGTTGGTGTGGGTACGCGACGACTCGGAGATCACCCCCATGTCCTGCGCATCGAGGCCGACCGAGGTAGCCATCGGCGCGTTCTCGAACACGAACAGGCTGTCGAACAGCTGCTGGCCCTTTTGCAGCTCGCTGCAGGCCTGGATGTTGACCAGCGGCAGGTAGTCGTATTCGCGCAGCGAGACATTGGTTTCGAGGATGCCATGCAACCAGTCCAGGGTGCGCGTGCGCAGGTCCGGGGACGGCAGTTTGATCCGCAGCGGTACGCTGTTGATGAACAGCCCGACGGTGTCCTGCATCTCTGGAATATGCGCCGGACGCCCGGAGACGGTGACACCGAAAACGATGTCGCGTGAGCGGCTGTGGTGGTGCAGGGTCAGGGCCCAGGCGGCCTGAACGAAGGTGTTGACGGTCAGGCGCTGCTGGTTGGCGGCTTCCAGCAAGCGTGCGCTCTGCTCGCTGCTCAGCCAGGTGTAGTTGTCGTCGATCACCGAGTGCGCCGCGCCGCTGACCTGTGGTCGGTCGGTCGGCAATGGCGTGGCTTGCTCCAGCCCTTCGAGCTGCGCCTGCCAGAAGCGTTGTGCGGCCAGTGGGTCCTGGTGCTGCAGCCACTCGATGAAATTGCGGAAGCGATACGGCGTGGCCAGTTGGCTCGGCCGGCCTTCGCGCGCAGCGTGGTAGATCTCGAAGAAGTCCGCCATCAACAGCGAACGGCACCAGGCATCGATCAGGATGTGGTGGTTGCTCATGACGAAG
>Ga0247821_10000639_pt1 | contig 19368 bp, 11 predicted proteins | sample 13C_Glycerol_Day_FD_192481 | JGI IMG/M metagenome (GOLD analysis project Ga0247821, IMG submission 192481) | Soil microbial communities from agricultural site in Penn Yan, New York, United States - 13C_Glycerol_Day14 | ecosystem: Environmental > Terrestrial > Soil > Agricultural land | place... | reverse complement strand
ATACTCGCGTTTGATCACCCCGGATTTGCCAGAGTTTGTGACCTATGACTCGGGCATTAACGCCAATATTTCTCTGGAGTATGGCCAAGCCGCGTTTCGTTTCGGCCACTCGCAACTACGCGAAACCATCGATGCTCTGGAAAAAAATGCCAGTGGTGGCTACGACCTGACCGGTGCAATCACTCACTACGCGCTAGAGCAGGCTTTTCTCAACCCCGGCGGTTTTGCCGAGGTGGGGCCGACAGCCATTGCTCTGGGCATGACCCGGCAGATCAGCAACGAAATCGACGAATTCGTGACCCCGGCCCTGCAACAAGGCTTGCTCGGTCAACCGCTGGACCTCGCGACCATCAACCTGGCTCGTGGTCGCGACTTGGGTCTGCCTACCCTGAACCAGGCGCGTCAGCAGATTCACGATGCACTCGTCGAGGAGAGGGCGTCGCCGGCAGGCGCGCAGCATCACACGAACCTGATCGTGGATGGCTTGACGCCCTATACCAGTTGGAGTGACTTCGCCAACAACATGATTCACCCCGAGTCACTGGTGAATTTCATCGCCGCCTATTCATTTGATGGTGATGTGGCCCATGCCCAAGCCATCATCGATGCCGATACCTCAGGTGTTACCACCAACTATGCCGGCGGCAGCGTCACGGCTGAAGAGGCGGCCTATTTCCTTTCCGGTGCGGCAGATGCCAACGGCAATCATGTGGCCGGTTACGACGGCTACAACGCGATTGATCTGTGGATCGGTGGCCTCGCGGAGAAACATGTCTACACCGGGCAACTGGGCACCACCTTCAACGCTATCTTCGAGGATCAGATGGAACGGTTGATGGATGGCGACCGTTTCTATTATCTGTTCCGCCTTGATCTCGGCTTGCCGGCGATGACCAACCTCAACGAACAGGTAGTGACCGAGCAATTCAAGGACATCATTGAACGCACCACAGATGCCCGGCACCTGGCCGGTGATGTATTCGGTTACGCCGACAGCTACATCGAACTGAGCAACACCGACTCCGGCGCAAGTGCGACGGCGTACAAGGGCGAGCACAAATATGGCACGCTGATCGAGGCGAACCATGTCGGCGTTTACTCAAGCGGTGGCGCGGGCGGAATTGGCGGTAACGGCTTGCTGGTCAGCCTGACCAGCCCGGAAACGCATACCGTTCAAACCTATATCCGTGACTACCGTCCGGACCAGGGCCAGAACCCTGATGGCACAGCGGCAGTGGGCTACAACTCGCACGAAGTATTGTCTGGCACTGACTACAACGACTGGCTCGACGCTGGCGATGGCGACGATACGATCTATGGCGAAGGTGGCGATGACATCCTTGATGGCAAGGCCGGTGCCGACCATATCTATGGCGGTGACGGCAACGATGTGATCTACGGCGGTGATATCGAAGACTTCCTCGATGGTGGGGAAGGGGACGACACCATCTATGCCGGGACCAGCGCAGGTGCCCTCGATGTGGTGATTGGCGGTAATGGCAACGATCACCTCTACGGTGAAGCCGGGATCGACGAGTTGTACGGTGGCGCTGGCAATGACTACATCGATGCCGGCGGCGACACTGATCTTGTGCATGGCGGTGACGGTAACGACGAGATCTACGGTGGCGACGGCCCGGACATTCTGTTCGGTGAGGACGGCGATGACATCATTTCCGGCGGTTCCACTGGCGACCAGGAGTTCGGCGGTGTCGGTGACGACATTCTGCTGCCTGGTCTGGGTGGCGCTCCGGGTCAAGGTGACGGCGATGAGGCCCTCGGTGACGTGGGCTTCGACATCGCGGCCTTTAGCGATGTGAACATTGCCCTGGATGCGGCGGCAGACCTTAACAATCAGAATATCGTGGCGGCGCCGGGCACCGCTGTGCTGTTCCAGCCGTTCAACGCCTTGCTGACAGACATTGAGGGTTTGATCGGTTCACGCTTCAGCGATAGTCGTGCAAGCACGACGACTCCGGCCAACCCTCAGGCGGGGCTGATCGGTAATGCCACGGAAAACTGGTTGATAGGCGGCAGCGGCGACGATGTTTCTCAAGGTAATGGCGGAAATGACGTAATCGTCGGCGATTCGATCAAACTCGCCGATCTGAATCACTTGCTCGCCAGTCAGGGGTTCGCTCAGCACTTTACTGGACTGCAAGCGGCCCGTCTGGACTTCATTTTGGGTGATAACCACGCAGCCCCAGGCACGGCCGATGGCGCAGCCGATGAAGCGCTGTACAGTGGCAATTTTGCCGACTACAGCATTACCAAGTTCACCGACATTCGGCTGGGTGGCGAGTTGATCACGGCGTTCAAAGTGGTGGATTTGCGGGTCGGCGCGGCGAATGTCGATGGCACTGATATCGTGACTGGCATTGAAAAACTGCGCTTCGCCGACCGCACAGTCAACCTGAACATCACCAACAGTCTGCCAACCGGCAATGCGTTGCTGTCGGGGTTTGCCACTGCGCCGACCACACCTAGCCGTCCGGTGCCGGCTCAATACCGGCTGACCGCCATTACCTCAACCATACAGGACGCTGACGGCTTGCCTGGGCCAAGTGGGTTCACCTTCCAATGGCAAGCACTGGTGGGCGCGGCCTGGATCAGTATTGCCGGGGCGAATGCTTCGACCTTTGCGCCCACCTCGGCGCAGTTCGGCCAGCAGCTACGGGTCATCACCACTTACACCGACAACAACGGCACAGTGGAACAACTGACGTCCGAACCTTCGGAAGCAGTAGGGCGCTTCATCGAAGGCACCAACTTCTTCGGCAACACGCTCAATGGCACCAACTATCAGGACATCTTGATGGGTTACTCGGGTAATGACGTCCTCAACGGCGGACTGGGTTCCGACTTACTGGACGGCGGTAGCGGTAACGACACGATGCTGGGTAACGCCGGCAACGACACTTACAGGGTGGATGCCAATGGCGATGCGGTTCAGGAAAACCTGAACGAAGGCACCGACACGGTCTTGTCGTCGGTCAGCTACACCCTGGGTGCCAACGTCGAGAACCTGAGCTTGCAGGGGGCGAACAACATAAACGGCGCAGGTAACGGGCTGGACAACGTCATCCATGGCAATAGCGGTAACAACCAGCTTAGCGGTGTGGCCGGCAACGACACCGTCTTTGGTGAGGCAGGCAACGATACGCTGCTGGCATCGCTGAATGACGGCAACGACCACTATGACGGCGGTACGGGCACCGATACCTATGACTTATCGGCCACATCGGCGTCGGCCACGGTCGATTTGCTTGTTGGCACGTCAACCAGCACCCAAACCGGCAATGACTCCCTGACCGACATCGAGAACGTCACCGGCAGTTCTGGCGTCGATCACATCCAGGGCGACAGCGTTAGCAACCTTTTGCAAGGCCAGGGCGGCAACGACTGGATCGACGGTGGCAGCGGAGACGACATCCTGGTCGGTGGGCAAGGTCTGGACAGCCTGTTTGGTGGTCTTGGTAATGATACCTTCCGGGCGTCGGTCAATGACGGCAATGACAGCTACGAGGGTGGTGGCGACACTGATACCTACGACCTGTCGGGGACCTTGGCCAACGCCACGGTCAACCTGTCTACTGGCCTGGCGAGCAGTTCGCAAACCGGTAATGACACCTTGAGCGGCATCGAGAATGTTCTCGGCAGCAACGGTACCAACAGCTTGACCGGCGATAGCGCCAACAATGCCCTGACCGGGCAAGGCGGCATCGACACCCTCATTGGTGGAGGCGGCGCTGACACACTGACCGGCAACGGCAACCGCGACATTTTGACCGGTGGGGCGGGGGCGGACATCTTTATGTTCAGCGCAATGAACGACTCCGGCACTTCGACCGCTAGCCGCGATGTGATCACCGACTTTGCGCAGGGAGCTGACCACATCGATCTGACGCTGATCGATGCCCGCACTTCCGGCGCAGGTTCCGCCGGTAATCAGGACTTTGCCTTCCTTGGCGAGTGGAATGGCGTCGGCACTGAGTTCAGTAACCAAGCGCAATTGAAGTACCACTTCGCCAATGTCGGTGGGGTTGAACACACGTATGTGGAGGGCAATGTCAACAGCGGTAATGGCGCAGATTTCCAGATTGATCTGGTCGGGCATGTCGCCCTGACAGCGAGCGATTTCGTCGGCGTGGTGTAAGGCTTTCAACCAAAAACGGCGCCCTCCTTGAGCCAGGTCTGGACCTGCAAGTACACGCCGGGGACTTCGCCATCGGCGTACTTGCCGGGGGCGGTCACGCTGCGCAGGAAGGCATCGCTGAGTTTTTGCCGGAACGCCGGTGCGGGATGGGTCGGCAAAATCTGGGGGGTATCGTTTTTCAGGAAATGAAAAGTACCCCAAACGATACCCCCAGTTACGTTGGAAATGAGTGGAATACGACGGATGGCAACGGACAGAAAATTCGCCTATCTATCTGTATTTGCAGAGGTTATTGGAATTCAGTAGAACACGCTCACAGGCTATCGGGGTCGCCGAAGAACATCTGTATCCGCGACCGCAACCACCGCTCCGCCGGGTCATTGTCTTGCGCCCCGCGCCAGGCCATGTGCAGCTCGAAACTGCGCACATCCAACGGCAGATCCTCGGCCCGCAACCCACCCGCCGCGGTCAGCGCATCCGCCGTGTAGTCCGGCACCGTAGCGACAATATCGGTGCCCGCCAGCAAGCTCCCCAGCCCGTTGAACTGCGGCACGGCCAGCACCACATGGCGCTTGCGGCCAATCTCCTCCAGGGCCTCGTCGATGAACCCCGACAGGTCCCCGGCAAACGACACCAGCGCATGCGGGCGCGCGCAGAAGTCGTCCAGGGTGATGGTGCCGGGCACGCTGTCGGCTCGCAGCAGTTTCGGCATGCTGCGGCGCAGCACCTTGCGCTTGGCGTTGGCTGGCAGTTCGCTGGTGTAACTGACCCCCACCGAGATCTCGCCCGAGGCCAGCAGCGTCGGCATCAGCAGGTAATTGACCCGACGTACCACCAGCACGATACCTGGCGCTTCGGCGCGGATGCGCTTGAGCAACTGCGGCAGCAGGGCAAATTCGGCGTCGTCCGACAGGCCGATGCGGAACACAGCATTGCTGGTGGCCGGGTCGAATTCGGCAGCGCGGCTGACCGCAGTGGAAATCGAGTCCAGCGCCGGGGACAGCAGGGAGAATATTTCGTGGGCCCGGGCCGACGGCTCCATGCTGCGGCCGGTGCGCACGAACAGTGGGTCGTCGAACAGGTTGCGCAGGCGCGACAGGGCCGCGCTGATGGCGGGCTGGCCGAGGAACAGTTTTTCCGCGGCACGGGTCACGCTGCGCTCGTGCATCAGCGTTTCGAACACGATCAGCAGGTTGAGGTCTACGCGACGCAGGTCGTTTCGATTCATCGGTGCGCTTCGCCTAAAGTGGGGCAGAGGTGAATCTTAAGGCCAAAGGCTGGTACCCTGCACGGGTTTAGGGGGACCAATCGCAGGGAAAGTCAGGTGCCCAATCGATGACAAGCATGTCGACTATTAATGACCACTGATGGTCTATCCGGCAAAGCCCGGATAGAGTTCGTGGTAATTAGAGGTTCACAATGGCGAGGTATGCGATGTCCCGCATGATCCGTTTCCACAAGTTCGGCGCTGCCGATGTGCTCCGTTGCGAGGAGCAGCCCGAACAGTCACCCGCTGCCGGCGAGGTACAGATCCGCGTCGAGGCGGTTGGCGTCAGCTGGTATGACGTGCTCTGGCGCCAGAACCTGGCACCATCCCAGGCACGCCTGCCGGCGGGGATCGGCCACGAGATGGCCGGGGTGGTGACCGCGGTTGGCGAAGGGGTCGAGGATATTGCCGTGGGCGACCGGGTTGCCAGCTTCCCGGCCACCAGTGCCAACGACCACCCCGTGTATGGCGATGTCATCGTGCTGCCGCGTACGGCCATTACCCGTTATCCGGATGTACTTACCCCGATCGAGGCCAGCGTGCACTACACGCCGCTGCTGATCGCCTATTTCGCCTACGTCGACCTGGCCCGGGCCAAGGCCGGGCAGACCGCGCTGGTCACCGACGCCAGCCACTGCGCGGGCCCTGCCTTCGTGCAACTGGGCAAGGCCCTGGGGCTGAAGGTGTTCGCCGCCACCAAGGAGGCGGAACAGCGTGAGTACCTGCTGGGCCTGGGCGCCGACAAGGTGATTGTCACCGAAGAACAGGACCTGCTGCTGCAGATTGGCAAGTACACCGATGGCCGTGGCGTGGACATGGTCCTCGATGGCATGGGCGGGCCGCAGATGTCGCTGCTGGGCGATGTGCTGGCACCGCGTGGCAGCCTGGTGCTGTATGGCCTGCAAGGCGGCAATCAGACGCCGTTCCCGGCCTGCGCGGCATTCCAGAAGAACATTCAGTTCCATGTGCATTGCATTGGCAACTTCACCGGCAAGCCGGAACTGGGCATCAGCCAGGACCAGGTGGCACTGCAGCGCGCCCTGCGCGATATCAACCAGTTCACCGCCGACCAGTTGCTGACACCGCAGATCATCAAGGTGTACCCGTTCGAGCAGGTAGTAGAAGCGCATCGCTACATGGACCAATGCCCGTGTGGCGGGCGTGTGGTGCTGGACATGGCGCAACACTGACGGCTGTTTGCATTATCAGGAAACCCGGGCAGAGTCCCGGGTTTTTTGTGCCCGGTACATAAGGTTGATGCTCAAAAGAAGAATGTTCCTACAATAAAGAGCGAAGCGGACTACATTTGGCGCTATTATTCAGTGGCTCGTGGAAATATTCCGCCAAGTTTTTTGGCTTGAACTGTTTTTGCCTGGCGGTCAATGTGTTTTCTCACTTCGGCTGAATGGTTTTTTTACCTTGATCTGTATCTTCTATTCGCCTTGCATCCCTCGATAATGGCTCAATGATGGTTTACGCAAGGAGCGTGGAATGAGCATGGCTATGCCCGAGCCAGGGCGGTACATGGCAGCGGCGGGGCGTCGCAGCGACGCGTTTTTCTCGATGGCATGGCGACAGTGACTGGTTACGTCATTACTTCCTTTTAGTTGTAGGGAATTTCTTCTGGCCAAGTTCAGGGCATGTTGACGTTCAGGTCTTCTGTTCAATGTGCGCTGGCTGCATGAAGTTGATGAGGTGATTACGTGACTGCTATTCACGACCAGGCAATACATTATATCTACCAGCAAGTGCTCGAGCGCTTGCTCAGTCACATGTCACAAGCGCAGCGGGCTTCCTTGCAGTTGCTGATACAACGGTTGCTGGTTGCTGCGGGCGGGCCCGAATACATCGGCACCTTCCGCTTGCTGGTGCTGCAAGGCAACGATCGCCGCAGCGCCCGGCTGCTGGCCATGCTGCGTGCCGCGCAACTGAGTATCGCCCTGCGTGCGCCGGTAACCTTCCAGCTGCGGGTGCTGGTGGTCAGCCTGCCGGTGGCTGGCAGCGCCACGCTCGAAGGCCATGAGCGCAGCTTCAGTGCGCTGTTCATGCAGGATGACCCGCGGGTGCAGCTGCAGATGATCGAGGGACGTGAAGTGGTGCCGTTCAGCCGGCACCCCGCTGCCGCGCCCGAACGCTGGCTGTTGGCGAGGGACGCCATGCTGATGTTCGGTCACCTGGTCGATGCCAGTCCCGAAGCACTGCTAGGTAGCCGGCTGCACCTGGAACTGGCGGGTGCCGTGGGGTTTGCGCTGCAGGCACAGGCAGCCGCGGATGTATTGATCACCGCCATCCCCGCGCACCAGCGTCGCCGCTACCTGGCCTGGGCCCGGCGCAGCCTGCGCCTGGCTGGGGAGCGTGGTCCGCATGGGGTGCATCAATGCCTGGCGGCGCTGGCCCATGGGCTGAGTCGGCTGAACGGCAGCATCGGGGTACCGCTGGGCGCCCTGACGGCGTCGGCATCGGGGGCTGTGCAGCGGGATACGCCGGTGCGGGTAATTGCCATTGATGACCTGTTGCCGCCGTTGCTCGAAGCGCAGCAACTCGACCTCATGCTCGGTGGTTGCTTCGAGGCTGGCGAGGATGCCTGGTCATTGACTGCCTTCGTCGATCCCTTGGCGCCGGCTCAGTTGCACGAACTGCGCGCACGCAGTCTCGAGCCGCAGGCCAGTCGCCCGGCATTGCGGCTGGCTGGCCAGCCGGAAGGCATCAAGCGGCGTGATGTGAATCAGCTGCAGCTCGGCAAGGCCTACGGTATCAACCAGATCCAACAGGTATGCCTGCTGTTCAGCCCGTTCGCCAGGCAGGGGAAAAACCTCGAGCGTTTTCTGCAATGTCGGCATGCCGACATGCTGGTGGCGTTGCCTTACCTGCATCGGGCGTTGCAGGGTAAACCCTGCCCTGATGCGGTGAAAAACTGGCTGGTAAACACCAGTGGCCTGCCGCTGGGGCAACTGCGGGTGATCTATGACGGGCGCCTGCCGCTGGCCTCCTGGCGCCTGATGAGCCACCTGGCCCGTCGCGATGTACAACTGCGGTTGCTGCCACGGCAGGCCTCGGGGCGGCGGCGTGGTCATGCGGGGCTGCCTTGATGGAGCAATCGGCCCGCGGCGAGTTTGCCTACCGCAAGGTCTATCGCTACCTGGAAGCCTTGATCGGCCAGGCGCAAGGCAGTGGCCCATGCCGTTTACCGTCGCTGCGGGCATTGTCCCGGCGGCTGAGGGTGTCACTGGCCACCGTGCAGAGTGCCTACGGCCTTTTGGAGGAGGAGGGCCGCGTGCAGTGCCTGCCGAGGTCGGGCTACTACGTACAGGGTGCTGGCAAGGGGGACGCTGCGGCCATGCCCCGGCAGCCACCCTTGCCGGCACAGTCGATGCTGGAGCGGGCCCTGTTCACCCACGAGCGGCGCCTGGCACGTCAGCGCATGCACAGTGTTGCCCCTTGGGAAGCGCCCGGCAACGCCCGCCTGCGCAATGCCGTTGCCGAGCGCTATACCCGCTCCTCCAGCCAGTACTGGTCTGCCGAGGACGTTCAGCTGGCCCCTGATGTGCAGGCGTTACTGGAGACGGTGCTGGCGGCGTTGGCCCTGCAAGGGGGGACCGTGCTGGTGTACTCGCCCTGTTGTTGGCAGGTGTTGCGCGCTTTGGCACGTGCCGGCATGCGTGTGCTGGAGGTGCCACTGGATACCCGCGGCAACCCGGATCTGCGCGCCCTGGCCCGGCTGCTGGGGAGCGAGCCGGTACGCATGCTGGTCATGCCGTCGTGCCTTGGCATGCCGCAGGGGCGGCTGTTTTCAGCGCACTACCAGCAGCAGCTTGGCCAGTTGCTCGGCCAGCACCCTGTATGGTTGCTGGAAAACGACCTGGACAGTGAGCACTGTTACAGCGGGCCGCCGAATACGCGCCTGCGCGATTGGGTCGACCCCCGCTGGCTATTGGTGATGGGGGCGTTCGATGCCGCGGTGGGGGGCGAGGCGCCCTATGCCTACCTGCTGGGCCATGATGCCGTGCTGGCCAGGGCGTTCGCTGAACGTGCATTCCGGCTTGCACCGCTGCGCCTGCAAGCGCTGGCGCACATGCTGGGTAAAGGTGAGATCGAGGCGCAACTGGTGAGGTTGCGCACGGACCTGCATAAGCGCATGCAATGCCTGGCGCATGCGCTGCAGCAGCAGTTCGGCCAGCGGGTGGCGTTGGAAATGCCGGAGGGTGGGTGGACACTGTGGGTGCGCTTTCGCCAGCCGTTGTCGTGGGAGGGTATTGCTGAAGCGCTGGCTGGTTCGGCACTGCACGCACTGCCGGGCGAGCAGTTCAGCCTGCAGGGGCGCTACCAGCAGTACCTGGCGTTGGCGTGGCTGGGTGATCACCCGGAGGAACTGCAACAGGCTGTCGAGCGCCTGGCCCAGTCGCTGGAACTGCGCTGCGGCCGGCCCGCCGGGGTTGCACCTTGAGCTGCCGGGGTCGCGTTGCAACCCGTTGCTCCCACAAGGTCCCTGCCAATGCAACGAGTCAGGCGTTGACCTTGTGGGAGATTGCCCAGCGCTTTGGGCGGCGCTGTCGCACAGATAACTGAATTCACAAGCGATCCTCGTACCCTGTGGGAGCGGCTTTAGCCGCGAAGCATCCAACGCGGTGCATGGCACCGGCTGCGCCGGTGTTCGCGGCTGAAGCCGCTCCCACAGGGTCCCTGCTAATTCAATGAGTTATGTGCAGTTCTATGAGAGCCGGCTTGCCGGCGATGAGGCCCTGGCAGGTAAAACCTCCTGTCAGCGATGCGCTTGCTCCTGCCCCTGCCGCAAGCGGGTACTGACCAGCGCGGCTACCACCAGCAACGCGGCAATGATCCACAAGCCATTTCGGGTACTGCCGGTAGCCTGCTCGATCAGGCCCATCACCGATGGCCCGACGAAACCGCCAAACAGGCCGCAGGTGGTGACAAAGGCCAACCCGGCCGCCAGCGCGCTGCCGCTCAGGCGGCTGGAGGGGAAGACGAAGATGATCGACTGCACCACGAACAGCATCAGGGCAGTCAGCGAAAACCCGATCAGGCCGATGAACGAATTGGTCAGCGACGCCAGCAGCAGCCCGGCCGCCATGGTCAGCAGGCCGCAGAACAGCAGGGTGCGGCACCGGCGCGGCGAGGTGGCCAGGCGCGGGAAGGTGGCGGCGCCGATGGCGGCGGCAACCCACGGTACGGCGGTCAGCAGGCCGACCTGGAAGGGCGACAGCGCGCCGTAGGTGCCGATGATGCCCGGCAGGAAGAAAATCACCGTGTAGATGGTGATCTGGTGCACGAAGTACACCACGATCGCCAGCCAGATCTGCCGGTCGCGGAACATCTGCCCCAGCTTGCTCTGCTGCGGTGAGGCGGCCCGTTCGGCGGCCAGGCGGCGCTCGATGTCCTCGGCATCGGCGGCCGACAGCCAGGGTGCCGAGGCCGGGCCATCAGGCAGTTTCTTCCATACCACATAGGCCAGGGCCACGGCGGGCAGGCCTTCGAGCACGAACAGCCATTGCCAGCCGTGCCAACCCAGCACACCGTCCATTTCCAGCAAGGCGCCCCCTAGCGGGCCGCTGAGGATATTGGCCAGGCACACGCCCAGCAGGAAGTAACCCGTGGCGCGGGCACGCTGTTCACGGTCGAACCAGTAGGTCAGGTATAGCATCACGCCAGGGAACAGGCCCGCTTCGGCCACCCCCAGCAACAGGCGCATGATGTAGAACGAGGTTTCGCCCTGGACGAAGGCCATGCCCGCCGAGAGCAGGCCCCAGGTGATCATGATGCGGGTGATCCAGAAACGTGCGCCCACCCGATGCATGATCAGGTTGCTGGGTACTTCGGCCAGGGCATAGGTAAGAAAGAACAGGCCGGCGCCCAGGCCATAGGCCGCCGCCGACAGGCCGAGGTCGATACCCATGCTGGCCTTGGCCAGGGCAATGTTGGTCCGGTCAAGGAAGCTCATCACGTAGACAACGATGAGCAGCGGCAGCAATTTGCCCAGCAGCAGGCCGTTAAGGCGCTGTTCGGTGGTAGCGGCAGGGGCGGGGGCCGCTGCAGTACCGGTGAGGATTGTCATTGTTTTTTTCCCCGTGAAAAGTACTGGTGGCGCGCCGCGCAAAGGCGGCACACCCAGGTCTGTGGGTCAGGAACGGTTGATGTCGAGCCACACCGCGCCGTTGGGGTACTGGTAGCGTTCCAGAGTCTCGGCATGCATTTCGATGCTGTAGCCCGGGCGTTGCGGCGGCATGTAGCGCCCGCGGCGGATCACCACCGGGTCGATGAAATGCTCGTGCAGGTGGTCGACGTATTCCAGCACCCGGTTGTGCAGCGAGGCCGACACCGCGATGTAGTCGAACAGGGCAATGTTCTGCACATATTCGCACAGGCCGACACCGCCGCCGTGCGGGCACACCGGCACGTCGTACCTGGCAGCCATCAGCAGCACGATCAGCACTTCGTTCAGGCCGCCCAGGCGAGCCGCGTCCAGCTGGCAGAAGTCCAGCGCGCCGGCCTGGAACATCTGCTTGAACATCACCCGGTTGTGGCAATGTTCACCGGTGGCCACGCCAATCGGCGCAATACGCTGGCGGATGGTGGCGTGGCCGAGGATGTCGTCCGGGCTGGTCGGTTCTTCGATCCACAGTGGTTCGAAGGCGGCCAGGCGGCGCATGTTGGCGACCGACTCCTCAACGCCCCATACCTGGTTGGCATCCATCATCAGGGTGCGCTCCCAGCCAATTTCGTCGCGCAGGATGCTGGCACGGCGAATGTCTTCTTCCAGGTCCGCACCGATCTTCTGCTTGATATGGGTCCAGCCATCCTCCACCGCCTCGCGGGCCAGTTTGCGCATCTTTGCTTCGCTGTAGCCCAGCCAGCCTGGCGCGGTGGTGTAGCCGGGGTAGCCTTCGCGCAGCATCTGTGCCTCGCGCTGGGCCTTGCCCGGTGCCTGGCGGCGCAGCAGGGCGATGGCTTCTTCGGGGGTGAGCACGTCGGTGACGTAGCTGAAGTCCAGGCAGCGCACCAGTTGCTCGGGCGTCATGTCGGCCAGCAGCTTCCACACTGGCTTGCCCTCGTGTTTGGCCCACAGGTCCCACACGGCATTGATGATGGCGGCGGTGGCCAGGTGGATCACGCCTTTTTCCGGGCCCAGCCAGCGCAACTGGCTGTCGCTGACGGTGAACCGATGCCAGAAACCGCCCATGTCGCCAGTGATTTCCTCCAGGGTGAGGCCGACGATCAGCGGCGCCAGCGACTGCACCGCCGCCGCGCAAATCTCGTTGCCACGGCCGATGGTGAAGGTCAGGCCGTGGCCTTCGAGCGCCTCGGCGTCGGTGTGCAGCACCACGTAGGCTGCCGAATAGTCGGGGGCGCTGTTCATGGCGTCGGAGCCATCCAGCGACAGCGAAGTGGGGAAACGAATGTCGCGAACGCTCAGGTGGGTAATACGTATGCTCATGGTCGGCTCTTGTTTTGTTCAAGCACTGGGAGACCTGACTGTAGGTTGTCGAGCGATACAGGCATAATCGCCAATTCTTAATCAGCGATACCGGATTCGATATGTCTCGCTTGCCATCCGACAGCGCCCAGGCGCCTGCCAGCCTCGGCGCATTGAAGATTTCCAGCCGGCAGATCACGCTGCTCAACGCCTTGGGCGAGTTCGCTAACCTGCGCCGCGCTGCCGCGGCGATGCACACCACGCAACCGGCAGCCAGCCTGTTGCTGCAGCAGCTTGAGGAGCGCCTGGGCGTACGCTTGTTCGAGCGTTTGCCACGGGGTATGCAAGCGACGCTGTATGGCGAAGTGATGATCCGCTATGCGCAGAACGCGCTGCATGAGTTCGAGCATGCCCAGGCGCAGATTGCCGAGCTGGCGCGCGGGGCCTTGGGCCTGGTGCGGGTAGGCAGCGTCATGGGGCCGGTGCCGGGCGTGCTGACCAAGGCGGTACTGGCCTACAAGCGCGACCACCCCAAGGTGCGTATTTCCCTGGAAGTCGGCACCAGCGACACCTTGCTGCCGGCCTTGCTGCGCGGCGACTTCGACATGGTGGTGGGGCGCCTGCCGGACCAGAGCGACAGCCAGGACCTGAACATCGAACTGTTCGAAGGCGGTGAGCAGATGCGCGTGATCGCCCGCGCCGGCCACCCGCTGGCCAATGCGGCCGGGCTGCAACTGGCCGACCTGGTGACGCTTACCTGGATCCTGCACCCCATCGGCAGCCCGATGCGCCGCCGTGTCGAAAGCGCGCTGCAGGCCGGTGGCATGGTGCAGTCGCTGGATATCGTCGAAACTGCCTCGATCCTGGCTACCACCGCCATGCTCGAAGCCTCCGAGATGATTGCGGTGGTGCCCGATGACGTGGCCAAGCATTATGCCCGCTATGGCATGGTCGCCATCCTGCCTGTGGAGCTGCCGCTGGCGATGGCCAACCTGGGCGTGCTGACCTTGCGCGCGCGGCCCAACTCGGTTGCCCTGGACACCTTGCTGCACTACCTGCGGGCGCAATAGCCCTGCCTTTTCACTTGCCTGAGGCCCTGCGTCAATGCCGCCGGAGATGACCCATTCCAGCTTTTGCAACTGGATCCGCTACAAGCACCTGGTGCTGATCGACACCTTGGCGCGCACCCGCAACATGCACGCCACCGCCACGCGCATGAACCTCAGCCAGCCGGCACTGAGCAAGATGTTGCGTGACCTTGAGGAGCAGTTCGGCTTCGCCCTGTTCGAGCGCCTGCCGCGTAGCATGCCACCCACCGAACTGGGCGAATACGTGGTGCGTTATGCCCAGGGCGCGCTGGCCGAATCACAACAGTTCGTCGACCAGGTCAACCGCCTGCGCAACGGCGGGCACGGCTTTATCCGCGTCGGCGGGATCTTTGCCGCCACCGCGCTGGTGCTGCCGCAGGCCATCGCCGCGATCAAGGCGCGCAGCCCATTGCTGTCGATCGAAGTGGTGGAGCATTCCAGCGATCACTTGTTGACCATGCTGGAGCAGAACAAGCTCGACATCATGATTGGCCGCTTCACTGAAGAACGCTTCAGCCAATTGTTCGACTTCCAGCCCCTGGAGCCCGAACCGTTCAGCCTGGTGGTCAACAGCGAGCACCCGCTCAACCAGCTGGAAAGCACGCCGTTGAAAGCGCTGGGCGATTGGCCATGGGTGCTGTACCCGGTAGGCACGCCGATCCGCAACCGCCTGGAGCAGGCCTTCCGGGTTGCCGGCATTGCCACGCCAGCCGACAGCGTCGAAACCATCTCCATGCCGATGTTCCTGCAACTGCTGCAAGCGGCGCCGATGATCGCCATGTTGCCGCGCTCGATGGTTGCCGCGCAGCTGGCCAGCGGCCAACTGAAAGAGTTGCGCAGCCCCTTGCACCTGGCGGCGCTGGAGTACGGCGTGGTTACCCGCAAGGATGAGCCGCTGAGCGCTTCGGCCCGTGCGTTTGTCGAGATCTTGCTGGAGGGGGCTCGGCGCCGTCAGCAGGAGCAGGGGTGAAGCCCATGGGGTCGCTGCGCAGCCCATCGCAGGCAAGCCAGCTCCCACGGGTACAGCACAAGGTTCAAGGCATGCGCTGTACCTGTGGGAGCGGGCAAGCCCGCGAAGGGCTGCAGAGCAGCCCCAATGGCCCTAAAATGCGATTGATAAACAGGCACTAATATCTGTTTTTGATAACCCAGGGTTATCGCACGATCGGATCATCTCATTGGGAATGTTGCCCAAGGCTTCTTACAGTGGTCGCAGCCATAACAAGAAGTCAGCCGCACCGCCCTGAGAGGTCCCATGCAACTGATTGCCAAGTCCGGTGACCTTGCCGTCATCCGTCTCAACCCGCTGGACAACGTGCTCATCGCCCGCCAGGCCCTGCCGCAAGGCCTGCGCCTGGACGCCGAGGCGATTACCGTGCGCCAGCCGATCCCTTCGGGCCACAAGGTCGCTGCCGAACGGGTGGAGCAGGGCCAGCCCCTGCGCCGTTACGGGCAGATCATCGGTTTTGCCTCGCAGGCCATCGAAGCCGGCGAACACGTGCATGTGCACAACGTGCAGATGGGCGATTTCGCCCGTGACTACGCCTTTGGTGTCGACACCCGCAACCAGCCCGGCAGCGAAGCGCAGTTCCAGGGCATCGTGCGCGCCGATGGCCGGGTCGCTACCCGCAACTATATCGGCATCCTCACCTCGGTGAACTGCTCGGCAACCGTGGCCCGGGCCGTGGCCGACCATTTCCGCCGCGACATTCACCCTGAAGTGCTGGCCGCTTACCCGAACATCGACGGCGTGGTGGCGCTGACCCACGGCGCCGGCTGTGCGGTGGACCCCAGCGGTGAAGCCCTGGGCCTGTTGCGTCGCACCCTGGCCGGGTACGCCGTACATCCCAATTTTGCCGCCGTGCTGATCATTGGTCTGGGCTGCGAAACCAACCAGATCGAAAGCCTGCTGGAAACCCAGGGCCTGCAGGCCAGCGCCCAGCTGCGCGCGTTCACCATCCAGGGGATCGGCGGCACTTCCAAAACCATCGCTGCCGGCATCGAACAGGTCAAGGCGCTGCTGGCCGAGGCCAACCAGGTACAGCGTCAACCGGTCAGTGCGCGGCACCTGGTGGTCGGCCTGCAGTGTGGCGGTTCCGATGGCTATTCCGGCATTACCGCCAACCCTGCGTTGGGCAATGCCGTCGACCGCCTGGTGGCGGCAGGTGGCACCGCGATCCTGTCCGAGACCCCGGAAATCTACGGTGCCGAGCACCTGCTGACCCGCCGGGCGGTCAGCCGCGAGGTCGGCGAAAAGCTGGTGGCCCGCATCCGCTGGTGGGAAGACTACTGCCAGCGCATGAACGCCGAACTGAACAACAACCCCTCGGCCGGCAACAAGGCCGGGGGCCTGACCACCATCCTCGAGAAGTCCCTCGGCGCGGTGGCCAAGGCCGGCTCCAGCAACCTGGTCGACGTGTACCAGTACGCGGAAGCGGTGCGTGCCCAGGGCCTGGTGTTCATGGATACCCCCGGCTACGACCCGGTTTCGGCCACCGGCCAGGTGGCTGGCGGGGCCAACCTGATCGCCTTCACCACCGGCCGTGGCTCGGCCTACGGCTGCGCCCCGGTGCCGTCGATCAAGCTGGCGACCAACAACCGGGTGTTCGAGCACCAGGAAGAAGACATGGACGTCAATTGCGGCGGCATCGCCGACGGCTCCACCAGCATCGAGGAACGCGGCGCATTCATCTTCCAGCAGATGCTGCGCATCGCTTCCGGGGAGCGCAGCAAGAGCGAACAGCACGGCTACGGGCAGAACGAGTTCGTGCCCTGGCAGATCGGTGCCGTGACCTGATCGCCAAGCCCTGTCCCATTTCCGAGGCAACCGCAATGACTCAAACCACACATTACAACGTGCAAGCGCTTACCACCTTCGTCGAGCGGCTGTTCGAAAAGGCCGGCGCCGATACCGAAGTTGCCCAAGTCGTGACCCGGGTACTGCTCGAAGGCGAATTGCTGGGCCATCGCACCCATGGCCTGAACCTGGTCAGCCGCTACATCGACGGTATGCTCAGCGGGCAGGTCAAGGCCCGTGCACAGGCACTGGAACAGGTGTCCGACAGTGGTATTTCCAGCCTGTTCGATGGCCACTACGTGTTGGGGCCGTACTGCGTCAGCCGTGCTTTGGACTGCGCGGCAAAAGGCGCGGCCGGGCAGGGCATCGGTATCGCCGTGGTACGCCGCGCCGCGCATATCGGCTGCCTGGCAGCCTACCTCAAGCCCTACACCGACCAGGGCCTGGTGGCCGTGCTGTATTCCTCGGACCCGTCAGTGGGGCTGGTCTGCGCCCATGGCGGCGTCGACCCGGTCTACACCCCCAACCCGATTGCCGCGGGTATCCCGACCCGGGGCGAGCCGATTCTGCTGGACGTCAGCATGTCTACCGTCACCCTCGGCCTGGTCGGCCAGTGCCGCGATGCCGGCAGCCGTCTGCCACACCCGGTGCTGGTGAGCAATGACGGGCAACTGAGCGACGACCCGCGTGACTTCTTCACCAGCCCGCCAGGCAGCATCCTGCCCCTGGGTGGCCAGGCCTTTGGCCACAAAGGGTTTGCTCTGGCGCTGCTGGTCGAAGCCCTGACCTCGGGGCTGGCCGGCCATGGGCGCAAGGATGCACCAGACCAGTGGGGGGCCTCGGCCACGGCCGTGGTCATCGACCCGCGTTTCTTCGGTGGCCTGCAAGCGTTCACCGACGAAACCAGCTTCCTCGGCCAGCTGGTCCTGGCCAGCCGGCCGCTCGATGCTGAGCGCCCGGTGCGCCTGCCTGGGCAAGCTGGCCTCGCCCTGCGCCGCCAAGCGCTGGAGCAGGGGGCACGTCTTTCACCACAGCTGGTGGCTGACCTTGACCGGCTGGCCGTGCAGTTGCAACTGCCAGCACTTTCCCAATGAATGACAGTAAGGGTACACAGATGACTGATCGAGCGAACGGCAAGCGACCGCTGCCTCTGAATCACGATGCCAGCGCGTTCGACAGCGGCAGTTGGGTAGGGCGGGTCTGGCTGCCGGAGCAGGGCCCTGCGGTGGTGCTGGTGAAGGCCGGCGCCGTGCACGATATCAGCCCCTATGTAGCCACTGTCTCGGCCCTGCTGGAAGTGGCCGACCCGGTCGCCTACCTGCGCAGCCTGCCGCTGGCCGAACCGCTGGTCGGGCTGCCAGCCTTGCTGGGCAACAGCGACCCGGCCCAGCGCGACCCGCACCAGCCATGGCTGCTGGCACCCATCGACCTGCAGGCGGTGAAGGCCGCTGGTGTGACCTTCGCCACCAGCCTGCTGGAGCGCGTGGTGGAAGAGCAGGCCAAGGGCGACCCGGCCAAGGCCGATGCGATCCGTGACACCTTGGCCAGCCGCATCGGCGCCGACCTGTCGCAGATCGTGCCGGGCTCGGCCCAGGCCGAAGCGCTGCGCAAGGTGCTGGTGGAGCAAGACCTTTGGTCGCAGTACCTGGAAGTGGGTATTGGCCCGGATGCCGAGGTGTTCACCAAGGCCCAGCCGCTGTCGGCGGTCGGCCACGGCGCCGATATCGGCATCCACCCCAAGTCGAGCTGGAACAACCCGGAGCCGGAAGTGGTGCTGGCGGTGTCGAGTGACGGTCGCATCAAGGGCGCGATGCTCGGCAACGACGTCAACCTGCGCGACTTCGAAGGCCGCAGCGCCTTGCTGCTGTCAAAAGCCAAGGACAACAATGCCTCCACCGCGCTGGGCCCGCTGCTGCGCCTGTTCGACGAAAGTTTCGGGCTGGATGATGTGCGCGCCGCCGAAGTGGACTTGCAGGTGACGGGCGAAGACGGTTTCATCCTCGCCGGCCGCAGCTCCATGCGCCAGATCAGCCGCGACCCGCAGGACCTGGTGCAGCAAACCCTCAACGAGAACCATCAGTACCCCGACGGCCTGGTGCTGTTCCTCGGTACCTTGTTCGCCCCCAAGCAGGACCGCGACCAACCGGGCAACGGTTTCACCCACAAGCCGGGCGATGTGGTGAGCATCAGCAACCCGCACCTGGGTACCCTGTGCAACCGCGTGACCACCAGCGACCTGGCGCCGCAGTGGGACTTTGGCCTGCGTGCGCTGATCCACAGCCTCGGCCGGCGCGGGCTGCTGGAGGTCGCAACCACCGCGCGCCAGCCTTGAGCGGCGCGCTGCGTCAGGGAGGGCGTAGCATCAACGAAGGATCGTCAAGGCGCTGACAGCGCGGCAACAATAATAATAAAGGTCATCACATGAAGCCTATGAAGAAGTACCAACGCATCACCGTCGTGTTCCTGCTGCTGATCGGTATCGTCAACTACCTGGACCGTAGTGCGCTGTCGATCGCCAACACCTCGATCCAGAAAGACATGATGATCAGCCCGTCGCAGATGGGCATCCTGTTGTCGGCGTTTTCCATTGCCTATGCCTTCGCCCAGCTGCCGATGGGCATGATCATCGAC
>Ga0247821_10000636_pt1 | contig 19408 bp, 16 predicted proteins | sample 13C_Glycerol_Day_FD_192481 | JGI IMG/M metagenome (GOLD analysis project Ga0247821, IMG submission 192481) | Soil microbial communities from agricultural site in Penn Yan, New York, United States - 13C_Glycerol_Day14 | ecosystem: Environmental > Terrestrial > Soil > Agricultural land | place... | reverse complement strand
TGGGAAGGCCGGCTTTGATTAGATGATGTTCAAAATCTAGTAACGTTCCTTGCGTTACGCAAGTGACTATCCGTCGCGCGACCAGGAAGCTCAGGACAGGTCTATGACGTACACCTCGGCTTGCCGTTCAATCCCATACCGTTTCACTTCCAGCCCTGTCGCAGCGTGCGGACAACCCCTGGCGAGGTCGAAGCGCAGCCCGTGGGCCGGACACTGCAACAGGCTGCCTTGCAGCTTGCCGGCAAGCAGCGAGGCGCCACTGTGCGGACAGCTGTCGTCGATGGCATGCAGGGTGCCGGCGATGTTGAACAGCAGCACGGATTTCTCTTCATGACGAAGCAGCACCCGCTGCCCCTCGACCGGCAGGCGGGCTGCCGGAATTTCGATCATTCGTTTCACATGAAGCTCCTGCGGCGTCATGGCGTCAGAGCGCTTCGGCCAGTTTCTTCAACTCATGCTTGAGGATCTTGCCGGTCGCTGCAGCAGGCAGGTTATCCAGCACGCAGATGTGGCTCGGGCGTTTGTAAGGCGACAGGCGCTCGGCGAGGAAGGCTCTGAGGGCCGAGACATCGAAGGCGCTGCGATCCGCTACCTGCAGGAATGCCACCACCTCTTCGTTGCCTTCCACCGGACGGCCGACCACGGCGGTCATCACCACGCCGGGGAAGGCCACCAGGGCCGCCTCGACTTCAGGTGGGTAGACGTTGAAGCCGGAACGGATGATCAGCTCCTTGCTGCGCCCGACGATGAACAGCGCACCGTCGTCATCCTGGCGCGCCATGTCGCCGGTGTTCAGCCAGCCGTCCACGGTCAGTACTTCCCCGGTCTTGTCCGGGGCCCGGTAGTAGCCCTTCATCACGTTGGGGCCGCGGACCCAGAGTTCGCCGACTTCGCCCTGGGCCACGGCAGCGGTGCGTGCGCTGTTCATCAGGAGAATCTCCAGCCCGGGAATCGGCCGGCCGACCGAGGTGTCGCTGCGCGGCTCGTCGATGCGCGTCTGACTGACCGTGGGCGAACTTTCGGTCAGACCGTAGCCGTTGTGCAGGGCGATGCCGAAGCGTTGCTCGACGGCGGTCTTGAGAGTCATGTCCAGCGGTGAGCCGCCGGCGTACATGAAACGCAGGTGTGGCGCGTGCAGCTCGATCTGGCCGCTGTCGGCCAGTTCAAGCAGCCGTGCGTACATGGCCGGGACGCCCTGCATCAGGGTAACGCCATCTTCGCGCAGGGCGCGGGCCAGCTCCTGCGGGTCGAAGCGCGCCTCCAGTTGTAGCGCAGCACCGGCGAACAGGCTGGCCAGGCATACCGCCGACAGGCCATAGACATGGGAGATCGGCAGCACCGCATAGACCCGGTCGAGGTTGCACAGCTGGCGCAGCAGGCTGGCAGAGTGGGCGATGTACAGGAGATTGCGGTGAGTCAGCATGACGCCCTTGGGTGCGCCGGTGGTGCCGGTGGTGTAGATCATCGCCGCCACCTGGCGCGCCGGGTCGGGCTCGACCGGCTCGGGCTGGCAGTGCGCATTCAACGGGCCGAGGTGGTAGCTGCCCAGCCGCGCAGTGCTGCGCAACTCGGCACCGGCACGCTCGGCGTGGGTGGCAGCCTCCTTCGACACGGCGCTGGCGAACAGCACCCGACGGGCGCCGCTGTGGTTGCGGATGTTGTCGATCTCAGCGGCCGACAAGCGCGCATTGACCACCACCGACCAGGCATCCAGGCGGCTGAGGGCGAGGAGGGCGGCCACCAGCAGGGCACAGTTCTCGGCCACCAGCATGACCCGGTCGCCGCTGCGGATACCATCGGTTTCGAACTGCGCGGCCAGGTGAGTGACCGCTTCGCGCAGTTCGCCGTAGCTGAAGGTCTGGCCGCCCTCGTGCAGGGCTGGGGCCTGGTCATGGCTGCGGGGGTGGCGCTCGATGATCTGGTGCAGGCGCTCTGGCAGGCCGGCCAGTACGTGTTCACGGGTCAGCATGTCAGTTCTGCTCCGCGCGACGAATGAGGTGGCGGGCGATCACCAGTTGCTGGATCTGCGTGGTGCCTTCGTAGATGCGGAACAGGCGCACATCGCGGTAGAAGCGCTCGATGCCGTATTCGCTGACGTAGCCGGCGCCGCCGAAGATCTGCACGGCGCGATCGGCCACGCGACCGCACATTTCCGAAGCGAACATCTTGCAGCAGGAAGCTTCCATGGAGACATCCTGCTTGAGGTCGCGCTTGCGTGCGGCATCGATGACCATGCAGCGGGCGGCGTAGATGTCGGCCTGGCTGTCGGCGAGCATGGCCTGGATCAGCTGGAACTCGGCCAGCGGCTGGCCGAACTGCTGGCGCTCCAGCGCGTAGTCCAGGGCATCGGCGAGCATGCGCTCGGCCGCCCCGACGCAGATCGCGGCAATGTGCAGACGGCCCTTGTCGAGGACTTTCATGGCGGTCTTGAAGCCGACGCCCTCGACGCCACCGATCAGGTTGGCAGCGGGGATGCGGCAGTTCTCGAAGATCACATCGCAGGTGTGCGCGCCTTTCTGGCCCATCTTCTGGTCGATCTTGCCCAGCGACACCCCCGGCGTGCCGGCCTCGACGATGAACGCGGAGATGCCGCCAGCGCCCTTGATCTCGGTGCTGGTGCGGGCCATCACGGTGAAGATGCCGGCCTGCGGGGCGTTGGTGATGAAGCGCTTGGTGCCGTTGAGCACATAGTGGTCACCCTCGCGCACGGCGCGGGTGCGCAGGGAGGCGGCGTCGGAACCGGCACCGGGTTCGGTGAGGGCGAACGAGCCGATCAGGTCACCGGCGGCCATGCGCGGCAGGTAGTGCTGCTTCTGCGCCTCGGTACCGTCGATGATCAGGCCCTGGGAGCCGATGCCGTTGTTGGTGCCGATCAGGGAGCGGAAGGCGGGCGAGGTCTTGCCCAGCTCGAAGGCGACCAGGACTTCCTCTTCCATGCTCAGGCCCAGGCCTTCGTATTCCTGCGGGATGCACAGGCCGAACAGGCCCAGGGCGCGCATCTCGTCGACGATGTCCTGGGGGATCCGGTCGTTTTCGGCGACCTCGGCCTCGGCCGGCACCAGGCGTTCACGGACGAAACGCGACAGGTTGTCGAGCAAAAGGTTGAGTGTTTCCTGATCGTTGATCATGCAGACCTCTTATTGGAATTGTCGGCCCAGACTGGCTTCGACATTGCGCACCATGTGCGAAAGACGCGGCCCCAGGTCGTCTTCCAGCATGTGCTGGCGCAAGGCGAACGCCGGGCCACCGCAGCTGAAGGCGACGACACCGGAGCCGTCGGGTTTGATCAGTGGAACGCCGACGGCGTTGATGTCTTTCTGCCAGTCGCCACAGGACAGGCAGAAGCCCTGGTCCTGGTATTGGCGAAAGGCCTTTTCCAGTTGTTCGTGCAGGGCCGGCCAGTGTTCCGGGTCGCGGGCGCGCAGCTGGTCGAGCAGCAGGTCGCGCTCGTTCTGCGGCACGGCGGCGAGGTAGGCGCGGCCCATGGCGGTGGTCGCCAGGGGAATGCGCGAACCGATGTCCAGGCGCAGGGTCAGCGGGCCGCTGCCCTGGCAGTTGTCGATGTAGACCATGCTCAGGCGATCGCGGGCGCCCAGCGATACCGAGCTCTGGGTCTGTTCGGCGAGTTCGGTCATCAGCGGCCTGGCCTGGCGGCGGATGTCCAGGCCGCTGAGGTGGGCGTAACCGAGGGCGAGCACGCCGGTGTCCAGGGCGTATTTGCCCATGCTGGCGATGTATTGCAGGTAGCCCAGTTGCACGAGGGTGTAGGTCAGGCGCGAGACCGTGGCCTTGGGCAGGCCGCTGCGCTGGACCAGTTCCTGGTTGCCCAGCAGGCGTTCGCCGGGGCGGAAGCAACGCAGCAACTCCAGGCCACGGGCCAGGGCAGTGACGAACTGGCGGTCCTGCTCCAGGGCTTGCTGGTCGAGTTCGGTGTCGAAGAGATTGCGCTTGCTCATGGTCGATCCTCATGCGTCGGAAACGGGCTCGCCGATCGCCGGGCCGGATGCTGGCACAGGCAAAAAGCGATAGTCAACAAATCAAAACGCAGTTTCGCACAGCGGAACATTCAAGGCCAGCCTCAAAAAACCTCATTCGTCACTTTGGATTTTTGCGGGATTGCCAAGTGCCGGAAAACTTGCGTAGGCTGAATTTATATGCAAAACACAGTTTCGCTATGCGGAACAACAATAAGAGGCAGCTATGAGCGAAACATGGGTCGATCGCCCTTTGCCGGGCGTGGCGCGGGTGCACCTGAACCGGCCGCAGGCGCGTAATGCGCTGAACCAGGCGGTGCGTGAGCAACTGGCCGAGCATTTCCACAGCCTGGGTACGGACCCCGACGTGCGCTGCATCCTGTTGACCGGCGGCGACCAGGTGTTCGCCGCTGGCGCGGATATTCGCGACATGGTCGAGCGCGGTGCCATCGACATGCTCCTGCGCCAGACCCAGCGGCTGTGGGCGGCGATCGCCCAGTGTCCGAAACCGGTGATCGCCGCGGTCAACGGCTTTGCCCTGGGTGGTGGTTGTGAGCTGGCCATGCATGCCGACCTGATCGTCGCCGGCCGGGGGGCGAGCTTCGGCCAGCCGGAAATCCGCGTCGGCATCATGCCCGGCGCCGGTGGCACCCAGCGCCTGACCCGGGCGGTCGGCAAGTTCCAGGCGATGCGCCTGCTGCTCACCGGCACGCCGGTCAGCGCCGACGAGGCGCTGCGCATGGGCCTGGCCAGCGAAGTGGTGGAGGACGACCAGGTGCAGGATCGGGCGCTGGAGCTGGCCCGGCAGATCGCCGGCATGCCGCCGCTGGCGGTCATGCAGATCAAGGAAGTCCTGCTGGCCGGCCAGGATGCCTCGCTGGACACCGCCCTGATGCTCGAACGCAAGGCCTTCCAGTTGTTGTTCGATTCGGCGGATCAGAAGGAGGGCATGCGCGCCTTCCTCGACAAACGCACACCGGCCTACACAGGGAGCTGAACATGAGCGCACGTGAAATCAGGCGCATGGCGGTGGTGGGGGCCGGCGTCATGGGCGCCGGCATCGCGCAGATCGCCGCGCTGGCCGACATCAGCGTCCAGCTGTTCGACAACCGTCCAGGCGCCGCCCGGGCGGCTCGCGACAGCATTCTGGCGACCCTGGAAAAACTGGTGGGCAAAGGCAAGCTGAGCGAACAGCAGGTCCAGGCCGCAGGCGCCAACCTGATGGCTGCCGGCTCACTGGCCGAACTGGCCGACGCCCAGTTGGTGGTGGAGGCCATCGTCGAGAACCTGGAGATCAAGCGGGCCTTGCTCGCCGACCTCGAAGCCGTGGTCGCGGACGATTGCCTGCTGGCCAGCAACACCTCGTCGCTGTCGGTTACCGCCATCGCCGCGCACTGTCGTGTGCCGGGGCGGGTCGGTGGTTTCCACTTCTTCAACCCGGTGCCGCTGATGAAGATCGTCGAGGTGATCGACGGTCTCAAGAGCGAGGCCTGGGTCGGGCAGACGCTGCTGGCATTGGGCGAGCGCATGGGCCATACCGCCGTGCGCGCCCAGGATACGCCGGGCTTCATCGTCAACCATGGTGGCCGTGGCTACGGTACCGAGGCCATGCGCGTGCTGAGCGAGTCGGTGACCGACCCGCTGACCCTCGATCGCATCCTGCGCGAGCAGGCCGGCTTTCGCATGGGGCCGTGCGAGCTGTTCGACCTGACCGGGCTGGACGTATCGCACCCGGTGACCGAGTCGATCTTCGATCAGTACTACCAGGAGCCGCGCTATCGCCCGACCCTGATCACCCGCCAGCGCCTGCAGGCCGGGTTGCTCGGACGCAAGAGCGGGCAGGGCTTCTACCGCTACGTCGATGGCGTGCAGCAGGTCCCCGTCGAGGCGCCGAGCCCGTGCGTGGCCCTGCCGACGGTGTGGGTCAGCAGTACCCGCCCGCAGGCCCGCGAGGCGGTGGTCGAGTTGCTCGAACGCCTGGGCGTGCGTCTCGATACGGCGCAGCGACCGGGCCCTGAATCGCTGTGCCTGGTCTTGCCACTGGGGACGGATGCGACCCACGCCGCCATCGCCGAAGGCCTCGACCCGCTGCGTACCCTGGCGCTGGACACGCTGCTGCCGCTGGCGCGCCGCCGCGTGTTGATGACCACCACCGTTACCTTGCCGGGCTGGCGCGATGCCGCCCACGCCGTGCTGGCCAGCGACGGCAAGTCGGTCAGCGTGATCCGTGACAGTGGCGGCTTCGTTGCACAACGGGTGCTGGCGCACATCGTCAACATCGCCTGCGACATGGCGCAACAGGGCGTGGCCAGCCCAACCGACATCGACAGTGCCATTCGCCTGGGCCTGGGCTATCCCCTCGGCCCGCTGGCCTGGGGCGATGCGTTGGGCGCCGAAACGGTGCTGCAAATCCTCGACCGCTTGCACGACTTCTACCGCGACCCGCGCTATCGCCCCAGTCCCTGGTTGATGCGTCGTGCCCGCCTGGGCCTGTCGCTGCTCACCCGTGACGCCTGAAACCGACTCCGCAAAAGGAACAACCCATGCTCGATGCTTACATTTACGACGGCCTGCGTACCCCGTTCGGCCGCCATGGCGGTGGCCTGGCGCCGGTTCGTCCGGACGACCTGGCGGCCCAGCTGATCCAGGCTTTGGTGCAACGCTCGCCGTTCTCCGCCGAACAGATCGAGGACGTGATCCTCGGCTGCACCAACCAGGCCGGTGAAGACAGCCGCAACATCGCCCGCAATGCGCTGCTGGCGGCAGGGCTGCCGGTCAGTGTGCCGGGGCAGACGGTCAATCGTCTGTGCGCCAGCGGCCTGGCCGCCGTGCTGGATGCGGCCCGCGCCGTCAGCTGTGGCGAGGGCGAACTGTACCTGGCCGGTGGCGTCGAGAGCATGAGCCGTGCGCCCTTTGTGCTGGGCAAGAGCGAGAGCGCCTACAGCCGTGAGGCCAAGCTGTTCGACAGCACCATCGGTGCGCGCTTCCCCAACCCGAAGGTCAATGCGCAGTACGGCGAAGACAGCATGCCGCAGACCGCCGACAACGTCGCCGGGGATTACCGCATCAGCCGCGAGCAAGCCGACGCCTTCGCCCTGGCTTCGCAGCAGCGTTATGCACAGGCCCTGGCCGATGGTTTCTTCGACGGCGAAATCCTCCCGGTACAAGCGCCCGCCGGTCGCAAAGGTACGGTCGCGGTGGTGGCCGATGAACACCCGCGTCCGCAGGCCACTGGTGAAGACCTGGCCAGGCTCAAGCCGCTGTTCGAAGGTGGCGTGGTGACAGCAGGCAACGCCTCGGGCATCAACGATGGTGCGGCGGCCCTGCTGATCGGCAGCCGTGCGCTGGGCGAGCGCCATGGTGTGCGGCCGCGTGCGCGGATCCTTGCCGGTGCGGCCAGTGGTGTCGAGCCGCGGGTCATGGGCATCGGCCCGGCACTGGCGATTCCCAAGGCACTGGCGCGCGCCGGGCTGACCCTGGCGGACATGGACCTGATCGAAATCAACGAAGCCTTCGCCGCCCAGGTGCTGGGTTGCCTGCACCTGCTCGACTTGCGCGCCGACGACCCGCGGGTCAACCCCAACGGCGGCGCCATCGCCCTCGGCCATCCGCTGGGGGCTTCCGGTGCGCGCCTGGCGCTCACCGCGTTGCGCGAACTGGAGCGTCGTGGTGGCCGCTACGCCGTGGTCAGCCTGTGCATCGGCGTCGGCCAGGGGCTGGCGGTGGTGATCGAACGTCTGCAAGGAGGCGACCATGGCCACCTATAACGCGCCACTGCGGGACATGCAGTTCGTCCTCGATGAACTGCTGCAGGTGCAAGACTATGCCGACCTGCCGGGCTTCGCCGAGGCCACCCCGGACATCACCGCCGCGATCCTCGAAGAGGCCGGCAAGCTGGCCAGTGGTGTGCTGGCGCCGTTGAACGCAGTGGGCGATCACCAGGGCTGTACGCTGGTCGAGGGTGAAGTGACCACCGCCCCGGGCTTTCGCGAGGCCTACCAGCTGTATGCGCAAAGCGGCTGGACCGGCTTGACCGCGTCGCCCGCCTATGGAGGCCAGGGCCTGTCGCACCTGCTGGGCATCGCGGTACGGGAAATCATGACCAGTGCCAACCTGGCCTTCTCGATGTTCGCCGGCCTCAGTCATGGCGCGGCGAACGCCATCGCCAACGGTGGCAGCGACGCGCAGAAGGCGCTGTACCTGCCGCCGATGATCGAGGGGCGCTGGACCGGCACCATGAACCTCACCGAACCGCATTGCGGCACCGACCTGGGCCTGCTGCGCACCCGCGCCGAGCCCCAGGCGGACGGCAGCTACCGGATCAGCGGGACCAAGATTTTCATCTCCGCCGGTGAGCATGACCTGGCCGAGAACATCGTCCATCTGGTGCTGGCCCGCCTGCCGGACGCGCCGCCCGGGGTGAAGGGCATCAGCCTGTTCATCGTGCCCAAGTTCCTGGTCAACGCCGATGGTTCACTGGGGGCGCGCAATGCCGTGCGCTGCGGCTCCCTGGAAGAGAAGATGGGCATCCACGGCAACCCGACTTGCGTGATGAACTACGACGGCGCCAGCGGTTACCTGATCGGCCAGCCCCATCAAGGCTTGCGGGTGATGTTCGTGATGATGAACGGTGCGCGCCTGGCCGTTGGCGTGCAGGGCCTGAGCCTGGCGTCGGTGGCCTACCAGAATGCCGCCCGCTATGCCCGCGAGCGCCTGCAAGGGCGTGCCCCCGGTGGCGCGGTGGCGCCGACACTGGCGGCTGATCCGATCGTCATGCACCCCGATGTCCAGCGCATGCTGCTGACCCAGCGTGCCTTCGTCGAAGGCGGCAGGGCGCTGACCTACTGGGCCGGGCTGCAGGTCGACCTGGCGCACAAGCACCCGGATGCTGCCACGCGCGAGGCGGCCAACGACCTGCTCGGCCTGCTCACGCCGATGATCAAGGCCTACTGCACCGACAAGGGCGTGGAGTGCACCAGTCTTGCGATGCAGTGCTTTGGCGGACACGGTTACATCCGTGAGTGGGGCATGGAGCAGTTCGTGCGCGATGCGCGCATCACCCCGCTATACGAGGGCACCAATGGCGTCCAGGCCATGGACCTGGCCACCCGCAAGCTCAGGCTCGATGACGGCCGGGCGATGCGGCGTTTCCTGGCGCTGGTGGCGGACTTCTGCCAGGCCCGTGACGACAGGCTCAAGGAGGTGCAGGCGCTGCGTCTGGCCCTGGCCGACCTGGCGGCGGCGGTCGATTACATGGGCAGTGCCGATGCGACGACCACGGCCGCCGGGGCGGTGGACTTCCTGCACCTGACCGCCCTGGTCGCGTTCGGCCTGCAGTGGGCGAAGATGGCCGGCATCGCCCGGCGCCAGCTGGCGCAAGAGGCGGCCGAGGCCGACTTCTACCGCGCCAAGCTGCACACCGCGCAATTCTTCTTCGAGCGTATACTGCCGGAAACGTCCATCCACTTGCAGCGTATCGGCAGCGGCGCCGACACCCTCAGGGCCTTCGACCCCGAGCAGTTCTGACGCCCGCGCGGGAGGTCCGGCAATGAAGCGAGCGAGCCCGCGGGTTGCGGACAAATCCATCCCGGTGGGTGCGCTCGTCTCGTTGCCGGTGGTGCTGCAGGAACACGGTGTCGATCCCTGGCCGTTGCTGGCCGGGTTCGGCATCCGGCCCGAGTCGTTCAAGCAGCACCTGCATCCGCTACCGGTGATCACCCATGGCAAGATCCTCGAGGCGGCCGCGGCGCTATCCGGCTGCGACCATCTGGGCCTGCTGCTGGGCCAGCGGGCCAACCTGCAGAATGCCGGGCCCTTGCGCTTTCTGGTGCTCAACGCGCCCACGGTGCGTGCCGCCACCGAATGCCTGATCCGCTATTGCGGGCTGTGGTACCGCGGCCTGCACCTGAGCCTGGTGGAGGAACGCGGCTATGCCGGCATGCGCCTGAGTATCGTCGGCAACGTGCCCGGCAGCGACCAGTTGCTGACCGCCTACCTGGCGGCCATCGTCACCATCATGGAGCTCATCGTCGGCCATGCCTGGCGCCCGGCGCTGGTGCGCATCGCCTATCGCAAACCGCGCTCGGCGGCGCTGTATGAAGGTTTCTTTCGCTGTCCGGTATGGTTCGGCCAGTCGCAGCACGAGGTGCTGTTTCCCCAGTCGCTGCTGGACCAGCCGCGCACCGGCCACGACCGCCAGCTCGATGATTTCCTGCGCACTCACCTGAACGAAATGCAGGGCCGTGAAGGCCCCGACCTTGCCAGTCGGGTCTGCCAGGTCATCGAGGCGTTGCTGCTGCAGGGCGACTGCACGGCCGAACGGGTGGCCGAGTTCTTCGCCGTGCACCGCTTCACCCTCTATCGCTACCTGAGCGAACAACAGACCAGTTTCGAGCTGCTGCTGGAGCAGACCCGCAAGGAAATGGCCGCTCGCCTGTTGATCGACCCCGACCTGCCGATCGCCGAGGTCGCCAGCCGCCTGGGCTACGAGACCCAGGGCAACTTCACCCGCGCCTTCAAGCGCTGGTTCGCCTGTACGCCGCGTGAGTGGCGCAAGGCCGGTGGGGCAACGCCGGCACCGAGCCAGGCCCGCGCCACCGGCTGATCCTGCACAAACGCTTCCTGTGCGCAGGGTTGCACACGCAGCCCGGCTGCGCCGTGGGCAACCCATGGCTGCGGCCGGTGCAAATGTGCCGAAATGATAAAAGCTGGTGCCAGGATGATAAAAGCTGCTTCCCGCAAGCCAGTAACTTTTCAGTCATGCGAGCTGCTGTGCGCTCATTCGTTCAATAACGATAAGTAGGACGGAGAAGTAACGATGCATTTCCTCGATGACAGCTTGTTCCCCGAGAACCAGGAAAAACTGGTGATCCAGGTCGCGCCCTACGGTCCGCAGTGGACCCCCGCCGACTCGGACGATATCCCGGTCAGCATGGACGACCAGATCCAGAAGGCGATCGACTGCTACAACGCCGGTGCCACGGTGCTGCACGTTCACGTGCGTGAAGAAGACGGCAAGGGCTCCAAGCGTCTGAGCAAGTTCAACGAAATGCTCGGCTTGCTGCGCGAAGCCGTGCCGGACATGGTCCTGCAGGTGGGCGGCTCGATTTCCTTCGCCCCGGAAAGCGAAGGCCAGGCGGCCACCTGGCTGGACTACGACACCCGCCACATGCTGGCTGAACTGTCGCCCAAGCCCGACCAGGTGACCATCGCCATCAACACCAGCCAGATGAACATCTGCGAGTTGCTGACCGCCGATGACATCGCCGGCACCATCCTGGAACAGCCCGCGTACTTCAATGCCTACCAGGAGATGGTCTCCGACGCGCGTCCGTCGTTCTTCATCGAACACCTCAAGCGCCTGCAGGCTGCCGGCATCCAGCCGCACTTCATGCTCGGCCACGTGCACCAGCTGGAAACGGTCGAGCGCCTGATCCGCAAGGGCCTGTACACCGGTCCCCTGGTCCTCAACTACGTGGCCATCGGTGGCGGCGCGGCGGGCCTGGATCCTTCCGACATGATCGAGTTCGTCAAGCGCACCCCGCCGGGCTCGGTGCTGTCGATGGAAAGCGCCATGCGCGCCGTGCTGCCGATGAACGCCATGGCCATCGCCATGGGCCTGCACGTGCGGGTCGGCATCGAAGACACCCTCTGGGGCCGCAAGGGCGAGCGCATGAGCTCGGTGCAGCAGATCGAGCAGACCGTGCGTCTGGCCCGTGAACTGGGGCGTGAAATCGCCACCGGCAAGGAGGCCCGCGAGATCTACAAGATCGGCGAGACCTACACCAGCACCGACGAGACCCTGGCCAGGCTGGGCATGGCGCCGAACCGCAAGCCGGGTCAGCGCGGCTTTACCGTACCTGGCCAGTTCTGAGCCGGGCATGAGGCTGCAGGCGGCCATCGGCTCGCCTGCAGTTCCCAACTGCCAAGAGGTGTGCAATGAGTCTTGAGAATAAAGTCGCCCTGGTGACCGGCGTTGGCCCGGGCCTGGGCCAGGCCTGCGCGGTTGCCCTGGCCAGGGCCGGGGCGAAGCTGGTGGTTTGCGATGTCAGCGAGCAATCCCTGGCGCAGACGCGCGAGGCGGTTGAAGCGCTGGGCGGCGAATGCCTGGCGGTGCGTTGCGATGTGTCGTCGAGCGCTGAAGTGGAGGCGATGTTCGAGCAGATCGTCGCGCGTTTCGGCACCCTGCACGTGCTGGTCAACAACGCTGCGCTGACGCCCAACCGCGAGGTCGATACCCAGCGCCGCAATGCCCTGTACCGCTACATGTCCAGCCCCGAGCCACGTCGCTCGCTGGGTTTCACCAGCGCCATCAGCGACGAGGAATGGCATCGCTACTGGGGAGTTAACGTCCACGGCCTGTTTTATTGCACCCGTGCGGCGCTGAAGCTGATGGAGCCGCAGCGCGACGGCAAGATCATCAACATCGCTTCCATTGCCGGACTGTCCAGCAAGAGCGCGCACAGCCCGCACTACTGCGCGACCAAGGGCGCGGTGATCGCCTTCACCAAGTCGGTGGCCTACGAAGTGGCCGGCGCCAACATCTTCGTCAACGCCATGGCCCCGGGCGGTGTCGCCACCCCGGCATTCAATGCCTACCTCGACGCCATCGGCGAGGACGCCCGCAACCGCTTGTGGCAAGGCGTGCCGCTGGGCCGCTTCGGCACGGTCGAGGAGTATGCCGGCACCGTGCTGTACCTGGCCGGTGAGCATTACCTGGTCGGCCAGGTGCTCAGCCCCAATGGCGGCGGTGTGATCTGACCCTTTTTCGAAGCGGGAATAACAACAATGAGCGATACCCCGAATTACAACGCCCTGCGTGCCGCGGGCCTGGTGGATGAAAGCCTGGACCGTCTGGCCGAGTGGGATGCACCCTGGACCGAGCGCTTCATGAAGCTGGTCGAGGACAGTCAGGTCAATGATGTCCTCGATCCGAAGCTGGTGGCGCTGATCCGCTTGAACATCGACGTCACCGCCACCCACTTGTATGCCCCGGGTGTGCGTCGCCATGTCCGTGATGCATTGCGCCTGGGCGCGACCCGCGCCGAGATCCTGGAAGTGTTCAAGCTGGCGAGCGTGGTCGGTATTCACGCCTGCGCCCTGGGCGTGCCGATCCTTGCCGAGGAAATGGCCAGGGCGGGCATCGCCGACCTGCCGGTGGCGGCGGGTGCGACGCCGGTGTGCGATACCGTGCGCGCCAACGGGATGTTCAATCCGCTGTGGGAAAAGCTCTACCAGTGGGATCCGGCCTACCTGGAGAAATTCCTCGCCATGGGCTTCGGCCTGTGGAAGGACGGCATCCTGCCGCCGCTGTGGATCGAGTTCCTGTGCATCGCCGGTGACGCGGCCATCACCCACCTGTATGGCCACGGCACGCGCCGCCATATCCAGGCCGCGCTGCAACTGGGTGCGAGCCGAGAGCAGGTGCTGGAAGTGCTGAAGATTGTCAGCCTGCAGGGCATCGAAGCCTGCGAGCTGGGTGTGCCGATGCTGGACGAGGAACTGCGCGCGCTGTGCGCTGTGCAGTGATTCCAGCCGCGCCGCGGGCGTGTGCATAACAACAAGAACAACGATGCCAATGCGTTTTTCGCAGGAGGAGAGGTCATGACTAGCGTGGTTGAACGAGGCCAGTGCCTGACTGGCGAAGCTGCTGCCGTTGAGGTACAGCAGACGTTTCGCAAGATTGCCTGGCGCTTGCTGCCGTTCCTGTTTTTCGCCTATGTGATCAACTCGATCGACCGCATCAACATCTCTTTCGCCAAGCTGCGCATGGCCGAAGACCTCGCGCTGACCGACGCCGCCTACGGGCTGGGCGCGGCCGCGTTCTTCGTCGGCTACCTGTTGTTCGAGGTGCCGAGCAACCTGTACATGCAGCGGGTCGGCGCACGCCTGACCATCATGCGCATCATGGTGCTGTGGGGGCTGGTGACCATCGCCACCAGCCTGGTCAGCTCCGCCACCGGCCTGTATATCGCACGCTTCCTGCTGGGCGTGGCCGAAGCCGGGTTCTTTCCGGGCGTGATCCTCTACCTGACCTACTGGTTTCCGGCGTCGCGCCGAGGCCGGATCACCTCGATCTTCATCATGGCCGGCATCTTCGCCGGGATCGTCAGCGGCCCGTTGGCGGGCTGGATCATGACCCATTTCCACGGCTGGGCCGGGCTGCGCGACTGGCAGGCGCTGTTCGTCCTCGAAGGCATCCCGGCGGTGCTGCTGGGCCTGTTCGCCTGGTTCTGGCTGGCCGACAAACCGCAGGACGTCGCCTGGCTCAGCGAACGCGAGAAAGCCATCGTCAAGGCGCAGCTGGAGGCCGACCAGAGTGCCAAGGGCAGTACCCATGCCTCGTTCCGCCATCTGCTGCGCGATCCGCGGGTGCTATTGGCGGGCCTGGTGTTCTTCTGCATCTACTCGGGCACCAACACCGTGGCCTACTGGATGCCGAGCCTGATCCAGAGCTTCGGCCTCACCGACATCGGCCGCATCGGCCTGATCAGCAGCCTGCCGTATTGCATCGCGCTGGTCGCCATGTACCTGCTCGGGCGCAGCTCGGACAAGCACCTGGAACGTCGCTGGCACCTGGCGTCGACCATGCTGGTGGGCGCGGCGAGCTTCGTCATGCTCGGCCTGTTCCAGGGCAACCTGGAGTTGTCGGTGCTGTTCATGAGCCTGGGCGCCGGTGCCTGCCTGTCGGCAGTGCCGCTGTTCTGGACCATTCCGCCGGCCTACCTCAGCGGCCCGGTGGCCGCCGGGGGTATCGCGCTGATCAGCAGCCTGGGCGGAATCGCCGCGATGATCGCGCCGGTGCTGGTGGGCTCGATCAAGACCCAGACCGGCAGCCTGTTCATCGCCTTCGATGTGATTGCCGGCCTGCTGGTGTTCGGCGCTGCCGTACTGCTGCTGGGCATCCCGGCGAGGCTGCTGCACGAGCGCACCCACGCCCCTGACTGAATTGCCACACAACGCCCACTCACACTGGGGCCGCAAGGCCCCGGTGCGGGGAGCCCTTCACCATTAAAAACAACAAAAGGTGACATGCATGCCGAGCCGTACCGCTTTCTCCACCTGCGCACACGGAGGATTTGCGCCTTGCCTGCTGGCCGCAGGCGTTGCCCTGGGGACACTCGCCAGCCCCTCGGCAGACGCCGTGACCTTCGAGGTCAACGAGGATTGGTCGCTGACCACCAACACCACCCTGAGCCTGGGCTCGAACTGGGCGCTGCGCAATGCCGATCCGGACCTGGTATACGCGCCGGATGCACGCAGCATCGGCAAGTCCGGCAATGGCATCGATACCAACGGCGACGATGGCCGGTTGAACTTCAGCAAGCACGATCCGATCTCCCAGGTATTCAAGGGCCTGACCGAGTTCGACCTCAATGACGGCAGCCAGGGCGCGTTCGTCCGTTTCAAGTACTGGTACGACCACGCGCTGGAAACCCGCAACGGCGACTTCAAGAAATTCGACGACTCCGGCTGGCCGGACATGGCCAAGTTCCAGGGTTTCGAAACCCTCGATGCCTACCTGTGGAAGGAGTTTCAGCCGGGAGGCAAACCGCTCAACGTCAAGGTCGGCAAGCAGGTGCTGACCTGGGGTGAGGCGCTGTTCTTCCAGAACGGCATCAACGCCATCAACCCCCTGGACGTCTCGGCGTTCAACCGGCCCGGGGTCGAGCTCAAGGAAGGCCAGTTGCCGGTGGAAATGCTCTCGTTCAACTTCGGCCTGAGCGACACCCTGAGCCTTGAGGGCTTCTACCAGTTCAACTTCCGTGCCTCGGTGCTCGATGGCTGCGGCACCTTCTTCCAGGCCGCCGACTTCGCCCCGGAGGGTTGCGGCCCGATCATCGCCGGTGTCAGTGGCGACCGCACCACGGCCAATGCCCTGCGCAGCGGCACCTACATTCCGCGCGGGCAGACCGACTGGGCCGGCGACACCGGACAGTACGGCCTTGCCGTACGCAAGGTGCTCGAAGACCTCGACGATGCCGAGCTGGGTATCTATTACGCCAACTACCACAGCCGCTTTGCCTCGTTCAACGGCACCGCCACCACCCAGGCAGGCCTGGCCAACTTCAACACCGCGTCCTACAACTCGGTCTACCCCGAAGATATCCGTCTGTACGGCATCAGCCTCAGCGGCGTGGTGGGGGGCACCGCGGTGTTCGGCGAGCTGAGCTACCGACCGAACCAGCCGCTGGGCTTCAACGGCAACGACACCGTGCAGTTCCTGCTGCGCAGCCCCAACACGCCGTTCACCGCGCCGGGTGTGGCACCGGCAGCGGGGGCGCCGATCGAAGGCTACCAGCGCATGCCGGTGTACCAGTTCTCCCTGGGCGCCACCGACACCATCCCCAACGTATTCGGCGCGCAGCGCTTTGCCTGGGCGGCGGAGGGCGCGGTGAACCATATCGCCGACCTTGGCGACGAGCGCTTCGGCCGCAGCGGCGCCTATGGTCGCAGTGAACTGACCACGGGGGCGTTCGACCCGTCGCGGCCTGCGACGTTCTGCACCGCCCCGGGCACCGCCAACCTCGATGCCGGACGGATCCTGGAGCTCAACCAGGACAACTGCAACGACAACCGCGGCTTTTTCACCGACTGGTCATGGGGCTACCGCCTGCGTGGCGCCCTGAGCTACGAGGGCGTGCTGCCTTCGACGGTGATCACCCCGAGCATCAACTTGCGCCATGACGTGGATGGCTATGGCCCCAACTTCCAGGAAGGTCAGAAAGCTGTGGGCCTCTCTGTGCTGTTCGAGTACCGCAACGATTACTCGTTGGAGTTCGCCTACAACGATTTCTTCGGCTCGAACGACTTCACCACCCTCGACGACCGTGACTTCGCATCGGTCAACCTAAAGGTGAGCTTCTGATGAAAACGACCCTCAAGACCCTACCCCTGTTGTTCGCGCTCGTGGCCGCAGGCCTGCAGGCGCCGGCCTTCGCCAAGGGCAGTGACGCCGGCAAACTCGACGGCGCGCTCAACCCCATGGGCGGTGAGCGTGCAGCCAACGCCGACGGCAGCATCCCGGCCTGGGACGGCGGCCTCAAGCCCGGCAGCCTGGTCGCCAGTGCCAACGGCAACTACAGCGATCCGTTCGCCGGCGAGAAACCGCTGATGGTGATCAGCGCCGCCAACGCCGAGCAGTACAAGGACCTGCTGACCCCGGGCCAGGTGGCGATGCTCAAGCGCTTCCCGACCTACACCCTGAACGTCTACCCGAGCCACCGCACCGCGCGCATGCCGGATGACGTGAACAAGGCGACCCGCGCCAACGCCGGCGGCGTGACCCTGGCCGACGGTGGCTATGGCCTTACGGGCTACAACGCCGGTGTGCCGTTCCCGATGCCGACCGAGCCGCTGGAAGTCATGTGGAACCACATGGCCCGTTATGTCGGTGCTTCGTTGCAGCGCGAGATGGCCTCGGCGACCGTGGAAGCCAATGGCACCTCGAGCCTGATCACCTATGCCCAGTCGGTACACTGGCGTGCCGCTTTCAGCGACCTGCAGGCGGACGAGAACGTGCTCTACTACAGCCTGATCCGCGCGCTGAGCCCGTCGCGGGTGGCGGGTGAAATCACCATGGTGCACGACCCGATCAACCAGGTGCTGTCGGCCCGCGATGCCTGGCAGTACATCCCTGGCCAGCGTCGGGTACGCCGTGCGCCGACCGTCGCCTACGACTCCAGCGCCCGTTACAGCTATGGCCAGCTGACCAGCGACGGCGTCGGCGGCTTCAACGGCGCGCCGGATCGCTACGACTGGAAACTGATCGGCAAGCAGGAGCGACTGATCCCGTACAACAGCTACAAGCTGGCGAGCAAGTCGCTCAAGTACGCCGACATCCTCAAGCCCAACTACCTCGATGCCCAGTACGTGCGCTACGAGAAGCACCGCGTGTGGGTGGTCGAAGCCACGCTCAAGCCGGGCACCCGGCACATCTACGGCAAGCGCCGCTTCTACATCGACGAGGACAACTGGCAGGTGGCGAGCTCGGAAATGTACGACAGCCGTGGCGAGTTGTGGCGCATGTACGAGAACTACCCGATGCAGCTGCCGGATGTGGACGTGCCGTTCCCGGCCATGGACGCCACCTATGACCTGATCTCCGGTCGTTACACCACCAATTTCATGACCAACGAGTACCAGCAGAAGATGGTGTTCAACGAGACCACCACCAAGGACTACTACAGCCCGGCCGCGCTGCGTCGCTACGGCAAGTAATCCCGCGTTTTTCGACGCTGCACCCTTACCGCTGCTTCGGCAGCGGATTTTTTTCGTGTCCCCCGAATTTTCTGTTGGTCCGTCCGGGCCGGGATCTGCTTATGCTCGTGGTAAGCCGTCGTTCTCCCTTCAACCTGCTGCCCGGCCTTGCCGGCAGCTTCATCCTGGCCGCGTTCGCCCTGTGGCTGGCCGCAGTGCCGATGCTGCACGGCACCGGTCTTGGCGCCCTGACGCTGGCCATGTTGTTCGCCCTGGTGCTGGGCAACCTGACCCCGGCGCGGATCCATGACGGGCTGGCCAGCGGTGTGCAGGTGTGCAAGCAACCGCTGCTGCGCATCGGTGTCGCCCTGTATGGTTTTCGTCTGACCGTGCAACAGGTGCAGGCGCTTGGCGTGCAGGCGTTCCTGCTCGATGTGCTGCTGATCCTGACCACCCTGGCACTGGCCATGTGGCTGGGCGTGCGGGTGCTGCGCATGGAGCGCCAGACGGCGATCCTGATCGGCGCCGGTCACGCCATCTGCGGTGCAGCGGCGATTCTCGCCAGTGCCGGGGTGGTCAAGGCGCGCAACGACCAGATCGCCATTGCCGTGGCCTGCATCGTGTTGTTCGGCACCGTCGGCATGCTGCTTTATCCCTGGGTGTTCAGCCTGGCGCCGACCTTGCTGGGCGACAGCATCCGTTTCGGCGTGTTCACCGGCGCCACCCTGCATGAAGTCGCCCAGGTGGTCGCCGCCGGCCAGGCCATGGACCCGCAAGCGGCCGAAGCGGCCATCGTCGCCAAGCTCATCCGCGTGTTGCTGCTGGCGCCGGTGCTGATCGGCATCGGGCTGTGGATGGCGCGCGGGGGTGACAGAAGTGAAGCTGCGGCGCCGGTGAAGGTACCGGTGTTCGTGCTGGGCTTCGTGGTCTGCATGCTGATCAATTCCTGGTTGCCGCTGCCGCACAGCCTGCGCCAGTTCGTGGTGGGCGTGGATGACCTGCTGCTGGCGGCAGCGATGGCTGCCCTCGGATTCAGCACCCGGCTGTGCGACCTGCGCAAGGCGGGGCTCAAACCGTTGATCCTGGCCTTCGTGCTGACGCTCCAGTTGATTGTCGTCGGCGGTCTGCTGACCCTGCTCTGAGGCCCGCTCGCTCAGGGTGCCAGTCGTTCGACCAACGCCCGGCCATGGCCGGGCAGGCTGGCGAAGTCCCGGGCGCACAGCAGCAACTGGCGC
>Ga0247821_10000634_pt1 | contig 19505 bp, 23 predicted proteins | sample 13C_Glycerol_Day_FD_192481 | JGI IMG/M metagenome (GOLD analysis project Ga0247821, IMG submission 192481) | Soil microbial communities from agricultural site in Penn Yan, New York, United States - 13C_Glycerol_Day14 | ecosystem: Environmental > Terrestrial > Soil > Agricultural land | place... | reverse complement strand
GGCGGCAGCTGGTCGAACTCCTGGAACACCGCGATGCGGTCCGGCCCCGGTGCGCGCACCGGCTCGCCCGCGAGGCGGATCTCGCCTTCCACCGGCGCGATGAATCCGCCGATGGCCTTGAGCAGGCTGGACTTGCCGCAGCCCGACGCGCCCAGCAGCACGAAGCGGTCGGCCGCGTGCACGTCGAAGCTCACGCGATGGGTGGCGCGCACGACGTTGCGCGGCGTGCGGTACTCGAGGCTCACGCCGTCCACGCGCAGCAGCGGCTCGGTCTTGAGAGTGGTGATGGTGGCCATGGGCTCGAGGGTTCAGAAGGGCACGTCGCCCTCGATGGTGGTTCGGTACAGCTTGCGCCGCAGGTGGTCGGGCGTGCCGGCGGCCAGGTGCAGCACCGAGCGGTTGTCCCAGAACACCAGGTCGTGCGGTCGCCAGGAGTGCCGGTAGACGAACTCGGGCCGGGTGCTCCACGCGAACAGCTCGTCCAGCACCGCGCGGCTCTCGTCATCGGGCAGGCCGACGATGCGCGTGGTGAAGTGCTCGCTGACGAACAGCGCCTTGCGCCCGGTCTCCGGATGCGTGCGCACCACCGGATGCAGCACCGGCTTCACTTCGTCCAGCTGCGCCTGCGTCAGCTTGGGCCGCCACGGGCTGCGCTCGCGCAGCTCCTCGTAGCGCGCGATGTAGGTGTGCTCGGCGAACAGCGGACCGACCAGCGTGCGCAGCGCGGCCGGCAGCGACTCGTAGGCGCGGTGCTGGTTGGCGAACAGCGTGTCGCCGCCCCCGGCCGGCAGCTCCTGCGCGTGCAGCAGCGAGCCCAGGCTCGGTTTTTCCTTGTACGACAGGTCCGAATGCCAGAAGTGGCCGGCGTCGCCGAGGCCGATCGGCTTGCCGTTCTCGCGGATGTTGGAGACCACCAGCACCTCCGGATGGCCGGGCAGCTGGAAGTCGCGCAGCACGTGGATCTGCAGCGGCCCGAAGCGGCGCGTGAATGCGACCTGCTGCGCCGGCGTGATGCGCTGGTCGCGCAGCACCAGCACGTGATGCCGGAGATGGGCGTCGTGCAGGCGCTGAAAGTCGTCGGCCGAGAGCGGCGCGGCGAGGTCGAGGCCCAGCACCTCGGCGCCGAGCGCGTCGCCCAGCGGGCGGATCTCCAGTTGCTGCAGCGTGTCGAAAAGCATGACGGTCCTCAGTGGGTCAAGAGGGAATGGATCAGCGCCAGGCCCAGCGGCCAGTCGCCGTGGCCCGACTCGACGTTGATGTGGCCGGCCGCGGGCAGCCGCACGAACTCGCTGCCCCAGGCCCGCGCGTAGGCGCCGGCCAGGCGCGGGCGGCAGTACGGGTCGTCATGGCTGGCCACCAGGATGCTGCGGTACGGCAGGCGCTCGCAGGGCACTGGTGCGAAGTCGTGCAGCTGCGCGCGGCGCTCGGGGTTGGCCGGCGCCACCAGCAGAGCGCCTCGCACGCGGCGCGCGGCTTCGGGCGGCAGGTGCGCCGTCGCGATGCAGCCCAGGCTGTGGGCCACGATCACGACCGGCGCCGGCGCTTCCAGCACCTGCTTCGCGAGCGTCTCCACCCACTCGTCCCGTTTGGGGTTGAACCAGTCGCGCTGCACGACGCGCCGCGCGCCGGGCAGGCGTTCCGCGAACAGCGTCTGCCAGTGGCCGGGGCCGGAGTCGCGCCAGCCGGGGACGATGAGCGGGGTAAAGATGGGAGGTGGATTCAGCACCGCGCCATTCTGGGAAGAACAAGGCCCAGAACCAACGAACATCTTCTTGCTTGCTTATGCGCATGTGCTAATTCCATTCCCGTCATTCCCGCGAAGTCCATTCCCGTCATCCCCGCGAAGTCCGTTCCCGTCATCCCCGCGAAGTCCGTTCCCGTCATCCCCGCGGAGGCGGGGATCCAGTGCTTCCATTGCGGCCGTCGAAGGAGGCGGAAGCACTGGATTCCCGCCTTCGCGGGAATGACGAGGTGGGTGCTCAGAAACCGGGGACGACCGCCCCCTTGAACTCCGTCTGCACGAACCTGCGCACCTCATCCGACTGGTAGGCCTTGACCAGCTTCGCCACCCACGGCTTGTCCTTGTCCTGCTCGCGCACGGCCAGCAGGTTGACGTAGGGGCTCTTGGCGCTTTCCTGGGCGATCGCGTCGCGGCCGGGGTTCAGGCCCGCGGGCAGCGCGTAGTTGGTGTTGACGGCCGAGGCGTCCAGGTCGTCCAGCGTGCGCGGCAGCTGGGCCGCGTCCACTTCCACGAACCTGATCTTCCTGGGGTTGTCCACCACGTCCAGCGGCGTGGCCTTGAGCCCCGCGTCGGCGCGCAGCTTGATCAGGCCCTTGTCCTGGAACACCAGCAGCACGCGGCCACCGTTGGTGGGATCGTTCGGGATGCCCACGCGCGAGCCTTCCTTCAGCTCGGCGAGCGACTTCACCTTCTTCGAATAGATGCCGATCGGGAAGTTGACCGTGTAGCCCACCGGCACGATGCGGTAGCCGCGGTCCTTCACCTGCTGGTCGAGGTAGGGCTTGTGCTGGTAGCTGTTGGCGTCCAGGTCGCCCGCGGACAGCGCGGCATTGGGCTGCACGTAGTCGCTGAACTCGATGACCTGGATCTTCAGGCCGTCGCGCTCGGCCACCTTCTTCACCTGCTCGAAGATCTGCGCGTGCGGTCCGGCCGTCACGCCGATCTTCAGCGGCTTGTCCTGCGCCAGCGCGCCGCCGGCGGCCAGCACGGCGGCCAGGGCCACGGTGCGGACGATGAGGGTTCTCTTGTTCATGGTTGCGTTCCTTCCTTGGGGAGTGAGAGAGAGTCGATTACTTGTGGGAGAGACGGCGCACGAGACGGTCGCCCGCGCTCTGGACCGCTTGCACGAAGACGATCAGCACCAGCACCACGGCCAGCATCACCTCGGGCAGGAAGCGCTGGTAGCCGTAGCGGATGCCCAGGTCGCCGAGCCCGCCGCCGCCGATGGCACCGGCCATCGCCGAGTAGCCGGTCAGGCTCACCAGGGTGATCGTCAGCCCCGCGACGATGCCGGGCAGGGCCTCGGGCAGCAGCACCTTGAACACGATCTGCGTCGTGGTCGCGCCCATGCCCTGCGCCGCTTCGACCAGGCCCGCATCGACCTCGCGCAGCGAGGCCTCGACCAGCCGCGCGATGAAGGGCGCGGCCGCCACGGTCAGCGGCACCACGGCCGCGGCGGTGCCGATCGAGGAGCCGGCCAGCAGCCGCGTGAACGGGATGATGGCCACCAGCAGGATGATGAAAGGCGTGGAGCGCACCGCGTTGACGACGCCGCCGACGATGCGGTTGGCCGCCGCGTTCTCCAGCACGCCGCCGCGGTCCGACAGGCGCAGGTACACGCCGAGCGGGATGCCCACCGCGGCACCGATCGCGCCCGACAGGCCCACCATCACGAGCGTCTCCCAGGCGGAGCGGCCGAACAGCTCCAGGAGAGCGGGCGTGAACACGTCAAACATGGGCCACCTCCACTCGAACGCCGGACAGCCGCAGGTGGTCGACGGCGGCGACGATCGAACCGCGCGCGCCGCGCGCCAGCACCGCCAGCGAACCGAAGGGCCGTCCCTGGATCTCGTCGACCTGCCCGTGCACGATGTTCAGGTCCAGTCCGAAGCGCCGCACCAGGTCGGACAGCAACGGCTGGTCGGAGCGGTCGCCGGCGAAGGCGAGTCGCAGCAACTCGCCCGGCGTCGCGTTCCCGGCCATGAGGCCGCGGATGCGCGCCACGACGCTTTCGGGCAGCTTCTGCGGCACCACGTCCTCGACCAGCCCACGCGTCACCGACTCGCGCGGATGCGTGAACACCTGCACCACCTCGCCCTGCTCCACCACGCGGCCGGCGTCGAGCACCGCGACGCGATCGGCTACCTGCTTGATCACCTGCATCTGATGCGTGATGAGCACGACGGTGAGCCCGAAGTCGCGGTTGATCTGCCGCAGCAGCGCGAGGATGGACCGCGTGGTCTCGGGATCGAGCGCCGACGTGGCCTCGTCGGACAGCAGCACACGCGGCCGGTTGGCCAGGGCGCGGGCGATGCCCACGCGCTGCTTCTGCCCGCCGCTGATCTGCGCCGGGTAGCGGTCGCGCAGCGCGGCCAGCCCGACCAGGTCCAGCAGCTCCTCGACGCGCCGCTTGACCTCCTGCGGCCGCACGCCGGCCAGCTCCAGCGGCAACGCGACGTTGCCGAAGACGGTGCGCGAGGACAGCAGGTTGAAATGCTGGAACACCAGCCCGATGCCACGGCGCGCTTCGCGCAGCTGCGCCTGCGGCAGCGCGGTGAGCTCGCGCCCGTCGACCACCACCCGCCCCGACGTCGGCCGGTTCAGCAGGTTGATGGTGCGCACCAGCGAACTCTTGCCCGCGCCGCTGCGGCCGATGACGCCGAACACCTCGCCCGGCGCGACCGAGAGGTCGATGCCGCGCAGGGCCTGCACCTCGCCGTAGTGCTGGACGATGCCTTGCAGTTCGACCATCGCCGCCTCAGCTGCCCGAAGCGACATGCGCGTCCGGGAAGAAGTAGTCCTTCGCGGAAGCCGGCTTGTTCCTGATGACGCCCACGCGGTGCAGGAAGCTCGCCAGCGCGAAGGTGTTCTCCGGCGCGATCTTGAACTGCACCTCCGGGTTCCTGATGATCCGGATCAGGAAGTCGCGATCGATCTTCGCGCCCGTCACGCGCAGGTAGGTGTCGGCGGCCTTCTCCGGGTTCGCCGTGGTCCATTGCGCGGCTTCCTGCAGCGCATCGATGAAGGCCTTGTAGGTCTTGGGGTTCTCGGCTCGGAACTTCTCGGTCGCGTACAGAACCGTGGCCGACGAAGGCCCGCCCAGCACGTCGTACGACTTGAGCACGATGCGCGCGTTCGGGTTGCCGGCCAGCGCCTGGTCCTGGAACGGCGGGTTGCCGAAGTGGCCCGTGATCTCGGTGCCGCCCTTGATGATGGCCGCCGTCGCGTCGGGATGCGGCACCGCCACCTGCAGCTTGTCCAGCTTGTTGAACTGCGCGTCGCCCCACAGCCTGGCCGACGCCAGCTGCAGGTAGCGCGACTGCACCGACACGCCGACCGCCGGCACCGCGATGCGGTCCTTGTCGCCGAAGTCGGCGATCGTCTTCACCGCCGGGTTGTTCGAGACCAGGTAGTACGGGAAGTTGCCCAGCGAGGCGACGCCGCGAACGTTCTGCCGGCCGCGCGTGCGGTCCCAGATCGTGAGCAGCGGACCGACACCCGCGCCCGCGATGTCGATGCTCCCGGCCAGCAGCGCGTCGTTCACCGCGGCGCCGCCCGAGAGCTTGACGAAGTCGACCTTGATGTCGACGCCGGCCGCCTTGCCGTGCTTTTCCACCAGCTTCTGGTCCTGCGCGACGTTGAGCAGCAGGTAGACGATGCCGAACTGTTCGGCGATGCGCAGTTGTCCTTCCGCGTGGGCGGCGGGCGCCGCGAGCGCCAGCGCGGCGGCCAGGCCGGCGGTGAATTTCCTGAGTGCGAGCATGAGGTGTCCCTTCGAAAGCCGCGGACTCTACGGATGGCCTGGCTCGAAGGGAAATACCGAATTCGCGTTTGCTCAGAACTCAAACATCCGAGGACTCAAGCGTCACAATGCGCCGCATGAACGACGAACCCACCATCGCCGACAACCCGGCAAAGCACCGCTTCGAACTCACGACCAACGGCGAGGTCGCGGCCTTCTCCGAATACAACGTGCTCAAGAACGCGCTGCTGTTCACGCACACCGAGGTGAAGCCCGAGTTCGAGGGCAAGGGCTTCGGCGGCAAGCTGGTCGCCTTCGCCCTCGACGACGTGCGCAAGCGCGGCCTGAATGTGGTGCCCGCCTGCCCGTTCGTGGCGGGCTACATCCGCAAGCACCCGGAGTACCTGGACCTCGTCACCGAGGAAAGCCGCCGCGCCTTCCTGCGTTGAAAAGGAGGCGCGCTCAACCCGCCTTGTGCAACTGGTGCTTGGTGGCGTAGGCGTACAGGTCCAGGCGGTTGGACAGTCCCAGCTTGCCGTAGATGGCGCTGAGGTGGTTGCGCAGCGTGTGCTCGCTGATGCACAGGCGGCCGGCCAGCACCTTGCCGGGCGCGGCCGCGTCGCCGGCCACCGCCGCGATGGTCTGGCGCTCGCGGGCGGTGAGCGTGGCGATCTTCAGGCGCTCGGGGTCGTTGGCATGCGCAGCGCTCTGCCGCGCCATCTCCACGAAGATGCGGCCGGGCGCGCCACGGTCGATCCACAGCTCGCCTTCGTTCACCTTCTCGACAGCCTTGAGCAGCGCGGTCGGCGGGTCGCTCTTGCGCACCACGCCGCGCGCGCCCGCCACCACCATCCGGTCCAGCAGCGACACCTCGGGCGAGCTGCTCAGCACCACCACGCGCAGGCGTCCGCCGGCTTGCAGTTCCGCCAGCACGTCGGGGCCGTAGCCGCCGTCCAGGTCGAGCACCAGGATGTCCACCGCGCCGCCGGCGAGCACCGGCTGCGCCTCGGCCAGCGTGAGCGCCGCCCCGCGCAGTTCCATGCGCGGATGCGCGGTCTGGACCATGCGCTCGAGGCCCCAGCAAAGCATCGCGGGAGCGACCACGAAAACCTGGATCGGCCGGAAACCTGGTGCATCCATGACCTGCCTCAGCGGGGTTGTTTGTAGGCGCGATCCTATGGAAGCCTCAGCCTTTGGCGCGCAACTCTCTTCAGTTGTTTCGCTCGTTGCGGAATGTCGCGGCACGGTCGCGCAGCGCGCGTGAACGACTGGCCAACCCATGACGCCGCGCTGCCCGCTTCGGTGCAAATCAACCACGCGCCCGCGCGCCTCATCACCCCAGAATGAAGCCATGACCCAGGAGCAGCGTGCGAACGCACGCGAACCCCTCGCGCTGCAATTCACGCTGCCGGACGGAAGCCCGGCGGTGACGCGCGACATCGGTCCCGGCGGCATGTACTTCCTCGTGCCCGCGGGTTGCACCGTCGACCGCTGGCTGTCGTTCGAGTACGAGATGCCCGAGACCGGCCTTCGCTTCGCCGCCACCGGCGAAGTGGTGCGCACCGAGCCGGGGCCCGACGGCACCACCGGCGTGGCCGTCGCCTGGCACTCGCCCTCGCTGCAAGTCTCCGACTGACCCGGGCTTCCCGGGACCGTTGTCCCATGCAAGTCGGGACAGGCGGCTCATGCGCCCTTGGCGGCGCGTTCCTAGATTCGCTCCATCGACAGACAGGACGCGAAACATGGAAGAAGCCGAAGCCTTGCGCGAGTTGCTCTGGATGCTGGTCACCGATGCGAAGACCGGCGCGCTGATCGCATTGCTGCTGGTCGCCGCGGTCATCGACTGGAAGACGCTTCGCATCCCGAACTGGCTGACGGTCGGCGGCATGGTCTACGGCCTGCTCTACAACGCCACGCACGCCACTTCGATCGGCGCCGGCCTCGGGTTCGCGGCGCTCGGCCTGGCCACCGGCCTCGCGCTGCTGATGCCGCTCTACCTGCTGCGCGTGCTGGGCGCCGGCGACGTCAAGCTGATGGGCGCGGCCGGCGCCTTCCTCGGTGCGCAGGCGATGCCGCTCGCCGTCGTGTTCGTGCTGGCCACCGGCGGCATCGCCGCCCTGCTCTTCGCGCTTTCCCGCCGTGCGGTGATGCCCTTCCTGCACAACCTGCGCTTCGTCGCCTGGAGCCTGCTGACGCCCGGCTCCGGCGCATGGCGCCCCAGCGCCGCCGCCGCCATGCCCTCGATCGGCAAGCTGCCCTACGGCGTGAGCATCTGCGCCGGCGGCATCGCCTTCCTGGTCGCGCGGCAACTCGGTTTCGCCTGATCCCCCCCAAGGAGTCGCCATGAAGAACATCAAGGCCTTCGCCATGCTCGCGCTGGCGGTCCTCATCGGCCTGGCCGCCGCGGTGTACGCGGCGCGCTGGGCGGCGCAACGCGGCAACGTCAGCGCCAGCCGCGTGGTGGTGGCCGCGGTGGACATCGAGCTGGGCAGCCGCATCAACCCGCAGATGCTCACCACCGTGGAGTGGCCGGCCGGTTCGGTGCCCGCGGGAGCGTTCAACGACGTCAAGGCCCTGCAGGATCGGGTGACGCGCGTCGGCATCCCGCGCGGCGACGCGGTGCTCGACCGCAAGCTCGCGCCGCCCGGCACCACCGGCGGCCTCTCGGCGGTGATCGCCGAAGGCAAGCGCGCCATGACCGTGCGCGTCAACGACGTGGTGGGCGTGGCCGGCTTCGCGCTGCCGGGCAACTACGTGGACGTGATGGTCAACGCGCAGCAGGACCGCGCCAAGTCCGACGGCCCGAGCCAGATCAGCCTCACGGTGCTGGAGCAGGTGCTGGTGCTGGCGGTCGCGCAGGAAGCCAACCGCGACGAGACCAAGCCGCGCGTGGTCAGCGCCGTGACGCTGGAACTCTCGCCGGCCGACGCCGAGAAGCTGGACCTGGCGCGCAGCGTCGGCACGCTGTCCCTGGTGCTGCGCAACCAGCTCGACAAGCGCCAGGTCGCCACCCGCGGCATCACGCGGTCGGAACTGCTCGGCCTGAAGGAAGTGGCGCTGCGCGCCCCCGACGCGCCGGCCCGCCCCGCGGCCCGCGCAGCGGCACCCCAGCCGGTCGTGAAGGACTGCGTGGAGGTCATCCGCAATTCGATGAGCGCCATGCACTGCTTCTGATCCCCCGCCCCGCCGGACAACAAGAAGCCCAGGGAGAACAACATGCGTCACGCCAAGCCGGCCCTCATGGCCGCCACCCTCGCCGCCTCGTTCGCGCCGGCGCTCGCGCAGGCCCCGTCGTCGTCCTCATCCGCGAGTGCGGCCGCTCCGCGGCCTTGCACCTCGGTCACGGTGGACAAGCCCACGCAGCTCACGCTGGGCAAGTCGCACGTGGTGCAGCTGCCGTTCCCGGTGTCGCGGGTAATCGTGGGCGGCGCACCCGGCAGCCGCGCGGGCCGGCCGGTGCCCGCGCAGCCCCAGGCCATGCCACCGGGAATGCCGCAAGGGATGCGCCTGCCCGGCATGCCGCCCGAGCCGCCGTCGGCGCCCGGCGACCAGCAGTACGGCGTTGCCGAAGCCGACGTCACGCTCCTCGGCCCGACCGAGCTGTACTTCCTCGGCCGCCGGCCCGGCTCGATGAACGTGGTGCTGCAGGGCAACGACGGCCGCTGCCTGGTGAAGGACCTGGTGGTGGCGATCGACTCCGGCACCCTGCAGGCGCAGCTGGCCGAGCTGCTGCCCGGCGAGAAGGGCATCCAGGTGCGCGGCGCCGCCGACTCCATCGTGCTGACCGGCTCCGTGAGCAACGCGGCCCGGCTCGACCAGGTGCTCACGCTCGCCGGCGCCTACGGCGAGACCAAGAAGCTGGTGAACCTGCTGAGCGTCACGGCGCCGCAGCAGGTGATGCTGGAAGTGAAGATCGCCGAGGTCAGCAAGACGCTGCTGGACCGCTTCGGCCTGGACTTCTCGCGCGTGATCCGCTCGGGCAACAAGTACTCGGTGGCCACCGGCATCCTCGGCGGGCAGCCGGGCGCGTTCGGCACCATCCGGCCCACGCCCAACCGCAACGGCGAATTCCACGTTCCCGACTCGTTCCCGCTGGCCGACCTGGTCAACTCGACCAACGGCGCATCACGCTTCCTGATCGACGCGGAGAAGCAGGACGGCATCATCCGCGTGCTGGCCGAGCCCAACATCATGGCCATCAGCGGCCAGGCGGCCAGCTTCCTGTCGGGCGGCAAGATCTTCATCCCCGTGGCGCAGACGCCGGCCATCGGCGGCGGCAGCACCATCACGCTGGAAGAAAAGGAATTCGGCGTCGGCCTGAAGTTCACGCCCACGGTGCTGGACGGCCGCATCAACCTGAAGATCACCTCCGAGGTGTCGGAGCTGTCGCAGACCGGCACGCCCTTCGCCACCGTCGGCGGCGTGACGGCCATCCTGCCTTCGCTGTCCACCCGCCGGGTCGACACCACGGTGCAACTCGGCGACGGCCAGAGTTTCGTGGTCGCGGGCCTGATCAAGAACAACGTCACCGAGGCGTTGAACAAGTTCCCCGGCCTGGGCGAGGCGCCGGTGGTGGGCGCCCTGTTCCGCTCCACCGAATTCCAGAACGACCAGACCGAGCTGATGTTCGTGGTGACGCCGCGCCTGGTGACGCCGCTCGCCGGCCCGATCACGCTGCCGACCGACAACCACGTGGTGCCCAACCGCACCGACGTGATCCTGAACGGCAAGGGCGAGGGCGCGCAGCCCGCGCCGGTCGCCCCGCCGCCCCGTCCCGTGGCCGCACCGCTGCCGCCCGTGGGCCCAAGCGGGAACGGCCCCTGAACCGAACGACGCCAACAAGACGAAGGGATCGCCATGTCCTCGAAGAACTTCACGATGCTGATGCCGGCCCTGCTGCTGGCGGGATGCGCCGTCTCGCCGACGCCCAACTACGACGCCCGCTTCGGCGACGCGGTGCGCGACGCGCGCCAGGCCCAGGCCCTGAACCCGCAAGGCGTGGCCCACCACCTGCCCGGCCTGGACGGCAAGGCGGCGCAGGAAGCGAGCGGCCGCTACCAGGACAGCTTCAAGAAGCCGCCGCCGGTGGTGAACGTCATCAACATCGGCGGCCAGATCGGACGCTAGCCATGCGACGCGTCTCCCACTGCCGCGACCCGTGTGCCCCGCACGGAAAGGAGGGCCTGCAGATGCAGTAGCTCGCCCGCCTTTCCTCTTCCTTCCGTTCTCCTTCCTTCAACTTCCTTTCCTTGGAGTGTTCGCCATGAACCAGCTGATGAATTTCGTTCGCGCCTTCGCCACCGAAGACGACGGCGCCCAGATCGTCGAGTACGCGCTGATCATCGCCGTGGTCTCCATCGGCCTGATCCTGCTGCTGATGCCCGCCGCCAACGGCCTGAACTTCCAGGCCTTCATTACCCGCGTCAACACCTGCCTGACGACCGGCCCCTGCGTCTGACGCACCCCAGGTGGCGTGCGGGCCCGCGTCCGCACGCCACTCCTCCAATCACTGTTTCCCATGCGGCCCATCTTCCGTCCCCGGCGCAGCCAGAAAGGCGCGGTGATCGTCACCGTCGCGCTGTTCATGCTGTTCCTGCTCGGGTTCATGGGCATCGCGCTCGACTTCGGCCGCCTGTTCATCGTGCGCACCGAGCTGCAGACCGCCATGGACGCGTGCGCCCTCGCCGCCGCGCAGGAACTGGACGGCCAGGCCGATTCGATCGCCCGCGCGCAGAGCGCCGGCGTGACGGCGGGCAACGCCAATCGCGTCAACCTGCAGTCCGCCAATTGGGCCGGCCAGCCGCAGCTCACGCCCGGCAGCATCGTCTTCCGCGCCGCGGACTACACCGCCACCACCGTTTCGAACAACGCGCGCTACGCGCAATGCCAGCACACGCAGGCCAGCATCCAGCTCTGGCTGCTGCAGATGCTGGGCGCGTTCTCCGGCGACACCGCCCTTTTTCCCAACACCGGCAGCGTGGGCGCCAGCGCGGTCGCCACGCGCGCGAGCTCGCAGACCACCTGCCCGCTGCCGCTGATGCTGCGGCCCGCGCCGGGCGGCACCGCGCCGAACTACGGTTTCCAGGTCGGCCAGTGGATCACCCTGCTGAATGCGCAGAACGCGGCCGCCGGCGGGCAGATCGGCTGGGCCAACCTGGACGGCTCCAACAACGCCGCCGAGACCGAGCGGGAGATGCTGGGCTTTTGCGGCACCGCGATCGGCGACACGCTGGGCACCCCCGGCGTGCAGACCTCGATCGCGGACGCCTGGAATTACCGCTTCGGCATCTACCGAAACGCGACCAACGCGAGCGAGCACAGCCCCGACGTCTCGGGCTACGCCTACACCGCCACCAACTGGCCCAGCCGGTTCAACGCCTTCAATGGACCGACGCCGGGCGGAGCCCATCCGACCGCCCAGAACTTCATCACCAAGCGCGCGGCCTACGCCTCCTGCGCCGACACCGGCACGCGGGTGCGCGGCGCCGGCAGCTGCGAGCAGATCACGGGGCTGTCGCTCAACAGCTTCCAGAGCCTGGCCCTGCCCGGCCCCACCGCGATCGGCGGCCACCGCACCTACGGCGTGCGCAGCCGGGTGGCCACGGTGCCGGTGGTGGACGCGTCCAACCAGGTGATCGACTACGCCTGCATGTTCATGCTGCAGCCGCTGACCATCCCGATGTCCAACGTGCAGCTCGAGTTCCGCGGCAATGCCGGCACGCCGGGCAGCCCCTGCACCACCAGCGGCCTGCCGGGCGGCAACGCGGGGCCGCTGGTGCCGGTGCTGGTCCGCTGAAGGAGGAAGACCATGCGCGCCTTCACCACTTCCCGGCAGCGCGGCACGGCGATCATCGAGTTCGCGCTGGTGCTGCCCTTGCTGGTGCTGATGTCCATCCTGGTGGTGGAGCTCGGGCGCGCCATGTACCAGTACAACGCGCTGGCCAAATCGGTCCGCGACGCGGCCCGCTATCTCTCGATGCAGCTGCCCGACACGCAGGTGGCGCAGGCCAAGAACCTGGTGGTGTACGGCAATCCCGGCGGCACGGGCACGCCGCTGCTACCCGGCCTCGACGTCACGGCCCACGTCCCCGATCCGGTCTGGCAGGACGCCGGCGCGGACCCGGTGATCCGCACGGTGACCATCCAGGTGAACAACTACACCTTCCAGTCGATGTTCACCGCCGTGTTCGGCGTCAACTTCCCGCCGCTGCAGTTCTCGGCCATCCAGGCCACGATGAGGGCGCCTTCGTGATCCGCGCCGCGCGCCGCTCCCAATCGGGCTCGACCATCGTCGAGTTCACGCTGGTGATGCTGCTGTTCTTCACCTTCCTGCTGGCCATCGTCGACTTCGCCCGCATGCTGTTCACCTGGAACGCCGCCACCGAGGCCACCCGCGCCGGCGCGCGCTACGCGGTGGTGTGCGACGGCACCGGCAACGCGGCCGACGTGCTGGCCCGCATGCAGTCGCTGCTGCCCGAGATCTCCGCCATCGACCTGGCCTGGACGCCGACCGGCTGCAACTCCACCGACTGCGAAGGCGTGACCGTCACCGTGCAGAACCTGAACTACCGGTGGATCTCGCCGGTGCTGGGCCTGACGAGCGCCATCGACGTGCCCATGCCGACGTTCCGGACCTATCTCACGCGCGAGGTCATGCGGCAGGACCCCAACAGCGCTGCGATCTGCCCCTGACACGAACACCCACGGAGCCTTCATGAAGATCGCCGTCATCTCCCCCAGCGCCGCCCACCTGGAATCCCTGTGTACCTCGTTGAACGCGCGTGGGCATTCCGCCACCGCCTTCGAAGGCGGCAAGAGCCGCGTGCGCGAGATCGCCGAACGCGAAGCGCCCGAGCTGATGCTGGTGGACGGCATCTGCTGCGACCCCGCCGAGCTCGCGCAGGTCGAGCACGTCACCACCCACCATCCGCACACGGCCGTGGTGCTGCTGTGCTCCACCACCAGCCCCGACTTCCTGATCCACTCCATGCGCGCCGGCGTGCGCGAGGTGCTGCCTTCGCCCGTGCCGCCCGCGGCGCTGCTGGCCGCGGTGGAACGGGTGCAGGCCAAGCGCGCCGGCGCGGCGGCGCGGCGCCAGGGCCAGGTGCTGGCCTTCATGCCGTGCAAGGGCGGCAGCGGCGCGACCTTCCTCGCCACCAACCTCGCCTCGCAGCTGGCCGAGACGCGCTCGGTGCTGCTGGTCGACCTGAACCTGCAGTTCGGCGACGCGCTCTCGTACGTGCACGACGGCCGGCCGCCGGCCACGCTGGCGGACGTGTGCAAGGACATCCACCGGCTCGACGCCTCGCTGCTGGTGGCGTCCACCGTGAAAGTGGCGCCCAACTTCAGCATCCTTCCCGGGCCCGACGACCTGGGCCAGGCCGGCGCGATCCGGCCCGAGCACCTGGACGCGGTGCTGTCGGTGGCGGCGGCGCACTACGACTTCGTGCTGCTGGACATGGGCCGCACGCTGGACACGCTGGCCATCCAGGCGCTGGACCGCACTTCGCGCATCTACCTGGTGATGCAGTCCGCCCTGCCCGACCTGCGCCACGCGTCCAAGCTGCTGGACGCCTTCCGCACCATCGGCTACGGCACCGACCGCACCGAGCTGATCCTCAACCGCTTCGAGCGGTCCGGCGAGATCGGCCTGGACCAGGTCCAGCGCGCGCTGGGTGCGGTGAAGCTGCACACGGTGCCCAACGCCTGGCGCGAGGTGCATGCCGCCATCAACCACGGCGAGCCGCTGGCGCGCGCCGCGCGATCCAGCGGCGTGGTGCGCCAGCTGGCCGAACTCGCCCTGGCCCTGAGCCCCCGGCAGGACGCCGGCCGCGGGCTGCTGGGCCGCCTGCTGAGGAGAGCCTGAGATGTCCGCCGTCCATCCCATCGTCACGCGCGAGAGCGCCATGCTGTCGCTGCGCGACAAGCTCGCCGCCAACGGCGGCGAAGCGCCCGGGGCGCGGCCCGCGCCCGCGGCCACCGGTGATTCGTACAAGGCGCTCAAGAGCCGCATCCACCTGAAGCTGCTGGAGAAGTTCGACCTGACCGCGCTGGAGACGCTGGCGCCCGACCTGCTGCGCCAGGAGATCGCGCTGATGGTCGAGCGGCTGCTGGTCGAGGAGCAGGCGGTGGTCAACGACGCCGAGCGCGGCACGCTGATCCGCGACATCCAGCACGAGATGCTGGGCTTCGGGCCGCTGGAGCTGCTGATGGCCGACCCGGCGGTGTCGGACATCCTGGTGAACTCGTACCGGCGCATCTTCGTCGAGCGGCACGGCCGGCTGGAGCTCTCCAACGTGAGCTTCACCGACGAGAAGCACCTCCTGCGCATCATCGACAAGATCGTCTCGCTGGTCGGCCGGCGCATCGACGAATCGAGCCCGATGGTCGATGCGCGGCTGCCGGACGGTTCGCGCGTCAACGCCGTCATCCCGCCGGTGGCGATCGACGGGCCGATGATGTCGATCCGCCGGTTCGCCCACATTCCGCTGAGGATGGAGAACCTGGTCGGCGACAAGCTGCGGGCGCTGACGCCGGAGATGGCCCACATGCTGCAGGGCCTGATCAAGGCCAAGGTGAACATCCTGATCTCGGGCGGCACCGGCGCCGGCAAGACCACGCTGCTGAACATCCTCTCGGGCTACATCCCCGAGGCCGAACGCGTGGTCACCATCGAGGACGCCGCCGAGCTGCAGCTGCAGCAGCCGCACGTGGTGCGCCTGGAGACCCGGCCGATGAACATCGAGGGCAAGGGAGAGGTGACGCAGCGCGCGCTGGTGCGCAACGCGCTGCGCATGCGGCCCGACCGCATCGTCATCGGCGAGGTGCGCGGCGCCGAGGCCTTCGACATGCTCCAGGCGATGAACACCGGCCACGAGGGCTCGCTCACCACCATCCACGCCAACACGCCGCGCGACGCCATCTCGCGGCTGGAGAACATGATCGGCATGGCCAACCTGAACCTGCCGCACAAGGCGGCGCGCCAGCAGATCGCCTCGGCCATCACGGTGGTGATCCAGGCGCTGCGCCTGATCGACGGGCGCCGCAAGATCACCAGCATCCAGGAGATCACCGGCATGGAAGGCGAGGTGATCACCATGCAGGAGATCTTCGCCTTCCGCCAGACCGGCATGAGCCCCGACGGCCAGGTGCAGGGCCACTTCCAGGCCACCGGCGTGCGGCCCAAGTTCTGCGACCGGCTGCGGGCCTTCGGCGTGGTGCTGCCCGACTCGGTGTTCGACCCGGCCCGCCACTACCTGTAGGAGCCCGCCATGTCCAACCTGGTCGAGGAGAACGGCTTCCTGGTGCTGTCGGTGCTGGTGTTCGTCGCCGTCGTGCTGATGCTGGAAGGCGTGTGGACGGTCTGGCAGGACAAGCGCGGACCCCGCGCGCGCAAGCTGCAGCGCCGGCTGGACGAGGTGCGCGGCGGCCCCTCGGGCCGCGACTCGGTCTCGCGCGTGCTCAAGCAGCGCGCCACGAACGGCGCGGGCTTCCTGGAGCGCCACCTGCGCGGCCTGCATTTCTTCGAGCGGCTCGACCGCAACCTGCAGCAGGCCGGGCTGCCGTGGAGCGCTTCCGGCGTGCTGGGCGCGTCCGTGCTGTGCGGCATCGCGGCCTGGATCCTGGTGGACGTGGGCCTGCACCAGTCCGCGTCCCTGGGCGCGGCGGCCGCCGGGCTGGCCGCGCTGCTGCCGGCCGGCTACGTGGGCTACAAGCGCAGGCAGCGCCTCTCGCGCATCGAGCGGCAGATGCCGGAGGCGCTGGACCTGCTGGCCCGAGCGCTGCGCGCCGGCCACGCGTTCACCGCCGGCCTGAAGATGGCGGGCGAGGAGCTCACCGAGCCGATCGCGGGCGAGTTCCGCGCGGTGCACGACGAGATCAACTTCGGCGTCTCGATGCAGCAGTCGCTCACCCACCTGTGCGAGCGCGTGCCCAGCACCGACGTGCGCTACTTCGTGGTGGCGGTGCTGATCCAGCGCGACTCGGGCGGCAACCTCACCGAGATCCTGCAGAAGCTGGCCCACCTGATCCGGGAGCGCGCCAAGCTGCAGGCCAAGGTGCGCGTGCTCTCGTCGGAAGGCCGGATGTCGGCCTGGGTCCTGACGCTGCTGCCGTTCGCGCTGGGCGGTGCGCTCTACCTGGCCAACCCGAAGTTCATGGGCCCGATGTTCACCGACCCGATCGGCCAGGCCATCGTGAAGTACCTGCTGATCATGATGGCGCTCGGCGTCGTCGTGCTGCGCAAGATCGTCCGCATCCGCGTCTAGGAGTCGCCGCCATGGTCCTGTTCTCCCTCATGGTCTTCCTGGCCGTCAGCCTGGGCGCGGCCGGCGTGTTCCTCTGGCTGTCGCCGACGCGCGCGGAGCAGCGGCTGCAAAGCATGACCGCGCCGGCCTCCGGCTCCGAATGGACCGCCACCGTGGTGCGGATGGCCGGGCCGTTCGCCAGGCTCTCGGTGCCGGAAGGCGAATGGGAGGCTTCTCCGCTGCGCGTGAAGTTCCTCAACGCCGGCATCCGCCATCCCGATGCGCGCCTGGCCTACTTCGCGGCCAAGACCGTGCTGCCGCTGCTGTTCGCGGCGCTCGCGTTCTCCGCGCTGCGCGTGCTGAACCAGTCGTACGGGCTGACGCTGCTGTTCTACGTGATGGTGGCTGCGCTGGTCGGCTGCTACCTGCCGAACGCGGTGATCGGCTTCATCGCCCGCGGCCGCAAGCGCGAGGTGTTCGAGAACTTCCCCGACGCGGCCGACCTGATGCTGGTCTGCATCGAGGCCGGGCTGGGCATGGACGCCGCGCTGACCAAGGTGGCCGAGGAGATCCGCCGCAAGAGCCACGCGCTGGCCGAGGAACTGCATCTGACCAACCTGGAGATGCGCGCGGGCGCCAGCCGCGAGCAGTCGCTGCGCAACCTGGCGCTGCGCACCGGCGTGGACGAGGTCAGCATGTTCGCCACCATGCTCAACCAGGCCGACCGGTTCGGCACCAGCATCGGCGATTCGCTGCGCGTGTTCTCGGACGAGCTGCGCCACAAGCGCCAGGTGCGGGCCGAGGAACGCGCGGCCAAGGTGCCGACCAAGATGCTGTTCCCGCTGGTGCTGTTCATCTTCCCGTCGATCATCATGATCGTGCTGGGCCCGGCGATCATCCAGGTGGCACGCACCATCCTGCCCATGATCAACGGGCGCTGACTATGCTCGGGGAATGGAAGACACGACACCCCTTCGCATCTCCATCACCCCCGAGCTGAGCGTTTCCGCCCTGCTGCTGCGCCCGGACGAGCCACGCGCCTGCCTCGTGCTCGCGCATGGCGCCGGCGCGGGCATGCACCACGCGTTCCTCGCCGAACTCGCCAAGGCGCTGGCCGCTCGCGGTGTCGCGACGCTGCGCTACCAGTTCCCGTACATGGAGCAAGGCAGCAAGCGGCCGGACAGCCCGGCGGTCGCGCACCAAGCCGTCCGTGCGGCGGTCGCCGAAGCGCATCGCCGCCTGCCCGGCGTTCCGCTCTTCGCGGGCGGCAAGTCGTTCGGCGGACGGATGACCTCGCAGGCGCAATCCGGGCAAGCGATGGAAGGCGTGACAGGCCTCGTCTTCGTCGGCTTCCCGCTGCATCCGGCGGGGCAGCCGTCGACCCAGCGCGCCGAGCACCTGGAGCGCGTGGGCGTTCCGATGCTGTTCCTGCAGGGCACGCGCGACACGCTGGCCGACCTGGCGCTGATCAAGGGCGTCGTCGAGCAGCTGACCCCGCGCGCCACGTTGCACATCGAGGAAGGCGCCGACCATTCCTTCCACGTGCTCGCGCGCTCCGGCCGGCGAGATGCCGAGGTGATGGAAGCGATCGCGGACAGCGCCGCGGCCTGGATGACGGCTTCAGTCCGCTGAGGCCGTGGCCGCGAGCCAGAAGGCTTGCGCGGTCCGGCCCGGCAGATCGCGCTCGCGATAGAGGCGCACCTCGAGCGGGATCTGCCAGTCCGCGGCCGCCGCTTCGACGAGGCGCCCCTGCGCGAGGTCGTCCTCGATCAGCGTCGCGGGCAGCCAGGCGAGCCCGCGGCCGTCCAGGGCCATGGTGCGCAGAACCGAGGCATGGTGGGCGGTGACCACGACCTGCGTGGGTATCGCTTCCAGCCGCCCGCCGAGCACCGCTCGCAGGATGCGCCCCAGGCCGGACTCGGTGCTGAACTGCAGGATGCGGACGCTCCCGCCTTTCGCCGAAGCCGGCACGTGGAGCGGGCCGCCGCGCTCGTCGGGCTGCGACACCGGGATCAGCCGGTCATCGCCGATGCGCGCCGACGCGTAGGGATCGGCATCCAGCGGACTCGGCGCGGCCGGATGCGCATGGCCCAGCACGAAGTGAACCTTGCCCTGCAGCATCAGCGCCTCGCATTGCTGCAGCACGTCGGACATCAGCTGCAGCGGTCCGAGCGGGGACTTGGCCTCCAGCCCCCGCAGCCAGCGCGGCAGGAAGGTGAGCGACAGCGCGTGGGTGGACGCGATGCGCAGCGCGGTCGAGTTCGCCTCGGCCACGGCCTGCGCCTCGCCGGGCAACCGCGCGATGCGCGCCACCATGTCCTGGGCGACGCCGCGGAACCATTCGCCGGCCTCGGTCAACCGGGCCGGCTGCGAGGTGCGGTCGAACAGGTCCGCGCCCAGCCATTCCTCCAGCGCGCGGATGCGGCGGCTGAAGGCGGGCTGCGAGGTGTGCCGGGCCTCGGCCGCGCGGGAGAAATTGCCGCTGGCGGCCAGGGCCAGGAAGTCTTCGCACCAGGTGAAGTTCATGCCGGTTCGTCCAGCGCATCAAAGCAGAGAAAAAGAGCATTGGCCGCCGCGGCCGCCCGGGTCCACCATCACGGCCTTCGCATCCAACCGACCGGACCCTGCCCCATGAAGATCGTCGAAATCCGCGAGAAGACCGTCCCGATCAGCTCGCCCATCCGCAACGCCTACATCGACTTTAGCAAGATGACGCTGAGCCTCGTGGCCGTCGTCACCGACGTGGTGCGCAATGGCAAGCCGGTGGTGGGCTACG
>Ga0247821_10000632_pt1 | contig 19523 bp, 19 predicted proteins | sample 13C_Glycerol_Day_FD_192481 | JGI IMG/M metagenome (GOLD analysis project Ga0247821, IMG submission 192481) | Soil microbial communities from agricultural site in Penn Yan, New York, United States - 13C_Glycerol_Day14 | ecosystem: Environmental > Terrestrial > Soil > Agricultural land | place... | reverse complement strand
CTCTAGAATATGGAAGGTATTTTTTATAACCAACAGACTTATGCGACACCCCTAGTATGCAGGAGTCCAACCCATGTCGCGCGTTACGTTACACACGCTGCAAAGCGCCCCTGAGGCCGCCCGTCCCTTCCTTGAAAACGCTCAGAAGAACTCGGGCTTTATTCCCAACCTGCTCGGTGTACTGGCCAACGCCCCGGCGGCACTGGAAACCTATGTCACCGTTTCGGCCCTCAACGGCAAGGCCGAGCTGAGCTTGGCCGAGCGCGAAGTGGTGCAACTGATCGCCGCCACCAACCATGGCTGCGACTTCTGTGTGGCTGGCCACACCGCCGTGGCCCTGAACAAGGCCAAGCTGCCGCAAGAGGTGGTTGACGCCCTGCGCGCCTGCGGCGAACTACCGCAGGAAAAACTCGAAGCGCTGGCAGCCTTCACCCGTGAAGTGATCGCCACCCGTGGCAATGTTAGTGACGCCGGGTACCACGCCTTTCGTGAAGCAGGCTACAGCGAAGGCCACGCCCTGGAAGTGATTCTCGGTGTGAGTCTCGCCACCCTGTGCAACTTTGCTAATGTGTTCGCCCAAACGCCGCTCAATGACGAGCTGAGCAAGTACCGCTGGCAGCCTTCGGCATAACGATCCCTTGGCGCCAGCGCAGACTGGCGCATTTTTAAAGGAGTAAACGACATGCTCGAACCCGCATTGGTCACGTGGCTGGATGCTCAGGCCGAAGCCCTTGATTTGGGCCACTGCGACCCGCAAACCGTGTTGGCACAGTTGGCCGCAGCGCAGGTGCTGCGCGTCGGCATCGATCAGACCCACGGCGGTAGCGGTGGCACGGTGGCTGACGCGGTAGAAACCATCGCCAACGTTGCTAGCCACTCGTTGGCTGCCGCGTTTGTATTTTGGGGCCAGCGCGCGTTTATCGAATACTTGCTGCACAGCCCAAACGCCGCCCTGCGCGAGCGCCTGCTGCCGGCGCTGCTGAGCGGCGCCCTGGCCGGTGCCACCGGGTTGTCCAACGCGATGAAGTACCTGTCCGGGATTGAAGCGCTTCAGGTCAAGGGCCTGGCTGATGATCAGGGCTGGACCCTCAACGGTCGTCTGCACTGGGTCACCAACCTGCGCAAGGGTGGTTTCGTGGTCGCGGCGGCAATTGAAGAAGAGGGTGGTTCACCGTTCGTACTGGCGATTCCTGATCATGCTGTTGGGCTCACCCGTTCGGATGATCTGCAACTGATGGGCCTGCAATCGAGCAACACCGCGGCGTTGAATTTTGAGCAGGTCGCCATCAGTCGTGACTGGCTGCTGCACGAGAACGCCAAGCAGTTCCTGCCGGCTGTTCGTCCTGCATTCCTTGGCCTGCAATGTGCCATGGCCATCGGCCTGGCGCGGCGTTCGCTGGCTGAGGTGCACCTCCACCTGCAAGGCGCACGCTCGTTTCTCGGCGAAGCGCTGAGCGTGCTGCACGAACGCCTGGAAAACACCGTCAGTGAGTTGAAAAGGGGCTTGCTTGACGGGCGCTTCCTGAGCCAACCGGCAGCCTTGTTCAAGTTGCGTATCACCCTGGCCGAGACGGCGGCCGATGCTGTACAGCTAGAGTTGCAGGCCAGCGGCGGCAAGGCGTACCTGAGCGCCTATGGCGCAGGCTTTGCCCGGCGCTGGCGTGAATCGGCTTTCGTCCCGATCGTTACCCCAAGCCTGGTGCAATTGCGCGCCGAGCTGCAGCGCCAGGCGTCAGCAGCATGACCGAGGTGTTACTCGAAGCCCGTGGGATCAGCCTCGGTTACCCGCGCGAACAGGGCTGGCAAAGTGTGCTGGAAGACTTCGACCTGCAACTGGCGCCGGGCGAGGTGATCACCCTTCTTGGCCCCAGCGGGGTCGGCAAGTCGAGCCTGCTGCGGGTGTTGGCCGGGCTGCAGCAGGCGCGCAGTGGCAGCGTCAGTTTGCTCGGCGAGCCGCTGCAGGGGCCGCATCCGCGGTTGGCCGTAGCCTTTCAGGACCCCAGCCTGTTGCCTTGGTTGAGCCTGGAAAAGAACGTCGCCTTTGGCCTGGATTTCGCCCGTCAACCCAAGCTTGCCGCCAGCGAACGCCGGGCCCGGATTGACCACGCCATCGAAGCGGTCGGCCTGCAGCATGCCCGCGAGCAGTACCCGGCGCAGCTGTCTGGCGGCATGGCCCAACGTACCGCGTTGGCCCGTTGCCTGGCGCGTCAGCCGCAGGTCTTGCTGCTCGACGAGCCGTTCGGTGCCCTCGATGAGGTGACCCGCGCCGACATGCAGCAACTGTTGCTGCAACTGATCGCCCAGCACAACACCGCGGCGATCCTGATCACCCACGATATCGACGAAGCCTTGCTGTTGTCTGATCGCGTGTTGCTACTGGGCAACCACCCGGCGCGCACCCTCGGCCAATGGCACATTGACCTGCCGCAGCCACGCGAGCAGCGGGTCGAGGAACTGGGCGCGCTGCGTATCGACATCCTCAAAACCCTTCGGCGGGCCAGCCGCACACCCGAACCTACTTCTGAACCTTTGCCGCTGCCGTCGGAGACTGCCCATGTGCCTGGACGACTTCACCCACACGCGTCGTGATTTCATCAAACTCAGTGCCTTGCTGACTGCCGGTGGCGCCATGCCGCTGCTGAGCAGTTTGCAGGCCCGTGCGGCCAGCGACCCGGATGCGCCGGTGCGTATCGGCTACTTGCCGATCACCGACGCCACCCCGTTGCTGGTGGCGCACAACAACGGCTTGTTCGAAGCCGAAGGCATCAAGGCTGAACGCCCCGTGCTGCTGCGCAGTTGGGCACAGGTGATTGAGGCGTTCATTTCCGGCCAGGTCAACGTCATCCACCTGCTCTCGCCGATGACCGTCTGGGCGCGCTATGGCAGTAAGGTGCCGGCCAAGGTGGTGGCCTGGAACCATGTCGGTGGCTCCGGCCTGAGCGTCGCCCCCGGTATCACGCAGATCAAGCAGCTGGGCGGGCAGAGCGTGGCGATTCCGTTCTGGTATTCGATTCATAACGTGGTGGTGCAACAGCTGTTTCGCGACCACGGCCTGACGCCAGTGTCCAAGCCGACCAGTGCGCCATTGGCTGCCAACGAGGTCAACCTGGTGGTGCTGCCACCGTCTGACATGCCGCCGGCCCTGGCGAGCAATCGCATTGCCGGCTATATCGTCGCCGAACCGTTCAACGCCCTGGCTGAAGACCTCAAGGTCGGTCGCGTGCAGCGCTTTACCGGTGACATTTGGCGCAACCACGCCTGCTGTGTGGTGTTCATGCACGAGCATGACCTGAACAACCGACCTGAATGGTCGCAAAAGGTGGTCAACGCCATCGTCAAGGCTCAGTTGTGGACCCGCGATCACCGTGCCGAAGCCGCGGCCTTGCTGTCCAAGGCCGGTCCAAACCGTTACACCCCGCATACCCCACAGGTATTGAGCCAGGTACTGGCGCCTTCTGACGCGGCGCGTTCGGCCTACATCGCCAGCGGCGCAATCGAGCATGTGCAGTGGGACGAGCAACGCATCGACTTCCAGCCCTATCCCTTCCCCAGTTACACCGAGGAGCTGGTGCGGCGCTTGCAGAACACCCTGATCGAGGGTGACAAGGGTTTCCTCGCTGGCCTCGATCCGCAACAGACGGCGCGTGACCTGGTCGACGACCGCTTTGTGCGTAACAGCATTGCCGCGGTGGGCGGGCTCAAAGCCTTTGGTTTGCCGGAGAGCTTCGAGCGCAATGAGGAGTTCGCGATCTGATGGTTAAGCATGTAGTGCATGGCGCCCTGGGGGCTGCCGGCTTGCTCGGCTTGTTGTTGCTGTGGTGGTCGGGCGTGCATGTGTTTGGCGAGGCGGATGGCCTGTCGGCGCGCTTTTCTCCCGAGGCCACCTTGGCCAGTCTGGTCGAGTTGCTAGGGCAGGGCGAGGTCTATGAGCATGTCTGGGTGAGCCTCAAGCGCATCCTGATTGGCTTGTTGCTGGCGTTGTTGATCGGTGTGCCGCTGGGATTGCTGGTGGGCAGTTACCGTCACCTTGAATCAGCGACCACCCCGGCGTTTCAGTTCCTGCGCATGATCTCGCCGCTGTCATGGATGCCAGTGGTGGTGATGTTGATGGGCGTGGGCGATCAGCCGATCTACTTCCTGTTGGCCTTCGCTGCGTTGTGGCCGATTTTGCTCAATACCGCGGCGGGGGTGCGTCAGCTTGATCCGCGCTGGTTACAGCTGAGTCGCAGCCTCAGCGCTACGCGTTGGGAGACTTTACGCAAGGTGATTATCCCCGGCGTGATCGGGCATGTGCTGACCGGCGTGCGTTTGGCCATCGGCATCCTGTGGATTGTGCTGGTGCCGTGCGAGATGCTCGGGGTCAGTGCCGGGCTGGGTTACTTCATCCTCGACACCCGCGATCGCCTGGCGTACTCGGAGTTGATGGCCATGGTGCTGTTGATCGGGGTGCTTGGCTTCATGCTTGATGCCCTGGCCCGTGGCCTGCACCGGCGTTGGGTGCATGCCTGACAGTAGCCGCAGCCTGGCGGCAGCGGCTACAGAGGGTCTGCGGTCAATGCACGAAAAACCGCCGCATCAGGCAACCAGAATCAGCGGGTCAGCGGCGGCCAGCGCGCTGGCGCGGTCGGCGGCAGGCGGGTAGATCCAGGTGGTGTTGATCTGGGTCTTGAGGTCTTTGGCCTCTTTTTGCAGCAACTTGACCTGACGGTCCCAGCCTTCGGTGTACACCGCACCCCAGGCGCCCAGGTCCAGGCAGGTGACGTACTTGGGCTGGCTATAAGGCATAGGCTCAACACCGAGCAGGTCCGCCGCCACGTTGTTGCCGCTGTAGCGGCCCAGGGCAATGGCATGCTGGCAGGACATCACCGCGAAGTTGCCCAGGTCGTCGGTGGCGGCATAGGCCATGTCTCCGGTGGCATAGACATGCGCCTGGCCTTTGACTTTAAGGTTGCGATCGACATGCAGGCGACCCTGCGGGTCACGCTCGGCGGGCACTTGCGCGGTCAGCGCATTGGCGCGTACGCCGACGGTCCAGATCACCGTCTTGGCCTCGATGCGTTCGCCATCGGCCAGGGTCACACCGTCAGCATCGACCGCCGCCACCGACGCATTGACCCGCCACTCTACGCCCAAAGCCTCGCTGGCTTCGATGATCGCGGGGCTGATGCCTTCACCCAAGGCCGCGCCGATTTTGGCGCCGCGGTCGACAATGATCACCTTGACGTCCGTCTCGGTACCGAGGATGGCGCGCAAGCGGCCAGGCATTTCGGTAGCGGTTTCAATCCCGGTAAAACCGCCACCGGCAACGACCACGGTATTGCGTGCGTTCGACGCCGGCAACTGGGCCAGTGACTTGAGGTGCTGTTCCAGGCGCGCCGCCGACTCGATCTGATCGACATCGAAAGCATGCTCGTTCAGGCCATCAAGGTTGGGGCGCCATACACCACTGCCGGCGGCCATGACCAGGCGGTCGTAGTGGATGTCGGTGCGTTGGCCTTGGGCGTCGGTGTAGCTGACACGCTTGCCGGCGACGTCGATCTGCTCGGCGGCGCCCTGGATGAAGGTCACGCCGACGGCGTTGAACAGGTCGCCCAGCGGCGCTTTCATCTGGTGCACGTCGGGTTCGTAGAAGCGTGGACGAATGCGCAGTTCGGCTTGCGGCGCGAGGACGCTGATGGCGACATCGTTGCGGCCATGCTGGTCGAGCAGGCGGGCTGCGCTCAACGCGCTCCAGACACCACCAAAACCTGCGCCGACAATCAGAATGTGCTGTTTCATTTTGCTGCTCCACATAAAAGAGATTGTTGTTTGAACGGGTGCTCACAGGCGTTGTAGATCAAGTACCTGTGGTGGCTGTTGGCGGACTGTTAAAGAAGCCCTAGCTGCGCCGAACAACTACGACTCTATTGGTCGTAGTTTATTCGTGCAAGTCATTTTTCCTCTCGATCACCGAAGGGATCCGGGTAACCTTGCCCTCAGGGCGCTCTGTTTCTTGGTTATACCTAAGGATTAAGCGCTTCGTCTGCTAGGGATTAGCCGACGGACGGCGGCTGCGGGAGACGGTCGGATCCCGTTTAGGTAGAAATCATTGTTATTATTTGCGACAAAGTTAGTCGGAGATTGTCATGTCACTGTACAGCGCAGGGGTGGAGTACGGCATCCACTGCCTGGCCTTTTTGGTCGATGAGTTGGGCGATAGCCGTGAAGCCAGCGTGCGCGACCTGGCCGAACTGCAAGGGGTGCCTCAAGAGTACCTGGCCAAAGTCTTCACCAAGCTGGCCAAAGCCAAACTGGTGGTTGCCACCGAAGGTGTGCGTGGCGGTTTCAAGCTGGCCCGCCCTGCTGACGAAATCACGGTGCTGGATATCGTCACCGCCATCGACGGGCGCAAGATGATCTTCGAGTGTCGGGATGTGCGTGACCGCTGCGCGTTGTTCGAAGGCTCGCCACCCTCGTGGGCGCAGGAAGGCACGTGCTCAATCCACGCGGTGATGCTCACGGCGCAAAAACGTATGGAAGAAGCACTGGCCCAACAGACCATCCTCGACATCGCCCGACGGGTGGGGCGCAAGGCCCCGGCCGAGTTCGGCGAACAGCTGGCCAGCTGGATGAATGACCGCCGTGCCGGTAAGGCCACGGGTGCCGAGCAAGGGGATATTTCGCTGGTGGACGTCAGCGAGTAGGTGAGATTAAACCACGGTTACCGCGCCGTTCCGTTGCGCGGTTTATAGAACAGAAAGTCGCTGGTTTCTGTGGTTTTCACATACGCATGCGCCCAGTTCGGGGACACGTTGCGGTCATGGAAATACAGGGCACCCTGAGTGCGGTCATCCAACTGCCGGTTCAAGGCTTTGCGTGCGATTTCCTTGGCAATCGAATAGCGGGTTTCCTCCTGCACTGAGTCAGAGCGCCCGTCGCACCACCAGGAAAACTGACAATTACCGGTCTCGGAACCTTGCTTGACTACCCCGCAGACGGTATCCGGAAACCCCTCATGGCCCAGGCGGTTCATCACCACGTTGGCCACCGCCTGCATGTCTGAGGACTTGCCGCCTTTCGATTCCCAATAGATGCTGCGTGCCATGCAGGTGATGGCATCGTCCAGGGCTGCCTGGCCAGCGGGGTCCACTGCCTGGACTTCGGTCTGGCTGATGGCTTTACTTTTAGGCGCTGGTGGCGCATCCGGTTGTACCACCGCTTTTTGCTCCAACACGTGAGCTTTCTCTTCGGCCACCTTGGCTTTAGGCTCAGCGGCCACCGCCAGCGGTGCAGAGAAGGCCAGAAAAAGGCAGGTTACCATCGTGGCAAGGCGCATGTAGGGACCCTTGGCAAGAAAGGGAAGCAGCACTTCCCGTTACAAGGTCGACCACGCCGCGCTCAAAACATTCCAGCTGTTCGACGACGGGTGACATCGCGCATCATGGGCGCAGTCCGTCCAAGGGAGATCTTCATGTGCGTCCTGTCATCCGTTCTGCGTCTTGCCAGCCTGCCCGTGGCGTTGGCGCTTGCTGTTGCAGCCCAGGCCAGCGAGCCTGAGCAACTGATTGATTCGATCAACAGCTACCGCAGCCAGGCTCAGCGTTGCGCCGGGCAGGCATCGTTGGAGCTGCCGCCGCTGGCCAGTGACCCGCGGCTGGTGTTGCCGGTTAGTGGCAGCAATGATTTGCGTGAGGCGCTGGCCCAAGCCAGCTACCCCATGGTCAATGTCCAGGCCATTACCCTCAATGGCCCTCGCGATGCTCAAGCGGCGATGAAAGCGGTGCAGGAAAGCTTTTGCCAGGTGGTGCTCAATCCGCAGTTCATCGATATCGGCGTGAGCCAGCAAGGGCGTGAATGGCGCATTGTGTTGGCACGGCCGTTGTTGGCTGCACGGCTGGGCGACTGGCAGGCGGAAGGGCAGAAGCTGTTGGCGCTGATCAACAGTGCCCGTGGTCAACAGCGCCAATGTGGCAACCAGGCCTTCAGCGCCACTGCGCCGTTGGCTTGGAACGCCGTCTTGGCCGGGGCCGCTGAGGCGCATACGCGGGCCATGGCCAACCAGAACTTTCTCGACCACGTCGATCGCGATGGCCGTACGCCAGGAGACCGGGCGGAACTGGCGGGCTATGCCGGCCAGGTGAGCGGCGAAAACATCGCCGCGGGCCAGGACACCCCGAGCAAGGTGGTCGATGGCTGGCTGGCCAGCCCTGGCCATTGCGCCAACCTGATGAACCCGCAATACAGCGAGCTGGGCGCGGCCTACGCGGTCGATCCAAAAAGCGACGCCGGGATTTACTGGACCGCGATGTTCGGTGCGCCGTAAGTACGCTTTTTAGCTGTAGTGCAGGTCGGTACGCTTGAGCAATTGCTTGCAGCGCTCGGACAGATGCACCACGCGCAGATGCTTGCCGTTGTTGCTGTAGCGCTCGCGCAGGGTTTTGAGCGCCGCAATCGCCGAGTAGTCAACGAAGTTCAAGTGCTGGCAGTCGAGGGTCACTTGGGCCGGGTCGTTGACCGGGTCGAACTGGTTGAGAAACGGCGTGGTCGAAGCGAAGAACAAGGTGCCGTGGACCCGGTACAGCTTGCTGCCATCGGTTTCCAGGTGGCTATCGGCATACAGTTCGCGCGCTTGCTGCCAGGCGAAGTTGATCGCAGCGATGACGATACCGAACAGTACGGCGGTGGCCAGGTCGGTGAGTACGGTGACGACGGTCACGGCAATGATTGCCAGGGTGTCGCTCGCCGGCACCTTGTGCAGCACCCGCAGCGACGCCCAGGAGAAGGTCTGCTGGGCGACCACGAACATCACCCCGACCAGCGCCGCCAGGGGGATCCGCTCGATCAGTGGCGACAGAAACAGCACGAACATCAGGATCATCACCCCAGCCACTACCCCGGACAGGCGGCCGCGGCCGCCGGAGCTGAGGTTGATCGCGGTCTGGCCGATCATTGCGCAGCCGCCCATGCCACCGAACAGGCCGGAGGTCATATTGGCCACACCCAAGGCGACACACTCGCGATTGGGGTAGCCGCGGCTTTCGGTGATTTCGTCGGTGAGGTTGAGCGTCAGCAGGGTTTCCAGCAGGCCGACCAACGCCATCAGGATCGCGTAGGGCGCGATGATCTGCAGGGTTTGCAGGTTCCACGGGATGTCTGGCCAGGTCAGCATCGGCAAGCCACCGGCGATGTGCGCCAGATCACCGAGGGTGCGGGTTGGCAGGTCGAGCAGATAGACCCCGGCACCCACACCAAGGATCGCGATCAACGCCGGGGGCACACTGCGCGTCAGGCGTGGCAGCAGATAGACAATCGCCATGGTCAGCGCCACCAGGCCGGCCATCAGGTACAGCGGCGAACCGCTGAGCCAGGCGCCGTCATGCTTGAAATGTTCCAGCTGAGCCAGGGCGATGATGATCGCCAGGCCGTTGACGAAACCGAGCATCACCGAATACGGCACCATCCGTACCAGCTTGCCCAGGCGCAGCAGCCCGAAGGCGATCATGATCAAGCCACCGAGCAGTACCGTCGCCAGCAGATACTGCACGCCGTGCTGCACCACCAGCGCGACGATGACGACCGCCATAGAGCCGGCTGCGCCGGAGATCATCCCGGGCCGTCCACCGAGCAAGGCGGTCAGTGTGCAGATGATGAATGCGCCGTAGAGGCCCATCAACGGATTCAGGTGCGCGACCAGCGCGAAGGCGATGCACTCGGGCACCAGGGCGAAGGAGGTGGTGAGTCCTGCCAGGACGTCGGTGCGTATGGAACGTGTTTTCATGAACTACCCGAAGCGCGGAGCGGCAGCGCTGGGCTGCTCGCGAAAAAAGGGTAGGATGCTACGTAAATTCACAAGAGCCGGCCAGTGCTGGTTGGCAATTGGAACCTGTGCAGTCATACGGAGGTGACAGAAGGTGAAGTTCATAGCACTCAGCAGCCATCGAAACGAGTACCCCGAACCCATTACCCTGGCCAAGGGCGATCTATTGGCCATTGGTGAACGCTACTCAGGTGATGAAGGCTGGGATAATTGGTACTTCTGCACCACCCCAGGCCAGCCAGGCGGCTGGGTGCCGGACCAAGTCCTTGAGCGCTTGGATGAAGGCCACGGCAGGGCGCTTGAGGATTACTGTGCCAGGGAGCTGGAGGTGGACCCGGGCGATAGGCTGGAGGGTGGCAGGCAGTTGAATGGTTGGGTGTGGTGTTGCCGGACCCGCGATGGTGTGGCGGGGTGGGTGCCGTTGGCGGTGGTGCAGCGGGTCGATTAGGTCTGGCGCCAACCCCCACCTTGTGGGAGCTGGTCTTACCGGCGATGGGGCGCGCAGCGGCCCTGAATCAGGCCATCGCCGCCAACATCAGCTCCAGGTTCTGCACCGCAGCCCCCGAGGCACCCTTACCCAGGTTGTCAAACACCGCCGTGAGCAGCACCTGCCCATGGGCCTCATTGGCAAACACCGCCAGGCGCAGGTTGTTGCTGTCATTCAGCGCTTGCGGATCAAGCATTGGCGTTGCTTCGCCATGCTCCAGCGGCGCCACCTGCACATAACGCGAACCGTGGTAGTGCTCGCGCAGGCAATCCTGCAAGTGAGCAGCGCTGACGCCGGCCGGTAGCAGCCGTGTCTGCAGGGCAATGGTCAAGGCAATGCCCTGACGGTAACTGCCATAGCTGGGCACAAACACCGGCCGATGGGACAAGCCGGCATGCTGCTGGATTTCTGGCACATGCTTGTGATCCAGGTTCAAGCCATACACCAACACCCCTTGTGCCGCGTGCAGCCCAGGCGTCTCGTGGCGCTCGACCGCCGCGCGGCCACCGCCGGAATAGCCCGACACGGCGTTGACGGTCAATGGATAGTCCGTCGGCACCAACCCGGCAGTCACCAAGGGGCGCAACAAGGCAATCGCCCCGGTGGGGTAGCAACCGGGGTTGCTCACGCGCTTGGCCTGGGCGATTTGCTCGGCCTGCTGTTGATCCAGTTCAGGCAAGCCGTACACCCAACCGGCGCTGGTGCGGTGTGCAGAACTGGCGTCGATCACCCGTACGCTCGGGTTGACGATCGCTGCCACCGCCTGGCGCGCGGCGTCGTCAGGCAGGCACAAAATCGCCACATCGGCACTGTTGATGGCCTCGGCGCGGCGCTGTGGGTCTTTGCGCTCGGCGTCGGGCAGGGTCAGCAAGCGCAGGTCATCACGCCCGTGCAGGCGGGCATGGATCTGCAGGCCGGTAGTGCCTTGGTCACCATCGATAAAGACAAGAGGCTGGTGCATGGTGTTCTCAATGAATCAATTCGGGAAGTGCCTATGCTCGCGCCGATCTGGACGAAAGAAAATTTGAATATCATGATGTTGTCATTCATAAATACTGAATGAAAATATCCCATGCGTGAAATCAGCCTCGACCGTCTGCGAACCCTGGTGGTGATTGCCGACCTGGGTTCCTTTGCCCAGGCCGCCCGCGTGCTGAACCTGGCCCCCCCTACGGTCAGCCTGCACATTGCTGACCTTGAGGCGCGCATCGGCGCACCATTGCTGACGCGCAAGCGCGGGCAGATCCACCCCACGGCGATTGGTGAGACATTGCTGGAGCGTGCACGCCGGCTATTGGCTGATGCCGAACAGGCGCTGGATGAAGTGCAACGACAGGTGCAGGGCTTGAGTGGACGCGTGCGTCTGGGGGCGTCGACCGGTGCCATCGCCCACCTGTTACCCCAAGCACTGGATATTCTTGGCGTGCGCCACCCTGGCATTGATGTGCAGGTTCAGGTGCTGACCTCGCGCGAGTCGCTCGGCCGCCTGCAGGACGGTACCCTCGACCTGGGCTTGGTGGCCTTGCCGCAAGCCGCAGTCAAGGGCGTGCAGATCCAGCCGTGGCGTCGCGATCCGATCATGGCCTTTGTCCCTTCCAGCTGGGCGCCGCCATCGCGTATCACGCCGGCCTGGATGGCCAGCCGCGCGCTGATTCTCAATGACAGTACGACGCAGCTGTCACGGGTGACCAGCGAGTGGTTCGCCACGGCAGGCCTGCAACCGCAGGCGCGCATCCAGCTCAACTACAACGACGCGATCAAGAGCCTGGTGGCCGCCGGTTATGGCGCTACCTTGCTGCCCCACGAGGGTAGCGCGCCGGCGCCTGACTCACGGTTGTGCATGCGCCCGCTACGCCCTGGCCTATGGCGCCATCTGGGAATTGCCAGTCGGCAAGGGCAAGTGGAGCAGAGCACCGGGTTTGTCTTGCAGGTGCTGGTCGAGTTGGCGGCGCAGGTCGGCCATTAGACCAGGTGCACCGTGGTGCCACGCTGCTGCCAGGCGCGCTCGCCCAAACGCTCCTGGACAAAGGCCTGTGCCTTGCGTTGCAACTGGTCAAGGTGGCGGTCGCGTTGCTTTTCAGCATCGACCATGGCCCGCTTGCCGTGCTGTTTGAGCAGGTAGGTATGGATCTGCTGCACTTCCAGGGTACGGTAGATCGGTGCCACGTCGAGCATGGCCACTTGGCCCTCGCTGGTATGATCGCGGGTGTTCATCAGCACCTGAGGTCCGCGCGCCGCCAGCACTGTAAAGCCCATGGCCTCGAAGTACCCCACCTTGTTCACCGCGCAGGCCAGTTCTGCATGCGGGTACCGTGCAGTCATTTGCGCCAGCATGGCGCGGGCGATGCCCAGGCGACGGTAGCGGCTGTGCACGGCAAGGTAGGCCACGCTGCATGCTTGGGAATCGCCCTGTACCGGCAGGTAGAGGAGAAAGCCGGTGACGGTCTGTGGGTCCCGCGGGTCGCACGCCACAATCAGTTCGACTGACAGGTCGCGGGTTCCGGCCATGGCCTCCAGGTACAGGTGCACCTCAAAACCGATACCGTATTGGTAGAGGCTGTACAGCGGGTTGCTCGGGGTGATGCCAATCGCGCTGATGTCGGTCAGGTTGTCGACCACCAGTTGCAGGATCTGGCTCTTGATCGACTCCTCAGGCGGGGCGACAAAGTGGGTGAGGGCGAACATCGGGGGGCAAACTCCAAACGAAAGACGGCCGGTGACTTGGCTTTGCAGGCAAGTCTACAGGTCTGGTGGGCAAGGTGGGAGCAACTCTATTGCGCGAGCGCGATCGATTCGTAGCCGTTGCCGCCAGGCTGCGATCGGCTGCGAACGGTCGTCATCCCGCCACCCTGATGGGGTGTGAGTGGCGGGCGTTTCACGCCCGATCGCAGCCTGGCGGCAGCGGCTACAGGCCTTATCCCTGTTTTTTGATAATCGCGTCCGCGATGCTTGCCGGGGCTTCGGCGTACTTGGTGAATTCCATGGTGTAACTGGCCCGGCCCTGCGTCATGGAACGCATTTGGGTGGAGTAACCAAACATCTCGCCCAGCGGCACTTCAGCCCGTATCACCTTGCCGGCAGGGGTTTCGCCACCTTCCTGGATCATTCCGCGACGGCGGCTCAGGTCACCCATGATGTCGCCCTGGTATTCCTCTGGGGTCACTACTTCGACTTTCATCACCGGCTCCAGCAACACGGCACCGCCTTTTTGCGCCAGTTGCTTGGTGGCCATGGAGGCCGCGACCTTGAACGCCATTTCGTTGGAGTCAACGTCGTGGTACGAGCCATCAAACACCGTTGCTTTCAAGCCAATCAGCGGGTAACCGGCCAGCACACCGTTCTGCATCTGCTCTTCGATGCCTTTTTGAATTGCCGGGATGTACTCGCGAGGAACCACGCCACCGACGACTTCGTTGACGAACTCCAGGCCTTCCTTGCCTTCTTCACCCGGTGCGAAGCGGATCCAGCAGTGGCCGTACTGGCCGCGACCACCGGACTGGCGGACGAACTTGCCTTCAATCTCACAGGTATTGCGGATCTTCTCGCGATAGGCCACTTGCGGCTTGCCGATGTTGGCCTCGACACCGAATTCACGCCGCATGCGGTCAACGATGATGTCCAGGTGCAGCTCGCCCATGCCGGAGATAATGGTTTGTGCGGTTTCTTCATCGGTGCGCACGCGAAAGGACGGGTCTTCCTGGGCCAGCTTGCTCAAGGCGATGCCCATCTTCTCCTGGTCGGCCTTGGTCTTGGGTTCGACCGCCACCGAAATCACCGGGTCCGGGAAGTCCATGCGTTCGAGGATGATTGGTTTGTTGATATCGCACAGGGTGTCGCCAGTGGTGACGTCTTTCATGCCGATCAACGCGGCGATATCACCGGCGCACACGGCCTTGATCTCGGCGCGCTGGTTGGCATGCATCTGCACCATACGCCCGACCCGTTCCTTTTTGCCTTTGACCGAGTTGAGCACCGCGTCGCCGGAACTGAGTACGCCGGAATAGACGCGGGCGAAGGTCAGGGTGCCGACGAAGGGGTCGGTGGCAATCTTGAACGCCAGGGCAGAAAACGGCTCGCTGTCGTCAGCGTGGCGCTCCAGGTGCTTGTCTTCGTGATCCGGATCGGTGCCATTGATGGCGGGGATTTCCGAGGGCGCTGGCAGGTAGTCGATGACCGCATCGAGCATCAGCGGCACGCCTTTGTTCTTGAACGAGGAGCCGCAGATCGCCGGGACAATTTCATTGGCCAGGGTGCGTTGGCGCAGGCCGGCCTTGATCTGCTCATTGCTCAGCTCTTCACCGTTGAGGTAAAGCTCCATGAACTCGTCATTGGCCTCGGCGGCCGCTTCGATCATGTGTGCGCGCCACTCGTTGGCCAGCGCCAGCATGTCTTCAGGAATGTCTTCTTCGCGATAGCTGGTGCCGTTGTCATCTTCATTCCAATAGATGGCCTTCATCTTCACCAGGTCGACCTGGCCGATGAAGTGCTCCTCGGCGCCAATCGCCAGTTGGATCGGTACCGGATGGTGGCCCAGGCGCTGGTCGATCTGTTTGACCACCTTGAGGAAGTCAGCGCCCTGGCGGTCCATTTTGTTGACATAGGCCATGCGCGGCACATGGTATTTGTTGGCCTGGCGCCAGACCGTCTCCGATTGCGGTTCCACGCCATCGGCGCCGCTGAACACCACCACGGCACCGTCGAGTACGCGCAGCGAGCGCTCCACCTCAATGGTGAAGTCAACGTGACCGGGGGTGTCGATGATGTTGAAACGGTATTTTTCCGGGAACTGCTTGGTCGAGCCTTGCCAGAACGCCGTGGTCGCTGCCGAGGTGATGGTGATCCCGCGTTCTTGCTCCTGGGCCATCCAGTCCATGGTTGCGGCGCCGTCGTGCACCTCGCCCATTTTGTGGTTGACCCCGGTGTAGAACAGGATCCGTTCGGTGGTGGTGGTCTTGCCCGCGTCAACATGGGCGACGATACCGATATTGCGGTACAGCTCGATGGGGGTGGTGCGCGCCATGATGGGTCACCTGTAGATGTGTGCGTCAGACGATGAAGAGGGTATTCCCAAGGTAGCAGAAGTGCGCCGGTCTGCACGTTGGCGCATGGCTGAACAGGGATCATCCATGGCCTGAGTAACCATCGGTTGTAATGCACCCGGCGCCTGACGCTTAATCGTTCTATCCGCTTGCCAATGGAGTATGACCATGCCGCTGCAACGACCTGTGAACGACTGGTGTCAGAGCCACCCGCTGATCGCCGAGCTGGTGGCGTTGCGCCCGACCTGCTGGTTCAACCCGCACTGTGCGCCGACTGCTGAAGCGTTGGGTGATGTGCCGTTGACTGCGCAGGATGTGCGCGAGGCCAGCGAGCGATTGCAGCGTTTTGCACCGTTCATCCAGTCGGCGTTTAGCGAAACCGCAGCCAGCGCCGGCATCATCGAGTCGCCCTTGTTGCCGCTCCCGGCGCTGCAGGCTGTGCTGCGCGCCGAGCATCAGTTGCCCGAGGGCGGTGCCCTGTGGCTCAAGGCCGACAACCTGCTGCCAATTTCCGGTTCGATCAAGGCCCGTGGCGGCATCTATGAAGTGCTTAAGCACGCGGAAGACCTCGCGCTGGCCGGTGGACTGCTGCAGCCGGGTGATGATTACGCCACGCTCGACAGCGAGGCGGCACGGGCGTTCTTTGCCCAGTACAGCATTGCCGTGGGCTCGACCGGCAACCTCGGCTTGTCGATCGGTATCATCAGTGCGCGCCTGGGCTTCAAGGCCACGGTGCACATGTCGGCGGACGCTCGGCAGTGGAAGAAAGACCGCTTGCGCGCCCATGGGGTCGAGGTGCGCGAATACAGCGCTGACTACAGCGTAGCGGTGGAACAGGGGCGTCAGGAAGCTGAAGCCGATCCGCGGTGTCATTTCGTCGACGACGAGAACTCGCACAACCTGTTTCTTGGCTACGCTGTGGCGGCCGAGCGCCTGCAGCGCCAATTGATCGAGCAGGGCATTGCGGTGGATGCCGAGCATCCATTGTTTGTCTACCTGCCGTGCGGCGTCGGCGGTGGCCCTGGCGGCGTGGCGTTTGGCCTGAAGTTGGTGTTTGGCGATGCGGTGCATTGCCTGTTCGCTGAACCCACCCATTCGCCGTGTATGTTCCTCGGCGTTTATACCGGGCTGCATGATGAGGTCTCGGTGTATGACGTTGGTATCGATAACCAGACCGCGGCCGATGGCCTGGCGGTGGGGCGGCCTTCAGGCTTTGTCGGCCGGGCGATGCAGCGCCTGATCGACGGTTACTACACCGTCGACGATGCCACCCTGTACCGCTTGCTGGCGCAGATGCAGGCCTGTGAGGGCTATGAACTGGAGCCGTCGGCACTGGCCGGGGTGCCCGGCATGGTGCAGGTGCTGCACGAAACCCAGGGCTATCGCCAACGCCTGGGGCTGGATGACGCGCGTATGCAGCGGGCCACTCACCTGGTCTGGGGCACGGGCGGCAGCATGGTGCCGCGGGCAGAAATGGACGCGTATCTGGCCAAGGGCCGTATCGTGCTGGCCGGGCAGTGAGCATGCTCAACCTGCCACCACGCCTTGGCAACCGTCTGACCGGGGCGCAGTTTGCCAACCTGCACACCTTCGCCGTGGCCGCGCGGCACTTGAGTTTTACCCTGGCGGCGCAAGAGTTGCACCTGACCCCCAGCGCAGTCAGTCACCGTATTGCCCGGCTCGAACAGGTGCTGGCGTTGCGCCTGTTTGAACGCCTGACCCGACGCATTCGCCTGACGGACGAAGGTGAGCGCCTGTACCGATTGGTGCAGGGGCTGGTGGAGGACCTGGAAGAAGCCCTGCAGGCGGATTCCACCTCGACCGTCAGCGGCGCCTTGACGCTCTATGCCCGGCCGTCCATTACCCAATGTTGGCTGGTACCGCGGCTGGCGGACTTCCAGCAGCGCTATCCGCAGATCAGTCTGGACATCCGTACCGGCAACGAGGCGGTGGATTTTCGTGCCCGGCATATCGACCTGGCACTGCTGTATGGCGACGGGGACTTTCCGGGGTTGGTCAGTCAATTGCTGATGGCCGAACAGGTGGCGCCGGTGTGCAGCCGCCAATACGCCGAGCGTCATGGCCTGATTGATGCGCCCGAGCAATTGCGTCAATGCACGTTATTGCACGATGCCCTGGCCTGGGAGCATGCCGCCTTTGATGCCGAGTGGCAGCGTTGGGCGCGCCAGCATGATGCGCAGGCGCACCTGCCAAGTGCAGCGCTGACGTTCGATCGTGCTGATTTATGTGCGGTGGCTGCAAGCAATCATGTCGGCGTGGCCATGGGCCGTCGGCAATTGGTGCAACCGCTGATCGATCAAGGGTTGTTGATCCTGCCGCTGGGTGAATTCGAACCCGCGGTGGGGCAGGGCTATTACCTGGTGCATCCGCCGCGTGATCCGTTGCCGTTGCGGGTTAGGGTGATGATTGAGTGGTTGCGTGAGTGTGCTGAGTGAGGTGTCGACCTTATCGCCGGCAAGGCCGGTGCCCACACTGACCGCCTTCACTCATCGGCACCGCTCTTCCACTGCCGGTAGGCTGCTCGCATGCACACCGCACAGGGTCGATACCCCGCGGCCCGCGCAGCCTCGACATCGAGAAAGAACACCCGGTGCTTTACATACCCGCCCCGCGCGATAGCCCGCAACGCCCCCGGACAGTCCAGTCGTCCATAGATCTTGCTGCGACGATGGCCACCCAGTTCGCCGGGTTGCGCGCTCAGGTACTCAATGCCATCGGCGCCGAGCAGCCGCCAAGGCCCGCAGCTCACGCGCACGCCTGACGTTCATGGTCCAGCAGCCAGCGTTTGCGTTCGATACCCCCACCATACCCAGTCAGCGCACCGCTGCTGCCGATCACACGGTGGCAGGGAATAGCCAGGCTGATCGGGTTCAAGGCATTGGCCAAGCCAACCGCCCGTGCCGCAGTGGGACTGCCGATCATTGCGGCAAGCTGGCCATAGGTTCGGGTGCTGCCCACAGGAATGTGCCGCAACGCCGCCCACACGCGTTGCTGAAACGGCGTGCCACCGGCATCGACCGGCACCGCGTCCAGTGCATGCAAGTCGCCAGCAAAATAGGCGCGGATCGGGTCACTCAGTTGCTTCAGGTCAGTGGTGTCATGCAGGGTGAAACGCCCCCTGAAGCGCGTCTGCAGCAGGCGCAGCAAACGCTTTTCCGGCTCGTCGAATTCCAGGCCTAACAACTGTCGACCGTCACTGACGATCAGTACCTGGCCGATGGGGGCGGGCAGCGCAATGCGCTCCAGCAGAAGCTCACAAGCGGGCATGCGGCAATCCTCGTTCGACAGGTTTGGCTGGCCACTGTAAGGATTGTGCCGCGTTGCGTCACCCCGCTGCTTGTGTTCGAACTCAGAACCAGCGGTCGTTACGTTTGCGCCCACGACTCAACGCCGGAAGGATCAGGCCGGCGAGCAGGCCTGCGCCCGCGATACCGCCGCCGTAGACCATGTAACGCATCAACACTTGTTTGTTTTCATCGCCCAGGCGTGCCTGGGTGCTGCGCAGCTCCGACTGGGTGTCGCTGAGCTCGGCGTTGAGCGCCTTGCTGCGTGCCTCCAGTTCGTCAATCAGGGCTTTGCGTGAGTCCAGGGTCTCCTGCATGCCTTGCACGCGGGCTTTCCAGCTGTCGTCGATGGTCTTGAGTTGCTCGCTCAGTTGCGTGACCTGCTCGGTCAGTTGTGGCAAACGCTCGGCTTGGCCGGGAACCGCTTGCAGGTCGCTGCTGGTGATCCAGACGATATCGCCGGATTCGCCACGCACCTGGCTGTAGTTACCCTGGGTGCTGAGCAGGGTGACTTTCTGCCCGGACTTGAGGTTGCCGACGATGCGGTGGCCATTGGTCGGCCCGCTACGCACGAAGGTGGTCAGGCTGTCGCTGACCCAGCGCTCACCCGTGTCGGTGGTTTCTTCGGCCTGCAAGGGGCCGCTCAGGGCAATCAGGGCACCGATCACGCCAAGGGAAAGTCTGTTGCGCGGGCGCAGCAAAGCAGGGGAATCGGGGGTAAGCGCCGCAGGCACAGGACGAGAGATAGGCATGATGGTCTTCGCGTGAAGTAAAAATTAAAAGCCCGGTGACTGGGCCAGTGAACGTGGGCGTGCACGCAAGCCGCCAGCTGAAAGACCATTTTTCTGCAGGCAGGTTCACTGAGGGAGGTAGGAAAATGGCAGCAAATTTTGCGG
>Ga0247821_10000631_pt1 | contig 19526 bp, 20 predicted proteins | sample 13C_Glycerol_Day_FD_192481 | JGI IMG/M metagenome (GOLD analysis project Ga0247821, IMG submission 192481) | Soil microbial communities from agricultural site in Penn Yan, New York, United States - 13C_Glycerol_Day14 | ecosystem: Environmental > Terrestrial > Soil > Agricultural land | place... | reverse complement strand
GCAGCTGTGGGGACGGCGCGCGAATCAGGCGATAACCGGCCTGTTCGAGCAGTGGCAGGTAATCGTCGACGGTTTCCACCAGCACCAGGACTGTCTTGCGCATGCCACCTCCTTGAATATCAGGGGGCATTATGCGGAATTGGCGGGCACATGCCGATGCGTTTTTGTCGCCTTTGATATCGAGCGCCGCTTGCGCGGCGCATCGCGGATAAATCCGCTCCTACAGGGCACGACGCGATATTTCGCCGGGCGCCAAAGGCGGACAACCATGGCCTGACAGGCCATGGCACGTTGCAACAAATGTAGGAGCGGATTTATCCGCGATGCGCCGCGCGGGCGGCGCTCGATTTCACAGGCACCGCCTGAACATCGACAAGCACTTGGTGGCTACTGGGCGAAGGCACGCCCCAGACCACCTGGCACCCCACTGCTGTCGGTTTCCTGCCATGGCCCATCCGGGTTCAACGACCAGCTCCAGCCATTGTCATACCGGTAGTAGGTACGCTGCCGGTAGAACGTGTTGGGCTTCTTCTCCAGCACGTAGACGCCAAGCTTGGGGTCCCAGTGGCTGGCACCGCCCGGTGGCGGCGCGAAGCTGGCGGAGGTACGCGGCATCGGTTTGGGGATCGCCGCCGGCTTGCTCGGTTGCGTCGATGGCTGCCCCCCCGGCAAGGGCTTGACCACCGGCCCTGGATGCGACGGCACCGTTTCGATCGGCGGCGAGGGCTGTTCATACGGCTCACGCACCGTACACGCGGACAAACCCAGGGCCAGGGTGATCAAGGTGAGGCGAACGGTACTGTGCATGGCTGGGTTCTCTTACGGGTCGGGGCTGTCGATGATCAGCTGCTGGGTGGCCTGGGTCGAAGTGGCCAAGGGTGCGCCCTTGCCGATCCACTCACCCTGGGTGGGCTTCCCGGCGCGGGACACACGTGCAACCAGTTGGACTTCGGCAAAGTCCGACAGTTTCATCTGCGGCATCATCGCATCGGCGTCGGACAGCTCGACTTCCAGCGGCAACTGCGCCACGGTCACCCGCTTGGCCGCCAGCGGCATGGGCGGCCCGTTGCTGGCCCGGGCGAAGATGAACACGGTGTCGTCGGGCTTGACCTTGTCCTTGAGCGCCGCTGCCAGTTCCACCCGCACCTTCAGGCGCGCGGCGACCGGTTTGCTGACGTTCCCGCCCAGGCGCTCTGCGGCGCGGTCGATGCCACCTTGCAGGGCCGCGCGCGAGGCATCGCCTTCAGGCAGCTGCGTCAGCAGGCGCGTCCAGTAATCGATCGCTTCCTGGTAGCGCTCGCCTTCGAACGCGGCGATACCCCGCAGGCCAAGGCTGGTGACCTCATTGGGGTCAGCCTTGAGTGCCTCGTCGGTCAGTGCCTGCACCTGCGCGTTCCATTGCTTGTTGGCAGCGAAGTACAGCGCCTGCGCCCATTGCCCGAGCAACTCGGGCTGGCGACCGGCCAGCGCCACGGCGCGCTCGTAGGTGCGTGCGGCATCCGCCGGACGTTCCTCGGCCATGTAGGCGCGACCGAGGAAGTACAAGCCTTCGGCGGAATCGGGCTGGGCTTCGACCGCTCGCTCCAGGCGCTGGGTCATTTCTTCCAGGGTTTTCGGTGCATAGCCGAATTCCTGGGTCAGCTGAACCTGGTCGGCCGCACCAAAGTGCAGGTACATGCCCAGCCCCAGCACCGGCACCAGCACCGCTGCCAGCAAAGGCAGGGCCTTGCCCAGGTGCCCCTGGCGCGAGGTGTCGGCACCTTCGGTGTCGGCCAACAGTTCCCGCGCGGCCTCGTCGCGACCCGCGGTCAGCTGCGCGTCGTCGAGCACGCCGGCGGCCTGCTGGGCCGCCAGCTCGGCGACACGCTCCTGGTACAGGGCCACGTTCAAGGCCGTACGGTCTTCTTCCTGCTGCTGGCGACGGCCACGCAGGATCGGGATCAGCAGAAAGCCGAGGGCGGCGAGCAGCAGCAGGCCCGCGCTAAGCCAGAATTCAGTCATGGTTCTGTTCTTTTTCCAGCAGTTTGGCGAGACGCTCGCGTTCTTCCACGGACAAGTGCTCCGCGCCCTGGGCAATCGGTGCCCGGCGCCGGCGAACGATCACCGCCAACACCGTGAAGCCACCTACCAGCAAGATCCCCGGGCCGAACCACAGCAGCCAGGTACGCCCACTGAGCGCCGGCTTGTAGCGCACGAAGTCACCATAGCGGTCGACCATGAAGTCGACGATCTGCTGGTTGCTCTTGCCCTCGCCGAGCATGCGGAAGATCTCCCGGCGCAGGTCGGCGGCGATCGGTGCATTGGAGTCGGCGATGTCCTGGTTCTGGCATTTCGGGCAGCGCAGTTCCTTGGTCAGCTGCTGATAACGCTCACGCTCGGCGTCATCGCGGAACTGATAGGTATCGATGGCCGCCTTGGCCACACCGGCCAGGCCCATGCCCAGCACGGCGGCTGCAAGCCAGCGCTTCATGGCCGGGCCTCGTCGACCAGGCCCTGGTACAGCGGCGCCAGCTGCTCGCGCCAGACGGTGGCATCGACGACGCCCACGTGCTTGTAGCGGATGATGCCCTTGGCATCGATCAGGAAGGTTTCCGGCGCGCCGTACACGCCCAGGTTCAGCCCCAGGCTGCCCTGCTCGTCGCGGATATCCAGCTGGTACGGGTTGTGGAACTCGGCCAGCCACTTCAAGGCAGCGGCATTGTCGTCCTTGTAGTTGATGCCGTAGATCACCACGCCCTGCCCGGCCAACTGGTTGAGGTACGGGTGTTCTACCTTGCACGACGGGCACCAGGTGGCCCACACGTTGACCAGCGCCGGACGCCCCTGCAGGTCGGCCTCGGTGAGGGTGCGATCACCTTGGCTCGAGGCCAGGGAAAATGCCGGGAATGGCTTGCCGATCATTGCCGAGGGCAGCTCGTCGGGCTTGAGGAACAGTCCTTTGTACAGAAAGACCGCCAGCAGCAGGAACACTGCCAGGGGCACCACCATGATCCAACGCTTCATGCAGCTGCTCCAGACACGCCCAGGACATCACGCACCCGGGTCTTGACCTTGACGCGGTAGCGCCGGTCGAGGGCCGCCAGCAAACCGCCCAGGCCGGTCAGCAGACCACCCAGCCAGATCCAGCGAACGTAAGGCTTGATATGCACCCGCACCGCCCAGGCGCCGTTTTCCAGCGGCTCGCCAAGGGCTACGTACAGGTCGCGAGTGAAGCCGGCATCGATTCCCGCTTCGGTCATCATCGACTGCTGCACGGTGTACAGGCGTTTTTCCGGGTGCAGGGTGGTCACTTCACGGCCGTCGCGGCTGACCACGACGGTGCCCTTGTCGGAAATGAAGTTAGGCCCTTCGAAGTGCGTGGCGCCCTGGAACAGGAAGTGATACCCACCAAGCTCCACGCTTTCGCCGGGTGCCATGCGCAGGTCGCGCTCGGCACTGTTGTTGCTCGACAGCACCACGCCCAGGGCGCACACCGCCAGGCCCAGGTGCGCCAGTTGCATGCCCCAGTAGCTGCGGGTCAGGCCGCGCACGCCTTTGGCCAGGCCCTTGTGGCGGGTCTTGTCGAGAATGTCGCGCAGCCCGCTGAGCACCACCCAGGCGGCCAGTGCGAAGGCGGTCAGGGTCGGCCAGTCGAAGTCGTCGACGATGAAGCCGGCCAGCGGCGCCAACACGGCGCTGCCGATCAGCACCGGGGTCATCATGCTGGCCAGCCACTTGCCTGGGGTGTCCTTCCAGCGCACCACCACGCCAATGCCGAGCACCACCATCAGCAGCGCCATCAGTGGCAGGAACAGGGCGTCGAAGTAAGGCGGCCCGACCGACAGCTTGGCCCCGGTCAGGGCATCGAGCACCAGCGGGTAGAGGGTGCCGAGCAGGATCATCGAGGCGGCCACCACCAGCACCAGGTTGTTGGCCAGCAGCAGCGTCTCGCGCGACCACAGGGCAAAGCCCACCTGGCTCTTGACCACCGGTGCGCGCAGGGCGAACAGGGTCAGCGAGCCGCCGACCACGAACAGCAGGAAAATCAGGATGAACACACCGCGCGCCGGGTCGGAGGCAAACGCATGCACCGAGGTCAGCACGCCGGAACGCACCAGGAAGGTGCCCAGCAGGCTCAGCGAGAACGCGGCGATCGCCAGCAGCACCGTCCAGCTCTTGAACACCCCGCGCTTTTCGGTCACCGCCAGCGAGTGGATCAGCGCCGTGCCCACCAGCCACGGCATGAACGAGGCGTTTTCCACCGGGTCCCAGAACCACCAGCCGCCCCAACCGAGCTCGTAGTAGGCCCACCAGGAACCCAGGGTGATGCCCACCCCGAGAAACGCCCAGGCGACGATCGTCCAGGGCCGCGACCAGCGCGCCCAGGCGGCATCCAGGCGCCCGCCGAGCAGTGCGGCGATGGCGAAGGCGAAGGCCACCGAGAAGCCCACATAGCCCATGTACAGCATTGGAGGGTGAACGATCAGGCCAAAATCCTGCAGCAGCGGGTTGAGGTCGCGACCGTCCATCGGCACTTGCGGCAGCAGGCGCTCGAACGGGTTGGAGGTAATGATCAGGAAGCTCAGGAAGCCCACGCTGATCATGCCCATCACCGCCAGCACCCGGGCCAGCATCACTTGCGGCAACTGCCGCGAGAACACCGACACGGCGAAGGTCCAGCCGCCGAGGATCAAGGCCCAGAGCAGCAGCGAGCCTTCGTGCGCGCCCCACACGGCACTGAACTTGTAGTACCAGGGCAAGGCGCTGTTGGAGTTGCTGGCCACATAGGCCACCGAGAAGTTGTCGGTCATGAAGGCATGGGTGAGGCAGGCGAAGGCAAAGGCCAGGAAGGCGAACTGCCCCCAGGCTGCCGGGCGCGCCAGGCCCATCCACAGGCTGTCGCCGCGCCAGGCACCGAGCAGCGGCACGGTGGCCTGCACGGCGGCGAAGCAGATGGCGAGGATCATCGCCAACTGGCCGAGTTCGGGAATCACCAGGGCTGCGTTCATGGCTTGGCCTCCGCTTGGCCGCTTTCCTTCAAGGCCTTGGTGACTTCAGGCGGCATGTACTTCTCGTCGTGCTTGGCCAGCACCTCGTCGGCCACCACCACGCCTTCGCCATTGACCTTGCCCAGGGCGACGATGCCCTGCCCTTCACGGAACAGGTCCGGGAGGATGCCGCGGTAGGTGATCGGCACCGACTTGTTGAAGTCGGTGACCACGAAGCGCACGTCGAGCGAGTCGCCCGAGCGCTGCACCGAGCCCTTCTCGACCATGCCGCCAGCGCGAATGCGCGTGTCCAGCGGTGCCTCGCCATTGGCGATCTGGGTGGGGGTGTAGAACAGGTTGATGTTCTGCTGCAGGGCGCTCAAGGCAAAGCCGACGGCCACCGCGACCCCGGCCAGCAGGCCGAGGATCAGGAACAGGCGTTTCTTGCGCTGCGGATTCACAGGTTGTTCTCCCGGCGCAGACGGCGCGCCTCTTCTTGCAGGTAGCGACGGCGGGCCAGCATGGGCGCTGCGACATTGACCGCCAGCACCGTCAGGCAGATGCCATAGGCCGACCAGACGTACAGGCCATGGTGGCCCATGGCGAGAAAATCGCCGAATGAAGAAAAGCTCATCACGCGGCCCTCCGACCCAGGCTGTTCAACACTTCATCCTTGACCCAGCTGGTACGCGCCTCGCGCTTGAGCACTTCAAGGCGCATGCGCAGCAACAGCACCGCGCCGAAGAAGCAATAGAAGCCCAATGCCGTGCACAGCAGCGGCAGCCACATTTCGACTGGCATGGCGGGCTTTTCGGTGAGGGTGAAGGTGGCACCCTGGTGCAGGGTGTTCCACCACTCCACCGAGTACTTGATGATCGGGATGTTGATCACACCGACGATGGCCAGTACCGCGCAGGCCTTGGCCGCGCTGTCACGGTTGGTGATGGCCTGGCCCAGGGCGATGATGCCGAAATACAGGAACAGCAGGATCAGCATCGAGGTCAGGCGTGCATCCCAGACCCACCAGCTGCCCCAGGTCGGTTTGCCCCAGATCGCCCCGGTAACCAGTGCCACTGCGGTCATCCAGGCGCCGATGGGGGCCGCGCATTGCAGGGCGACGTCGGCCAGCTTCATCTTCCATACCAGCCCGACCACCCCGGCCACTGCCAGCAGCACATAGCACGATTGGGCGAGCATGGCCGCCGGCACGTGGATGTAGATGATGCGGAAACTGTTGCCTTGCTGGTAGTCCTCGGGGGCGAAGGCCAGGCCCCAGATCACGCCGGTGGCCAGCAGCAGGATGGCGGAGACGGTCAGCCACGGCAGCATGCGGCCGCTGATGGCATAGAACCATTTGGGGGAACCCAGTTTGTGGAACCACGTCCAGCTCATTTTCATCAGGGTACATCCAGGGTATTAGCCGGGCTTGAAAGCCCGGGACTCGTTATTCGCCGACGCTGATCTTCAGGCCGGCCGCTATCGCAAAGGGTGCCAGGGTTACCGCCAAGGCAGTCAGGCTCGCCAGCCACAGCAGATGGCCGGTAGCCGGCATATTCTGCAACGCCGCCTGCAACGCACCACTGCCCAGGATCAATACAGGGATATACAACGGCAGAATCAGCAACGCCAGCAGCAAACCACCGCGCTTGAGACCGACCGTCAGCGCCGCGCCGACCGCGCCCAGCAGGCTCAACACCGGCGTACCCAGCAACAGTGAGCCAAGCAACACCGGCAGGCAATGGCTCGGCAAGCCCAGCATCAGCGCCAGCAGTGGCGCCAACAATACCAGTGCCAGGCCAGAAAAGATCCAGTGCGCCAACACCTTGGCCAGCACCAGCATGGCCAAGGGGTGTGGCGACAGCACCCACTGCTCCAGCGAGCCGTCCTCGAAATCGCTGCGAAACAGGCCATCGAGCGACAGCAGCACGGCCAGCAGCGCCGCGACCCAGACCAGCCCCGGTGACAAGGTTTGCAACAATTGGCTTTCCGGGCCTACCGCCAGCGGGAACAGCGCCACGACGATGGCGAAGAATACCAACGGGTTGGCCAGCTCGGCCGGGCGGCGAAACAGCAGGCGCGCTTCGCGGCGCAACAACAGGATGAATACACTCATGCTGCCCATTGCCCCAGGTTGAGTTCACGGTAACCGGAGGGCTTGCGTTCCAGGGTGTGGTGGGTGGTCAGCACCACCGTACCGCCCTGCTCGCAATGGGCCGCCAGGTGCGCTTCGAGCTGCGCCACGCCTTGCTTGTCGAGCGCGGTGAAGGGTTCGTCGAGGATCCACAGCGGCGGGCTGGCCAGGTGCAGACGGGCCAGCGCCACGCGGCGCTGCTGGCCGGCCGACAAGGTATGGCAAGGCACATCTTCGAAACCGCGCAGGCCAACGGCTTCAAGCGCCGACCAGATTGCATCGCGGCCGGCCGGCTGGTGCAGGGCGCACAGCCAGGTGAGGTTCTCCTCGGCAGTGAGCAGGTCCTTGATGCCCGCCGCGTGGCCGATCCACAGCAGGATGCTGGCCAGCGCATGGCGCTGCTCGGCCAATGGCTGGCCGCCCAGCAGGATCTGCCCGGCAGTGGGTTGCATCAGCCCGGCCAGCAGGCGCAGCAGGCTGGTCTTGCCGCTGCCGTTGGGGCCGCTGATCTGCAGCATGTCGCCGGGCCGCAGTTCGAAATGCAGGTGCTCGAACAGCAGGCGCCAGTCGCGCTCGCAGGCCAGGCCCACGGCTTGGAGGTGAAAGGTCACGGTTTCGCCTTATGCAGTGTCTCAAGTCGCCCGGCTCGCTGCCGTTACAGTGGCAATGGCGGACGGCCGGCATTATTACATGCGCGGCCTCGCTGCCAAGAGGGCGGGCTCGACAGGTTGTATACAATCATGACTGAAATCAATAGTCTCGGCGCACAAACCGCTGTCAATTCCCAGGCGATCAAGGCGGCGATGACGGGCGAGCTGCTCAACCTGACCCAGGCGCAGCCCGGCCTGATCAAGCCAGGCGAGACCGCGCAAGCCGAGGTGTTGACGCTGAAACAAAGCGGCAGCGAGTTCCAGCTGCTGCTGCGGCTACTCCAGGCCAACGGCAACCAGGCCCAGGTGCAGGCCAGTGCCAGCCAACCGCTTGCCCCCGGCAGCCAGGTCACGGTCAGCCAGCCGCAAAGCGATCGCCTGGCCGTGATGGTGCAACAGGCCAATGCCAGCAACGTCGCCACCCTGACCCAGCTCGATACCGGCAAAGTCCCGGTCGGCACCCTGCTCCAGGGCAAGGTGCTGACCAGCCAGTGGCTGCAGAACCCAGGCGTAGCGGCCACCTACCGCTCGCTGGTCAGCCTGCTCAACACCGCCCAGGCCGGCGCCACACTGACCCTCGACAGCCCTCGCCCCCTGGCCGTCGGCAGCCTGCTCAGCGCCTTGGTGCAGGGTGATCAGTCGCTGCGTTTCGTGCCCCTGAGCGGGCGCCAGGAGCAACTGAACATCACCCAGCAACTGGCCAGCCAACAGGGGCGACAAGCTTCCCTCACGGGGCTGCTCGACGCGCTGCAGCAATTGGCCCGCAGCGGCGATGGCGAATTGCGCGGCAGTGCCGAACGCCTGCTGGCCAGCCTGCCGGATGCCCGCCAACTGGGAGATGCCAAGGGCCTCGCCCAGGCGCTGAACAACAGTGGTGCGTTTCTCGAAGCCAAGTTGCTGGGCGGGCTGGCGACGGGCGCGGACATCAAAGCCCAGTTGCTGCGCCTGGTGGGGCAAGCGTCAGGGGATGGCGCGCCAGCCTTGAACAATCTTTCGACCCTGGCCCAGGTCATGCCGGCAATGGCCCGCAGCGCCCTGGGCATGCTCAGGCGCGCTGCTCCACTGCAACCGCCTGGCGCCTTTCCGCTGCCCTCACGGCTGCTGCAGGCGATGGAAAACGAAGGGGACCTGCAGCAACTGCTGCGCCTGGCCGCTGCCGCCGTTTCACGCCTGCAAAGCCACGCACTGAGCAGCCTGCAACAGACCGGCACGCTGGAAAACGGCAACCTGCAGACCACCTGGCAAACCGAAATTCCGGTTCGTCACGGCCAGGAGTTCATCCCGCTGCAAACCAAACTGCAGCGCGAAGAGACCCCGGAGCAGCAAGCCGACCCCAGGCGCGAACAACGCGACCCGCTGGAATCGCTGTGGCGCATCGAACTGGCCTTCGACCTGCCACCGCTGGGGCCGCTTCAGGTCCAGGCACAGTTGAGCCAGGGCCGCCTCAGCGGCCAGCTGTGGGCAGAAATCCCCAACACCGCGCGCCTGATCGACAGCCAATTGGGCACCCTGCGCGAGCGCCTGCTGGCCCGGGGCCTGGAGGTCGGCGACCTGGCCTGCCACCCTGGCACGCCGCCACAAGGCCCGCGCACTCGCCTCGAACAACGCTGGGTGGACGAAACCGCATGACCGACAGTCTCCCCCGCCAGGCGATTGCCCTGACCTATGACGGCCAACAGGCCCCCACCTTGAGCGCCAAGGGCGACGACGCGTTGGCCGAGGCCATACTCGCCATCGCCCGCGAGCACGAAGTGCCGATCTACGAAAATGCCGAGCTGGTACGCCTGCTGGCGCGCCTGGAGCTGGGCGAGCAGATACCCGAGGCGTTGTACCTGACCATCGCCGAAATCATCGCCTTCGCCTGGCACTTGCGCGGCAAGGTACCCGCCGGCTTCAACGACCAGCCCGGCGACCCGAACGACATCACGCCGGCGCTGCTGCGCCTGCCGCCCGGCTCCAGCACTATGTAGCACCTAGCCCTGGGGTTGGCACTGAACCCTTGCGTTCCCTTTACGCAACAGGTGAACCCCATGCCAACGACTTATGTGAACGCAGCCGGCGTGCAATTCGTGCGCGACTTGCTCGCCCATGTTCCCAGGCCCGACCTCGAAGCCAGCCGCCGCATCGGCGAGTGGGCCCGCAGCAGCCAGGGGCTGGAACTCGACCCCGACAAGACCGATGTGGTAACGCTGCACTACCGCGGTCACCAGGCGGTTGTCGCCAGCAGGATGTCGCTGACCCAGGCCATGCTCGCGAACTGGCAAGGCGAATCGAACAACAATCTGCTCGGTGGATTGATCGGCGCACCCTGGGCCGGCTATTTCCCCGAAGGACAGCTGCAGATCGTCGACGCCCTGCCAGCTGCCGATACGTTGTCCAATGGCGCAGCGTATTCAGTCTTCAATGGCCTGTTCCGCAGGGTCGCCCCCCTTGCCTATGACGCCACGACCCATGTGCCGGTAAACGTAGAAGCCTTGCAGCAGTTCATCTGGAACCTGGATTTCCACACCCGCTTCATCACCCTGCTCGATGACTACTGGGGGCAGCACCTGGCCAAACACCGCCTGGCCGCGAAAATCAGCTTCGTCGCGGCCTGCAACAAGCAGGTCAGCCAAGGCTCGCTAAGCGAAGCGGCGCGCGAGCTGGCCTGGCAGGCCGCAGGGCTGTCGAAACGCTCGCCGGGGCTGAAAATCCGCCCACTGAACATCTATGGCTATGTCGCCACCGATGTGCTGTGTATCGCTGATCGCGCCGGGCCAACGGTGCTGTTGTACCTACCGGGCAGTGCCTCACCGCTGCACGTGTTCGACGGCATGGGCGCGATGAAGGACTGGGTTGCCCAGCAATGCCGAAGCGCTGACACACGAGAAGCGCTACGCAGCCACTTCCGCCTCGCCGACATGCCGGACGGCCTGGATTTCAGCGGCCTGGACACCGCGCTGGATGGCCTGGCAGCCTACCCGGGCATTCACCATCGCTCACCCAACCGGCCGGGCTTCACCACCGATGGCCGCTGGGCACCTGCAGACTACGTGAACTACCGCGCCGACACGTACAGCCCATCGGTTCACGGCGACCTGTTCCAGGCGTTGAGCGAGTACCAACGCCAACGCAGCCACGATGACGCCGAGTTCATCATCACCAGCGGCAATGAGGTGACCGAAGCCAGATGGCGCGGCTACCTGAGCACTACCCTCAACCTGCTGGCACCGCTGGCGCTGCTAGTGCCAGAACTGGCACCGCTGTTCGCGCTTGGCGGCATCGCCCAGTTCGGCCTCGGAGTCGACCAGGCCGTCAACGGCAAGTCGCTGGATGCCAAGGCCGACAGCCTGGACAGCATCGAATTCGGCCTGCTCAACGCCGCGCCTCTGGTAACCGCTGCGGGTCTGAAGGCGACCGAGCTCTTCAGCATCAAACGCGACGGCTTCGTGTTCCCCACCTGGATCAACGAACGCTGGGGATACCCGCTGAGCCCGGTTTCACCACCACACTTGCCCGAGCTGGACGTCGCGGACTATTTCGTCATGAACGACGCCATCGCCCCCTTGCCCGGTGGCGATCCTGCAGTGGCCGCATCGGTAATTCGCCAACCGCTGTACAACGGCGAACTGGACCAACTGCAAGCCTCCCGCGGCGGCTATGGCTTCAGCGTGATCTATGACATGGAACGTGATGCATTCATCGCCGAAGACGAAGCCAATGCCGTGATGCCGACCTTCTACATTGCCCGGGACGGCGATATGGACCTCTCTCCTGCCGATGCCATGGCGCGCCCCGTCACCGACCAAATGCGCACCAGAACCCTGCGCTCGCTAGGGGTCGAGTTGCCCCTGCCGGTCGAGATACCCACGCTGGAGACCGAGCGACTGCAAGCGATCCCCAAGCGCATCTCCTCGATCTGGGTGGGCAACAAGGTGATCGACGCCAAGCTGCTCGATAATTTGGCGGCAAACGCACGAAGGCTGACCGGCAGCGAATACCGTTACCGGCTGTTTCTGTCCAATGCGGCGCCAGAGGCGTTCGCCGAGAACACCCGGTTGCTGGCCGAACAGGCGCCGGGCGTGGAAGTGCTTACCCTCGAAGAGCATGCGTTCTATGCATCGTTCAGGGAAAGCCCGTACTTCGCGCAGTACCAGCATGCAATCGACGGCAACGGTGGCGTCGCCAGCAACTTCTCGTCAGCCTCGGATGTATTGCGCTACCCGTTGCTGGACCACGAAGGCGGGCTGTACATGGACATCGACGATACGCTACTGGGCGCCCACGAAGACCCGCGACGTGATCCGCGGCAACCTGCACCCCAGGACAGGGCGGCCATCGATAACCTGACCCTGGCCACCACACCGGAAGGGCTGTTGCTGCCGCCACCCATGAGCAACCAGAAACTGGGGATGAACTGGGAATACAACACCAGCCTGATCGGCAGCCACCCCAACAACCCTACCCTGCGAGCGATCTCGGCTGAAATGCACGCGCGCTATCTGGCCGAACCCGGGTTCTATGACAGCCGACCGGACATTGCGAGCGATTCGCGCGGGTTCTATCTGTATGCCAACCGCCTGAACCGAATGACCGGTCCGCGCTTGCTCACCGATGTTGTCGAGCAGCAACTGCCTGGGTTGGGTACATTGCGGCAGGTCTCCAACCTCTATGCGATGCGCCGGCTCAACAGCAGGCTGTTCATCCCTCACGAGGCCTTCATGGAGGCCTGGCGCGAGCAGTTGCCGCTGGACCGCATCGCCAGCACCGGCGGCAACAACTCCTGGATCCACACCTGAAAGCTTGCCCAGGCCGTCATGCGGCCCGGGCAATGCTGTCACTCGCTGCGGTGCAGCTTGCTCATCAACTCCGCCTCGGCCCGGGTCAGCCCACAGGTTTCGCTCAGCTCCGCCACGCTCGCACCCATGCCCACCAGCCGGGCGGCCTGGGTGAAGGTGACATTGCTCGGATCGCGCTGCTCCAGCCGTTCCAGGCGGTCAGGCAGGGTCGCTACCGTCGTGCGCAGTTCATGGAGGGCCTCGCCCATGCGCACCGTGCCGTTCTGGTAGTCCTCCAGGCTTTTTGCCAGGTCCTTGATGCGCTGGTCACGCAGCGCATCACCGATCGCCTGCTGGGCAGCCAATTCTCGTTGGCGCTTGCTGTAGTTGAGGAAGAACCACAGGCTCAGCGCCCACAGCAGCGCCAGTAAGATGACAGCAACCTCGAAAATCAACTCAGATGTTCTCCAGCTCGGACCACTCTTCCTCGGTCATCATCTTGTCCAGCTCGACCAGGATCAGCAGCTCGCCGTTCTTGTTGCACACGCCCTGGATGAACTTGGCCGACTCATCGTTACCGACGTTCGGTGCGGTTTCGATCTCCGACTGGCGCAGGTAGACCACCTCGGCCACGCTGTCGACCAGGATGCCGACCACCTGCTTGTCCGCCTCGATGATGACGATGCGGGTGTTGTCGGTCACATCCGAAGGCATCAGGCCGAAGCGCTGGCGGGTGTCGATCACCGTCACCACATTGCCGCGCAGGTTGATGATGCCCAGCACGTAGCTTGGCGCGCCCGGAACCGGGGCGATCTCGGTGTAGCGCAGCACTTCCTGCACCTGCATGACGTTGATGCCGTAGGACTCGTTGTCCAGACGGAAGGTTACCCATTGCAGGATCGGATCTTCGGAACCTTGTGCAGACGACTTTTTCATTCCCCTAGCCCTCAAATGCCGCCATTGGCGGTGTGTTCGCAGTTATTGGTGTTTGCCATGCAGCTGCTTGACCGCGCCGCTGGCGATCAGCTCGGCCAGTTCGGCAACGTCCAGCAGTGCACACATGTGTTCGATGACCGTGCCGGCCAGCCACGGGCGCTGGCCACGCTGGCTGCGCCATTTGATCTCCGACGGGTCCAGGCGCAGCGAGCGGCTGACCTGGTGCACGGCCAGCCCCCATTCGTAGCCCTGCACGGAAATCACGTAGTTCAGGCCCTGGCGGAAGTCGTCGCGGTAGCGGTCGGGCATGACCCAACGCGCGGTGTCCAGTACCTTGAGGTTGCCCGCCTGGCAGGTCAGGATGCCGAGAAACCAGTCCGGCTGGCCGAACAACGGCGTCAGTTCCTGCCCCTCCAGGCTGTAGATCGAGCCCAGGCACACCAGCGGCACCGCCAGGGTCAACCCGGCGACGTCGAACAGCAGGCACTCGAACGGCTCGCTGGCCCAGGCCGGGCGACCCTCCACCGTGGCAGGCGGCGACGGTACGTCCGCCGCCGGCAGGTGCACCTCGACCAGCGGCGCGACCGGCTCTGGCGCCTGCACCTCGGTCAGTACCGGGATGCTGGCTTCGGCCACCACCTGGGCCTCGACCACGGCCACCACCGGCTCTTCGACGGGCAGCACGGCCGGCAATACCCTCACCTTCGGCTCGGCGAAAGGCTTGGGCGCGATGCTCGCCACTGGTGCCGACGGCTGGGCGTCTCGGGCCTGCTCCTCGCGCACGGCGGCGGCGAATTCGTCGCCCGGCGGCAGTTCAAGCACATCGTCGGCTTCGGTGGCCTCCTGCAGCAGGCCGTCCAGGTAAGACTGCAAGGCCATCTGTGGCCGGGTGCCGCTCTTCAGGGTCATGACACCACCTGCACTGCGCTCTTGTAGGTAAGCAGGTGCTTGAGCAGCGCCCGGTAGGCAATCACGCCACGGCTCTTGCCATCGAACTGCGACGGCGTGAGGCCGTTGCGGCTGGCATCGCGCAGGCGCGTATCGACCGGGATATAGCCCTGCCAAACCTGCTGCTCATAGGCATCGCGCAGCACCTTGAGCGTGCCCAGGGAGGCCTGGGTGCGGCGATCGAACAAGGTCGGCACGATTTGATAAGGCAAGGCCTGCTTGCGCGAGCGGTTGATCATGGCCAGGGTGCCGATCATGCGTTCCAGCCCCTTGACCGCCAGGAACTCGGTCTGAACAGGGATCACCAGTTGCTGGCTGGCCGCCAGGGCATTGACCATCAGCACGCCGAGCAGCGGCGGGCTGTCGATCAAGGCGAAGTCGAAATCCTGCCACAGCTGCGCCAGACTCTTGGCGATCACCAGGCCCAGGCCACTCTGCCCCGGCGACTGGCGCTCCAGCACCGCCAGCGCGGTGCTCGACGGCAGCAGCGAGATACGTTCGTCGCTGGTGGGCAGCAACAACTGCCCGGGCAAGCCCTGCGGCACCTGCCCCTTGTGCAGGAACAGGTCGTAGCAGCTGTGCTCCAGGGTATCGGGGTTGTGCCCGAAGTAGCTGGTCATCGAGCCATGCGGGTCGAGGTCGACGACGACCACGCGCTTGCCCGCCTCGGCCAGCAAACCGGCCAGGGCGATGGTGGTGGTGGTCTTGCCGACCCCGCCTTTTTGATTGGCTACTGCCCAGACTCTCATAAGGACAACTCTTGACTCATTGATTTGGCGCCGACCCTTGTGGGAGCGCGCTTGTCCCGCGAACACGGGCATAGCCCGTGCCATCCACCGCGGTGCCTGCTTCGCGGGACAAGCCCGCTCCCACAGGGACCGCGCTCTTCCAGGCAAGACAGTATGCGGTGACAGAGAATTGACGAGTTATTGCCCCGCCCCCGTTGCTGGCGTTGCCGGTGCACTTTGTGTGCCAGCACGCCGCAGGGCGGCGTCCGGGCTGGCGTTGGCACTGCCGGTTGCGGTCAGGCTGCGGCGCACTTCAAGGTTGCGTGAGATCACCAGCACCACCCGACGGTTACGGGCGCGGCCTTCGGCGGTGTCGTTGCCGGCCACCGGCTGATACTCGCCATAGCCCACCGAGGCCATGCGCGCCGGGCTCACTCCGTTCATGGCCAGCAGGCGGACGATGCTCGCCGCACGCGCCGACGACAGCTCCCAGTTGGTCGGGTACTGCGCCGTGCGAATCGGCAGGTTGTCGGTGAAGCCTTCGACGTGCACCGGGTTGGCGAACGGCTTGAGGATGTTCGCCACCTTCTCGATGATGGCGAACGCCTTGTCGCTGGGCATGGCGTCGCCGCTGCCGAACAGCAACGATGAGTTCAGTTCGATCTCGACCCACAGCTCGTTGCCGCGCACGGTCATCTGGTCGGACTTGATCAAGTCGCCAAAGGCGTCGCGCACATCGTCGCTGATGGACTTGAGCGGGTCGACGCTGGTTTGCGAAAGGCCCGCGTCGGTCTGCTCGCTGTCCTTGATCAGCGGGTCGGCCGGTTTGACGCTGAGCGGCTGTTCATCGCCGATGGGGATCGGCTTCATGCTCCGCTCGGGGTCGTTGAACACCCCCAGCAGCGCTTGCGAGATGACCTTGTACTTGCCCTCGTTGATCGAGGAAATCGAGTACATGACCACGAAGAAGGCGAACAGCAAGGTGATGAAGTCGGCATACGACACCAGCCAGCGCTCATGATTCTCGTGTTCCTCGGTGTGACGACGGCGACGCATGGGTTACTCCATGAAGCCTTGCAGCTTCAGCTCGATCGAGCGCGGGTTCTCGCCTTCGGCAATCGACAGCAGGCCTTCGAGGAGCATTTCTCGGTAGCGCGACTGGCGCAGCACGATGGCCTTGAGCTTGTTGGCGATCGGCAGCAGGATCAGGTTGGCGCTGGCCACACCGTAGATGGTGGCGACGAAGGCCACGGCGATGCCGTTGCCCAGCTGCGACGGGTCGGCCAGGTTGCCCATCACATGGATCAGGCCCATCACCGCGCCGATGATGCCGATGGTCGGCGCATAGCCGCCCATGCTCTCGAACACCTTGGCGGCCTGGATATCGCGGCCTTCCTGGGTCAGGAAGTCGACTTCGAGGATGCTGCGGATCGACTCGGGCTCGGCGCCATCGACCAGCAGTTGCAGGCCCTTGCGCGCATACGGGTCAGGCTCGGCATCGGCCACGCCTTCAAGGCCCAGAAGGCCTTCCTTGCGCGCCGTCAGGCTCCAGTTCACCACCCGGTCGATACCACCGGCCAGGTCCACCCGGGGCGGGAAGATGATCCAGCGCAGGATCTGCAGGGCGCGCTTGAACGACGACAGCGGCGCCTGCAGCAAGGCCGCCGCCAGGGTGCCGCCGAGCACGATCAGCGCCGCCGGGCCATTGAGCAGCGCACCGACGTGGCCACCTTCGAGGAAATTGCCGCCGACGATGGCGACGAAGGCCAGGATCAGGCCAATCAGGCTAAGGACATCCATCAGACACAGGCCTCTACCAGGTGCTTGCCGATTTCGTCCAGGCTGTACACCGCATCGGCCAGGTTGGCCTTGACGATGGCCATGGGCATGCCATAGATCACGCAGCTGGCTTCATCCTGGGCCCACACGGTGCTGCCGCCCTGCTTGAGCAGGCGCGCGCCTTCACGGCCATCGGCGCCCATGCCGGTGAGCACCACCGAGAGTACCTTGTCGCCATACGACTTGGCCGCCGAACCGAAGGTGATGTCCACGCAGGGCTTGTAGTTGAGGCGCTCGTCGCCAGGCAGGATCTTCACCGTGCCGCGGCCGTCGACCATCATCTGCTTGCCACCGGGGGCCAGCAGCGCCAGGCCTGGGCGCAGCACATCGCCGTCCTCGGCTTCCTTGACGTTGATCCTGCACAGCTTGTCGAGGCGCTCGGCGAAGGCCTTGGTGAATGCCGCCGGCATGTGCTGGATCAGCACGATCGGTGCCGGGAAGTTGGCCGGCAGCTGGGTCAGCACCCGCTGCAGGGCCACCGGGCCGCCCGTGGAGGTGCCGATGGCCACCAGTTTGTAGGGCTTGCGCTTGGGGGTTGGCGAGTGCGTCGGCGCCGGTGCCGACGCACGCGCAGGCAACGGCGCCCGCGCAGGTGCCGGGCTGGCCAGGCTGCTGGCCGGCGCAGGGGCGGCAGGTGCTGGCGGGGCGACCGGTGCCGGGCTGGCATAGCTGCCGAAGCGGCGGTTGCTGCGCGAGAGGGTGTGCACCTTCTCGCACAGCAGCTGCTTGACCTTGTCCGGGTTGCGCGAGATGTCCTCGAAGTTCTTCGGCAGGTAATCCACCGCACCGGCATCCAGCGCGTCGAGGGTGACCCGGGCGCCTTCGTGGGTCAGCGAAGAGAACATCAGTACGGGCGTCGGGCAGCGCTGCATGATGTGCCGCACCGCGGTGATGCCATCCATCATGGGCATTTCGTAGTCCATGGTGATGACATCGGGCTTGAGCGCCAGCGCCTGGTCGATCGCTTCCCTGCCGTTGGTCGCGGTGCCCACGACCTGGATCGTCGGATCCGCCGAGAGGATTTCCGAGACGCGGCGGCGGAAGAAACCGGAATCATCCACCACCAGGACCTTGACTGCCATAAACACTCCATTAGGCAGCGCAGCCCGCCAGGGTGCGCCACCGAAAATCAAATACGCCGTGCCGCGTAACGCTTGAGCATGCTCGGCACGTCGAGGATCAGCGCGATGCGACCGTCGCCGGTGATGGTGGCGCCGGACATGCCCGGGGTGCCCTGCAGCATCTTGCCCAGCGGCTTGATCACCACCTCTTCCTGGCCCACCAGCTGGTCGACCACGAAACCGATGCGCTGGGTGCCCACCGACAGGATCACCACATGCCCCTCGCGCTGCTCTTCGTGCACCTGGCCCTGGACCAGCCAGCGCTTGAGGTAGAACAGCGGCAGCGCCTTGTCGCGCACGATCACCACTTCCTGGCCGTCGACCACGTTGGTGCGCGACAGGTCGAGGTGGAAGATCTCGTTGACGTTGACCAGCGGGAAGGCGAACGCCTGGTTGCCCAGCATCACCATCAGAGTCGGCATGATCGCCAGGGTCAGCGGCACCTTGATGACGATCTTCGAACCCTGGCCCTTGGCCGAGAAGATGTTGATCGAGCCGTTGAGCTGGGCAATCTTGGTCTTGACCACGTCCATGCCGACGCCACGGCCGGACACGTCGGAGATTTCGGTCTTGGTCGAGAAACCCGGGGCGAAGATCAGGTTGTAGCAGTCCGACTCGCTCAGGCGCTCGGCGGCGTCCTTGTCCATCAGGCCTTTTTCCACGGCCTTGGCACGCAGGATATTGGGGTCCATGCCCTTGCCGTCGTCGGAGATCGACAGCAGGATGTGGTCGCCTTCCTGCTCGGCCGACAGCACCACGCGGCCGGTGCGGGCCTTGCCGGCGGCTTCGCGTTCATCGGGCATTTCCACGCCGTGGTCGACGGCGTTGCGCACCAGGTGCACCAACGGGTCGGCCAAGGCCTCGACCAGGTTCTTGTCCAGGTCGGTCTCTTCGCCGACCAGCTCCAGGTTGATCTCTTTCTTGAGCTGGCGGGCCAGGTCGCGGACCAGGCGCGGGAAGCGGCCGAAGACTTTCTTGATCGGCTGCATGCGGGTCTTCATCACCGCGGTCTGCAGGTCGGCGGTGACCACGTCGAGGTTGGACACCGCCTTGGACATGGCTTCATCGCCGCTGTTCAGGCCCAGGCGTACCAGGCGGTTACGCACCAGCACCAGCTCGCCGACCATGTTCATGATCTCGTCCAGGCGCGCAGTGTCGACGCGCACTGTGGTTTCCGCTTCGCTGACCGCGTGCTTTTCGGCAGCGGGCGCAGCCGGACGGGGCGCAGCCGCAGGTTTGGCAGCGGCCGCAGGGACAGCGGGAGCCGGAGCCGGCTTGGCCACGGGCTGGCTTTCGGCCTTGGCAGCCACCGGTGCCGCAAGAGCAGCAGGCGCCTCGGCCGCAACACTGTCACCGGAGAACTTGCCCTTGCCATGCAACTGGTCGAGCAGCGCCTCGAACTCGTGGTCGCTGATCTCGTCGCTGCTGGTCGGGGTTTCGCTGGCCACC
>Ga0247821_10000629_pt1 | contig 19548 bp, 21 predicted proteins | sample 13C_Glycerol_Day_FD_192481 | JGI IMG/M metagenome (GOLD analysis project Ga0247821, IMG submission 192481) | Soil microbial communities from agricultural site in Penn Yan, New York, United States - 13C_Glycerol_Day14 | ecosystem: Environmental > Terrestrial > Soil > Agricultural land | place... | reverse complement strand
CCTCACTCCGGTCTTGCTCCCGGGAGGACCGCGCTGCAGGCCCCATCCTGGGGCCCAGCGCTCGACGGGCATCCATGCCCGTCGCCTCCCTCCGCAAGACCTCCGTTCGGCCTCCTGAAGTCGCAATCTGCGGCGCCTGAACTACCTCGCATGAAGATCAAGATCAAGAGCAAGAGCAAGAGCAAGAGCAAGAGCACGCCGAACTGCTTGGGCATTCTCAAGGCTGCGATGCAATCGCCTTTTCAATCGCCGACCGGAACTCCGGATCATCAGGCTTGGTCAGGCTGGAGAAGTTGCCGACCACCTTGCCCTTGCGATCCACCACATACTTGTAGAAATTCCACTTCGGCGCACTGCTTTGCTGCGCCAGCTCCACAAACAGCGGAATCGCATCCTTGCCCCTCACCGCCTGCGTCTTGGTCATGGTGAACGTCACCCCATAATTGGCATAACAGACCTTGGCAGTCTTCTCCGCGTCAGCATCTTCCTGCTTGAAGTCATTCGAAGGCACACCGAGCATTTCCAAACCCTGCTCGTGATATTCCTTGTACGTCGCCTCAAGCCCCTCGAACTGCGGCGCAAAACCGCAATAGCTGGCCGTATTGACCACCACCAACGGCTTGCCGGCAAAGCGCTGGCACAGGTCGACCTGCTCCTTGCCACGCAGCTCGGGCAAGCTGCCCTGCAACAGCGCCGGGCAATCGGCAGCCCAGCTCGAAGTGGCGGCAAGCAAAGCCAGCAATGGCATCGTCAACCAGTGTGTACGCATCGAAGGTTTCTCCTGCAAGACAGTCCTTGAGCTTGCAGGGTAGCGCTTAACAAACGCCCATGCCCAGCTGCATCAACGCCAACCCGCCCCGGTGCCAGCCCCACCACACCAGCGCCAGCGCCAGTACCGCGGCCGCCAGCAGCAGCCCGCGGGCCAGGTAGCGGTTCATGCGGCTTGCGCCTGCAGGCGAGCGACCGGGCGTTCGCGCACCGGCCAGTTGAGGGCAGCAGCCAGCAGACTGAGCAGGATCGAGATCTGCCAGACCAGGTCGTAGTTGCCAGTCTGGTCATACACCACACCGCCCAGCCAGCCACCCAGGAAGGCGCCCAGCTGGTGGAACAGGAACACGATGCCACCAAGCATGGACAAGTTGCGCACGCCAAATACCGTAGCCACCGTGCCGTTGGTCAAAGGCACGGTCGACAGCCACAGCAGGCCCATCGCAATGCCGAAGAGGTAGGCACTGACCTCACTCACCGGCGCCCACAGGAACAAGCCGATCACCACCGCCCGCAGCAGGTACAACGCGGTCAACAGGCGCGGCTTGGACATCCGCCCGCCCAGCCAACCGGCGGTGTAGGTGCCAACGATGTTGAACAGCCCGACCAGCGCCAGCACCGTGGTGCCGGTGGTCGCCGGCAAATGCTGGTCGACCAGGTAGGCCGGCAGGTGTACGCCGATGAACACCACCTGGAAACCACAGACAAAGAAGCCCAGGGCCAGCAGCCAGAAGCCGGAATGCGAACAGGCCTCGCGCAGGGCCTGGCCCAGCGTCTGCTCCGCCCCGTGGCTCGGCAGCGGACGATCCCGCAGCAGGCCGACAAAAGGCACGATCAACGCCACCAACAGGCCCAGCACCAGCAACGCGGCCGACCAGCCCAGCCATTCGATCAGCCCGAGGGTGCCCGGCAGCATGGCGAACTGGCCAAACGAACCGGCGGCGCTGGCGATGCCCATGGCCATGCTGCGTTTTTCTGCCGGTACGGCGCGGCCAACCACACCCAGAATGACCGAAAACGACGTGCCGGACAGACCAATACCAATCAGCAGGCCTGCACTGAGCGACAGCGACCAGGCCGAATCGGCCGTACTCATCAACAACAAGCCAGCGGCATAGAGGATGCCACCGATGATGACCACGCGCGCCGCGCCAAGGCGATCAGCCAGGGCCCCGGCAAAGGGTTGAGCCAGGCCCCAGATCAGGTTCTGCAGGGCAATGGCGAAGGCGAACACCTCGCGGCCCCAGCCAAAATCGGCGCTCATCGGCGCCAGAAAGAGGCCGAAGCCGTGCCGGACACCCAGTGACAGCGCCAGGATCAATGCCGCCCCTACCAGAATCCACCCGCTGGTTCGCCACACCGAAGTCATTGTCGTTATCTCCAGCACATCGCAAGGTTATGCGGGTATATACCCGCGTTCAATCGAAGCCGATCAGGCCAACCGCTCCAGCAAGCGCACCAATTCATCACGCTGCCCTTCGCCCAAGTGCTCCACCAACGACGCCTGCGCGTGCTCCCATGCCGGATGGGCGAGCCGCAGGCGCGCCGCTCCCGCCTCGGTCAACAGCACCACGCGGTTACGCTGGTCGTCACCGTCAGCCAAGGCCACCAAGCCCTCGGCCTCCAGCACACGCAGGTTGCGGCCCAGGGTGCTGCGCTCCAGGCCCATGGCCTCGGCCAGCGTGGTGATACTGGGGCGATCGAGTCGCTGCAGATGGCGCAGCAAGGAAAACTGGGCAACGTTGATGCCGAAGCCCGCCAGGGCCTCGTCGTAGTGTCGGCTCACCCCGCGGGCGGCACGACGCAAATGGGTGCAGATGCATTCACTGGTCAACATGATTACGTGTATATACCCGCAACCTGGATGTTGCAAGAAGTTTCATGGTGCCAACCGCTGCCGAATAGGCTCGAACTCTGCCGTGGCGCGCCGGGGCAAAGTGTCCGGGATGCCCTGCTCGATGGCCTGCCAATAACGCCCCGGTACCTTTGCCGAGCCGAGTTCGTAATCCATGCCATCCCAGCTGTCCTCACGAAAGCTGTAGAAGGCCCAATGCAGCCGGTTACGCTCCAGTACCGTGAGGACGTCTTCCAGGTACTGCCGACACCCTGGCAAGCGCCGCATGCACCCGAACTCGCCGACCACCAGCCGTGAACGTGGCACCTTCATCGCGTCCACCCATGCCAGCGGCTGGGCAAGGTACTGCCCGACACGCTGGCCATCCCAGTGCTGAAGCTCGCCCGCGAATGGCACCGGGCCAGGATAGGCAAACGGCTGCTTGCGCGCCATGTTCGGCGCACTGGTGGCAGCATAGGGCTCGTACATATGCACGCTGTAGAGCACGCGCTCGTCCGGCAGCGGTTCTGGCCAATAGCTGAAAGCATCGGCGCCCGCATACCAACCCGCGTCGACCATGACGGGCGTGCGCGTATCCACTTCGCGGATGGCCGCGAGCAGTTGGCGATACAGCGCTGGCAGGTCGCGTGCGCCACCTCTTGCCTGCGCATACCACTGCTGCATCTGCTGCGCAGGGGCATGCTCGGCCAGGCCACCCTGCTTCTCCGGGGCCGGTTCGTTGATCAGGTTGTAGGCGGCAATGGCCGGATGGTCCTTCAACTCGCGGGCCAGGTCGCGCCAGAACGCGGCGGCCTGAGTCCAGAAGCGTTTGTCCTGCCACAAACGGTCGTCGAACTGGCCTTGGTTGTTCTGCGACCAGCGCATGCCCGGCAATGACAGCGGCGTGATGACCACCTTGAGCCCTGCCTGATGGGCGCGATCAAGGGTGGCACGCAGGCGATCCAGGTCCGCTTCGGGCAGGCCTAGGTAGTGGTCGGCATCGCCTAGCAGAAAGTCGCGCTGCGCCGGCTGCCATTTATCGTAGGAAAGCCGCACCCAAGTGGCGCCATAGCCGCGCAAGGCCTCGAAGTAGGCCTGATCGGGCGGAAGGCGATTGAAACTGTTGCCGCCGTGGCGGGGGACACTCCAGAAGTCGATGAAGTCTGCGGCGGTGGCGAGCGGAGCGAACAACGCCAGCAGGCTGGCAAGGATCCAGCGATACATGGAAGGCCTCCCTGGCCGATTGGACAGGAGGCCGAAGATACTCCGCCTGAGTGGGAAACGTGGCGCTGATGCGTTGCTGAAAATGACTGCCCACCGGACCCTGCGTCAAAGCCTGAGCGCCAGCCCCAGCAGCACCGTGAGCTCCAGCAACTCCAGCAGAGCCCCGGCGGTGTCCCCGGTCGTCCCGCCCAAGCGTTGGCCCATCAGCCGTCGCAACCAGCAGAACACCCCAAGCGCCACCAGCATCGCCCAGGCCGAAGTCCAACCAGCAAACACAAGGCACCCCAACACGCTGGCCAGCAGCACCCAAACGGCTGCATGCCGTGGCAGGTGCTCGGCCAAGGCCTGCCCCAGGCCGCCCGGGCGCACGTAGGGCGTGCAAAGGAACAACCCAAGCATCGCCGCCCGCCCCACCACCGGTGCCAGCACCAGCAATGCACCCTCGCCGCGCTCGACCAGCACCCACAAGGCGCAGAATTTCAGCAGCAACACCAGCACCAGGGTGACCACGGCAATCGGCCCGCTGCGTGGGTCTTTCATGATCTGCAGCGTGCGCTCCCGGTCGCCGAACCCGCCCAGCCAGGCATCGGCGCTGTCAGCCAGGCCATCCAGGTGCAAGGCCCCACTGAGCAATACCCACAGCGTCAGCAGCAAGGCCGCCTGCAGCGGCGCCGGCGCCCCCTGCAGCAGGTGACTGGCGAGCCACAACAGCAGGCCGAACAGCAGCCCTACCAACGGGTAGTACAGCAACGAGCGCCCCATTTGCTGCGGCTCGGGCATACCCGGCAAACGTACCGGCAGGCTGCTGAGAAACTGCAAGGCGATCCAGAAAGGCAGCATCTCAGCGCACCTCCCGCAGCAGGTTGCCCGTCAAATCCAGCTGCACCAACGCCCCATGCCCAACTTCGACCTGCAACAGTTGCTCCTTGGGCAAGCCACGGGCCCGCGCCAGCAACAGGCGCATGACGCCGCCATGGGTGACCAGCAACACGCGCTTGCCTGAGTGCACCCGGCGCAGGCGTTCGATGCCCGCCAGGACACGCTCGGCGAAGGCGCTGACCGGCTCGCCAGCAGGCGGCGTATAAGCATAAGGGTCAGCCCAGAAGCGCCCGAGCTCATCTGCCTGGGTTTCCATGATCTGCAGGGCAGTGCGCCCTTCCCACTCGCCGAAATGCAGCTCTTGCAAGTCAGCTTCACGCTGCACCGGCAGGCCCAGGCGCGCGCCCAGTTCGTCGGCAAAGCGCGCACAACGCTGCAAGGGCGAGCTGACCAGCACTTGCCAAGGCCCACCCGCAACCACGGCCGCGCGCATCTGCGACCAGCCTTTATCGGTCAGGGCATCGTCGAGGCTGCCGCGCAGGCCGCCTTGCTCGGTTTCACCGTGGCGCAGCAGGTCGAGGATCATGCCGGGCGGTCCGCCACCGCCGCTTCGGCGAAGGTCGCCATCTGCCCGTGCAGGGCGCAGGCCAGGCGCAGCAGTGGCACGGCCAGCGCCGCACCGCTGCCCTCGCCCAGGCGCAGGCCCAGGGCCAGCAGCGGTTCGGCGTCCAGTACGGCAAGCAGGGCCTTGTGCCCGGGCTCGGCGCCTTGGTGGGCGAACAGCAGCCAGGCACGACATTGCGGGTTGAGGTGCACCGCCACCAGCGCAGCGACACTGCAGATGAAACCGTCCACCAGCACCACGATGCCCTGCTGCGCGCAGGCCAGGTAAGCACCGGCCAACGCGGCGATCTCGAAGCCACCGACGCAGGCCAGGGCCTCCAGGGGCTGGTCGGCGCGCAGGCCATGCAGCACCAGGGCACGCTCGATCACTTCGGCCTTGTGCCGCACGCCGGCGCTGTCCAGGCCGGTGCCTGGGCCGCTGAGGTCACGGGCCGGGCAACCCAGCAGGATGCAGGCCAGGGCCGCAGCGGCCGTGGTGTTGCCGATGCCCATCTCGCCGCCGATGAACAGCTGCGCGCCGTTTTCGGCCGCGCGTCGGACGCTGTCACGGCCCGCCTGCAGGGCTGCCTGCAACTGGCCATCGGTCATCGCCGGCTGGCGCGCGAAGTTGGCCGTGCCGGCGCCCAGGCGCAGGTGGCGCACGCCCGCCAGTTCCAGGTGCGGGTCGACCGTCCCCAGGTCGATCACTTCAAGGCTGGCTTGCAGCTGGCGCGCCAGTACGCTGATCGCCGCGCCACCGCCCACGAAATTGCGCAGCATCTGCCCGGTCACCGCCTGCGGGTAGGCCGAGATGCCCTCCTCGACCACGCCATGGTCACCGGCAAAGATCGTGATCGCGACCTGCTCCAGGGTCGGCCGCTCACGCCCTTGCAAACCGGCCAGCGTCACCGCGAGCCCTTCCAGCTGGCCGAGTGAACCGGCGGGTTTGGTCAGCTGCTGCTGGCGGGCGCGGGCCTGCTCCATGGCGGCGGTGTCGAGCGGTTGGCAGGCGTCACGCCACCAGGGTTGGTTCATAGTGCAGGTCCTTTGAGCATGAGAGGCAGGCCGGCGACGGTCAGTACCACGCGCTGGCAACGTTCGGCCACGGCCTGATGCAGCCAACCGGCCAGATCGACGTAGCGTCGTGTGAGTTCGCCCATGGGCACGACGCCCAGGCCCGTTTCGTTACTGACCAGAATGAGCGTGCCGGGCAACTGTGCGAGGCAGTCGAGCAACGCATCTCGCTCTTCGGCCAGGCGTTGCTCGTCTTCGAGCATCAGCAGGTTGGTCAGCCACAGGGTCAGGCAGTCCACCAGCAGGCAGCGCCCTTCGGCGGCTTCGGCACGCAGCACGGCGGCCAGCGCCAGCGGCTCTTCGATCAGCCCCCACTCGGCAGGCCGGCGCTGCCGGTGCAGTTGCACCCGCTCGTTCATTTCGCCGTCCAGCGCCTGGCTGGTGGCGATGTAGGTCACTGGCAGGCCGCTGTCGCTCGCCAGCTGTTCGGCCAGGCGGCTCTTGCCCGAGCGGGCGCCGCCAAGGATGAGATTGAGCATGTCAGGCGACTCCACACAATTGGCGCAGCCGGGCGTTATCCAGATGCTGTTCCACCAGGTCGGCCAGGCGCTCGATGTCGCGTTCGCGCAGGGCTTCGTAATCGATGGTCTGCACCGCTTCGAGGCCGGCCCAGCGCAGCAGTGCGGCGCACGACTGACTACCTTCGAACAGGCCATGCAGATAGGTGGCGAGGATTTGCCCGTCGGCACTGACAGCACCGTCACTGCGGCCATCGGCAAGCTGCACGGCGGGGTGCTGCAGCGCTGCGCCTGTGGTGACACCGGCATGAATCTCATAGCCTGCCACCGGCGAGCCTTCGAGGTTCAAGGTGCCAGCCACATTGCGCAGCTGCTTTTCGGCTTCGAGCACCGTGGCGTAGTCGAGCAGCCCCAGCCCCGGGCTTGAGCCGGCCGGCCCTTCCAGGCCGAGCGGGTCGTGCACTTCGCGGCCGAGCATCTGCAGGCCGCCGCAAATCCCGATCAGCTTGCCGCCGTAGCGCAGGTGCCGGGCGATGGCCGTGTCCCAGCCGCGCTCGCGCAGGTGCGCCAGGTCGCTGCGCACACTCTTGGAGCCGGGCAGGATGATCAGGTCGGCCGGCGGAATCGGTTGGCCGGGGCCGATGAATTGCAGGTCCACCTGCGGGTGCAGGCGCAGCGGGTCGAGATCGGTGTGGTTACTGATGCGCGGCAGCACCGGGACGATCACCTTGAGCACACGCTCATCCTTGCTGCCCTGGCGCACGTCGATGCCGTCTTCCGCCTCCAGGTGCAGGTCGGTGACGTAGGGCAGCACGCCCAGCACAGGTTTGCCGGTGCGCGCCTCCAGCCAGTCCAGGCCGGGCTGCAGCAGGGCAATGTCACCGCGAAAGCGATTGATGACGAAGCCCTTGATCCGCGCCTGTTCGCTGGGCGACAGCAGCTCCAGGGTGCCGACCAGGTGGGCGAAGACGCCACCACGGTTGATGTCGGCAATCAGGATCACCGGGCAGTCGACCGCTTCGGCAAAACCCATGTTGGCGATGTCGCCGGCGCGCAGGTTGATCTCCGCCGGCGAGCCCGCCCCTTCGACCATCACCACCGGATAGGCCGCCTCCAGGCGCTGGTGCGAGGCCAGCACTGCCTGCATGGCAACGACCTTGTAGTCGTGATAGGCCACCGCATTCATGCTGGTGACCGCGCGGCCATGGATGATCACCTGGGCGCCGGTGTCGCTGTTGGGCTTGAGCAGCACCGGATTCATGTCGGTGTGAGGCGCCAAGCGGCAGGCCTGGGCCTGTACCGCCTGGGCACGGCCGATCTCGCCACCGTCGGCGGTCACCGCGCTGTTGAGCGCCATGTTCTGGGGTTTGAACGGCACCACACCGATGCCCTGGCGCAGCAGCCAGCGGCACAGGGCGGTGACCAGCGTGCTTTTGCCGGCATCGGAGGTGGTGCCTTGCACCATGAGCGTGGTCATGCCGTTTCCTTCTGATAAGCGGCCAGCGCCTGGGCCAGGCGCTGTTCATCGGCTTCGCCGGCAGGCAGGCCCAGGCGCACGGCAGCAGGCTGCTCGAACAGGCGGACCAGAATGCCGCGGCGGGCGAGAAAATCGTAAAGGTGCGAAGCACGTTCGCTACGCACGTACTGGAAAAGGTCGCAGCCGCCGCTGGGCGCCAGGCCGTTGTGCTGCAAAAGCGTGGCCAAGCGTTGGCTGGCCTGGGCACAGCGCTCGATCTGCGCCTTATGCGCGGCCTCATCGGCGAAGCACGCCTGGGCCAGCACGCGGGTCGGGCCGCTGACGGTCCACGGCCCAAGGCTGTCGGCCAGGCGCTGCAACAGCGGCAGTTCGGCTGCCACACAGCCCAGCCGCACACCGGCCAGGCCGAAGAACTTGCCGAACGAGCGCAGCACGATCAGGCCGGGGCGCTCGGCGCAGTCGACCACGCTGTGCGCGGGGGTGTTGTCCATGAACGCTTCGTCGACCAGCAGCCAGCCGCCGCGCGCGGCCAGGCGGGCGTGCCAGTGCAACAGGCGCTCGCGGGGCACGCGCTGGCCGGTCGGGTTGTTGGGGTTGACCAGCACCAGCACGTCGAGGCTGTCGAGGGTCGCCTCGACCTGGTCCTGCTGCAGTTCGATCAGCGTATGCCCGGCGCGCTGCCAGGCGTGCGGATGCTCGGCATAGCACGGCGACAGCACACCGACGCGCCCGCGCGGGCGCAAGTGCGGCAAGGCCTGGATTGCCGCTTGCGAACCGGCCACCGCCAACACTTGGTGTGCGCCGTAATAACGGCATGCCGCAGCCTCAAGGCCGTCGTCCGTTTCCGGCAAACGCGCCCAGGCATCCTGCGGGATCACCGGGATCGGATAAGGCCAGGGGGCGATCCCACTGGACAGGTCGAGCCAGTCTTCACGCGCAATCCCGTATTGGCGTATCGCCCGCAACAGGCGGCCACCATGTTCAAGCATCGAGGTACGCTCCCAGGCAAATCAGCAGCAGCCACAGCCACACGCCGCGCTGCACCAGGCTCCAGCCGCGCTCGATGGCGTCGGCATCGGCCATCGGACCTTCACCCAGGCGGGGGCGCTCGTGCAGCTCGCCGTGGTACACAGCCGGGCCACCGAGCTCGACCGCCAGGGCCCCGGCGCCCGCCGCCATGACCGGGCCAGCATTGGGGCTATCCCACAAAGGGGCTTGCTTGCGCCAGCAGGCCAGCGCCAGGCGGGTCTTGCCGAGCAGTGCGTAGGTCAAGGCCACCAACCTGGCAGGAATATAGTTCAGCCCGTCGTCGATGCGCGCCGCGCACCAGCCGAAGCGCTCGAAGCGTTCGTTGCGGTAGCCCCACATCGCATCCAGGGTATTGCTCAGGCGATACAGCACCACCCCGGGCGCGCCGGCGACGATGAACCAGAACAACGCGGCGAATACCGCATCGCTGCCGTTCTCCAGCACCGACTCAGTGGCCGCCCGGGCCACGGCCGGCTCATCCAGCTCGCGCGTCTCGCGGCTGACCAGGTAGCCGACACGCCGCCGCGCCTCCTCCAGGTCGCCCTGGCGCAAGGCGTTGGCCACCGGCAGCACGTGCTCGCCAAGGCTGCGCAGGCCCAGCGCGCAATACAGCGCCAGCACATCCACCAGCCAGCCGATGTAGGGCAGCCAGGACAGAATCAACGTCACCAGGGTCAGTGGCACCACGGCCAGGAACCAGGCGCTCACGCCATGGCTGCGCCAGCCGCGGCCACCCGCATTCAGGCGCTGCTCAAGGCTCGACGCCAGGTTACCGAAGGCCACCAGCGGGTGGCGCCGCTGCGGCTCGCCCAGCAAGGCATCCAGGGCCACGCCGGCCACGGTCAGCAAGGCCACGCTCATGGGTGCTCTCCCCATTGGTTTTCAAAGAGCATTTCACTCAAGGGCTGTTCCTCGGCCCAGTGTTCCAGGGCCAGCATGGGTGCCGGGTAGAACGCGGTCACCGGCCCCAGGCACAGCACCGCCACAGGCTTCGCCCCGGCGGGCATGCCCAGCAGTTCGGCCAGCGCCTGCGGGTCGAACAGCGATACCCAACCCATGCCCAGACCTTCGGCCCGCGCCGCCAGCCACAGGTTCTGGATGGCGCAGGCCAGCGAGGCCAGGTCCATCTCGGGCAGGGTGCGGCGGCCGAAAACATGGGGCTCGCGGTTGTCCATCAAGGCGGCCACCAGCACTTCGGCACAGTCATTGATGCCTTCGACCTTGAGCTTCATGAAGTCGTCGGAACGCTCGCCCAGGGCCTCGGCCGTGCGCACCCGCTCCTGCTCGACCAGCGCCTGAATGCGTTGGCGCAGGTCACGCTGACTGATACGGATGAAGCGCCAGGGCTGCATCAGGCCGACACTGGGCGCCTGATGCGCGGCCGCGAGCAAGCGGCCAAGCAGTTCAGGGGCTACCGTCCCGCCAGCGAAGTGGCGCATGTCACGGCGCTCACCGATCGCCCGGTAGATCGCGGCGCGCTCGGCGGCGCTGTAGGCGTGTTCGCTCATGGTTGCAAGAGCGCCGCCGTCGCATCGGGGTTGGAGGGGAAATAGAAGTGTACGTAGGAGGCCGTCAGGCGGCCCAGGCGATAGACCGCTTCGTTGCCGCGCCCACCATTGGGGCTCAGGCCGCGGGCAATCGGCTCGAGGTCGGTGCTGGTCAGCGAATGATGATAGGTGTGGCCGCGCAGGATCCCTTCCGGCAATTCCACCGATTGCAGGGCCAGGGCCGCCAGGCGCTTCTGCATGGTCGCTTCGCCCGTCAGCAGGCCAAGCAGCTCGGCGCGTTCGCCCGCCACATCGGTCAAGGCATCGAGCAGGTAAAGCATGCCGCCACATTCGGCCAGCAAGGGCTTGCCGGCGTCATGGTGGGCACGGATCGCCTTGCACATCGACGTGTTGGCAGCCAGCGCGTGGTGGTGCAGTTCCGGATAACCGCCTGGCAGGTACAGGCTGTCCACCTCCGGCAGCGCACGGTCGTGCAGTGGCGAGAAGAATTCGAGCTGCGCGCCGAGCGTGCGCAGCAGATCGAGGTTGGCACCGTAGGTGAAGGCAAACGCTTCATCCTGCGCCACGCCGATGCGCACGCCGGCCAGCGATGCAGCGCACACTTGCGGCTCAGGCTCGGCGAAGGCCACTGGCGGTGGCAAGGCGGCGTCGCAGCTGGCGCCCAGGGCTTCGGCGGCGGCGTCCAGGCGCGCATCCAGGTCATTCAGTTCGCTCGCCTGCACCAGGCCCAGGTGGCGGCTGGGCAGCTCGATGCCGCGCTCGCGCGAAAGACCGCCATACCAGCGCAGGCCCTCGGTCAAGCTGCCTTCCAGCAGCTGTGCGTGGCGCAGGCTACCGACCCGGTTGGCCAACACGCCGGCGAATGGCAGGTCGGCCTGATAACGCGCCAGGCCCAGGGCCAGGGCACCAAAGGTCTGGGCCATGGCCGTACCGTCGATCACGGCCAGCACCGGCACGCCGAAGTGGCGCGCCAGGTCGGCGCTCGACGGCGTGCCGTCGAACAGGCCCATTACCCCTTCGATGAGGATCAGGTCGGCCTCGCCTGCCGCTTCCCACAGCAGGCGGCGGCTTTCCTGCGCGCCGATCATCCACAAGTCGAGCTGGTACACCGGCGCACCGCTGGCCCGTTCGAGGATCATCGGGTCGAGAAAGTCTGGCCCGCACTTGAACACCCGCACCTTGCGCCCAAGGTTGCGGTGCAGGCGTGCCAAGGCGGCGGTGACAGTGGTCTTGCCCTGGCCAGAGGCGGGTGCCGCGATCAATACGGCCGGGCAATGGCGGCCCTGAGTCACAGTTCCACGCCCTTCTGGGCGCGGATACCGGCCTGGAAGGCGTGCTTGAGCATGCCCATCTCGGTGACGGTATCGGCCAGTTCGATCATTTCGGGCTTGGCCGCGCGGCCGGTGACGATCACGTGCTGCATCGGTGGCCGGGCCTGGATGTCGCCGAGCACCTGGTCAAGGTCGAGGTAGCCGTGCTTGAGGGCGATGTTCAGCTCATCGAGCACCACGAACTGCACCGACGGGTCCTGCAGCAACTGGCGGGAAACGGCCCAGGCCGCTTCCGCGGCGGCGATGTCGCGCTGGCGGTCCTGGGTTTCCCAGGTGAAGCCTTCGCCCATCACGTGGTAGCGCACCTGCTCCGGGAAGCGCCGGAAGAACAGCTCCTCGCCGGTGCTGTTGCGGCCCTTGATGAACTGCACCACACCACACTGCATGCCGTGGCCAAGGGCGCGGGCAAGCATGCCGAAGGCCGAGCTGCTCTTGCCCTTGCCATTGCCGGTCAGCACCAGCAACAGGCCGCATTCATTAGGGGAATTGGCGATGCGCTCGTCGATGATCGCCTTCTTGCGCTGCATGCGCGCGAGGTGGCGTTCGTCGCGGTCGGTGGGTTCGCTCATCAGGGTTCTCCGCAGGCTGACGCCACGATTGACGCGGCGACAGGTCGATAGACAGGCAGACGGAGAACGCGCAGGGGCCGTGGCCGGACGCCACAGTGCACCGCGCATCACCCTCCGTGATGCCGTTGGCAGTGACAGGCCGGTCTCCGGGCTCGTGAGCGGGCCTTGGCCCAAGCCTGCGCGCCTTCCCGGATGCTGGCATCCAGTGGCCGTGCGCGGCCTGCTACTCACCTACCGTTGCGGGGGCAGCGCCGGAATCGCGCCTTGCTGGCGCCCACCGGCTTCCCAGTTTCACCCTGCCCAGTCGAGGCTGGCAGGGCACCTGAAACACGCCGCGAAGGTTAGAGGGTTGCACCGGGAGCGTCAATCGACCGGGGCGATTTGCTCATGGGCGCCTGCAGCCTCGCCCGAGTGAACCACCGGCAACGGGGCAAGCTCAGATTAGTCATGGACCAAACTCCGAGGGTGGTGACCATGAAGCGCATGTACAGAGTCTTACCATGGGCGCTCGGCGCCTGCCTGGCAGGTTGTGGCGACACCGCCCACCTGGAGGTGATCGACGGCACAGGCCCTGCGCCGCAGCTGCCCGCCCCTGACAAGACGCTGATTCCGACCGTCAACATCGCCCCCGCCATCGGCTGGCCGGAGGGGCGCAAGCCGATGGCGGCACCGGGCACCCAGGTCACCGCTTTCGCCGACGGGCTCGATCATCCTCGCTGGCTGTACGTATTGCCCAATGGCGACGTGCTCGTGGCCGAAACCAACGCCCCGCCCAAGCCGGAAGACGGCAAGGGGATCCGTGGCTGGGTCATGGGCAAGGCGATGAAACGTGCAGGCGCGGCCGTGCCCAGCCCCAACCGCATAACGCTGCTGCGCGATGCCGACCACGACGGTGTCGCGGAAATGCGCAGCACCTTCATCGAAGGCCTCAATTCACCCTTTGGCATGGTGCTGGTAGGCAAGGATTTCTACGTCGCCGATACCGATCGGTTGCTGCGCTTCCACTACGAACCCGGCGCCATGCAGATCCGCGAGCAAGGCCAGAAGGTCGTCGATCTGCCGGGTGGCCCGCTCAACCACCACTGGACCAAGAATGTGATCGCCAACCCCGCTGGCACCAAGCTGTACGTCACCGTGGGGTCGAACAGCAACGTCGGTGAGAACGGCATGGATCAGGAGCAAGGCCGCGCAGCGATCTGGGAAGTGGACCCGGCCAGCGGCCAGCACCGGATCTATGCCTCAGGGCTGCGCAACCCCAATGGTTTGGCCTGGGAACCCCGCAGCGGCGCCTTGTGGACGGCAGTCAACGAACGCGACGAGATCGGCAGCGACCTGGTGCCTGACTACATCACCTCGGTCAAGGACGGTGGTTTCTATGGCTGGCCGTACAGCTACTACGGGCAGCATGTGGACGAGCGGGTAAAACCGCAGGATCCACAAAAGGTCGCGCAGGCCCTGGCGCCGGACTATGCCGTGGGCCCGCACACCGCGTCACTGGGGCTGATGTTCATCGAGCCGGGGGCCCTGCCATCGCCCTTTGGGCAAGGCGCGATCATTGGCCAGCATGGGTCGTGGAATCGCAAGCCGCACAGTGGCTACAAGGTGATCTTCGTGCCGTTCGACAGCGCCGGGAAGCCGGCAGGCAAACCGCAAGACCTGCTGAGCGGATTCCTCGATGACCAGGGCAAGGCCATGGGGCGGCCGGTCGGGGTCGCCAGCGATCAGCACGGAGGGGTGCTGGTGGCTGATGATGTGGGCAATGTGGTCTGGCGGGTGAGCAAAGTGCGATAGCCACCCGCTGCGCTCAAGGGTTCTGCGCCAGGTGCCCTGGTGGAATCACCCGCTTGGCTTGCAGGTAGGCCTTGGACCAGTAGCTGTTGGACAGGTAGTCCAGACGCACCGTGCCACCTGCCGAAGGCGCATGCACGAAGCGCCCCTCACCCACGTAGATGCCTGCATGGCTGACCTGCGAACCGCCACCGGTGGCGAAGAACACCAGATCGCCCGATTGCAGCGCATTGGAAGCAACAGTGGGCGCGCGCATGACGATCATCTCGCGGGTCGTGCGCGGCAGGCTGATGGCGGCGGCATCGCGGTAGACATAGCCGATCAGACCACTGCAATCGAAACCGGAATCGGGGGTATTGCCGCCCCAGCGATAAGGGGTGCCCACCAGGCCAATGGCGCGGATGAGCACGTCATCGGCTATCGGCGAGGTGGCGGCAGGGGCGTAGGTGACCTGTGGCTTGGCCACGGGGGCCGGTGCCGGGGCACGGCTGGAGCAGGCGGCGAGCAATGCCACCAGGGAAAAGAATGCGAAGCGCGCCATTATCGCCATGGCCAGAACATCCTGTCTGAGACCGCAGGGCCGCAGCCGAAAAGTGTTGAGAATTTAGATTAGACGCTTTTTGTAAACGCGCACGGCGGCGAGCTTTTAAGCATCGCCGCCGTGGCAGGATATAGCATATTGATATCAGTTGCGCGCGATATTGCTGGCCGGCGCCATGGCCAAGGCACGCTTGGCTTCGATGAAGGTCTTGCTCCAGTAGCGGTCACCGAGATTGTCGATGCGCACGCCACCGCTGCGGCGGCTGCTGGAGTGGATGAACTGATTGTCGCCCAGGTAGATACCGGCGTGGCTGACGCGGCCACGGCCATTGGTGCTGAAGAACAGCAGATCACCTGGCTTGAGCTTGTTGCGGGCAACCTTGGGCGCGTCGACGTTGATCATTTCGCGGGTCGAACGTGGCAGGTTCATGCCAGCTTCTTCGCGGAACAGGTAGCCGATGAAACCGCTGCAATCGAAACCGGCCTCGGTGGTGCCGCCGAAGCGGTAGCGGGTGCCGATCAGCGACATGCCGCGTTCGAGGATGCTGTCGGCCAGGACCGGCAGTTGGTAAGGCTTGCTGCTGGAGAAGGCCTCCAGGTCATCTTCGGTAGCCTGCATCTCTTCACCGAATACCGACGAAGGAGAAGCCTTGGCATCGATCCCCGCCTGGCGGGCGACCGAGGTGTGATCCTGTGGCTGGGAAACTGGGGCTTGGGCCGCGCAGCCAATCAGCAGGGTCACGAGTGCGAGTGGCACGAGGGGTGCAAAGCGCTTGAGCATGGGCACGACCGTGTCTGTAATCCTTTAGAAGGGGGAAACTATGCCTTCTATCGGGACCATTTGCAAATTTTATCGAAAAACATGTGACTTTTTTGTTTTTCGCTCGCAGCCCAGCAAAGACGGGGCTTACCAGCCGAGAGTCTCTTTCAGGAATGGGATCGTCAGCTTGCGTTGCGCCTGCAACGAAGCCTGATCGAGGCGTTCGAGCAGGTCGAAAAGCGCACTCATGCTGCGGGTGCCGCGGGTCAGGATGAAATGGCCGACTTCATCGGTCAGGTGCAGGCCACGTCGCGAAGCACGCAGTTGCAGGGCTCGCAACTTGTCTTCATCGGAGAGGCCGCGCATCTGGAATACCAGGGCAAGGGTCAGGCGCGACTTGAGGTCAGGCAGCTTGATCGGCAGTTCCCGGGGCGAAGCCGATGCGGCCAGCAGCAGGCGCCGACCGCTGTCGCGCAGGCGATTGAACAGATGGAACATCGCCTCTTCCCAGTCCGCCTTGCCTGCGATCACATGCAGGTCATCGATGCACACCAGTTCGTACTGCGCCAGGTAGTCGAGCAGTTCCACGCCACGGTCGAGCAATTGTGCCAGCGGCAAGTACACGGCAGGTTCGCCGCGCTGCTGGAAACGGTGGGTGGCGGCCTGCAACAGGTGACTGCGGCCAACGCCCTGCTTACCCCACAGGTAGATGAGGCTTTCGGTCCAGCCGGCGTCGGCTTCGCATAACCGCTCGACATAGCCCAATGCCGCGGCATTGGCGCCCGGGTAATAGTTGATGAAGGTGGCGTCATCACGCAGACGCACACCCAGGGGCAACTGGATCGGTGGTTTCATGCTGGCGGGCGGTCGGGAGGACCACAGGGGGCCTTAAATGAACGGTGTGCAAAGTCTATACCCGCAACGCGGGGGGCACAATCGCCCAGGCAAATAGCATAAGCAAAATCAACAAGTTGCACTGTCTGGGGCGGCTGTTCAGCCCTTTCGCCGGCAAGCCGGCTCCGACAGTGGCAGTACCGCTGCACCCTGTGGGAGCCGGCTTGCCGGCGAAAGGGCCGCAGCGCGGCCCCACTTTCACAACTCAGGATCGATATCACCGGCATACATGCCCGACTCTTTGTAGACATCATGCACATGCCGCAACAGCACCATGATCACCGCAGCGACCGGCAATGCCAGCAACACACCCGTGAACCCGAACAGCTCGCCGCCGGCGAGAATAGCGAAGATCACCGCCACCGGATGCAGGCCGATCCGGTCGCCGACCAGCAACGGCGTCAGCACCATGCCTTCCAGCGCCTGCCCGACCATGAACACCGCGACGATTCCCAGCATCGGGTACAGATCGCCGCCAAACTGGAACAGCCCGGCGACCAGCGCCGCACCGATACCGATGATGAAGCCCATGTACGGCACGATGGCTGCCAAGCCTGCCAGCATGCCGATCAGCAGCCCCAGCTCCAGCCCCACCAGCATCAAGCCGGCGGAATAGATGACCCCCAGGGCCAGCATCACCATCAACTGGCCGCGCACGAACGCCCCCAGCACTTCATGGCATTCCCCGGCCAGCCCCACCACCTGCGACTCACGCTGACGCGGCAGCAGGCCGCGCAGCTTGGCCATCATCACGTCCCAGTCGCGCAGCAGGTAGAAACCCACTACCGGGATCAGCACAAGGTTGGCCAGCCAGGCCAGCAGCGCCAGGCTCGACGCGGTGGCCTGGGACAGCAGGACGCCGACGATGTCGGTGGTCTGGCCCATGTGTTCGCCAATCGCCGCCTTGATCTTGTCGAACTTCCAGAAGCCATCGGCCAGCCCCAGGCGGTGCTGTACCCAGGGCAGCGCCTCGTGCTGCAACCAGTCGAGCATCTGTGGCGCCAGCTCATAGAGGCGCAACAGCTGCTTGGCCAGCATGGGCACCAGGACCAGGAGCAGGGCCAGCAGGATGAGGGTGAACAGGCTGAACACCACCACCACACCCCAGGTGCGTGAAAGCCCCAGGCGTTCCAGGCGGTCGACCAGAGGGTCAGCCAGGTAGGCCAGCAGAATGCCCACCAAAAACGGCGAGAGGATGTTGTGCAAGCTATAGAGAAGCACGGCGATCAGCAGGGCCGCGCCCAGCCAGATCCAGCGACGGGTATCGAGCATCTTTGCCTCTCCTTACCAGCGGAAGCGCAAGCCGTCGAACGGCTTGGCTACAGGTGGGCTGGCGGCGGGCTGGCCCGTCGGTGAGGTTGTGTCAGGCGCGGGCGCTGGCGGCGTCACGGGTGCCTGCTCGGCCGGCAATTCCTGCAGCTTGGCCAGGCCGAGCTGGGCGCGCAGTTGCTCGCGGTCGGCGGTAACGGCGTAGGTCAGGGTCTTGCCCTCGGCCATCTTCAGGCGTGGGCCGTAAGGTTCGAGCACACGGCCAAGCTCGGCATAGCGCTGCAGGTTCATGCCCTGCACCTGCAGCTGCAGTCGGCTGCTGGCGCCAGGCCGGGTCACGTAGCGCGGGGCCAGTCGGCTGCTCACCGCCAGCATCACCGCGTCGGCCAGGGCGGCCTCGTCGGCACCTTCGACACTGCCTTGCTCGTGCTGCTTGCCCAGCCATAGCTGCCACTTGCCTTGCCATTTACCGTCAGCTTGCTGGGCATGCACCGCCAGCAGGGCATCGGCGCCGTAGCGCTCGGCAGCCTGGCGCAGCGGCGCGGGGTCGCTGCCTTCCAGTTGCTTGGCATTGGCCACCAGTTGTTCCTGCAGGTCGGCCAGCGGCAAGCGCAGCGGCAGCCCGCGGTGCTGGGCGGCACGGCGCAGGGGTTGGGCGCTGGCCTGGCCATCGCCCACCAGGTTGCTGCCCTCGGCACTGTCGTTGAGCCACCAGCCGAGCATCGAAGGCCGGTTGCTGCCCCACAGCGCCAGCCCGGCCTTGCGCAGGGCCCGCTCGGTGCTGCCTGGGTCGAACTCGACCATCACCGACTCGGGCGGGCCCGCCTCGCTGCCGATCTGGTTGATGATTTGTTGCGGGTCCTTGCGCAGCTCGGCCAGCGCCGGGCTCTGCGCCGCCTTGGGGTCGCCGGTCAGGCGCAGCACCAGGGTATCGAGGGCTTTGACGGTGGCGGCGGCACGGGCCTCGGCGCCCTGCCCTTCGACCGGCTCACGCACCTGATACAGGCTGGAGACGGTTTCGGCCTGCGTGGTGAGCGAGACCAGCGCCAGGCAGGTGGCGGCCAGAATGTAGGAAAGACGCATGGGGGATTCCTGTCCAGATAACACGGAGCAACGTGAGCGTAGCGCAGGGTGGGACCATTGCTGAGGGCAAAGTGCTCCCTTTACCTTATATAGGCATGAGATCGCTTGCGCGATCTGTGTGGGAGCCGGCTTGCCGGCGATGGGGCCGGTACAGGCACAACACGGTCGCCTTGGGCAGCCTGTCCGGGCCCTATCGCCGGCAAGCCGGCTCCCACAAGGTGCTCGGCTTTGCCATGATTTTCACCATTTCCTGCCCTGCCCGTCGGCCTGAGGATGGCCGCTGCCCGGCAACCCTGATAAAATCGCGCGCCTTCACAGACCTCTGACGTTTCAGGCAGCCGTGCCTCCCCGCCGGCCTTGGCCGTCACGGTCGTTTTTACGAATCCCTCCCTCTTAAAGGCCTGGATCAATGAGCAAGCAACCCTCCCTGAGCTACAAGGACGCCGGTGTAGACATCGACGCCGGCGAAGCACTGGTCGAACGCATCAAGGGCGTGGCAAAACGCACCGCACGCCCTGAA
>Ga0247821_10000627_pt1 | contig 19598 bp, 28 predicted proteins | sample 13C_Glycerol_Day_FD_192481 | JGI IMG/M metagenome (GOLD analysis project Ga0247821, IMG submission 192481) | Soil microbial communities from agricultural site in Penn Yan, New York, United States - 13C_Glycerol_Day14 | ecosystem: Environmental > Terrestrial > Soil > Agricultural land | place... | reverse complement strand
TGACGATGCGGCGGGCGATCAGGCCGAGGCCCTCGGCGGCGCCGCTCATTCCGAGCGGCGTGACGGTGTAGACGACGGACTCGGTGACGTTGTCGGCGAGTGCCAGGCCGGTGCCGCAGGCGGCGAGCGGGGCCAGCCACAGGCCGACGCGGACCCAGGCCGGCGCGGACTGGCCGAGCAGGGTGAGGCCGACCATGGTCAGCGCGAGGATGAGGGTGAGGCCTTCGCCGGCGGCGACGACGCCGGCGGCGGTGGCCTTGCGGCCGAACTCGGCGAGCGTGTTGCTGTAGGTGCCGACGGCTCCGGCGATGCCGACGGCGACCATGACGGCGGCTGCGGTGCCGAGGACGCCACGCTGCCCCTTGGTGAGGGTGCGGGTGCTCATCGACCCTCACCCCGCTCGGCCTCGATCGAGGCCGCCAGGTTCCGCAGCTGGTGTTCCAGGCGGACCGCGGCCCGGATGAGCTCGTTGTGGTCGTGGATGTTGGTCGCGGCTGCTTCGGTGAGGAGCACGCGGGTCTGCTCCAGCTCGGCGGTCACGGAGCCGGGGAAGGCCAGGATGTCGGACGGGTCGCGCAGCGGGGTGTAGGAGGTGCTCATCGGGTCGCCTCCGTCTCGGCGCCGAGGGCGCGGAGCAGGATGCGGAGCGACTCGGAGAGCGCGCCGTGGGCCTGGGCGTAGCCGAACTCGTCGAAGCCGCTGCTGTCGCCGTAGGCGGCGAGCATCTTCTGCGCGACGCTGACGGCCGCCTCGAACTCGCTGCGCTGGCGCAGCTGGTCGCGGACGGCGTCGGCCACCGCGCCGGACAGCGGCTGGCGGGGCTGGTTACGCAGGTAAGCGGTGCTGGCGTAGTCCTCGTCGGCGAGGCGGTGCAGCTCAGCGACACGCTCCCGGTGGGAGGTTGCGGCGCGCTTGGGGCGCGCGAAATGATCGGTCATGCCGACTCCTGCTCTGATCAGGTGTTCGGTGAAGGGCCGGGCGGTGCGCGCGCCGGGGGCTGCAACCCCCGAGCTGCTGCCCGGCTCTTCTTGCGTTCCTCAGCGTTCCATAGGCTGAACATTTTGTCCAGACAGTTGACTGCATCGGGTGCGCATCAGGGCGCATCAGCAGGCTGGAAGTGCTTCAGCAGTACGTAGTCCTCGGGCCCATACGCGGATCCGCACCAGCGGCACTTCAGCTGCGTCTCACCCGGCATCCGGGATATCACCGCCCCGCACACCACGCCTTCACCGACCAGCGCGATGCAGTAGCCGATCCGCTGCGGCCGCGGCTCCGGGTCGCCGACGATCGAGCGGACGGCACTGTTCAACTCGGCCACCTCACGGGCCAGGTCACCGGCCGCCGGGTACTGCGCGACGATCCAGCCCAGCTCCTGGGCGAGCCACCGGCAGTCGGCGTCCAGGTGGGCGGGCGGGGTGGCCCCGCGGTGGGGCCAGCGCAGCCGTCGGACGTCGGCCCGCCACGAGTGGATGACCTCGGTGGCGCGGGCCCAGTTCACGGTGTCGATGACGTCCTCGTTGACGGGGGAGCGGGGGCCGGCGGCGCTCTTGGTGGCGATGATGTCGCCCCAGCCGGTGCGGCGGGGGACGAGGCAGTCGGCGGCTTCGCGGTAGAGGGCGGGGAGTTCACGCAGGCGCGCGGCCAGCTGCTCCTGGTGCCGGTGGCACAGGTAGCCGCTGGCCGCGCTGCCGCACAGTTCGCACGTCACTTGGTGCCGTTCTCCTTGGGCTCAGCGAGGGCGGCGCGCAGCTCGACGGCGGCACCGCCATGGGTGCGGAGGATCGCCCACCTGCGGGCGAGTCGCTCCGCCCGCTCGATGGCGGCCTCGGCGGCTTCGGCCCGCTCCTTCCACCGGTCGCCGCGGCGCCAGCCCTCGTTGGCGTTGGCGTACAGCGCGTCCAGGGCGTCGTCGGTGATGGTGCTCGCGGTGTAGCGCTCCGGGCTCATGCGGTCTGGTCCTTCCTGGTGCAGTGGGCGGTGTCGTGCTCGGTGCCGCAGCTGGTCCACCAGCGTTCGCAGCAGCCGGAGTACAGGTCGGCCCTGGCCTGGCTCTGCCACATGCCGAGGCGGGCGGCCCGCTCGGCGCGCACGGCGGCCGCGCGCGCCTGGTCGGCGGCGACGTACTCGCGGGCGAGGGCGACCAGCAGGAGCAGCGAGGTGGCGAAGAGGCCGATGCCGTACCACCAGCCGTCTGCGCGGGCGCTGGTGGCGGCGCAGTGGCCCAGGAACAGGACGGCCAGGCCGTAGCCCAGGCAGAGCGCACGGGTGGAGGGGTTCACGACTGCGCTCCGTTCGCCAGCTCCAGCAGGACGTCGGCGTGGCACGCCCGGTTGATCGGGCACCAGCACATGAGGTCCCGGCCCGCCAGCTGTTCCCGGACGGCGGCCACGATCTCGGGCCGCTGCCCCAGCCACTGGCGGTACAGCTCGATGACCTGCTCGGGGGTGGCGTCCTGCACGAGGTGCCACGTGATGGACTTGTCGGGGTGGACGAAGGCGTGCTGCTGGCCGGAGGTCTTGCCGAGGCGGCCCTCGTGCTGCCACTCGCTGCCGTCGATGCCGGGGATGCGGACCTGCGTCTGCCCGAGCGGGTACGGGTTGCCCCATCGGCTGCCGCGGCCGACGTAGATGGCGCGGTCGGGGGCGCGCCATCCCTTGGCGCGGCGGCGCTGGATGCGGACAGGCTGACCGAGGGCGATCTGTCGGGCCATGGGTCAGGCCTCCTTGGTGGCCTGGCGGCGGTCGATGGCCTCGACCCATGCGACGGCGACCGCAGCCACCTGCACCAGCTCGGCGCGCAGCTTCCCCGGGTCGGACTCGGCGAGCGCCTCGTGCACTTCCTCCAGCAGGACGTCCCGCCAGGCGAGGACGCCGGCCGCAGCGGCGCGGTCGGCGTGGTCGCGGTAGCGGCGCGCGCTGTGCTGGTAGACCGGGAGGCCGGTTCCGTCGGGGTGGTTCTGCTCGCCGAACTTGGAGTCCTGGCGGGTCCGCTCGTAGCCGACCTCGACGAGGACCTGGGGGGTTGCGTTGGTCCGGTGGTCCGAGCAGTAGTCCCCGGAGTAGTCGCACTGCCAGCCCTGTGTGCGCAGGTGAGCGCGGGCGACCTCCAGCCGCTCTGTGCTGGTCTGCTCGGTGGACACCATGAACTCGCCGGTGAACTCGGTGCCGCAGTCGTCGCAGAAGACGGTGATGCGAGACGGGTAGAGCGGACTGTCCGGGTCGCGCAGGATCGCCGATACGGTCTCGGGCGTCAGGCTGGTGGGCTGGTTCTCCATGGGTTCCTCCGTGGTGGGATGGGTGGGAGGCCGCCCCGCGCTCCCTGCGGGGCGGCCGACTCGGTCAGAACAGGGACAGGGGCTCTTCGGCGTGCCGCTCCAGCTCCCGCTGGGCGGCCAGCTGCCGGTTCCGGGCCTTCGCGTGGCAGCTGGCGCACCAGGCGCGCAGCTCCTCGACGGGCACGGCCGCCGCGGCGACGGTGGACAGGGTCAGGTCGGCGGGGGCGATCAGCAGTCGGCCGTGGGCGCTGGTGTTGATGCAGCGCAGGCCGGTGTCGGAGTGCTGCGAGCCGCACAGGCCGCCCGTGCACTGGCACTTGTGGCCGGCGGGCTCCATGACGGCCTGCCAGATGGCGGTGGCCCCGAGGGGCGGACGCTTGCTCATGTCACAGCACCTCCGCCACGCGGCGGCCCAGCCACTGGGCGACGTTGCACGAGACCGCGTTCCCGGCCTGCATGGTCTGCTCGCCCTTGTTGCCGAGGACGATGTAGTCGTCCGGGAAGCGCTGCGCCAGGAGCTGCTCACGCGGCTGGATCATCCGGTAGTGGCAGTCCTCCAGCGCGGGCGCCGGCGAGGCAATGCCCGCGGAGTCGACCGTGCCCAGCGTGTGCAGGGGCTCGCCGGTCGTCTTCGTGGCCGCGTTGCGGTACGGGATGACCAGCCAGTGGTGCCGTCCCTGCCCGGTGACGGTGTCGACCGGCTCGGTGACGGGGCGGGCGCTGCTGTTGCGGCGCAGGGTGACGATGAACGAGTCGTCGGCCTGCGGCGGCGTCACCAGGGCCTCGAAGCCCTTCGGGTTCGCCATGCGGGTGCGCATCGGCTCGGCCGTCGTCGTGCAGGTGGTGTTCCACGTGCCGCCCGACGGGACCAGGACGGCGTCGCCGATCTTCGCGGTGCGCGCCGCCAGCGGCGCCGAGTCCGCCGGGTACGCCCTGCCGTCGTGCCCGCCGTGGTTGACGGTCAGGACCATGCGCCGGTCGCCGAGCAGGCCGAGGCCCTTCCGGATCCGCGTCACGGTGTTCGCCGCGAGGGGCCGCAGTCCGTGCGCGGGCCGGTCGCCGATGCGCACCCCCAGGTTCGACCAGTCGATGATCGAGGCGGCTGGGCGGACGTAGGGCTCGACGACCGCGTGGCGGCAGCGCGGCCCGTTCGGGCACCGGTACACGTACTGCTGGCCGTACTTCCCGAGCCGCCGGCCCTCCTTCTTCCAGGACTGGAAGGCGGTGACGGTCTCCTCGCACACCGGGCACCAGGCCCGCGGGCGGGGCTGCACGTCGGGCAGCGGGATGCCCTCGCGGGTGCAGACGATGTAGATCCGGTCCCGCCACTGCGGCGCCGGGCTGTTGCCGTCCTCGTCCCCGGCGTGCGCGCTCGACAGGGAGACGAACTGGATGTTGTAGCCGAGGGTGCGCATCCCGGCGAGCCAGACGTCGAACAGCTCCCAGTCCGCGGCCTCCATGACGTTCTCCACCAGGACGGCCCGGTAGCGGTGGACCTCGGTGGCGCGGATGACGTCCCAGAAGGTGGCCCGGGTGCGCTCGAACGCGGCGCTGGCGACGGGCCCGAACTCCTCGATGCCCATCTGTCCGGGCCCGGCGGCGGTGCGGCGGCGGCGTCCGCCGGCGGGGCTCAGCTCGGTGCAGATCGGGGAGGCCCAGAGGATGTCCGTCCTGGGCAGGCGCCGCATGTCGTAGTTGTTGACGTCGGCGCACAGGTGGTCGGCGTCGGTGTGGTTCGCGGCGTGGGTCTCGATGGCGCGCTGCCAGTGGTTCGCGGCCAGCTTGAGTTCCAGGCCGGCGGCGACGAGGCCGGTGGACGATCCGCCGGCGCCGCAGAAGATGTCGGTGAAGGTGAGCATGTGGTCCTCCGTGATGTGATGGGTGGAGGTCCGGGCCTGTTAGCGGCAGGCCCGGACTGCTACGCGGCGGGAAGGATGAGCTGGCCGAGGACGCGGCCGACGCGGTCCTGGTCGATCAGGTCGGCGACGTCGCCGGCGGACGCCCCACGCGGCACAGAGAGGCCCAAGCGGCGGCAGAGGCCCAGCTGCTTCGCGCTCGGCGTCCCGGACCTCCAGCGGGCCTGCCGCGCGACGAACGCGTGCGGGGCGAGGACCTTGGCCTGCTGCTCCAGCCACGCCAGTGCCTCCGGCAGCGGACGGGCGATGTCGTCCTTCGGCGGGTGCACGCCGTGCGCCTCCGTCCAGCGGCGCATCCGGTACAGCCGGGTGCCGGGGTCGCGCTGGAGGAAGAGGAACATGGCGCTGTTCAGGCGGATGAACCAGGTGCCGTCCGCGGTGCGCAGCCAGCGGATGGCGCTGCTGCCGAAGAGGTTGAACTCCTCGGCCTCCACGTGGGCGACCAGCGTGCGCCGCTTCTCGGCGGCCTCCGCCCGCTCGGCAACCTCCCGCAGGCTCTTGCCCTCCTCGGCCTCCCCGACCTCCCGCGCCGTCAGGTCGACCATCGACGCGAGCTTGTGCTTGGTGGAGGCGCCCATGACGTCCAGCAGCAGCGCGTCCTGCTTCCCGGGCGCCAGGCGGAGACCGCGGCCCACCATCTGCACGTACAGGCCGGGGCTCTTGGTGGGCCGGGCGACGACGACGCACGACGTGTGTGGCGCGTCGAACCCCTCGGTCAACACCATGCAATTGGTGAGCACCTGGACCTCTCCGGCCGTGTAGCGGGCGAGCGTCGCACGCCGTTCGTCGCGGCCCATGTCGCCCCACACCGGGGCCGCCGTGATGCCGGCCGCCGTGAGCGCGGCGGCGGCGGCCTGCGCGGTCGCCACGGTCGGGGTGAAGACGACGCCCGCCCGGTCGCTCGCGTGGTCGACGTAGGCCTTCGCGATGGCGTCCAAGGCGCCCGAGTCCTCCAGGGCCTGGCCCAGCTGCCCGTCGACCAGGTCCCCGTTCCGGGTCTTCACCTTGTCCAGGTCCAGGGTGTCCACGGTGATGCGCTTGCCGCGGACGTCGCACAGGTAGCCGTCGCCGATCATGTCGAGGATGTCCAAGCGGTAGACGACGTCCTCCCACACCTCGGCCAGGCCGCCGTCGGTGCGCGTCATGGTCGCGGTGAAGCCGGCCACGGGCGTTCCGTTCCAGGCGCCGAAGTGGGCGAGGACCTCCATGTAGGTGCGGGCGGCCGCGTGGTGGCACTCGTCGACGATGACCAGGCCGATGTCGCGGATGGCCTCGCGCCGCTTGGCTACGGCCAAGGTCTGGACGCTGGCCACGATCACGTCGGCGTCGGCGTGGTCGTCGCGCTGGGCCTTGACGATGCCGACCCGCAGCATCGGGTCGACGGCGAGCAGCTTGGAAGCGGCCTGCTCGATCAGCTCCTCCCGGTGGGCGATCACCAGGACGCGGCGGCCGCCGAGGCTGTCGAGCATCTGGTGGGCCAGGTGGGAGAACACCACGGTTTTCCCGGCGCCGGTCGGCAGGACGACGGCCAGGCGGTTGGTGCCGGCGGCCCACCCGGCGCGTAGCGCCTCGATGGCGTCGAGCTGGTAGGGCCTGGGCTTGAAGGCGGTAATGGTCATGTTCACCTCGGTTCGGTTGCTGGGGCTTTGCGGGGAGTGCGGGGAGTGCGGGGACTCGGTGCGGGGACTTCCGCCCGTCTTCCGAGCCGGTCTGATCAGCGGTTTTGCGGGGATGCGGGGACTTGCGGGGACTTGGGAAATCCCTTGATGACGGAGAGCTGCAGAACTGATCCGTGATGACGTGCGGCACATGTGTTGTGCGATGCATGTGCGACGTGCGCGCTATAGGGGAGGCGGAGGCAGGTCCCCGCAGGTCCCCGCATCCCCGCATCGGTGCAGGTGGGACCGGATGCGGGGAGTGCTTCGACTCCCCGCACAGGTCCCCGCGGAGTCCCCGCAGTCCCCGCAAGTCCCCCGGTCACGACTCGTGCCGTCCGGTGCCGCGGTCCTTGTGGACGTCGACGCGCCAGAAGTTCTGCTTCTTGTGGCTGTCGACGACCATGACGACCTTGTGGTCACCGAAGTAGCGGCCTGCGCGCGCCTTCAGCCAGATGCCCAGCTGGTTGGCGCTCGGCGGCTCGTTGCCCTTCCGCGGCACGTGGTTGGGCAGGCCCTGGATGAGCGCCCCCGTAGAGAGGGGCTCAGTGCCGTAGGTCTCCCGCCACATCTCCAGGAAGAGGGACCACTCCTGCAGTTCGTCGTCCTGGTCGCGGGCCTCGGTGCGGTCGGCCATCCAGCCTTCGACGCCGAGGAAGTCGAGCAGGCCGGCCATGAGGCTGGCCCACTCGCTGTAGTCGCCTTTGCGGACGCGGACCTGGGGCGTCCCCGCGGCGACCCAGGCCCGGACGAGCGTGACGAGCGCGGCGACCAGGGTGGAGGCGTTCTTGCGAAGCCACGGCCGGAGGTCGCCGATGGTGAAGTTGTCGCGCTGGTCGGGGTCGGGGCAGTCGGGGTCCAGGCGGACCCAGAGGACGCGGCGGCCGTTGTCCCCGCCGGTGCGGAGCGCGTTGCCGGTGACGATCCACAGCCGGTCGTTCGGCATGCTGACCTTCGACGTAGCGCCGAGCACGCGGTCTCCCCACACCTCGTTGGTCAGGAGCGCGGACAGGACCGGGCTCTTGATGACGGAGCCGTTGGGGAGGTTGTCGAGGACGACGACGGGCTGCCCGGTGCCGTACAGCTGCGTAGTGATGCTCTTCCGCAGCTCGGTGTCGTTCTCGGGCCAAGCGGTGTCGGCGATGCCGTAGGCGTGCCGGAAGATGTCTTTCAGCAGGCTCTTGCCGGATCCGGCCGCAGTCGCGGTGATCACGAACATGGGCGTCGGCCCGTGGAAGTACGGGCGCAGGATCGGCGTGAGCAGGGCGCCGAGGTAGTGCGCGCGGTCGCTGGCCGCGACCCAGGGGAAGTCCTTCAGGACCTGGTCGAGGACGATGCCCTTGGCCCTGTCGAGGCTGTCGCGGGTCACCTGCGGGGCGAGGCGGCGCAGCGGCACCCTCGGCTCGAGGTACAGGCCCGTCGTCCGGTCGTAGCCGAGGGAGTCGAGCAGTGTGCCGTCGGGTCGGATCACGGGCGACGTGACGATGCCGCGCAGGATGGGCAGGGGCCAGGACTTGCGGCCGAGGATCGTGGAGCAGCTCTTGGGCATGAGCAGCTCGCGTTCTTCCTCCAGCTGCTCGGTGAGCGGGTTGCGCTTCACGGTGAAGCTGGAGACGTGGTCGGCGAGGTAGGCCCGCAGGTTGTCGGTGCCGAGCTGCTGGACGATCGGGTCGTCGTTGTCGTCGCGGTAGACCCAGCAGGGGCCGCCGGACCGGGTGTACAGGTCGGGCAGGCGGCCGTCCTTCATGAGCTGGAGTACTCCGTCGATGGCGTCGGCCTCGTTGGTGATGTCCAGGTCGGGGCGGGAGGAGACGGACCGCAGCTGCGGGCCGCCCTCGAACTGCTCCTGGGCGTCGGGGGCGTGGTCCGGGTCCAGCGCGGACGAGCCGTCGGCGAAGTGCTGCGCGGGCACGGACGAAAGCCGCCGGCGGGGCGGCTCGGTGCCGTACCCGTTGCGGCGCAGCTCGGCCGCCGCGGCCTTGAAGTTCCCGCGGTGTTCGAGCAGCGTGTACGCGCCGAACTTGGAGTACGGCACGTCAGCCTGGAACTCCGAACCGGTGGCGAACACCCACAGCCGGTCTTTCTCCGGGTCACGGCCGGTGGTGGCCTTGATGCCTCCGACGCCGTCCGCCCACCCCCAGTAAGTGGTGTGACCGCGCGTGATGATGGGCCGGAAGTTCCCGCGAAGGATGTCCGCCCAGTCCGCGCGGGCCTCGAAGTCCTCGCCAGGGCGCAGGCCGCCGCCGGGCAGCGGCTCCTGCGGCTTGGGCGCGGTCTTCGGCGCCTCGGGCACGGGCATCTGGTCGACCATCCGGCAGATGTCCCGGATGGCGTCCATGGTGTCGCCGTCGATGACAGGGATGCCGGCGGGCGACCCGGCGACGCGGACGTATGGCCGACCGGAGGCGTGCACCGGGCCGCTGGACGGCTCGACCAGGCCGTATCCGCCCTCGCCGCGCGTTTCGATCAGAGGCCGTACGATCTTCGTGTTCGGCTTCTCGGCGATACGCTGACGCTCGGAGGCGTCCCACTCGTCTTCCCGGGCCAGCCGCTGAGCCAGCTTCCGGTTCGGGGGGACGGCGGCGCCATCGAGGCGGATGCGGTAGTGCCGGCCGCCGGAGGGCGACTCCGTCACCCAGCCGTTCAGGATCGCGTGCCATGCCTCGCTGACGCGGGGGCCGGACGCCTCCATGATCTCGGTGACCTCGTCCAACAGGCCTTCGCGGATAGCGAGGCCCTCGAACTCGATCAGCTCGACGGCACCGGACACCGCGCCGTAGACGACGGCGATGCCGCGGGGCCGGTCGCCGCCGAACCACGTGTCGTGATCGGCGGGAGTGGTCCGGTCCACCTTGTACTGCAGCCAGGACACGGCCGGCTTCTTGCTGCCGTCGGCCTTGATGGGGAGGACGCACAGGCCAGCGTCGTGCAGCTCGCGGGCGGCGGCCCGGAGGTCGGTGGGCTGTGAGTCGGTCAACGGGTGCTCCCGTGGTACTTGGAAAGGTGGTACGCCTTGATGCCGTCGACGAAGGCGGCGACTCCGCCGGGCCCGCGCGGTGCGGGATTCCCGTCCTCGCCCTTCACGCGGTCGCTCGCGCAGACCGGGCCTTCCAGGCGGTGCGGGCAGCCGGGGCGCAGGCACTCGTACCTGGCTCGCTGCCCGTCCAGGTCGACGAACAGGGCGCCCTCGAAGGGCTCCGGGGCGGCCGCGCGGGCCCGGGACACCCCGGGCCGCGCGGCGGTGGCGGTCAACTGCCCGCCTTGTCGGCGACGCGGGCGGCCCAGTCCTCGACCGCCTCGACGTACCCGGACGCGACGGAGGCCTGGAAGCTGGCGGCCAGCTGCTCTTCCTCCTCCAGCTCGGCGATCGCGGCGCGCAGCTGCTTGAGGACGACGCGAGGGCTCAGCGCTCGGGGCACGATGGCGAGCCCGCCGGTGGCGGTCCAGATGACGTGCAGCTCGGTGGGCTGGTCGACGGCGCGGGTGGTGTGCAGCGTCAGGCCGTGGGCGCTGCTGAGGGCCCGGATCTCCTCGCGGGCCAGCGCGTCGATGACGCGTCCGAAGACGGCGTCGGGGTCGCCGTGCTGGACGATCAGTTCGGCGACGAGGTCAAGGAACTCGGCGACGGCCGGTTCCGCGTCCTGCTTCGCGGTCTCGATGTCGGTGAGGGCGCGCATCACGGTCGCGCTGGGCGACGGTGTGCGGGTCGTGGGAAGCTCAGGCATGAGCGGACCCCGTCTCTACTTGCTGGTGGGTGCGGGCTGCTCGGTAGGCGCCCCCGGCTGGACCCCGGGGGCGTCGTCGTCGGTGGCCGCTGCCGACTGGACCTCGGCGGCGACGAACTGGGAGAGGCCCATGTAGGCCAGGAGTTCCGTCTTGCGGACGCGGAAGGCGCGGCCGAAGCGGATGACCTCGACGGGGAACTCGCCCTTGTCGATGAGGTCGTAGCCGAGGGTCTCGCCGATGTTGAGGGCGGAGAACGCCTCGCGCGCCGAGGGCATCGCGGGCAGCGCCACGACCTGTGCGAGCGTCATGGGGGCGGCGGTCGTCATATGACCACCTGCTGTGCGGGCTGTGCGGGGATGAGGGTCCGGCCGGCGCGCTCCATCGGTATCCACAGCACCAGCAGGTCGACGCCGAGCCGCGCCGCGATCTTCCGGGCCTTGTGCTCGGGGACGACGCGCTGCGCGCCGGTCATGAGGTTGCCGATCGTGCCGTGGGCGACGCCGGCGGCCTCGGCGAGTTCGCGGCTGGTGACGGCGTCACCGGTGCCGGTGCGCTCCATGAGGAGCTTGAGTCGGTCGCCGCTGACGACCGCGTACAGGCTGGGGGTTTCGCTCACTTTCACCTCGCGTGACGTTTCTTTCATCGCGCTGAACGGCGATGGGATGAGCTTTGCATGAGCTGAACGCTTTGTCCAGCAGTCTGAAAGTTCGAAGCGTGCGGCGGTAATCAGTCAATGACTCAGAGCGACCTGGCGTGATCACTCCACTTGCTGAACAATTCGTGCAGTGAGTGGAATGAACGGTGCTGTTGACCTGCTCGTATATCCCAGCGGGCTACTCAGACCTTGAACACCTTTTGGCTACCTCTGACCACAGGAGTGGCAGGATGACCCCCATGACCCCCACAGGCATGTCTCATGACGACGCAGCTCAGGAGCCTGAACGGCGCCAGTTCGCAGACTTGGTCCGCCGGCGCCGCGCAGAGCTGAATGAAGGCCTGGATGCTTTCGCCGCGAAGGCGGTGGATCCGGTCTCCGGGGCCCGGGTGAAGCGGGGGTGGATCTACCGCCTGGAGACAGGGGAACCGGTCACTCCACCTGTTTTTGAAGAGTTGCGCGCCTTGGCGGCGGCGTGTGAACTCCCGGTGGAGGCGTTGCAGGACGCGGCGGGCAGTCAGTTCCACGGCGTGGACCCTGTGGTCTCCGGGTCGTCTGAAGCCCGCGCGTATGTACGGAAGTTGGACCAACTTCCGGCGGCTCAGAGAGACCAGTTGCTGAGACTGATCGACACGCTAACCCCACCCTCTTCCCGGGACTGAGCGATGCATTCCCCTATGCATCACACCGGGTGACAGGCGCGAACCGCCTGTAGACGCCTGTTACCCGTGGTGCGATCATGTGCCAACACCTTTGGCAGGAAGGGTGCTGGTCCAATGCGAAAATCGAACACGTGATCGGTTGGGGGCGGTGGCATTGCAGCAACAGCACGGCCGGGTTTGGTTTTTCTTCAGCGACGACGTACCCCCTGATGGGGACCTGATGATCCCCATCGTGAACGAGCACGGTCTGGCCATCGCTGTGAGACCGAATGCGGGGTTGGAACAGGCGATGCTCGACGATCTGAACAGGGTCGCCGACCATGTAGTGGGGGTCGGTCTCGCGCACCTGAATGTGAGTGCGCTCTTGGCCTCCTGAGCGAGAGGAGCGAGCCATGCCGTCAGCACGCCGGGCAGGCAGCATCTACCGACGCTGCGAGTGCCGCGGCGAGGACGGCAAACTGCTGGGGGCCTCGTGCCCGAAGCTGAAGCGTAAGAGCCACGGCACCGTAGCGGTCCGCCAGGAACTACCGCCGGACGCCGCGGGGAAGCGCAGAACATGGAGACGCACCGGTTACGGCAGCGTCGCGGAGGCTCAGGGCGACCTCTCCCGCCTACAGGCCATTCTCGACCTCCCCGGTGACGATCCCGCTGAACAGCAGCGCGTGGGCGATCTACTCGCCGACATCGCCCGGCGCCGCGCCGATATCCCCCAGGCCGCAGAGGTGCAGCGGCGCTTGGGCGTGGGCATTCCGCTCGACGGCACCACGACCGTGGGCGAGTGGCTCGACCGGTGGATGGCCGGCAAGAAGACCAGGAGCACGACGCTCGCGGGCTATCGCTCGCACATCAGAGTCCACCTGAAGCCACGGATCGGACACCTCCGCCTCGACAGGCTGTCGGTCGGCCACGTCCAGGAGATGTTCGACGCCATCGCTGACGAGTCGGACGTCATCCGTGCCGAGAATCAGGCTCGCCGCGAGCAAGAGGCACGGGCGAAGTGGACGATGCCGGGACGGCCACCGGCCGCGGCGCGCGAGCGCTTGGCCGCCGAGCGCGAGAAGTTGGCCGCGATGAAGCCGTACCGGAAGGCCAACGGGCCAGCCACACGCCACGCGATCCGCCGCACGCTGCGCACGGCGCTGAACAAGGCGATCGCCGAGCAGCTCATCACCTTCAACGCAGCGAAGCACGTCGAACTCGGCAGTTCCGCGCGCCCGAAGGGCCTGCTGTGGACGGCTGAGCGCATCAGCCGGTGGAGGGACACCGGCGTGGTCCCCAGCCCCGTCATGGTCTGGAGCCCCGAGCAGCTGGGCGCGTTCCTCGACGCAGCTGAGGAATACCCGCTGTACGCCTTCTTTCACCTGGTCGCGCACCATGGCCTCCGCCGAGGTGAGGGCGTCGGCGCGGATTGGGCACACGTACACCTGGACGTCGACCCGCCGCGTATCGACGTGCTCACCGAGATCGTGGTGGACGGCTGGACGCCGATCGAAACGCAGCCCAAGACGGACAGCAGCATGGCGTCGGTGATGCTCGACCGGGAGACCGTGGCCGTGCTGCGCGAGCATCGTGCCCGCCAGGAGGCTGCGCGTGCGGCACGCCTGGCCGCCGGGCAGACCTGGGTCGACACCGGCAAGGTCTTCGCGGCCGAGGATGGCAGCTGGCTCCACCCCGACATCGTGTCCAAGGAGTTCAAGCGGATCGTGGCGGCGGCCGACCTGCCGCCCATCAACCTCCGCGACCTCCGCCACGGCGCGGCCGCGTTGGTGAAGGCGGCCGGCGGCGACATCGACGACGCCAGTAAGAAGCTGCGGCACAGCACGATCGTGCTGACCGCCGATACGTACATGAGCCTCTTCCAGGAGTACGAGCAGGACCTGACGGAGCGGGCGGCGGCTGCCGTGCCGCGGGCCCGGCGCGGGCGTGGAACGGCCCCCGGTGCGGGCGCTGTACCGCATCAGGGGCCGGGTGCACCGCAGCCAGCAGGCGCGGATGCTGATGACACCACGGTACGGGCCAGCACTGACATGGGGGAGTCCTCGGCGTAGAATCGTGGGACGGGCAAAGGGCCTCTGACCTGCGGGTCGGGGGCCCTTCCTGCTGGCCCCGTGCTGGCCCGGAAGCGGCGTAAGAGCGCGGTACGAGACGGTACGAGACACGGTGAAGGGTGCGCGATAAACGGCCGCTAAACGGCGCTGACCTGCGTAGGGCGGTACGGCGGGCGGTGGTGCGGTACAGGACGGTACGAGCCGCCATGAGGGCTCATCAGACTTTTAATCCATTGGTTGTGGGTTCGAGTCCCACAGGGCCTACGCGCTGGACCCCAGCTCACGCAGTAAGTGGGCTGGGGTCCTGTCCGTTTTGACCGGTCGTCATGATCCGTAGCTGGCCCGTAGCTGGCCCGAGAGGTCAGGGAAATGGAAGGGCGGACGCCCGCGAAGGCGTCCGCCCTTCCCTGCGTCCAGCGTCCTCTCCTGGGGTGCCCTCCCGGGCAGCCGCAACGCCATCGGCAGGCTCACCGGGTGCATCCCCGGAGCCGTCAAGATCAAACAAATTAGGTTGGACCCTAATCCTTTTTGATCTTGGGCTGGGGAGCGTGGAGCCGTGCCGCGCTCCACCCGGCCCGATGACCGGGTCGTCATCCGCCGCCGCCAGGTCGGAGAGCGGATCCGCCACGTGCGCGAGCACCTCAACCTCTCTCAGGTCGACGTGTGCGGGCGGAGTGGAATCGACGTCGCCTCCTACAGCCGCATCGAGCAGGGCCACGCGGCGCCGCTGCTGGACACGCTGATCCGGATCGCTGACGCCATGGGCGTCGAGCTGGAGGAGCTTGTCCGCCGAGATGGGTGAGCGGCCCGTCCCCGACGGGGTACGGGGACGGACCGCTCGGGTCCCGCGCCCGGTGCGATCGGCGGACTGCACTCCGGGCGCGGGAGTCTCAGGGCAGCCGGTGCTCGTGCTTCGGGTGGCGGCGCATCAGGACGTTGCAGTCGGACACGCGGGTGTCGTCGCCAGCCTTCCGCCACTGCTCCCGCTCGTCGGCCAGGCGCGCGCACCTTTCGCAGCCGGGGACCGGGTCCGGTTCGGGGACCGGCCTGCCCAGGTAGACCGGGCCGTCCATCTGCTGCTCGGTCACAGCTCGGCCTCCTGCATGAGGCGCGTCGCGGCCACCGACACCGGGCAGGTGGGGTCCGTCCGGCAGACGTCGCACGCCCGGGAGTGCTCCCACAGGAGCTGATACGCGGCGCGGCCGGCGCACTTCCGGCAGCCGCGGGGGAAGAGCTGGCCGCCGTCCTCCGCGGGACGCTCGCCAGCGTCGACCGCCGTCTCCGCGGTGAGCGTCGTCCGGCACCAGGCGCAGCAGGCGCCGCGGCGCTGCGGGTCGGACAGCAGGGAGAGAGCGGGCAGCGGTAACTGGAGGACGCCGTCTGTCCGTTCGGCAGCGGGGTGGATAGTCTCTGGCACGTCGTCGCTCCCTCGTAGCGGTGGCCACGCCCCCGGACCGGTCGCACGGTCGCGGGGGCCTCTGTGACCTGGACCATACCGCGCCTTACCGCGCCTTGCCGAGGGTTCCTGCGGTCGCGCGGTAGGGCGCGGCTACCTACGTTCGGTGGCATGGGAGAGGATCTTGACCGGACACGGGCCGTATGGCGGCAGGTGGCCCAGATCATCGTGGGCCGCATCAAGGACGGCACCTACCCGCCCGGGTCTCGTGTCCCTTCCACGCTGGAGCTTGCGACCGAGTTGGGCATCGCGTCGTCCACCAGCCAGAAGGCCCTCGCCTACCTACGTCGCGAGGGATGGCTACGCGGCGAGACAGGCATCGGCACCTTCGTTGCCGACCGGCTACCCACCGACTGACCCCGAACATGACGAAGGGCCCCCGCCCTCCCCATGACGGGGAAGGGCGGGGGCATAGGTGGCTGGGGGTGAGTCGTCCCGGGCCGGCCTCCCACCACGGGGCCGGGCCGGGACTCACGGAGTGATGTCGTGCAGGTACGGGCGGACCTCGTCCGGCACCGGCTGCGGGGGCGGCGGCGGCTCGAGGCGCTGCTGCCGCATGTAGGCGACCAGGGACCGGGCCCACCCGGCGATGTACCGCAGGGCGAAGTCCTGCGCGGTGATCCTGGCCCGGTCCCGCTCGGCCTCTTCCTCCAGCTCGTCGATGCGCTGGCCCTGCCGGGTGATCTCTCGGTCCATGCGGTCGGTGACGGTGGTGAAGTCGTCCCGGCGTTGCTGGCCGCGCGGCTGGCGCCGGCCGATGATGGCGGTGGTGATACCGCCGATGGCGGTGACGCCGGCGACGGCGAGCGCACTGAGCGCGGTCAGCATTTCAGGTCTCACGCGGCTGCTCCGTTCGTGCGGGTGGCTCGTCCCATCCGATCGCTACGAGGTTGACCGCACCGAACGAGCCGAAGATCAGGGCGATGACCCAGCCCCGGGGGGATTCACTGAGCGGCCACCAGGAGACGAGGTAGGCCCCGGCCCAGGCGGACGCGATGAGCCATACCGCGACGTACCCGGGCCAGTCCCGGCGCTGCGGCAGCCACGCGCAGATGAGGGCGGTGACGCCGGCGGCGATCCAGGCCCAGCCCCACGCGGTGAGCGGCATGGCCTTGAGGAGCAGCGTCAGGCCTTGCCGGTCGCCGGTGGGCTGGACGACCTGCCCGGAGCCGTACCCGGCGGCGACGATGCCCTTGAGGGTGAGGAGTGCGCCGCGGCGGCCCAGTCGCCTGGTGAGCCGCCGGGCCGCCCACCGCATCAGACGCTCGGCGCCGTGCTGGCGCTGTTCTTCGGCCCGATCAGGCGGGCCGCGATCCCCTTCACCAGGGTCACGACGGCGGCCAGGCCGGCGGTGCCGACGCCCTCCCAGAAGGAGACGGTGAGCATGTCGGCCGGGCCCGCCGCGAGGGCAACCGCGCCGGCCGCGCCGAGGAACGTCCAGATGATCCGTTCGATCAGGTCGACCGCGTAGGTGCGGGCGGTCTTCACGACGGTCTGGGTGTCGGGCAGGTTGATCTCAGACATGGGTCAGTCCTTCACGTCGAAGCCGTGCCGCTTGCCCAGCTGGACCAGCGACGTCTTGCCGGGGATGCCGTCGGCGTCGGTGCCGCGGTAGCCGAGGTGGCGCTGCCACCGGCTGTAGGCGTCCACGGTGGTGGTGCCGTAGTGGCCGTCCGCGTACCGCTTGGAGAGCAGGCCCTGGTCGACGAGGGCGGCCTCCACGGTGCGGACGCCGGCGTAGGTGACGGGCTGGCCGGACGCCTTCGGGTTGGTGCGGGCGGCGGCGACCAGCTGGGAGAGGTCGACGATCGGGCGGCGCGGCGTCGGGCGGGGCGCGGTGGACGGCTTGGTGCCGAGGCGCTTGGCGATGCGCTTCTCGATGTCGTCCCAGTCCAGGCCGCGCGGGTCGACCTTGCCCGGCTGCCAGTTCCGGTGCCCGAGCACGGAGCGCTCGTTCCACCCGTGGTGTCGGCACACGGCGGCGGCCGCGCGCACGATCGCCTCCTGCTGTGCCTCCGGCCACGGGTCCTCGCCGTCGCCCTCGTTCTCGCACTCGAAGCCGTAGAAGTGCCGGTTGCCGTCGGTGTTGGCCTCGTTGTCCGGCGGGAGGTTCTGCTCGGCGATGATGGCGCGGAGCACGTCGTCGTCGCCCAGGCCGGCGTGGTTGGCGCGGCCGTAGCCCACGAGGTGGATGTGCCCGGCCTTGCAGATCACGCCCTGGCACAGGGGGCCGGGCAGGGCGGTGTACCCGTTCTGACAGATGGAGATGGTCCGGTCGTGGCCCTTGGTCACGGTGTGGTGGATCATCACGCCGTGGACCGGCCCCCAGGGGCCCTTGTGGTTGCGGTTGTGGTCGCGCCAGTTGCCCTCTTCGATGACCTCCAGGCCCTCGGCGAGCAGCGCGGCCAGGAACGAGGACGCGGACATGGGTGGCGCCATACGGGCCTCCAGGGATGAGAAGAGCCCCGGCCGGAGCGGCGCGGGGCGGGCGGTAGGTGGGGCGGGGCTACGCGGTCGGTGTGACGCGCTGCTGGTAGCCGTAGGACCTGTTGGCGTAGGTCACCTGGAAGTCGGGCGAGCTGTCGATGAGGTCGATGAACCGCTGGATGATCTCGTAGACGCCATCGGCGTCCGGGTTGTCGGGCATGGCCTTGATCTCGAAGGGGACCGGGTATTCGCCGACGCGGAGGTCGCTCACGGCGTTGATGGTCCACTGGCTGGCCGTCGGGCCTTCGGGGGTGCCCAGGGGCATGGTGCTCTCCTTGCTGCTCGGGTGGGGTCAGGCGTTGCCGCTGACCCAGGTGGCCATGAAGCTGACGTTGTTGCCGCCGTTGATGGTGGCGGTCGGGCTCATGCTCTTCAGCAGGCAGGTGCCGTCCGGAGCGATGGAGACGGAGCCGTCAGCCACCCCACTGCGGTCGAACGAGGTGACGACGGTGGCGGGCGGACGCCATCCGGCCGGGAGGGTGGCGCACAGGGTGTCGGTGATGTTTCCGGCCGAGGACGCCGTGATCACCGACCCGCTGTAGGTCATGACCACCACCACCGTGGTCACGCCGCCCTTCTTGTACCCCTGGAAGGAGTTCGTGGTCCACCCGGAGGGGGCCACGACGCCGGACGAGGTCTGCGCCTCGATCGCGTTGTCGTTGAGACGGCCCGCGGTGATCCGCATCCCGGCACGCCAGAGCGTCATCTGTGCCTCCTACTGCATCGCCACGTAGACGGGGTTGGCCAGCCGGACGTCCGTGCCCGCCGCGTGCCCCTTGGTCACGCCGTTCTGGGCGCGGACAACGGCGTACTGCTGCGGGCCGGCGCCCGCGCTTGCCGGGGTGAGCCGGGCTGCCCACACGTACAGGACATCCGTGGCGGCAGGCGTGGCCCCGTGGCGGAGTCGGGCCCTGCCCTGCGACGCGGACGCGGGCGCCGTGTACGTGGCCTGCACGAACGTCCACGTGGTGGCCGGCACCGCCAGTGCGCCCCCGGCGCTCGTCGACAGGAATGTCCCGGCGCTGTCGTACCAGTAGATCGAGGGGCGGACGTCCGACCAGCCGGCCGGGGAGTACACCCACGCCGACATGACGTAGCTGACGCCCGGGGTGACGCTGCCGACCCCGGACAGGTCACCGACGATGCCCGCGAAGGTGGCCCCGCCGGCTGCGGGGGTGAGGAGCAGCGACCCGCGGGCGCGCGGGTGCGGGTGGACGACGGCCGTGGACCGGGACAGGGCGGCGCTCTCCGTACTCCAGCCTGTGATGTCGGTGTCGAAGAACGGGTTCGGATTGAGCAGGGCGCCGGGTGCGGTGACGGTGACGACCTCCCCGCCCACCCGGAGGTCGACTGGCATGTCGGAGGGGTCGTCGGTCCACAGTGGGCCCGCGGTGACGGCGAGGGACAGGGTGGTGGCGGCCGCGTCGACGGCGGCCGCCAGCTGGGACCCGTCGGTGTCCGCCCACCCGTAGGTGAACGAGTCGGTGACGCCGGCCGTCCACGGCTCGCCCGGCAGGCAGTTGAAGGTGATGGTCCAGCCGCCCGGGCCGGCGTCCTCGGTGTACCCGGCGATCAGCACGTCGACGGGGTCCGGGCCGTGGTCCGCGGGGAGGTTCGTCAGCCGGATCTTGTCGCCGACGTCCAGGCGGAGGATGTCGTCGATGTACTGGTAGACCCGCTCGTTGGCCAGGTTCAGCGTGAGGCGGGTGTACCGCACCC
>Ga0247821_10000625_pt1 | contig 19688 bp, 19 predicted proteins | sample 13C_Glycerol_Day_FD_192481 | JGI IMG/M metagenome (GOLD analysis project Ga0247821, IMG submission 192481) | Soil microbial communities from agricultural site in Penn Yan, New York, United States - 13C_Glycerol_Day14 | ecosystem: Environmental > Terrestrial > Soil > Agricultural land | place... | reverse complement strand
CCGAGAAGGGCACATCGTGATCGCCGTACTGGGCCTCGTCGTGGGAGTCGTGGCCGGACTGTTGGTCCGGCCCGAGGTTCCGGCGGTCGTCGAGCCTTACCTGCCGATTGCCGTCGTCGCGGCGCTCGACGCGGTCTTCGGAGGGCTGCGGGCCATGCTCGACGGCATCTTCGACGACAAGGTCTTCGTGGTGTCGTTCCTGTCGAACGTCGTCGTCGCCGCGCTGATCGTGTTCCTCGGCGACAAGCTCGGCGTGGGGGCCCAGCTGTCCACGGGTGTCGTCGTGGTCCTCGGTATCCGTATCTTCTCCAACGCCGCGGCGATCCGCCGTCATGTGTTCCGGGCGTGAGGCCGATGAATGAGCGTGAACCCGAGGAGACGACACGCCCGGCGGTGTTCCCGCCGCGGCCCGCACCGGACGCCTCGTCCGTGACCGGGCTGCGCAGGGAACTGCCCGCGGAGGTGCCCGCCGAAGTGCCCGCCAGGCCGCCCACACCGGCGGAGGAGGACGTTCCGGAGCCCCCGCCCGGGCTGACGGGCCGGCAGCGGCTGGTGAACGGGCTGTGGCCGCCACGGTTGACCCGGGCCCAACTCATCGTCGCCCTGCTCCTGTTCGGGCTCGGCTTCGGCCTGGCCGTCCAGGTGGCGTCGAACAGCGACACCGACAGCGCGCTGCGCGGGGCACGTCAGGAAGATCTTGTGCGCATCCTCGATGAACTCGACGACCGCACAGAGCGTCTTGAGGACGAGAAGCAGGGACTCGAGAAGCAGCGCGACGAGCTGGAGAACAGCTCCGACCAGGCCGAAGAGGCCCGTAGGCAGACGATCGAGAAGGAACGGCAACTCGGTGTGCTGGCGGGAAGCGTGGCGGCGCAGGGCCCCGGGATCACGATGACCGTCGAGGACACGAAGGGGACGGTGGAGGCGGACATGCTGCTCGACGCCATCCAGGAGCTGCGCGCGGCGGGTGCCGAGGCGATCCAGGTGAACGGTGTGCGGGTGGTGGCCGGCACCTACCTCACGGACTCCGGCAACGGTGTCGGAGTGGACGGGAACAAGATCACCGCGCCGTATCGTTTCAAGGTCATCGGCAAGTCGCAGGACCTCGAGCCGGCGCTCAACATCCCGGGAGGCGTGGTGCAGACTCTCGAGAAGGAACAGGCCACGGTTACCGTGGAGCAGTCGACCAAGATCATTGTGGACGCCTTGCGGGCGGTGAAGCGGCCTGACTACGCTCGGTCGTCCTCGCAGTGAACCGGGGGTGCATGGCGGGAGTACGGCGAGGGCATGAGGTTGCGGGGGGTCGGCGCACCGATTGGGTGGTGCGTGGTGGAAACTGTCTGGCGGAGGCGGACGTTGTGAAGATGTCCGGGTCGGCCAATGTGTTCAGTCAGGGTTCGTCCTGCCCCACGGGCGGGTCTGTTTCGGTCAAGGGGAATCGCCCGTGAAGTTGTTTGCGAAGTTGTTCGGCAAGAGCGCGCGGCGAGAGGACAGCGACAACGCGACCGCTCGTCACCGCGCACAGCCCGAGGCGGAAGGTCAGCGTCCGCTGTTCCGGGACCAGGTGGGCGGCCAGGGCGCGCCGTCCGTTGACCCTGCGCAGTCGGGCGGCATAGGTTTCGGGCAACCGTCGACCTCAGGTACGGGTGGAGAGTTCTCCGACCCGTACGCGTCCCACGCCCCCGGCGGGCAGCCGCGGCAGGAGGATCCGTCCATGTCGGCCCTGGTGTGTACGCGGTGCGGCAACCGCAACCCGGAGAACAGCCGTTTCTGTTCCAATTGCGGCGCCCCGCTCAAGCCCGGGGTCACCCCGGAGCGCCCCTCCGAGACGACGTCCACGATCTCGATCTCCGGTCTCGAGGCCTACGACGCCGAGGTCACCGGCCAGACGCAGGTGCCCGCGCTCTCTCCCGAGGCGCAGGCGGCCGTCGACGCGCTGCCGATGGGTTCCGCGCTCCTGGTCGTGCGCCGCGGTCCGAACTCGGGCAGCCGCTTCCTGCTGGACGGCGACCTGACCACGGCCGGGCGTCACCCGCAGAGCGACATCTTCCTGGACGACGTCACGGTCTCCCGCCGGCACGTGGAGTTCCGGCGCAGCCCCGACGGCTCCTTCACGGTGGCCGACGTGGGCAGCCTGAACGGCACCTACGTCAACCGGGAGCGGATCGACCAGGTCGCCCTGTCCAACGGTGACGAGGTGCAGATCGGCAAGTACCGGCTGGTCTTCTACGCGAGCCAGCGGGGCTACTGATCTCCCCGGATCCGACCGGGGGACCCCAGGGAAGGTCCATGGTTCAGACACCGAGCGGCGGTGCCGGGCACGGCGCCGCCGCCGCGGGCGCCGGACTGATGAGCATCGGCGCGGTGCTGAACGTGCTGCGCGAGGAGTTTCCCGAGGTCACCATCTCCAAGATCCGTTTCCTGGAGTCGGAGGGGCTGATCGAGCCCCGGCGGACCCCCTCGGGGTACCGCAAGTTCAGCGCCGCGGACGTCGAGCGTCTCGGCCATGTGCTGAGGATGCAGCGCGACCACTATCTGCCGCTCAAGGTGATCCGCGAGCACCTGGACGCCGTGGAGCGCGGCGAGGCCGTGCGGCTGCCGGCGGTGGGCCGTCCCCGTGACGGGGAGCCTGCTCTCCAGGAGCCCGCCGAGGAGGCGCCCGCGGTGGCGCGCATCGGGCGTGGCGAGCTGCTGGCGGCGGCCGGCATCGACGAGCGGACGCTCGCCGAGTGGGAGTCGTACGGGCTGCTCGCCCCGGACGCCGACGGGGCCTACGACGCCGAGGCGGTCACCGTGGCCGGGCTCGTCACCGAGCTGGGAAGGTTCGGCATCGGGCCGCGCCATCTGCGGGCGATGAAGGCCGCGGCCGAGCGGGAGGCCGGACTGGTGGACCAGGTGGTCGCCCCGCTGAAACGCCACCGCAACCCGCAGACCAGGGCTCACGCGGAGGCCCGTACCAAGGAGCTGGCGGGGCTCACGGTGAAGCTGCACGCCGCGCTGCTGCAGGCGGCGCTCGGGGTACGGCTGCCCTGAGACGGCGCGGCCGGAGGGCCGGATCGGCCACCCGTTCCCTGCCCGACTACCCAAACGTCCCGGGCACGGCCTAGGGTTGCTGTGTGAACGAGCTCGATGTCGTAGGTGTCCGGGTCGAGATGCCCTCCAACCAACCGATCGTGCTGTTGCGTGAAGTGGGCGGCGACCGCTACCTCCCCATCTGGATCGGACCGGGGGAGGCGACGGCCATCGCCTTCGCCCAGCAGGGCATGGCACCCGCACGGCCGCTGACCCACGACCTGTTCAAGGACGTGCTGGAGGCCGTCGGCCAGGAGCTCACGGAAGTGCGCATCACCGACCTGCGGGAGGGCGTGTTCTACGCGGAGCTGGTGTTCGCCAGCGGAGTCGAGGTGAGCGCCCGTCCCTCCGACGCCATAGCACTGGCCCTGCGGACCGGTACGCCGATCTACGGCAGTGACACGGTGCTCGACGACGCCGGGATCGCCATTCCCGACGAGCAGGAGGACGAGGTGGAGAAGTTCCGCGAGTTCCTCGACCAGATCTCGCCGGAGGACTTCGGAACCAGCAACCAGTGAGGGTGGTCTCCGCCCCCCGCCGGTCGGCCGGCGGGGCCCGTGCCGAGAGCATTCGGCTAGCCTTTCCCCGCGGTGGGGCACGGGAAACCACTCTTAGGGTGATTATCACTCGGCGTGCCGAGTGTGGCGATCGTTGACGCACCCTTGGTGACTGCCTACCGTCGAGGAGGCAGGTCAAGGACGGAGGTCGGCGTGAGAAGCAGCGGCGACGGTACGGCGGGGGGCGCCCCCGAGCGCGGTTTCGGGGCGAACGGGCCGTATCCTCCCCAGAGCTCCCGGCTCCGTTCGAGCGAGGGATATCCCCCGTACGGCGGCGTGACCGAGCAGGCTCCGCAGCGACCGACGGCTGTGCCGAGCAGCGGAGGGGCGGCGTCCATGGCGTCCGAGCAGATCGGCTACCGGGGGCCCACGGCCTGTGCCGCCGCGGGCATCACCTACCGGCAGCTCGACTACTGGGCCCGCACCGGGCTGGTCGAGCCGAGCGTGCGGCCCGCCCACGGATCGGGCACCCAGCGGCTGTACAGCTTCCGCGACGTCGTCGTGCTGAAGATCGTCAAGAGGTTCCTCGACACCGGCGTCTCCCTGCAGAACATCCGCACCGCGGTACGGCATCTGCGCGAGTGCGGCTTCAGCGATCTGGAGCGCATGACGCTGATGAGCGACGGGGCCACGGTCTACGAGTGCACCTCGCCCGACGAGGTGCACGCCCTGCTCCAGGGCGGCCAGGGCGTCTTCGGCATCGCCGTGGGCGTGGTGTGGCGGGACGTCGAGAGCGCGCTGTCGCAGCTGCACGGAGAGCGCGTCGACACCGGGGAGACCCTGATCGGGCACAACCCGATGGACGAGCTCGCGAGGCGGCGGAACAAGGCGGTCTGAGGGCGTCCGGGGCCTCCCGGGCGCTGTGACGCCCTCATTGTCAGTGGCGTAGGGCAGCATCGGAGACGTGAGATCCGCGCCCACCATCCTGCATCTCGACATGGATGCCTTCTTCGCCTCGGTGGAGCAGGCGTCCAAGCCGAGCCTGCGCGGCAAGGCGGTCGTGGTGGGCGGGCTCGGCCCGCGGGGTGTGGTGGCGACCGCCTCCTACGAGGCGCGGATCTTCGGGGTCCACTCGGCGATGCCCATGGCGCAGGCCCGGCGGCTCGCGCCGAACGCCGCCTACCTGGTGCCCCGGTTCGCCCTCTACCGCTCCGTCAGCGAACAGGTGATGGCGCTGCTGGCGGCGCTGTCACCCCTGGTGGAGCCGCTCAGCCTGGACGAGGCGTTCGTGGACCTGGAGGCCGGCGGAACGGCCTGGGACGAGCGCTCGGCCCGGCTGGCCGGGCAGAAGCTGCGCGCGGACATACGAGCGGTCACGGGGCTCACCGGGTCGGTGGGGCTCGCGGCCTCCAAGATGCTCGCGAAGATCGCCTCCGAGCAGGCCAAGCCCGACGGGCTGGTGCTGATCGAGCCGGGCACGGAGCGCGCCCTGCTGGAGCCGCTGACCGTCCGCACCCTGCCCGGCGTGGGCCCGGCGACCGGCGACCATCTGCGCCGGGCCGGCATCCACACGGTCGGGGAGCTCGCGGAGGCGGGGGAGGACGAGCTCGTACGGCTGCTGGGCAAGGCCCACGGGCACGCCCTCTTCGCGATGGCCCTGGCCAGGGACGAGCGGCCCGTGGTGGCCGAGCGGGAGACGAAGTCGGTGTCCGTCGAGGACACGTACGACGTGGACATCCACGACCGGGTGCGGGTCGGGACGGAGGTGCGGCGGCTCGCCGACCGGTGTGTGCGCAGACTGCGGGCGGCGGGGCTGTCGGGGCGGACCATCGTGCTGAAGGTGCGCCGGTACGACTTCTCCACCCTCACCCGGTCCGAGACGCTGCGCGGCCCCACGGACGATCCGGCGGTGGTGCGGGAGGCGGCGGGGCGGCTGCTGGACTCCGTCGACACCACGGGCGGCGTACGACTGCTGGGAGTGGGGGTCAGCGGACTGGCCGACTACACACAGGAGGACCTGTTCGCGCAGGCCGCGGGGAGGGACGCGGGCGACACCCCGTACGAGGAGGACGAGACCGCGCACACGCCGGAGCGGGAGGCCCCCGCCGAGCGGCGCTGGCCTGCCGGTCACGACGTGCGGCACTCCGTGTACGGGCACGGATGGGTGCAGGGAAGCGGGCTGGGCCGGGTCACCGTGCGCTTCGAGACGCCCCTCTCCGAGCCGGGCCGGGTGCGGACGTTCCGTGTCGGCGACCCGGCCCTCGAGCCGGCGGAGCCGCTGCCGCTGGTCCCGCGCGTGCCCGGGGAGAAGGAGGACGTGGGCGCCGGCGGAGGGGCGGAGGCGGAGAGTTCCTGAGCGGGCGGCTCAGGCCTGCTTGTCGTGGCCGGCGAGCCTGCCGAAGTCGCGGTCCGGCAGGGGCGGAGGGGCGGAGATGTCGAGGCCGTAGTGGTGGTAGAGCTGGAGCTCCTGCTCGGGGGAGAGATGGCGGCCCACGCCGAAGTCGGGTGCGTCCTTGATGAGGGCGCGTTCGAAGGGCACCTGGAGGGCGCCGTCGACGATCTCGCTCGGCTCCAGGGGGACGAAGGCGTCCCTGCTGAACAGGCCGGTGCGTATGGCCGCCCACTCCGGCACACCGGTGGCGTCGTCGAGGTAGACCTCGTCGATCGTGCCGATCCGGGTGCCGTTGCGGTCGAACGCCTTGCGGCCGATCAGGTGACGCGGATCGATGTCGGTCTGCACAGGCCCTCCACTGCTCGCAAACTCATCCGTAAGCACTACAGAACGGCACATTCGGCGGAGCGGCCACTCGAAGGTCCGGGCCCGGTGCTCGCTGGTACGCTGGCAAACGGCTGCTGACCCCGCGCGGGAGAGTCCCCCGGACACCACCGGGGGCGCCGAAGGAGCAAATCCTCCCCGGAATCTCTCAGGCACACGTACCGCGCGGACGAGGTCACTCTGGAAAGCAGGGCGGGTGTCGACGGCTTCCGCTCTCACCGACGGTGAAAGCCGGGCGTCTTCGGGCGATCCGGTGAAGCTCTCAGGTTGAGATGACAGAGGGGGAGGCCGTCCGGGCACCCGCGCCGTGGTGCCCCTCGAAGGTCGTCGGACCAGGAGGCCTCCTCAATGACCGCCCCTCGTACTCCGCTCTCCGAGCTCGAACAGGGAATCCCCTTCGAGCAGCGCCACATCGGCCCCGACCACGAGGCACGGGCCAAGATGCTCGCGCAGGTCGGCTACGGCTCGCTGGACGAGCTGACGGCCGCCGCGGTGCCGGATGTGATCAAGAACGCCGACGCGCTGGACCTGCCGGGTGCCCGGAGCGAGGCCGAGGTGCTGGCCGAGCTGCGGTCGCTGGCCGACCGCAACGAGGTGCTGGGCTCCATGATCGGGCTCGGCTACTACGGCACCTTCACCCCGCCGGTCATCCTGCGCAACGTGATGGAGAACCCCGCCTGGTACACGGCCTACACGCCGTACCAGCCGGAGATCTCGCAGGGCCGGCTCGAGGCGCTGCTGAACTTCCAGACCGTGGTCGCCGAGCTCACCGGACTGCCCACGTCCGGCGCCTCCCTGCTCGACGAGGGCACCGCCGCCGCCGAGGCGATGGCCCTGTCGCGGCGCATGGGCAAGAACAAGAAGGGCCTCTTCCTGGTCGACGCGGACGCCCTTCCGCAGACGATCGCCGTGATCGAGACCCGCGCCGAGCCGACCGGCGTCGAGGTCGTCGTCGCCGACCTGAGCGACGGCATCCCCGCCGCGCTCGCCGAGCGCGAGATCAACGGCGTACTCATCCAGTACCCGGGTGCCTCCGGCGCCGTACGCGACATCAAGCCGGTCATCGACCAGGCGCACGGGCTCGGCGCGCTCGTCACCGTCGCCGCCGACCTGCTCGCCCTCACCCTGCTGAAGTCGCCCGGTGAGCTGGGCGCGGACATCGCGGTCGGCACCACCCAGCGCTTCGGTGTGCCGATGGGCTTCGGCGGACCGCACGCCGGCTACATGGCCGTGCAGGAGAAGATGGCGCGCAGCCTGCCCGGGCGGCTCGTCGGCGTCTCCGTCGACGCGGACGGGCACAAGGCCTACCGCCTCGCCCTGCAGACCCGTGAGCAGCACATCCGCCGCGAGAAGGCCACCAGCAACATCTGCACCGCCCAGGTGCTGCTCGCCGTCATGGCCGGCATGTACGCCGTCTACCACGGCCCGGAGGGGCTGCGGCTGATCGCGCGGCGCACCCACCGGTACGCCACCGTGCTCGCCGAGGGGCTGCGGGCCGGCGGAGCCGAGATCGTGCACGGCTCCTACTTCGACACGCTGACGGTGCGCGTCGCCGGGCGGGCCGCCGAGGTCGTCGCCGCCGCCCGCGACAACGGGGTCAACCTGCGTCTCGTCGACGCCGACCACGTCTCCCTCGCCTGCGACGAGACCACCACCCGGGCCCAGCTGACCGCCGTGTGGAGCGCCTTCGGCGTGGAGGGCGACACCGAGGCCCTGGACGCGACCGCGCCGGACACGCTGCCGGACGCCCTGCTGCGCGACGACGAGTACCTGACGCACCCCGTCTTCCAGCAGCACCGCTCCGAGACCGCCATGCTGCGCTACCTGCGCCGGCTCGCCGACCGCGACTACGCGCTCGACCGCGGCATGATCCCGCTGGGCTCCTGCACCATGAAGCTCAACGCGACCACCGAGATGGAGCCGGTCACCTGGCCCGAGTTCGGGCAGCTGCACCCCTTCGTGCCCGCCGAGCAGGCGGGGGGCTACCTCACGCTCATCCACGAGCTGGAGGAGCGTCTCGCCGAGGTCACCGGCTACGACAAGGTGTCCCTCCAGCCCAACGCCGGCTCCCAGGGCGAGCTGGCCGGACTGCTCGCCGTCCGCGGCTACCACCGGGCCAACGGCGACGAGCAGCGCACCGTCTGCCTGATCCCGTCGTCCGCGCACGGCACCAACGCCGCCAGCGCCGTGATGGCCGGGATGAAGGTCGTCGTCGTCAGGACCTCCGACGACGGCGAGGTCGACGTCGCGGACCTACGGGCCAAGATCGGGCAGTACCGCGACCAGCTCGCGGTGCTGATGATCACGTACCCCTCGACGCACGGTGTGTTCGAGGAGCACGTCGCCGACATCTGCGCCGAGGTGCACGAGGCCGGCGGTCAGGTGTACGTGGACGGCGCCAACCTCAACGCCCTGGTGGGTCTCGCCAAGCCGGGCCACTTCGGCGGCGACGTCTCGCACCTGAACCTGCACAAGACCTTCTGCATCCCGCACGGCGGCGGCGGTCCCGGCGTCGGCCCGGTCGGCGTGCGGGCGCACCTGGCCCCGTACCTGCCGAACCACCCGCTCCAGCCGGAGGCCGGTCCGGAGACGGGCGTGGGGCCCATCTCGGCGGCGCCGTGGGGCTCGGCGGGCATCCTGCCCATCTCCTGGGCGTACGTCCGTCTCATGGGCGGCGAGGGGCTCAAGCGGGCCACGCAGGTGGCCGTGCTCAGCGCCAACTACATCGCCAAGCGCCTCGAGCCGCACTTCCCGGTGCTCTACACCGGCCCCGGCGGGCTGGTCGCGCACGAGTGCATCATCGACCTGCGCCCGCTCACCAAGGCGACCGGTGTCAGCGTCGACGACGTCGCCAAGCGGCTGATCGACTACGGCTTCCACGCGCCGACGATGTCGTTCCCGGTGGCCGGCACGCTGATGATCGAGCCCACCGAGTCCGAGGACCTGTCCGAGCTCGACCGGTTCTGCGAGACGATGATCGCGATCCGTGCGGAGATCGAGAAGGTCGGTTCGGGCGAGTGGCCCGCGGAGGACAACCCGCTGCGCAACGCCCCGCACACCGCCGCCGCCCTCGGCGGGGAGTGGGAGCACGCCTACAGCCGCGAGGAGGCCGTCTTCCCGGCCGGGGTGAGCGCCGCCGACAAGTACTGGCCGCCGGTGCGCCGCATCGACCAGGCCTTCGGCGACCGCAACCTGGTCTGCTCCTGCCCGCCGCTGGACGCGTACGAGGACTGACACGCACGCCGGAGGGCCCCCGCTCGACCGAGCGGGGGCCCTCCGGCGTGCGCGGTGCCGGGAACCGCGGTGCCCGGGCTACGCCGGGTAGGCGTGGGTCTGGGCCGCCTTGACCGCCGCCCACACCGGGGCGCCCGGATGGAGGTCCAGTTCGGCCGCGGCGACCGTGGTGAGGTCGGCGGCCAGCGCCAGCTCCCCGGTCAGTTCCACGCGGATCTGGTCCCCGTGGCTCTCGAGCCCGGCGACCTCGCAGTGCCAGAGGTTGCGGGCGCTGGTGCCGGTGGGCCGTTCCCGGTACAGGGTCACGGCGCCGGGCGGGAACGCCACGAAGACGGGGCCGGAGAGGTCCTCCGTGGTGCTGACGGCGGGGCCCGCGGCGAGCCGCACCGTGTGGCCCTCGGCCTGCCCCCGGTACAGGTTCAGGCCGACGAGCTGGGCGATGTACTCGGTGCGCGGGTGACGGGCGATCTCGGACGGGCTGCCCTCCTGCACGATCCGGCCCCCCTCCACGACGACCAGCCGGTCGGCCAGCACCATGGCGTCCAGCGGGTCGTGCGTGACCAGGACGGCGACGGCCTCGAACGCGGCCAGATGGCGGCGGAGCTGCGCGCGCACCTCCAGCCGGGTGCGGGCGTCCAGCGCCGCGAGCGGCTCGTCCAGGAGCAGCAGCCGGGGGTGCGTGGCGAGGGCGCGGGCGACGGCCACGCGCTGCGCCTGGCCGCCGGAGAGCCGCCGGGGCTTGGCGCCCGCGTGTTCGGCCAGGCCCATGCGGTCCAGCCACTCGGCGGCCTGCGCGCGTGCCTCGGCCTTGCCGGCGCCCCGGCAGCGCGGCCCGAAGGCCACGTTGTCGAGGGCGGTCAGATGCGGGAAGAGCAGATAGTCCTGGAAGACGACACCGACCGGGCGCGACTCGGGGGGCGTACGGCGCAGATCGGCGCCGTCCAGCCGCAGATGGCCGGCGGTGAGCGGGGCGAGGCCCGCGAGGGCGCGCAGCGCGGTGGTCTTGCCGGCGCCGTTCGGACCCAGCAGGGCGACGACCTCACCGGGCGCGGCCCTCAGCGCGATGTCCAGGCGGAACGCTTCGCGGTCGACGACGAGGCGCGCGTCCAGGCCCTGGGCGGCGGTTGCGGCGGGGGCGCCGGCCGGGTCGGACAGGTGCTCGGGCTTCTTCGGCATGGTGTCAGGCGGTCCTCATCCAGCGGTCCCGCAGCCCGGCCAGTACGGCGATGGACACCGCCAGCAGCACCAGACTGAGCGCGATCGCGGCGGCCGGGTCGTTCTGCAGGGCGAGGTAGACCGCGAGCGGCATGGTCTGGGTGCGGCCGGGGAAGTTGCCCGCGAAGGTGATCGTCGCGCCGAACTCCCCGAGGGCGCGGGCCCAGGCGAGCACGGCGCCGGCGGCGATGCCCGGGGCGATGAGCGGCAGCGTCACCCGGCGGAACGCGGTGAAGCGGGAGGCGCCCAGGGTGGTGGCCGCCTCCTCGTACCGCGGGTCGGCCGCCCGCAGCGTGCCCTCGACGCTGATGACGAGGAACGGCATCGCCACGAACGTCTCGGCCAGGACGACGCCCGTCGTGGTGAACGGCAGCGTGACACCGAACCAGGCGTCCAGCCACTGGCCCACGACACCGTTGCGGCCCAGGGCGAGCAGCAGGGCGACACCGCCCACCACCGGGGGCAGCACGAGCGGGAGCGTGACCAGGGCGCGGACCAGGCCGCGGCCGGGGAACTCGGTGCGCGCCAGCAGCCAGGCCAGCGGCACGCCGACGACCATGCTCAGCGCGGTCGCCGTCGTGGCGCAGAACAGCGACAGGCGCAGCGCCTCCCACACCGCGGGGCTGGTGAGCTGACCGGGCAGGTCGCGCCACGGTGCGCGGAGGAGGAGGGCGAGCAGCGGGACCAGCAGGAACGCCAGCCCCAGCAGGGCGGGCACGAGGAGGGCGAGCGGCACCCCACGGCCGGGGGCGCGGGGCTTCCGGTAGGTCTCCCGGCCGGCTGCCGGGGCTTGCGGGCCGGTCATGGCTCGAGGAACCCGGCCTCGCCCAGGACCTTCTGGCCCTCCGCCGACTTCACCAGCGCCACGAAGGCCTTCGCCGCCGACGGGTTCGGCGCGTTCTCGAGCCGGGCGATCGGATAGTCGTTGACGGCCTCGGCGGCCTCGGGGAACTCCACGCCCTCCACCTTGTCACCGGCCGCCTTCACATCCGTGCGGTACACGACGGCGGCGTCCGCCTCCTTCAGCTGGACCTTCGTGAGGGCGCTCTTGACGTCCTGCTCGTACGACGCAGGTGTCAGTGAGACGCCGCCGGCCTCCAGGGCGGTCCGTGCGGCGGCCCCGCAGGGCACCGTCCTGTCGCAGAGCACCACCTTCAGTCCGGACGCGGTCAGATCCTCGAGGGCGTCGATCCCGTGCGGGTTGCCCGGCACGGTGGCGATCTCCAGCCGGTTGCGGACGAAGGTGCCGGGGCTGCCCGCCGCGTGCCCCTCGTCCGTGACGAGCTTCATCGTCTTGGCGCTGGCCGCCGCGAAGACGTCGGCCGGGGCGCCGTTGTTGATGCCGGCGGCCAGGCTGTCGCTGCCGCCGAAGTTGAAGGTGACCCGCGTCCCCGGGTGCTCCTTCTCGAACCGTTCGCCCAGCGTCGTGAAGCTCTCCTTCAGCGAGGCGGCGGCGAAGACGGTGACCGTGCCGGTCAGGTCCTGTCCGCTCGCTTCCGGGGAGGAGGACGACTCCGAGCCGGACGAGGAGCAGGCGCTCAGCGCGAGCACGGCGGCGGCCGCCCCCGCCCCGGCGATCCGACGGGTCCTGCGTGTCCGGCGCGGGAATCGGGTCATCTCGGAGCACTCCCTCTGTGGGCACGGTGGAGAAGAGCCCGCGGAGCCCTCCCCGATACGCCGATCATACTGGCGCATCTGCGAGGGAGCGACTCCCTTCCGCCCTGCATGTGCAAGGGAGAAGGGAGTGAATCGGCGCATGTGCGGGAGGGGAGTCTGTCGATGCCGTCAGGTTCGGTCGATATGGACGTTCGTCGACTTCACGCGGGCGGTGGCCTCCATGCCGACCTCCAGGCCCAGCTCCTCGACGGCCTCACGGGTCAGCAGCGAGACGAGGCGGTGCGGGCCGGCCTGGATCTCGACCTGGGCTGCCACGTCGCCGAGCTTGATCGCGGTGACGATGCCGGGGAAGGCGTTGCGGGCCGAGGTGTACGGGGTGCCCTCCTCGACGGCGCCGGCCCGGGCGAGCTCGACGGAGAACGCGGCCAGGTCCCGCCCGTCGACGAGCCGCCGTCCGCCTTCGTCGCGGTGGGTGGTGATGCGGCCCGCGTCCGCCCAGCGGCGGGCGGTGTCCGGGCTCACTCCGAGCAGCCTCGCTGCCTGGCCGATCGTGTAGGACTGCATGCCGGTCACGATAGGTGGTGCCGCCGGCCCGCCACGCCTCCAGCTGTGCAGGGTCCGCCTTCGGTCAGCGCGGTGCCCGGATGCCGTCGATGATGCGGGTCCAGTTGTCGCCGCCGTGTCCGTCCTCGATCGCGCGCCGGTAGTGGGCCCGCACGGCCAGCGGGAGCGCGAGGTCGAGGCCGAGCGACGCGCCGGTCTCCACGATGTGGTCGGACGTCGCGCCCATCATGGTGACCGTGCTGAGGTCGCCGGGATGTTCTCCGGCGTCGAGCAGGGCGCCGGGATTCTCCTCGCCGGCCCGCAGGATGTCGCCGATCGAGTCGGCGGAGGCGAGCAGCTCCGGCAGCGCTTCCCCGGCCTTCATCCCCGCGCTGCCCAGCATCGCCGTGGCCTGCATCAGTCCGGACAGGGTGGTCAGGAACACCGTGAGTTGGGCTTGGTACATCATCTGGGCGAGGCCCGGGTCCTCGCCCAGGTACTTCGGGGTCCCGAGCGGTGACAACGTCGCCAGACCGCTCCGCATCGTCTTCTCGGGGCCGCTGTAGTAGACGTGGGCCGCCTCCGTGCCGACCATCGGGGCCGGGACCATGACACCTCCGGTGAGGAAGGCCGCGCCGTGCTCCGCCGCCCAGGCCGCCGCCTCGCGTGAGCGGTCGGGAGTGTCGGAGCTCAGGTTGACCAGTGTCCGCCCGGCGAGCGAGGCGGTGGAGCCGTCGAGGATCTCGTACATGGCCCGGTAGTCGGTGAGGCTGAGGATCACGAGGTCACTCGCCTCGACCGCCTCGCCGGGTGTCGCGGCGAGTGTCGCGCCGTCCGTGACGACGCCGTCGGCCCGGCCGGCGGTGCGGTTCCAGACGGTGACCGGGTGGCCGGCGGTGAGAAGGGTGCGGGTCATGGCCTGGCCCATCGGGCCGAGCCCGATCACGGTGACGGTGTCGTGCCGGCCGGTGGGAGGGTTCTGTGGGGCGTTCATGTCTCCATGCTCGGAGAGTCCCGCCACTCTCGGAAGTACATACTTTTTTCTGCGGTACTTACCTTTTCGTAAGGGGGAGTTGTGATGGCCAAGGCACCGAGGCGCGGGCCCTACATCTGCGGCATCGACGCCGCGCTCGACGTGGTCAGCGGCAAATGGAAGGGACTGATCCTCTGGGAGCTCCACGCCTGTCGCGTACGCCGCTTCGCCGAACTGCGTCGCCGTCTGCCGGGGGTGAGCGAGAAGATGCTGACGCAGCACCTGCGGGAGATGGAGGAGGACGGCCTCGTGCACCGTGAGGTGTACGCCGAGGTGCCGCCCCGGGTGGAGTACTCCCTGACCGAGCACGGGCGCACGCTCAACGAGGCGCTCGGACCGCTCGGCGTCTGGGGAGTCGAGCGGATGCGCCGCGAGGGGACCGAAGCGGTCGAGGTGGCCGAACCCTCGCACGGGTGAGCCGTCGGTCACCGGCCCCGTGCGGTGCGTGATGCCTCCCGGACACGCGTCGGGGCCGGTGCGCAGAGGGTCCTGCGTCCGGCCCCCGATGTACCCGGGCGGTCCCCGTTCCGCCCGGTCGTCCTCAGGCGGTGGTCAGGCTGGCGCCCCGGGAACGCGGGGCGATGACCCTTCCGTCGGGCAGGAGTTCGCCGGTGTCCTCGAAGAACACGACACCGTTGCACAGCAGGCTCCAGCCCTGCTCCGGGTGGTGCGCCACGAGACGGGCGGACTCCCGGTCGGCTGAGTCGGCTGAGGGGCACGGCGGCTGGTGCTGGCACATGGGTGGGATCTCTCGCTCTGTGGTGACCTGTGAGTCGGCTGCTGTCTCAGTTCCGCGGCGTGAAGCTTCGTTCATGGCCGCCCCCCGTTGTGATAGGTCGGTCGGAAACCAGTGTTGCCCCATGGGCGCGGATCCGCAGGGATTTCGCGGCACCGCTCCTCACAGGTTGATGACGCGTCACCCGCGCGGACGGTTCAGCTCAACTGCACTGTCACTTCGGGTGGTTCGCCGTGGCCGAATGGGGCTAGTCCGTGCGGGCACAACGGCGTACCCCGCCGCCCCCTCGGTGCCGGGGCGGCGGGGTACGGGGTGAATCCTCAGGCCGGCGAGCCGAGCAGCCGGCTCGGGCTCGACCGGTGCGTCAGCACCGGAAGCAGCTCCGTGACCCGGTGCGGGCGGTGGGCCGCGATGCCGGGGGGAGCGGGGGCGAGCGGCACGAGCAGGTCGGTGGCGGCCGGGTGGCCGGCGGCGCCGTCCGCGGTGGGGTCGCCGTGCAGCCAGAGCGTGAGCATGTAGAGGCCGGGCACCGAGAGCAGCCGGGGCTGGTACGGCTGGGCCATGGCCTCGGCCTGGCGCAGCGCGAGCTCGGTGGAGGGGATGTAGGGGCCCTCGAAGAAGCGGGAGAAGGCCCAGCCGTCGGCGGTGAGCACCGTGTCCGCGGCGGCCACCGCGCGGTCGCCGGTGCGGATCAGGAAGCGCCATCCGGCCAGCCGTGTCGCGGTCGCGCCGTCGGGGGTGACCCGGTCCAGCACATGCACCGGAAGGGGCAGTTCGGGGGAGAGGGGGCCCTGGGCGAGGAGCAGGGAGGGGGTCCGGGCTTCGCTGACCGCGGTCGGCGAGGAGAGTGCGGTCAGGACGGAACGCAGTGCGGGCGCGGGAGCCGGGGGGACATGCAGGGGCATGGTGGGTCGCCTCTCATTCGAAGGCACGGTGGCGCGAGGGCGGGGCGTGGCGGGGCGGACGGCGCTGTCAGCTCGCGAAGGTCAGAGAGGCCGGGGGCCGGGGGCCGAGCCCGGGAGACGGGGCGAGGACCGCCGCACGCCGCCTCCCGGCTGGATCACTCGACCGTGGGCGCCCACCTTCTGCCTTGTGTGCGAAGTTTATACGACGTGTGTTCAGACTGTGTTTCGCCTAGCTGTTTTCGACCGGCCGGGCAAGGGTACTTCTGGCCGGTGAAACGCGAAAATAATCCCGATTCCGAACCGGGCGCACGCCGATGACCTCGGAAAATGGCCGCGAAGTGGTCGGCCCATTCTCGTCGGCGTTTTTCACGAGTTCGCAACCGGCACGCAAGATGCCTTCCGTGCCATGCCTCGTGAATGTGCCACTGGTCACTCTCGACCAGAGTAGCGGCCGGCGGTGCCGTCCGGGGCGTTATCGATCGCATCGACGGGGCATCCTCCCCTGTGGACCGGGACCCCGGCGGCCGGTCTTCGGTTCGCCCGTGCAAGGAAGGACTCTTCGATGGGGGAGAAGGTCGTGGCAGGCCAGTTCGACCTGTCCGATCGCCAGCGCTACCGCGAGAAGCTCCGCAGGTGTCTGACGGGCTTGGAGCGGCTCCTGGCGGAGAAGCGGTTCGACCGTCCCAAGAACCTCATGGGGCTGGAGATCGAATTGAATCTCGCGGGCGCCGACGGCATGCCGAGAATGTTGAATGCGCAAGTCCTCGAGCGGATCGCCAGCAGGGACTTCCAGACAGAGCTCGCCATGTTCAATCTGGAAGTCAACATTGCCCCCCATAGACTGGGCGGACGGGTATTCGACCGGCTCGACGAGGAACTGCGCACTTCCCTCGCGTACGCCGACCGCAAAGCCGCTGAGGTGGACGCGGGGATCGTGATGATCGGCATCCTGCCGACGCTGGACCGGGACGACCTGGTCTCCTCGAACCTTTCCGACGTCGACCGCTACGCATTGCTCAACGAGCAGATCGTTGCCGCGCGCGGTGAGGACTTCACCCTCGACATCGAGGGCGTGGAGCACCTCAGCTGCACCTCCAAGTCCATCGCGCCGGAGGCCGCGTGCACCTCGGTGCAGTTGCACCTCCAGGTCACCCCGGAGCGCTTCGCCGGGGTGTGGAACGCGGCGCAGGCCGTCGCCGCCGCGCAGATCGCCGTCGGCGCCAACTCGCCGTTCCTGTTCGGCCGCGAGCTGTGGCGGGAGTCGCGGCCCCCGCTCTTCCAGCAGTCCACCGACACCCGCCCGCCCGAGCTGCAGGCACAGGGCGTGCGGCCGCGCACCTGGTTCGGGGAGCGCTGGGTGACCTCGGCGTTCGACCTGTTCGAGGAGAACCTGCGCTACTACCCGGCCCTGCTGCCCATCTGCGACGACGAGGACCCGCTGGAGGTGCTGGACCGCGGCGGCGTCCCCACCCTCGCCGAACTCGTCCTGCACAACGGCACCGTCTACCGCTGGAACCGCCCCGTCTACGGCATCGCCGACGGCGTCCCGCACCTGCGCGTGGAGAACCGCGTGCTGCCGGCCGGCCCCACCACCACCGACGTCATCGCCAACGCGGCCTTCTACTACGGAGTCGTCCGCGCGCTGGCCGAGGACAGCCGGCCGGTGTGGACCCGGCTGCCCTTCGAGGCCGCCGCCGCCAACTTCGACGCCGCCTGCAAGGACGGCATCGACGCACGCTTCACCTGGCCCCGGCGCGGCCGCCTCGGCGGCCTGGGCGAGGTGGACGCGGTCACCCTGGTACGGGACGAACTGCTGCCGCTCGCCGAGGCGGGGCTGGACGCCTGGGGGATCGAGCCCGCCGACCGCGACCTGTACCTCGGCGTCATCGAGGAGCGGTGCAGGCGCCGGGTCAACGGCGCGACCTGGCAGTCCGCGACCTTCCACCGGGCCCTGGAGCTGGGCCTCACCAGGGAGGAGGCCCTGGCCGCCACCACCCGCCGCTACCGCGAGCTGACGCAGCTGGGCGACCCGGTGCACACCTGGCCGGTGGGACTGCCGGAACCGGTGCCGGCGGTCTGAGTCCGGCTCCGGCCCCCGGCAGGGCGCACGGCCGTTGCCCTCATACTGATCGGACCGATCGGTGATGTGGAGGCAGGTGTGCAGGCGGAGGCGGGCCCGGAGGCCGAGTACTGTCCTGGGCGGAGGCCCTCGCGGACGACGCTCCGCAACGAGACGCTGCTGGTGCTGGCGCTTTCGCTGGGCGCCAGCGGGGTCTCGGCCCTGATCAGCTTCGTCGGCTCGGTCACGAAACCGGGCGGGCTGAAGGACCAGGCGGCCACACTCAACGCCTCGGCCGCGCCGGGCCGGCCCTGGCTGGACCTGGCCTGGCAGCTCTTCGGCATCACCACGGCGCTGGTGCCGGTCGCGCTCGTGGCGCACTTCCTGCTGCGTGAGGGCGCGGGTCTGCGCACCCTCGGCTTCGACCGCACCCGCCCCTGGACCGACCTCGGCCGCGGCGCGGCGGTCGCGGCGGTCATCGGCAGCAGCGGCATCGCCTTCTACCTGGCCGCGCGCGGCGTCGGCTTCAACCTCACCGTGGTGCCGGAGGCGCTTCCGGACGTGTGGTGGAAGTTTCCCGTACTGATCCTCTCGGCGCTGCAGAACTCGATCGTCGAAGAGGTCATCGTCGTCGGCTATCTGCTGCGGCGGCTGGACCAGCTGGGCTGGACCCCGGGCGCCGCGCTCGCGGGCAGTTCGGTGCTGCGCGGCTCGTACCACCTCTACCAGGGCATCGGCGGCTTCATCGGGAACATGGTGATGGGCGTGGTGTTCGTCCTCCTGTACCGGCGCTGGGGCCGGGTCGGGCCGCTGGTGGTCGCGCACACGCTGCTCGACATCGGGGCGTTCGTGGGATACGCGCTGCTGGCCGGCAAGGTCGGCTGGCTGCCGACGGCGTGAGCCCGCACCGAGGGGGCGTACGGCACGGCCGTACGCCCCCTCGGCTGTGTCGTGATGCCGGGCTCAGACCAGCAGCTCGCCCTCGATGACCGTCACGGCCCGTCCGCTCAGCAGGGTGCGCCCGCCGAGCACTTCGGTGCGGACGCGGCCGGACCGCGGTGAGGCCTGGAGGCCGGTGAGCGTGGTGCGGCCGAGGCGCTCGGCCCAGTACGGGGCAAGTGCGGTGTGCGCGCTCCCGGTGACCGGGTCCTCGTCGATGCCGACGTTCGGGAAGAAGCAGCGGGAGACGAAGTCGTAGCCGAGGGCCGGGTTCTCGGCGCGGGCGGTGGCGATGATGCCGCGCTCGGAGTGGGTGGTCAGGGCCTTGTGGTCGGGCCGCAGGGCCTGCACGGTCCGCTCGTCGGCGACCTCGACGAGCAGGTCCCCGATGTCCGGGCCGGTGTCGAACGCCGCGAGCGGCCGCGCGCCCAGCGCCTCGGCGACGCCCTCCGGGACGTCGACGGCGGTGAGCCGGGCGGTGGGGAAGTCCAGCGTGAGGGTGCCGTCCTCACCGGGGGTGGCGGTCAGGACGCCGCTGCGGGTGGCGAACCGCACCGGGCCCCGGTGCGCCCCGGTGGTGTGCAGGACGTGCGCGGTGGCCAGCGTCGCGTGGCCGCACATGGCGACCTCGGTGGCCGGGGTGAACCAGCGCAGCGCCCAGTCCGCCTCGCCGCCCGCGGGGAGCGGGTGGGCGAACGCCGTTTCGGCGTGGTTGACCTCCAGGGCGACGTTCTGGAGCCAGGGGTCGTCCGGAAAGGCGTCAAGCAGCAGCACTCCGGCGGGGTTGCCGGCGAAGGGCCGGTCGGTGAAGGCGTCGACGATTCGAATCCGCATGCCCTGACGGTAGGGGCGGCGCGGAGCCGGGGGCCAAGGCCAATTCGCGAGTCCTGGACCCTTCGGCACGGCCGCCTCGCGGACTGCGGGGGTTGTCGCACGCTTGTTTGCGATATATCGTTGAAGCATCGCGACAGATCAACGATGGAATGGAGTGGTTGCGATGCGTACCCACGGTCACGAGCATGGACACGGTCACGGCGGCCCGCGCGGCGGACGTGGCGACTT
>Ga0247821_10000624_pt1 | contig 19698 bp, 18 predicted proteins | sample 13C_Glycerol_Day_FD_192481 | JGI IMG/M metagenome (GOLD analysis project Ga0247821, IMG submission 192481) | Soil microbial communities from agricultural site in Penn Yan, New York, United States - 13C_Glycerol_Day14 | ecosystem: Environmental > Terrestrial > Soil > Agricultural land | place... | reverse complement strand
GGTCGGTATGTAGTGCAGCGCCAGGTACTTGTCGAGCGACGGCCGCTGACCGATCGACATGACCGGCTTGCCCGCCGAGCTGAGGTCCTTCTCGGTCGGAACGGTCGCTGCCTTCACCAGCGACTTCAGAGCTTGTGACGCGTCGAAGTTCGTCCCGCCGAACGCATAGATGCCCGCGACGGCTGGTGCGGACGGGTCGCCGGTCATGACCGCCGTACTGCCGGACGCATGGGTCCAGCGGTCCCAGACGCCGCCGTTGTACGTCGCCTGGTTGAACAGCGACTGTGCGATGTCGCCGGCTCGCTCCGGCTCCAGCAACGTCACCAGTTGGAGCTGCGACCGGTAGACGTCCCAGCCCGAGAAGGTCGCGTACTGCGCCTGCTGCCCGCGGGAGAGGTAGTGCGGTTTCTGGTCGAAGCCCCAGTACTGGCGGTTGACGTCGCTGAACACGTTCGGGTGCAGCAGCGCGTGGTACAGCGCGGTGTAGAACGTGGTGCGCTGGTCCGTCGTACCGCCGGTCACCTCGATGCGGTCGAGCTGGTTTCGCCACGTCTGCCGGGCTTTCGCGGCCGTCATGCCGACCGACGTACCGCGCGGGTTCTCGGCGCGCAGGTTCGCGAGCGCGTTGGCGGTGCTGACGTAGGAGATGCCGATCCGCATCGTCACCTTGTCGCCGGCGAATCCGACGTACCCGCCGGAGCCCTTGCTCGGCGGCATCCAGCCGTCGGCGCCGTACGTCGTACCGCCGCTCGCCTGGCTGCTGCCCGGCGTGACCGTGGTGTCGGTCCAGGTGCCCTGGTTCCTGAACGGCTGGTCGAACTCGGCGACGAAGTGCAGCGTGTAGTAGCTCCGCCGTCCGACGCTGGCCAGGTACCCGCAGAAGTTGCCGCTGGTCACCGACCCGCTGACCGTCCGGTGCGCGGCGTCGATGCTGATCTGCGCGGCGCTCGATCCGACCTCGGAGTTCGACGTACGGAACATCAGCGTCTTGGCCTTGTCCGCCGGGAAGGTGAACGCCGCCGACCCGGTGCGCGTGGTGGCCGCGAGCTCGGCCGTGACGCCCGAGTCGAGCCCGACCTTGTAGTAGCCCGGCTCGGCGATCTCGTTGGCGTGGCTGTACGTCGAGGAGTAGACCTCGTCCTTCGCATCGCTCTGCGGTGAGCTCGTCACGTCACCCGCGAGCGGGAAGATCGGGATGTCGCCCGATCCGCCCGCGCATCCGGTCCCGCTCATGTGGGTGAGGCTGAAGCCGCGGATCTTGGTCGCCGAGTACAGGTACCCGCCCGGCGCGGCCGTCCGGTACGCGTTCCCCCGGCTCGTCTCCGGACTGAACGAGAACATCCCGAACGGCAGGACCGCACCGGGAAACACGTTCCCGGCGTTGGTCGTGCCGATCAGCGGATCCACATGCTCGGTCGGATCGACCGAACTGGTCGTGATCCGGCTCGTGGCCGCAGCCTCCGCCGACCGGGAGTCGACGATCGCCGGATCAGGCGGCGTCGCCGTCGTCGGACGATCGTCCGGACCAGGCGGTGACGGTGTAGGCACGGCCTGAGCCGCGGGGGTGAGAGTTGCGATCAGAACGCCGGCGAGCGCCAGGCTCGCAGCGCGGGACAGCACCGAACGACGCATGGGCGGACCAACCTTCGAGGATTGGGTGACATCGTTGTCAGAGGTCTACCTGTTTCCGTCTGCCCGGTCAAGGGGTCGCCAACCTGTGCCGCGGCTGAGAAGGCCTGCGACTTTGGTCCCGTCCCCTGGAGTCCAACGGCTCTGCCTGCACGAGACTGCCGCGCCGACGGTGAGAGAAAGTCGACCCCCGGAGGTGGAGTGATGGCCGGCCACTACGTTCATTGGGGCGTCATCCAGATCTCGGTCACCAATCTGGTGATCATCCTGGCGATGCTGGTGGTGTTCGCACTCGCGATCGCCGTTCCGTTCCGGCACGGCGACGAGGATCAGGACCGGCCATGACGTCGGTCGCCGGCCGGACGGCCGCGCACGAGCACGAACGGCCCACCAGGAGCAACTGGACGGCCCGGCTGCGGACCCGGGTCGGTAGGACGGTTCCACCTGGGCAACTCCTCCCGGACCGCCAACCGGTGTACGTGAACTCGTGGATCTACGTCTTCGGCGCGCTGACCCTGGCCGCCCTGCTGATCGTCCTGGGCACGGGAGCGGTGCTGGCCCTGGGCGGTCCGACCTGGTGGCACACCTCGTCGACCGGGCACTTCGTCAACTCGCTGCACCTGTGGAGCACCGAACTGTTCTTCGCGTTCATGGTGATCCACCTCTGGGGGAAGTTCTTCATGGCCGCCTGGCGGGGCCGGCGCGCGCTCACCTGGATCACCGGCGTGATCGCGTTCGTGGGGTCGATCGGCACGGCGTTCACCGGGTACCTCTCGCAGTCCAACTTCGACTCCCAGTGGATCAGCGCCCAGGCCAAGGACGGTCTCAACTCGGTCGGCATCGGCGCCTGGTTCAACGTGCTCGACCCCGGACAGATGCTGATGTGGCACATCTCCCTGCTGCCGGCTGCCATCGGCCTCCTGGTAGTCCTCCATGTGATCCTGGTCAGACGGCACGGCGTCGTGCCACCGATCGACGCCGAGACGACGGCCGAGAACGCGGCGATCGCGGAGGATCCCGGCGACGGGGAGGCCTCGTCATGACCGTCGTACGCCGAACGCCGGACGCCCACGACTTCCCGACCCGCTCCTACGATCTGGTGAAGGAGTTCGTCGTCGCACTGATCGTCGTGGCGGTCCTCACCACGGTCCTGGCCGCCGTGTTCTCGTCCCCCGACGAGAAGCCGATCACGCTGTCGGGCTGGGCCCGGCAGGCGCCGAACGACGTCGTGGCGACCGCGGCCGGCGAGCTCGCCGGTACGACCACCAGCGCGGAGTACGGACCGCCGTACAACAACGCAGCCTCCGGGCAGGTTCTGGGTCCCGTCGAGCTGCAGAAGTGGGCCGGCGTGCGGATACCGGTCGACTCGGCGAACGATCTGGTGCTCACACCGCTGCGCGGGGTCGGTGGCGACCAGGAGTTGACGAGCGCACTGGCCACCTGGAGCTCGGCATCGGCCAGTCAGCAGCAGGAATGGGCAGCGACGTACGCCGATGCGTTGGCCGCGGCACCGGACGGCAACCCCGCCGCGGTGCGGGCCTCGGCAGCTTTCGGACCGGTCCCGGTCCTGACCGCGAAGTTCCTGCAACTGGCCCGGTCCGGTGGCCTGGAGGGCGCCCTCGATGCCCACGGCAACTTCTACCAGGGAGACGCGACCCGAGGCCTCTTGCTGCTCTCGGACGGCGCCTATCTGGAGGACCAGGCGCGGGCCAGGAACCTGGGCGGCGACCAGTGGGGCATGATGAACGAGACCGGCAACTATCCGGGTCAGCCCTGGATGTGGCTGTACACCTTCTGGTACCAGGTGAAGCCGTTCTCGACGTCGGACAACGCCGATGCGCAGGTCTGGGCGCTGATGATGGTGCTGACCCTCGCACTGGCCTTGGTGCCGTTCATCCCTGGCATCCGGTCGATCCCACGCTGGGTCGGGCTGCACCGCCTGATCTGGCGCGACTACTACCGCCGCCCCGGCCGCTCCACCTGAGCGGCCGGACGACGGCACGGGCGGCGCTACGCCTGGGGCTTCAGGTCCTTGGCCGGCCAGGGGCTGTCGGCGGGGCGGAGGGTGTCGAAGCCGGGGCCGTTGAGGGCCGTCCAGGCGGCGAGGGCGCCCATGATGAGGATGGGGTTCTGGAGGTGGCCGGCCAGGGCGGCGGCGACGACGTCGAGGAGCGGGGCCCAGACGGTTTCCATGTCGGCCTCCTCGTGGAGGCGTTCGAAGGACTCGTCGGCGGGTGACAGGTCGCGGGCCAGGAAGATCCGGACCGCCTCGTTCGTCAGGCCGGGTGAGGTGAACGCGTCGATCAGGATCCGCCAGTCGGCGGCCTTGGTGGCGGTCTCCTCCCACAGCTCACGCTCGGCGCCCAGACGGTACTGCTCCCCCTGGACGTCGAGGAGCCCGGCCGGTGCCTCGAGCAGCTTGTAGCCGACCGGGTGCCGGTACTGGCGTACGAGCAGCATCCGGTTGTTCTCGTCCAGCGCGACCACGCCGACCGCTCCGGGATGCACGACGACATCCCGGACGAACTGCTCACCGACGGGCGGCTCGATGGTGTCCCGCCGGACCGAGATCACCCGCCCGGTCTCGTGCACGGTCTCCGACGCCGACACCGGCCAGCGCTCGGTCCGATCCGCCAGCCCGGCGCCGAACCGCAACTCCGGGTAGTCCGTCATCGAGCCTTGACCGCCGTCTTCTCAGCCTTCTTGGCGGCCGGCTTCGGGTCCTCGACCGGGAGCCGGGACTCGCGCTGCCGGTCCAGCGCGGCCGCGACCAGCCCGGAGAACAGCGGGTGCGGCTTGGTCGGCCGCGACCGCAGCTCCGGGTGCGCCTGGGTGGCCACGAAGTACGGGTGCACGGAGCGGTCCAGCTCGATGAACTCGACCAGCTCGCGGTCCGGCGACAGCCCGCTGAACACCAGCCCGGCGGTCTCCAGCTTGTCCCGGTAGGCGTTGTTGACCTCGTAGCGGTGCCGGTGCCGCTCCTGCACCGACGGGGCGCCGTACAGCCCGCGGACGATCGAGCCGTCGGCCAGGTTCGCCGGGTACAGCCCGAGCCGCATGGTGCCGCCCATGTCGCCGGTGCCGGAGACGATGTGCTTCTGCTCCTCCATGGTCGCGATCACCGGCTGCTCCGCGTCCGGGTCGAACTCGCTGGAGTTCGCCTGGTCCAGGCCGGCCAGGTGCCGGGCGACCTCGATCACCATGCACTGCAGGCCGAGGCAGAGCCCGAGGATCGGCACCCCCTGCTCGCGGGCGTACCGGATCGCGCCGATCTTGCCCTCGATCCCGCGCACCCCGAACCCGCCGGGGATGCAGATCGCGTCGACGTCCCCGAGCAGCCGGGCCGCGGCCTCGGGCGTGGCGCACTCGTCGGAGGCGATCCAGCGCAGGTTCACCTTGGCGTCGTTGTCGAAGCCGCCCGCGCGCAGCGCCTCGGCCACCGACAGGTACGCGTCCGGCAGGTCGATGTACTTGCCGACCAGCGCGACCGTGACGTCGTCCTTCGGGTGGTGCACGACCCGCAGCAGCTCGTCCCAGCGGGTCCAGTCGACGTCGCGGAACGGCAGGTTCAGGCGGCGGACGACGTACGCGTCGAGGCCCTCGGCGTGCAGCACCTTGGGGATGTCGTAGATCGACGGCGCGTCGGGCGCCGCGACCACGGCCTCGGTGTCGACGTCGCACATCAGCGAGATCTTCCGCTTCACGCCGTCCGGGATCGGCCGGTCGGAGCGGCAGACGACCGCGTCCGGGGCGATACCGATCGAGCGCAGCGCGGCGACCGAGTGCTGGGTCGGCTTGGTCTTCAGCTCGCCGCTCGGCGCGAGGTACGGGACCAGCGAGATGTGCAGGAAGAACACGTTGTCGCGGCCGACGTCGTGCCGGACCTGGCGGGCCGCCTCGAGGAACGGCAGCGACTCGATGTCACCGACGGTGCCGCCGATCTCGTGCAGCACGACGTCGACGTCCGGGCCCGCCATCGCGAGCATCCGTTCCTTGATCTCGTTGGTGATGTGCGGGATCACCTGGACGGTGTCGCCGAGGTACTCGCCGCGGCGCTCCTTGGCGATCACGCTGGAGTACACCTGGCCGGTGGTCACGTTCGCCACGGCCGACAGGTCGCGGTCCAGGAAGCGCTCGTAGTGGCCGATGTCCAGGTCGGTCTCGGCGCCGTCGTTGGTGACGAACACCTCGCCGTGCTGGAACGGGTTCATGGTGCCGGGATCGACGTTCAGGTACGGATCCAGCTTCTGCATGGTGACCCGGATGCCGCGCGCCGTCAGCAGACTGCCGAGGCTGGACGCCGTCAGTCCCTTGCCGAGACTGGAGGCCACGCCGCCGGTGACGAATACGTGCTTGGTCTGCTGGGAATTCAAAGCCCTGTCCACGGGCCTCCAGCCTACCTCTTGTCAACCACCGGTCGCGACGAGACCCGCGTAGATGTCGAGCAGATTCTTCGCCACCGCGTCCTCGTCCATCCACCGCGCGGCCAATTCCCGGCCACGTGTCCGCATAGCGTTCGCCGTGTCGGGCTCCGCCAGCACCGCCCGTACGCCGTCCGCGAGCCCGTCCGCGTCACCGGGGAACGCCAGGACGGCGCTGTCGCCGACCAGCTCGGGGATGCCGCCGACCGCGGTGGCCACCACGGGTACGCCGACCTGCATCGCCTCCTGCAGCACGAGCGCGCGGGCCTCCCAGTGCGATGTGAGCAGAAACACATCGGCCGCACCGAGCAGATCGGCCACATCGGCGCGATGACCGAGCAACCGGACCGGCAGCTGTTCCGCGTCGATCCGTGCCTGCAGGTTGTCCCGCAGCGGCCCGTCACCGACGACCACGAACACGGCGTCCGGGGTCGACTCCTGGATGCGGGCCGCCACGGACAGCAAGGTCGGGTAGTCCTTCTGCGGCGCCAGGCGCCCCACAGTGAGCACCACACGACGGTCATCGAGGCCGAGCTCCCGGCGTACCTCGGCTCGCGGCGTCCGGATCCGCGGCATCGCCGGCGCGGCTACCGGTGCCAGCTGCGCGTTGCGGGCGCCAAGGCTCTTGGCGAGCTCCACAAGGTCGCTGGACGCGCCCAGGGTCAGATCGGCACCTCTGGCAACCAGCCGCTGCCCCATCCGCATCACAAGGCCCCTAGGGCCCGGTGTGATCACCGCGTTGTGCCAGGTGACGACCAGCGGGCGCAGCCTGGACCGGTCGCGGAGCGCGGTCATGCCGGCGCGGTAGCCGTGCGCGTGGATCACGTCGCAGCCACGCAGTCCGGCGGCCTGGGAGACGACGGTCGCCGGAGCGAAGTCGAAGTGCTCGGCCGTGCCCGGCGGGGCGCACACCAGCACCTCGTGACCGGCGCTCACGAACCGCGGCACCAGCGAGGCGACGTGCTGCCCGATGCCGCCCCGCGACTCCGCGAGCAGCAGCCCGATCCTCATGCTTTCTCCCGTCGTACGAGTGCGCGGGCGTCCGCGCGATCCAATGCAAGCACGACCACGGCGTACACGACGACGACCGCCAGCCCGGAGAGGGCAGCGAAGACCACGGACTTACCGACGCCGGCGTCTCCAGCGGGCACCGATACAGCCCAGCCTGCCGCTCCAGCCAGTACGGCACCTGTCAACGCGGCCAGCGACGCACGGGGGAATCCGGCGATCACACCGCCTCCCGCCTCGCGCCGCAGGACCAGCAGCAGTACGACGGCGCCGGCCACCATCCCTACCGACATGGCCGCCGCCAACGCGGGCACTGCGGCCCACTGGGCAGTCAGCAGCACACTGGCAACCGCAACGAGCACCCACGCGCCAGAGGTCACAACGGCCACCTCACGCCCGCGGTGTCGCGCGTAAAGGACCCGACCGACGTGCATGAGTACGGCGAACCCGATCGCGGCCGGCGCGAAGAACATCAACGCGTCCACGAGCGTCGACGCCCGCGACTCCTGCACCGCGCCGTCGTCGTACGCGAAGATCCGCGCGACAGGGACCGCCGTACCGACGAGCAGTGCGGCGCCGGCCCCGCCCGCGAGCATGACCGCTCGCGTGGACCCCGCCGCGTAGTGGTCGAAGCCCTCTCCGGAGTCGAATGCGGCTGCCAGTCGCGGGAAGACGGCCGTGGTGATCGGCACAGCCAGCACCGCGTACGGCAGCAAATAGACCGCGTTCGCCCACGTGTAGACGGCGATGCTGCCTGCTACGCCCCGGTGGTTGGCCAGGTACGTCGTGACGACGAAGGTGAGCTGTTGCGCGACCAGCACTGCCAGGCCGGCGAGTGCGAGCTTCCGTAGTACTGGTCCGACGCCAGGGTCGAGCCGGAGCGTCGGTCTGATCGGCAGCCGGAGCAGCAGCATCGGGATCAGCACTGTCAGCGCGAGAGCGAGCACACCAGCCGTAGTACCCCACGCAAGCAGGTCAGTAGCGCTTTGCGAGGCGCCATCCGCATTCGGTGCCGCCGCGGCGAACACGAAATAGGTGCCGACGACGACCAGGCTCGAGATCAGCGGCGCCAACGCACCGGCCGCGAACCGCTTGTGGGACTGGAGAACCGCGGTCGCGATCACGGCCACGGCGTACCCGAAGACCTGCGGTACGAAGATGGCGAGCATCCGCGTCGCGGTCCCCGTCGAGGCGACGCAATCGGCTCCGGGGTCGAGCATCGCGTCGGTGTACTGCCCGGCCAGCAGCCAGGCCAGCAGGGCGACCGGGGCCAGCAGTACGAACGACCAGGACAGCAACGCCCCGATGATGCGGCCCTGCGCCGCCTTGTCCCCCCGAGTGACCGGTCCGGCCAGCACCGGGATCACGGCACCCGCGAGCGCTCCACCGGCGACTACTTCGAACAGGATGTTCGGCAGCTGGTTCGCCGTCGTGTAAGCCTCGGCCAGACAGCCCGCACCGACCGTCTTCGAGAACACCAGCCAACGCCCGAAGCCCACAACCCGTGCGAGCACAGTGACCCCAGCCACCAGCAACGCCGCCCGCGCGATCCGCGCGCCTGTGGAACTGTTCCGCCCGGAGGGCGTGTTGGACGAACCGTCGGCTCCCCCGGTGTCGGCTGGGTGGTCGGTGCCCGGGCCGTCCTTGTTCACCTGGGGCGTCGGCCCCACTGGTCGATCTTGTCGAGGACGGGGGTGTCGGCGATGACCTTGGTGAAGCTGACTTTCTCGCTGGCCAGGTTCAGGCCGACGACGGCCGCCAGCACGAGGGTCTTCAGCGGACGCGGCAGCGACGCGGCGAGCGCCGTACCGGTGATGGCGCCCAGCCCGTTCGCGCCGCAGTCGCCGAGCATCGAGCGTTCGCCGAGGTCGGACGGCGCGGACGCGGCAGCGGCGCCGACGACGGCGCCGGCCGGGCCGCTCACGACGGCGAGCGGCGCGTTCACCGCGGCCACGGCCTTCAGCGCGCGGCCCGGACGCAGGTCGAGCAGGTTGGTGAGGTTCGCCGTACCGGCGATCAGGGCGCCGTCGGCAACGACCCCGGCGAACGCCTTGACGCCGCGCGACTTCCGCGGCAGCAACGCCGCGGCCGCGATCCCGGCCGCGCCGACACCGAGGATCTTCACCGCGCCGCTGGTCACCTCACCGCGCCGCAACGCGCTCAGGTGACCGCGAAAACCCTTCGCCTGCGTGGTTCCGCGCAGATCGTCGTACGCGCCGACCGCACCCGACACGGCCCCGGCGACCAGTGCCGCCGTCTTCACCTTGCCGTTGCCCCGCGACGCCGCGACGCCGGCCAGCGCACCGAGGACCGCGACCGGGCCCTCGAGCAGCGTCACCGGCTCACCGCGGTGATTGGTGCGCTCGAACGGCTCCCGGTTCTCCTTGGGCAGCTTCTCCGCCGCGCGCTCCAGCCCGGCGGTAGCGGCCGCGGCGATGGCGGCGCTGAGAATTCCCACGTCAGTTGTCCTTAGTTTGTACGGCCGACGGCGCGACGCCGTTCTTCGCGTTGATCGCGCCGTACTGCCCCGCCTTGCCTTCCGCCTGCTCGACCAGTGAGAAGACGACCGTTGCCTGCCCGGCGGGGATGTCGGCCACGTCCACCGAGGAAACGATCTTGGTGGCCTCGGAGTCACTGCGCAAGGCCTTGAGCAGTCCGCCGTCGGCCGCGGTCGCCGGCGTCCCCGCGACCACGGCGCCGCTGCTGCCGGTGTCCAGGCCCTCGATGAAGTCGACGCTGTCGTTGTACGTCGAGTTGTCCGGCAGCGGTGTCGGCGGTTTCGCCGCGACCACCAGCACCAGCGTCGCCCGGTCCTTGATCTGCGACGGCTTCAGCGACAGCAGCTTCGCGCCGGTGAATCCGCTGATCACCTTGGTCGAGTCGGCGTCGCCGGTCTTGCCGTCCTCCTTGGCCGCGACGCCGCGGGCGAGCAGCAGGCCGGCCCGCTGGTACGTCGTGCTGTCGGTCGGGATGTCCATGTCCGCGGTGACGAGCTGGTTGACCAGCGTCTCGACGAGTTGCCGCTGCCCGGTGTCGAACAGCTTCGCGTCCAGCGCGACCTTGGTGGTGACGACGCCGCCGGCCTTCTCGACCTCGTCCTGCAGGCTGTTGGTCAGGTCGTTGTCCGCGTTCGGCATCGTGACGATCGCGACCTTCTTGTTCGCCAGCTTGCCGCTCGTCATCCCGGCGGTGACCTTGGCGACATAGTCGTCGCGGTACTTGTCGAGCGCCTTCACCTGCACCAGTTCGGCGCGGGCGTCGGCGAGCTGCTGGCGGTCCTTCTCGGCCTGGCTCGCGACCACCTCACTGGCGGTGCCCTTCAACGGGCCGGCGCCCAGCACCACACCGGCACCCAGGGCGAAGAAGATCGCCACGATCGAGACGATGTGGTAGCGAAAGTCGATCACGTGAACAGCTCCCGGATCCAGTAGACGAAGTCGCTCCAGCGCGCCCGCAGGATCGACCAGGCGACGTCGTCGGCGCCGATGGCGACCATCGCCATCCCGACCGCGAACAGGCCGGCCACCATCAGGGCAACCACCTGCAACGTCGAGACCCGGCTGCGGTACAGCCGGGAGACACCCTTGGCGTCGACCAGTTTGGCACCGACGCGCAACCGGGTGATGAACGTGCTCGCCATGCCCGGGCGCCCCTTGTCGAGGAACTCCACCAGCGAGTTGTGGGTGCCGACCGCGACGATCAGCGATGCCCCCTTCGAGTCGGCCAGCAGCATCGCGATGTCCTCGCTGGTGCCGGTGGCCGGGAACTCGATCGACTCGATGCCGAGCCGCTCGAGCCGCTCCGAGCCCGGCGCGCGGCCGTCGCGGTACGCGTGCACGACCACCTCGGCGCCGCTCCTCAGCGTCTCGTCCTTCACCGAGTCCATGTCGCCGAGGATCAGGTCCGGGGCGTACCCGTTCTCGACCAGCGCGTCCGCGCCGCCGTCGACGCCGATCAGCACCGGCCGGTACTCGCGGATGTACGACTTCAGCGCGACCAGGTCCTCGCGGTAGTCGTACCCGCGGACCACGATCAGGACGTGCTTGCCCTCCATCGGCGTGTGGATCGCCGGGACGCCGACGCCGTCGAGCAGCAGGTCCTTCTCGCGGCGCAGGTACTCCAGCGTGTTCGCGGTGAACGCCTCGAGCTGCGTGGACAGCCCGGCGCGGGCGTCGTCCATCAGCTGCGCGACCGACTGGCTGTCCTGCGACAGCCCCTTCGCGACGACCTCCTGGCCGCGGTACAGCGTGCCCTCGTCGAGCCGCACGTGCTCACCCTCGTGCAGGATCGAGAACACCTCGCGGCCGACGCCGTCGACGAGCGGGATGCCCGCCTCGACGAGGATCTCCGGACCGAGGTTCGGGTAGCGGCCGCTGATCGAGTCGGCCACGTTCACCACGGCGGCGACCCGGCAGTCGGCGAGGGCCTCGGCGCTCACCCGGTCCAGGTCGACATGGTCGATGACCGCGATCTCGCCCGGCTTGAGCCGTTTGGTGAGATTCTTGGTACGTCGATCCAGCCGGACCACGCCGGTGATGCCGGGCAGTTCAGTGGGTCGTGCTCTCCGCAGGCTGGGCAGTTTCATCGCACCCTCATCCTGCCATGTCAAGAGCCCTCTCCCGGGCCATTTACCCGGCGAGGGACTTGTTCACGCACTGAAATAACAGTGACTGTGCGTCAAATCATCCTTTTGAACGACTCTTCCGCCGCGGTTTGTGGCGCTCGGCCGCGAGCGCGAGCAGCTCCTCGGCGTGCGCCTGCGCGGCATCGGAATTCTCCAGGCCGGCCATCATCCGGGACAGTTCCTTCAGCCGGGCGTCGTCGTCGAGCGCGACCAGACCGCTCGTGGTGACGGACCCGTCGTCGCTCTTCAGCACGACGGCATGACGGTCCGCGAACGCCGCGACCTGCGGCAGGTGCGTCACCACGATCACCTGCGCCTTCTCCGCCAGCCGGGCCAGCCGCTTGCCGACCTCGACCGCGGCGCGGCCGCCGATCCCGGCGTCGATCTCGTCGAACACCAGCGTCGGCACCGGATGCGTGTCCGACAGGATCACCTCGAGCGCCAGCATCACCCGGGACAACTCACCGCCGGATGCCGCCTTCTGCAGCGGCCGGGCCGGGCTCCCCGGGTTCGCCGCGAAGCAGAACTCGACCTCGTCGATGCCGAACGGGCCGGCCGTCGTCTCGTGTACCTCGACCGACAGTTTCGCGTGCGGCATCGCCAGCCCGGTCAGCTCCTCCGACACCGCGACGCCGAGCCGCTCGGCCGCCTCGATCCGGGCCTCCCGCATCTGCCGGCCGAGGTCCGCGAGCCGCGCGTCCAGCTCGGCCAGCTCGGACGTCAACTGCTCCACGCGCTCGTCGCTGCCGTCGAGCTCGGCCAGCCGCTCCGCCGACCGCTTGGTCCACTCGATGACCTCGTCCACGGTGCCCTGGTCGGCGCCGTACTTGCGCACCAGATTGGTGAGCAGGGCACGTCGCTCGCTCACCACAGCCAGCCGCGCCGGATCGGTGTCCACATCAGCGGCGTACGACGAGAGCTCCTGGGCCAGGTCGGCCGCCAGGTACCCGAGCTCGCCGGCCCGGTCGGCCAGCTCCGCGAGCTTCGCGTCGTGCTCGCGTTCGCCGTCCAGGACCTGTTTCGCCAACGCCAGCAGGCCGAGTACGTCGTTCGGCCGGCTGGCGTCGAGGTCCTCCGAGGCCAGCGCGTCCGCGGCCGTCGTCGCCGCCGTCCGCAGACCGTCGGCGTACGCGAGGCGCTCCTCCTCGGCCGCGAGCTCGACGTCCTCGCCGGGCAACGGCTCCGCCTTCGCGACCTCGTCCAGCCCGAACCGCAGCAGGTCGGCCTCGGCGAGGCGGTCGCGCTCCCGGGTGGTCAGCTCGGTCAGCTCGGCCTGGACGTCGCGATACCGCTTGTACGCCGCGGCGTACTCCTGCAGCGGCACCAGAACCGCCTTGCCGGCAAAGGTGTCGAGCGTCTCGCGCTGCCGCGCCGGCTGCAGCAGCCGCCACTGGTCGGCCTGTCCGTGGATCGCGACGAGGTCCCCGGACACCTCCCCCAGCACGGACACGGGGACGGACGCGCCGCCGAGGAAGGCCCGCGAACGCCCCTCCGACGACAGTTCGCGCGCGATCAGCAGCTCGTCGTCGTCCAGCTCACCGCCACGGTCCTCGGCCTGCTGCACGATCGCCCGCGGTACGGCGCTCGCGCGGCCCTCCACGCGCGCGCGGCGCGTCCCGTGCCGCACCAGACCGCTGTCGGCGCGCCCGCCGAGCAGCATGTTCACGCCGGTCACGACCATCGTCTTGCCGGCCCCGGTCTCGCCGGTGACCGCGGTGAAGCCCGGGTCGAGGTCCAGCGTCGCGTCCTCGATCACGCCCAGCCCGGTGATGCGGATCTCCGAAAGCATGGTCTCAGTTTCCGTTTCCGTTGCCGTTGCGTTTGCGCTCGGCGGCGCCACGCCAGCCGAGCACCGGGAGGTCGAACTTCGCCACCAGCCGGTCGGTGAACGGCGCCTCGTGGGCCCGGGCCAGCCGGACCGGCATCGAACCCCGCCGGACCTGGATCTCGGCGCCCGGCGGCACCTCGACCATCCGCCGGCCGTCGCACCACAGCACCCCGCGCCCGTGCCAGGACGGGACCAGCTCGATCGACAGCCGCGACGTCGGCGCCACCACGATCGGCCGCGAGAACAACGCGTGCGCGCTCAGCGGCACCATCAGGATCGCCTCGACCTCCGGCCAGACGATCGGACCGCCGGCCGAGAAGGAGTACGCCGTGCTGCCGGTCGGCGTCGCGACCACGACGCCGTCACAGCCGTAGCGGGACAACGGACGGTCGTCGACCTCGACCAGCACCTCGAGCATCTTCTCCCGGGCGGCCTTCTCGACACTCGCCTCGTTCAGCGCCCAGGTCTCGAAGATCAGGTTGTCGTCGAGCCGGACGTCGACGGCCAGCGTCATCCGCTCCTCGACCGTGTAGCTGCGGTCCACCACCACCTGGACGATCCGCTCCAGGTCGTCGACCTCGGCCTCGGCCAGGAACCCGACGTGGCCCAGGTTCACCCCGAGCACCGGCGTACCGTGCGGGCGGGCGAGCTCGGCGCCGCGCAGGATCGAGCCGTCGCCGCCGAGCACCATGATCAGCTCGACGTCGTTGGCGGCCTTCTCCGGGTCGTCGACGATCTCCGCCGGGTCGAGCCGGAGCTCCTCGGCCTCGCCGCCGAGCAGCCGGACCTGCATCCCGGCGCCGGTCAGCAGCCGGTGCGCGTCGCGGGCCACCTCGACCGCCTGCTCCCGGCCGGTGTGCGTCACCAGCAGCACGCGCCGCGGCTCGTGCTCAGCCACCCCAGGTCCCCCCTTCATTGAGGTCCGCGCTCGATGGCGGTCTGCAGCATCGTCTCATCGAGAACCGGCGCAACACGTCGTATCCACAGGAAGTATTCGACATTTCCTGACGGACCAGGCAACGGGCTGGCCGCGACGCCCTGGATTCCCCACCCGAGCTCGCTCGCCTTCGTCGCGACGTTCCGCACCGCGTCGGCGCGCAACTCCGGGTCCCGGACCACGCCGCCCTTGCCGAGCCGGTCCTTGCCGACCTCGAACTGCGGCTTCACCATCAGCACCAGATCGCCGTCCGGCTTCACCACGCCGATCAGCGCGGGCAGGACCAGCGTGAGGCTGATGAAGCTCAGGTCACTGACGACAAGGTCGACCGGCTCGCCGCCGATGGCGTCCAACGTCAGCGTCCGGACATTGGTCCGGTCCATCACCGTGACCCGCTCGTCGGTCTGCAAGGCCCACACCAGCTGGCCGTAGCCGACGTCGACGGCGATCACGTGCGCGGCCTCGTTGCGCAGCAGTACGTCGGTGAATCCGCCGGTCGACGCACCGGCGTCGAGCGTACGGCGGCCCTTCACCTGGACGGCCGGGAACGCCTCGAGCGCGCCGAGCAGCTTGTGCGCGCCCCGGCTGGCGTAGCCGGGATCCTCGTGCTCGGACGTGTCGACGACGATCGGCGCGTCCGCACCGACCCCGGTCGCGGGCTTGCCGGCCACGGTTCCCGAGACCTTCACCTTGCCGGCCGCGATCAGCTCGCTCGCGTGCTCACGCGAGCGCGCGAGGCCCCGCCGTACCAGCTCCGCGTCGAGCCGCGACCGCTTGACTCCCTTGGCCACTCGGCGTTTCCGGCTATCCCCGCTCGCCCTGCTCGGCGTCGGCCTCGACCAGAGCGGTCTGGAGGCGCTCGTGCAGGTCGGCGTACACCTCGCCGTGCTCACTCACCGGCTTGTCCCGCAACTCGTCCAGGCGTCCCATGGTCTCCTCGACCAGGGGGTGACCGCCTTCCTCGTGCTCGCGCTCAGCGTCCGGCATCGGGTCCTCGGCGGAGCCGGCGTGGAAGGAGTGTTCGTGTTCCTGCCCCGGGGCACGGGCGAACTCCGGGCCGAACTCGACCTCTGCAGGGTCCACGTGCTCCACGGCGTCCTGGGCACCGGGCTCGGTGTCGTAGTCGGGGTGCGTCTGCGGCTGCTCGTACCGGTCGGGGTCCTGGCCGGGCTCGACGTCCGGGTCCACGTCGGGTGGGAACTGCTCGCCGGGATGCTCGGTCATGTCAGGCCTTCTTCGCGGTCTTCTTCGCCGCGGCCTTCTTGGCCGGCTTCTTCGCCGCGGCCTTGGCCGGCGCGTCGTTCCCGGCGCCCGGCGCGCTCTTCTCGACGGCCGCCCGCTCGGACGCGGCGGCGTGTGCCTCGGCGAGCTCGGTCTCCAGCGCCTTCACCCGGCGGGTGAGCGCCGCGACCTCCTCGGAGCGCACGAACCCGAGGCGCGCGACCGCGCCCTCGACCTCGTTCGCCACGATCGCCTGGAGCAACTGGCGGTTGCTCTTGCTGGTGGCAACGATCTCGTCGGCCAGTTCACTGGCTCGGCTGGTCAGCGCGTCCGCCCCGGTCTGCTGCAGCAACGCCTTCGCAGCCGTCTGGGCCTTCTGCTTGGTGACCTCGGTCAAGCCGCTCGCCAGTTGTACGTAGCCGCGCAGTGCGTCCAACACCATGACTGCCTCCTCGCATCGTCCCCAGCAACGGTATCGCCTCCCCGCCGCAACACCACCCAACCACCCTCCCCAGGGGTGCTGCGGCTACTTGTCGAGGCCAATGCGGTGCAGGGCGGCGTCCAGGGCGATCGAGTCGGGCGTGGGCGCCGGCTTCGGGCGGGGTCGGCGGCCTCGGGTGGTTTTGGCGGGCTTCGGCGGCTCGGCGGGCGCGTCGACCGCGGCCCAGACCGCGGACAGGATCGCCCGGAGCCCGTCGTACGGCGCTCCCTCGCCCTTCACGGTGACGGCGTTGTTGACGACCTCGGCCGTCCAGCCGCCCGACGTGTGCTTCGAGCCCTCGACGGTCACGCCGGCCTGCTTCTCGGCCAGCGCGCCGAGCCCGGCAGCGACGTACGTCGGGCGCTGGTGCTTCGGCGCCCGCGCCAGGTCGTACGCGTCGTTGACGCCGGTCGCCACCCACAGGCTCGCGATCCCGACCGCGTTCGCGCCTTCGATGTCGGAGTCCAGCCGGTCCCCGATCATCAACGGCCGCTCGGCTTCCAGCCGCTCGATGCTGGTCTCCAGCAGCGGCGGCTCGGGCTTCCCGGCGACCACCGGGTCCACGTCGACCGCGGCCCGGACGGCCTGCACCAGCGTGCCGTTCCCGGGCGCCTTGCCGGCCGCGGTCGGGATCGTCAGGTCGAGGTTGGTCGCGAACCACTTCGCGCCCTCGTTGATCGCGTGCGCGCCGTCGGCGAGCATCACCCAGTTCACGTCCGGATCGAACCCCTGGACCACGGCGACCGGTCGCGCGTCGCTGGACCGCACAGGGGTCAGCCCGTACTCCTCCAGCGCGACGTGCAGCCCTTCGCCGCCGACCACGAGCACCGCCGCACCCTTCGGGAACTCGCTCGCGATCAGCTTCGCGGCCGCCTGCGCCGAGGTGACGACGTCGTCGGCGATCACATCCAGCCCGAACGACGCGAGGTGCTCGGCAACGACCCGCGCCGGCCGGCTGGCGTTGTTCGTGATGTAGCCGATCCGCATGCCTTCCTTGGCGGCCTTGCGGAGGTTCTCCGGCGCGTCCGGGACCGGATCCGGGCCGACGTACACGACGCCGTCGAGGTCCAGCAGCGCCACGTCGTACCGGCTCGCGAGCGGTTCGTCACACGCCGAGAGCGGCGGCGGCGATTGACGTTCCGCGCTCATGCTTCACCCCGTACGATGCCGCGCATGCCGGATGCTCGGGGGGTGCTGAGACTCGACCCACTGCGTGCCTGGCGGTTCGTGGCGGGCAAGGTGAGCGCGCTCGGCGCCGTCACGTCGCCGCCGTACGACGTGCTGGAACCCGCCATCGTCCGGCGGCTGACTGATTCTGATCTGCACAACATGGTGAGGCTCATCCTTCCACGCGATCCGGACCTCGGCCCGGCCCGGTACGACGAACCCGCGCGACGGCTCGCCGGGTGGCAGCGGGACGGCGTTGTGGTGCAGGACGAACGGCCCGCGCTGTACGTGTACGAGCAGCGCCTGGGGAACGCCGTACTGTGCGGGCTGGTCGGTTCGCTCCGCCTGGACCCGACGCGTCAGGTGGTGCTGCCGCACGAGGACGTGATGCCGCACTGGGTCGACGACCGGCTACGGCTGATGGAGGCCACGGACGCCGACCTGGAGCCGATTCTGCTCGCCTATTCCGACGGGGGCGCGGCCAGCGATGCGGTAGACGCGGCCCGGTCCGGTGAGCCGTGGCTGGAGGCCGAGACGTACAACGGCGCCGAGCACACCATCTGGCGCATCGACGACCCAGTAGTGCTCGCGACGATCGAGGCGGAGCTCGCCAAGCACGAGGCGGTCATCGCGGACGGGCACCACCGGTACGCGGCGTACCTGGAGCGGCAGCTGCGGGAGCCCTACCGGCAGAGCACAGAGGTCGGTCTGGCGATGCTGGTCGACTACACCAGGCATCCGTTGACGCTGGACCCGATCCACCGCGTCGTACCGGGTCTGGATCTGGCGACTGTGCGGTCCCGTACGCCGTCGGACTGGCAGGTGCAGGTCGGTCGCGCGGAGGATGTGCCGGACCGGATCTCGGTCACGGACGGTTCCAGTTGGCTGACTCTCCACACTGCTTTCGAGGCACCCGCCGTGACCCTGCTGCACGATGTGCTGTTGCCGGCGTGGGGTGTGGCTGAGGACGACGTCACCTTCCACCACACACTGGCCGACGCACTGGCGCTGGCCGGCCCTCAACAGGCCGCTGTGGAGCTTCCAGCTCTCCGGATGGACCAGGTGCTGCGGTCGGCCGCGATGGGCGTCGCACTGCCGCAGAAGGCGACGTCGTTCGGCCCGAAGCCGCGGGTGGGGCTGCTGTTCCGGACGCTATGAGCGTTAGGGCCGGTGGTACAGGCTCAGGAACTGCTCACGAAGTGGCTTGCGCGCGGCTCTGTGGCGCTCTGTGAGCCGTCCGAGGGTGAAGGAGAGCTCTGGGTCGTCCTGAGCCGCTGCATCGACTGCCATGGCGGTCAGGGCGTCTGCGGCGGCGCAGTGGTCCTGGTGCTGGCCCAGCAGTTCCTGGTACGTCGCTGCGTGCGCGGCGGTGGCTCTTGCTTCGTCGCCGAGTACGGCGGCGCTGGTGTCGGCGGCGTACCGCACTCGCTTCGCCAGCAGCCGTACCTCGTGCCAGTCGTCGTCGGGCGTCCAGGGCTTCAGCTTGTCGGCTTCCTGGGTGAACTTGACCGTGGCGGACCGCAGGAGCTGCGGGAGGACCTCGCTGCACGGCTTGGCCGCCTTGGCGTTGAGGTCAGGCGCGGTCGCGACGGCTTCGATCGTGGTGAGCAAGGCCCGGGTGGATTCGCCGAGAACCACCTCGGCGGAGCGGGCCGCGGCGCGCTCCAGACCGAGGGTGAGGGTGGTGAGGATCGTGTCGACGTGTTCCTGGTTGTCCTCGCTGGTGGCGTTCTCGCGGACGAGCTCCGCGATCACCTCGAGGTCGCGCGCCTCGCCGCAGGCTTGTGCCAGCGCGGCCAGATCCGCGCGCAGTTCGGTCGCCCAGTCGCCTGCCAGCAGCTTGCGGAACAGCTTCAGGTCGCTCCGCAACCGCCGACAGGACACCCGGACCTGATGGATGGCGTCGTCCTCGCCCTTCTCCACCATCCCGACAGACTTCTCGAGCCGTAGCGCACCTTTGGCGAGCGCCGCCCCCACCAGCGCCCCCACCGGCTCGCCGGCCGCCGGCACACCCGCACCCCCCACGCGCTACTCCTCGCTGCCCTTGGACTCCCCGTCCGAACCCACATCCTCGCCCACGCCGCCCGCACCGTCCACGCCGGCCGCGTCGTCCACGTCCGTTGCGTCCGCGTCCACCGCGTCCGCCGCGTCCGCCGCGTCGATCACGTCGGCCGTGTCGTCCGTGTCGGTGGTCTCGTCCTCGAAGTACTCGTCGTCCAGGACGGTGTCGTCCTCGTCGAGGTCGGTGAACTCGAGGCCTTCGAGCTCGGCGGCCCGCTCGGCCGCTCCGGTCAGACCGTCGCCGTCGACGCCGGCGGCCCGGTGGAACCAGACCAGCGCGTCGTCGGTGCGCCCAGCCTCGGCCAGCGCGTCGGCGTACGC
>Ga0247821_10000623_pt1 | contig 19710 bp, 22 predicted proteins | sample 13C_Glycerol_Day_FD_192481 | JGI IMG/M metagenome (GOLD analysis project Ga0247821, IMG submission 192481) | Soil microbial communities from agricultural site in Penn Yan, New York, United States - 13C_Glycerol_Day14 | ecosystem: Environmental > Terrestrial > Soil > Agricultural land | place... | reverse complement strand
CCCCAATCGAACCCGGCGACGACGGCGCTCTCGATCGCGAGCGCGTCCATCAGCGCGATCGCATCGAGGGCCAACACGGACTGCTGACCGTTGCGGAGGCTCGTGGCCGACCGGAAGGTGGTCGTACCATAGCCGCGCAGGTGCGGCACGATCACGCGGTAGCCCGCATCGGCGAGCATCGGGGCGACCTCGGCATAGCTGTTGATGTCGTACGGCCAGCCGTGCAGCAGCAGCACAGCTGGACCGTCCGCCGGTCCGACGTCGGCGAACCCGATGTTCAGTTCGCCGGCGTCGACCTGCACGAGCTCCCCCAGTCCGTCGCTCATCGCAGCGACCGGAACGCGGCGCGCATCTCCTGCGAGAACAGCTCGGGCTGCTCCCATGCCGCGAAGTGCCCGCCGCGGTCGAGCCGGTTGAAGTGGATCAGGTTCGGATACGCCTGGGTCGTCCAGCTGCGCGGTGCCGCGTAGATCTCGTCGGGGAAGACGCTGACCGCGGTCGGGACCGTCACGCCCTTCGGGGCGAAGAAGGCGAGCTTGCTCTCCCAGTACAGTCGCGCCGACGAGACGGCCGTGTTCGTGAGCCAATACAGCGTCACGTTGTCGAGCACGTCGTCGGGTGTCAGGCCCTCGGATGCCCCGGCGAACACCCGCGCGATCAGGTCGTAGCTGCGCGCGTCATGGTCGAGCATCCACGCGGCCAGGCCCACCGGCGAGTCCGCGAGCGAGTAGAGCGTCTGCGGCCGGCCGGCCATCTCCTGCGCGTACCCGAGCCCGTGCGCGTAGAAGAACGCGAGCTGATCCCACGCGCCCCGTTCTTCGGCAGAGAGGTCCTCGGGGGGCGCGTCGCCGTTCGTGAGCGCGTCCTGGATCGAGTCGGGGATGGTCGCGGGCATGTTCGTGTGGATGCCGATCAGTCCCGGAGGCGTCAGGAGCGCCATCTGCTCGGTCACGGCGTTGCCCCAGTCCCCGCCCTGGGCGACGTACCGGTCGTAGCCGAGCCGCCGCATGAGCTCGATCCACGCGCGGGCGATTCGGATCGGGTCCCAGCCGGTCGCCTCGGGCTTGCCCGAGAATCCGTGCCCGGGCAGCGACGGGATGACGAGGTGGAACGCGTCGGCGGCGCTCGCGCCGTGTGCGGTGGGGTCGGTGAGCGGGCCGACGATCTTCAGCTGCTCGATGACCGATCCGGGCCATCCGTGGGTGACGATCATCGGCAGGGCGTCCTCGTGCTCGGAGCGCACGTGGATGAAGTGGATGTCGAGCCCGTCGATCTCGGTGACGAACTGCGGAAGATCGTTGAGCCGTGCCTCCACGGCCCGCCAGTCGTGCCCGTCGACCCAGTGCTTCGCGAGTTCCTGCACGACCTCGAGCTGCACGCCCTGCGACGAGTCGCCCACGGTCTCGTGCTCGGGCCAGCGGGTCTCGCGGAGCCGGCGGTGCAGGTCGTCGAGGTCTGCCTGCGGGACCTCGACCCTGAACGGGCGGATGGCGTCGCGGGCGTCGCGCAGGTCGGCGTCGGGTCGGGGCTCTGTGACGGTCATGGTGTGCTCCTTCGGGAACTCGTGGCGGCCGGTGCCGCACTTCGAATCTCTCGCGAAGCGCAAGCAGGCGCGTCCGTAGGAGTCCGCAACTCGAGGAGGGCGCGCGGGTGAGATGAGGGGAACCCCTCAGTTCGGCGACACCGTGCGCGCTCGAAACGCTGACCGAACCTCGACCTACCCGAGGCCGTGGCGGAGTGCGAACGCCGTCGCTTCGCTGCGGCGTGCGACCCCGATCTTCCGGTACAGGCTGGTGATGTGCCGCTCGACCGTCCGGTCGCTCAGCCACATGACGCCCGCGATCTCCTTGTTGCTCAGGCCCTGAGCGAGCAGCCCGAGCGTCTCGATCTCGCGTCGGGTCAACGCGAGCGGCGACGAGCGGATGTCCGAGGCATCCGCTCGTTCCCGGGCTGCGCGCGGGGTTGCGCGGTCGAGCTCGCGCCGAGGCGCCGCGTGCGACGCGTCGACTTCGGAGACGAGGCGTGACGCGTCGTGGATGCGACGGGTGATCGATGCGAGCGAAGGTTCGACCTCGTCGACGAGGGATCGCAGGAGCTCGTTCTGCCGGACCAGCGCGGCCTCGGCGACCGAGCGGGCCGTCTGCTCGCGCGCGAGGCGGCGCGCCGTGTGGATCGCGATCGCCGCCTGGCTGACCGCGACGCGCAGCAGGTGCGTCTCCATCGCGGTCGGGAAGTCGCTGCGGCCGGCCGACACGAGCACCAGGCCGGTCTCCCACGGCAGCGCGAGCGGGAGGCTCGTGACCCTGAACGTGCCGAGCTCAGGGTCGTCGACGTCGGTCGTCGTGACGCCCGGCACCCGGACCTGCTCCGCCTCGAGCACGAGCAGCAGCTCGCCGGGCATGCTCGACCCCGACGGCCGCCAGGTCTCCAGCGGACGGCCGCCTCCCTGCGGATCGTCGAAGCGCGCGTACGCCCCGTCGAGCTGCAGGACCCCGAAGAGCACGCTGAGCAGGCCCGTGGCGATCTCGATCGGTTCGTGGTCCACCCACATCGCCGGGAGGGCGAGGAGCGCGCCCATGTCGCGCAGCCACCGGCGGGAATCCACCACTGAGGCGTCCTCGCCGCCCGGCCACGGCTCGTACCTGGGCGAACCGCCGGGTGACGCTGCATCCATGTCGCCCTCGACCCGCCTCAGCGGTCCGCTCGCAGGCCCCGCTCCTGCAGGAACTCGGACGGCGGAACGAAGAACGGGTTCTCCTGCAGCAGCCCGCCGATCAGCACCATGGGATGCGTGCGCAGGATGTCGATGGTGAAGGCACCGTCGAACTTCGTGGCGTCGTACGAGCAGATCACCACGTGCTCGTGGTGCGCGTGGATGAAGTTCGCCCGCGCCTCGAACTCGATGAGGTGCTCGGCGACGTCGGCTCGGTCGGCCGCCCACCCCATGTCGCACCACATGCGGATCCGCGGCGAGTCCCGGTTGGCCAGCATGTCGTCGAGCAGCTCGAGCATCGCCGCCTGGTCGAAGTGGCCGCCACGGAGGTACGTGTCGGTCCAGGTGCGCACCTCGGCCTGGCGGTGCTCGAGGAGCGCTCCCGCGTCGTACCCGAGGTGCCGAAGCCGGTTGACGGGAGCGGCGGTCTCCGCCGGGTCGACCAGATACAGCATCCGATCGCCGCCATCGATGCCCTTCCGGATGAACGGATCGAGCACGGCATCCGTCTCACCGGGTTCGTTCACGAAGGCGCAGACGTGCCGATATCGGTCGAGCACCCCGCCCGCGAAGGTGATGGGCTCCTCTGGCCGCGGGGCGTCAGTTGCCATGTTCGATCTGCTCCGTCCACCGGGGTTCGAGGCGGCCTGAGTCGAATCGCCAACATGCGGGGACACGGCTGAGGATTGATCCGAAGAACCGAACATAACGCACGAAAGTTGTCGACCACAACGATTGCAGCAACGGGACGACGCAGCGCGGGTGAACGGAGTCCGGCGGTCGCTGCGACGTAGCATCGTGGACATGCGAGGCGATCCCGACGTTCCCGACGCGTTCGACGTCTACACCGTCGTGGTCCTGCGGCGACCGGCCGATGCACCGGAGATGCCGGACGACGAGCTCGACGAGCTCCAGGCGCGCCACCTCGCCTACCGCGCCGAGCTGCGGAGGCGGGGCGTCGTCGTCGTGAACGGGCCTTTCGACGAGCAGAGCGACACCTCGTATCGCGGGATGTCGATCTTCGCCTGCGCCCCCGCCGAGGCCGCACGACTGTCCGACGGCGACCCTTCCGTCGTGGCGGGCCGGCTCGCCTATGACGTGATGGAGTGGTGGACGCGCGCCGGCTCGCTCGCCTTCCCGCTCACCGACTCCCCGGTCGGCGACCGCCGCTCGATGCCCGACGACTGAAACGTCGAGGAGTAGTCTGGGCCGCGGTGGGCACCGAGGGGGGTGCTGCGCTACGCGGAGCCCGAGGCCGTCCGCGGCATCCGGATCCTTCCGCGTCTCTCTCGCGTGAGGAGTGGGTGAATGCCTGTCGAATCGTCGACGCCACGGCGCCGGGTCCACATCATCGGCGGCGGGCCCGTCGGCCTCATGCTGACGGCGCTGCTGCAGACCATGGGCGACTACTCGATCCGCCTGTACGAGAAACGGTCCCATTACACCCGCACCCGAATGGTGAGGCTCGACACCTACCTCGTGGCCGATTCGGTCGAGAGCTACTGCATCGACTACATCGACGAGGAGAACGTCGAGGCCGTCTTCGATCGCACCGACCTCGAGGAGGGGGTCGCGTCCCGACAGTCGCTCGCGGCGGACCTGAGGTCGCTGCTGCTCGAATGGACGCTGGGATTCTGCCCGCTCAACGCCATCGAGCAGGCGCTCAGCGACCTGATCGACCAGCGCGGAGCGCACCCGGTCGAACGGGTCGTCGGGGAGCTCAGCGCGGAGGACGCGCTCGCGATGGTGGGACCGGATGACATCCTGATCGACTGCACGGGAAGCAGGTCGCTGCTGCGGGACCACGTGTCGCCCGCGTTCGGCGGCGAAGGCGGCGAGGCCAACCTCTTCAAGGTGAGGCTCGAGTACGCGCTGGTGGTCACGTTCCTGTACAGCCAGACGTACGCCTGCGACGAGTACTGCAAGTACTACAAGAACGCAGAGAACGCCCATTACAAGTTCATCCCCGCGGTGCACCGCACCTTCTACGACCAGGGCGTCACCCACGTGACCGGCATCGTGAACATCACCGAAGCCGAGTTCCGCGCGATGCCGACGCGGTTCGACAGCCAGTGGCTGCGTGACAACTTCCCCGGTGCCGCCGTTTCGATGGACCGCTTCATCGACCAGATCAAGCACGAGACCGGCGGTGAGATCCTCGGCGAGCTCGACATCATCCGCATTCCGCTCGATCTCTATCACGCCCGCAACGTGAGCAGCCGCAAGTGGCGCGCGCTCGGGTCGACCGAGCATCCGTTCGCGAGTTCGCCGGCGTTCCTGGCCGGCGATTCGGCGATCGGCTCACCGTACTTCCAGTCGATCTCGCTGGGGTTCGAGTGTGCGATGTTCCTCGCCGGGCTCATCGGGCAGCAGGAGATGCCGCTGCAGGAGAAGTTCGACCGGTACGAGAACTTCATGTTCAAGCAGTGGCTGCGCGTCTACATGCGCAGCAAGATGATCAAGCACAACAAGGACCTCTTCGAGATCCTCGACGACACCCTCGCGCTCCTGCAGAAGCTCCACATCTACTGAGGCGATGCTGACGCGGCGTGACCGCACGGGGTCGGGCGGCCGTTTGCACGGAACGCCCATCCGGAGGACGTAGGGTCGATTCACCGCCACCGTCGCCTCTCGAGAGGAGCCTGCCTGCATGAGCAGCGAAACCGCCCTGGACGTCTTCGACCGTCGTGAGTCGGAGGTGCGCGGGTACATCCGCTCGTTCCCGACCGTGTTCGACCGTGCCACCGGATCGACCCTCGTCGACGCCGACGGGCGCGAGTACCTCGACTTCTTCGCCGGGGCCGGCGTGCTCAACTACGGGCACAACAACCCGGCGTTCACGCGCGCGCTCATCGAGTACCTCGAGCGCGACGGCATCATCCACGGCCTCGACATGGCCACCTCCGCCAAGAAGGCGTTCATCGAGGCCTTCGAGCAGCTCGTGCTCGCACCTCGCGGACTCGACCACAAGCTGCAGTTCACCGGGCCGACGGGCGCGAACGCCGTCGAGGCCGCGCTCAAGGTCGCCCGCCAGGCGACCGGCCGCTCCACCGTGGTGGCGTTCACGAACGCATTCCACGGCCTGAGCCTCGGCTCGCTCGCCGCGACCGGAAACAGCCACTACCGCGGTGCCGCGGGCGTCGGACTCGACGACGTGGCGCGCCTGCCCTACGACGGCTACCTCGGCGCGGAGGTCGACACGCTCGACCTGTTCGAGAAGATGCTCGACGACCCGGGGTCGGGCCTCGACCTGCCCGCGGCGGTCATCGTCGAGGCCGTGCAGGGCGAGGGCGGCATCAACATCGCGAGCGCGGCGTGGCTGCAGCGCCTCCGCGAGATCACGGCCGCTCGCGGCATCCTGCTGATCCTCGATGAGATCCAGGCCGGCGTCGGCCGCACCGGGGCGTTCTTCGCGTTCGAGGAGTCGGGCATCGTGCCGGACATCGTCACGATCTCCAAGTCGATCTCGGGCTCGGGCCTGCCCATGTCGCTGGTGCTGCTGCGCCCCGAGGTCGACGTGTGGAAGCCGGGCCAGCACACCGGCACGTTCCGCGGCAACAACCTCGCGTTCGTCTCCGCGCGCGTCGCGCTCGAGGCCTACTGGGCAGATTCGGCGTTCACCGACGCGATCGCCACGAAGTCGGCGCTGCTCCGCGACGAGCTCGAGCGCATCGCCGCCGACCACCCCGATCAGGGCTTCGTCGTGCGCGGCCGCGGCCTGATGTTCGGACTCGCGTGCGATGCCGACCGCACGCTCGCGGGCCGCATCTCGGCCGAGGCGTTCCGCCGCGGGCTCGTGATCGAGACCTCCGGTGCCCACGACGAGGTGCTGAAGTTCCTCCCGGCGCTCACCATCTCGGAGGAGGAGCTCGGCCGCGGTCTCGCCATCGTGCGCGAGAGCCTCGACGCGGTGCTCGCGGGCTGACACATCTCGCGGCCGCATCCCACCGTCCGCTCGTAGGCTGGTCGTATGCCCCGGCTCCAGGCAGACGACGATCGATCCCGGTGGGTGCCGGTCACCGACTCCCTCGGGTTCCGCGGGCGCAGGCACCGGAAGGCCGCGATCGGGATGCTGCTGCAGCAGGCCTCGGGCGCCGCCGGCACGCGGTCCCTGCCGGGTGGCGGCTTCACGGCGTGGGCGATGAGCCAGGCGGTGCCGTTCCTGATGCGCAGGGCCGCCGGCCGGGTGCTCGCGTGGGTATGGAAGGCCGATCCTGAGTTGCTCGTGGTGATGGCGCAGTTGCAGCCGGCCACACCGCAGATTCGGCGGGCGCGCGCCTCGATGCCGAAGCTGCCGGGCGACACCGAGATCTTCCGCGGCAGCTACCTGGGTGTCGGCGAGAAGGTGGCCGTGCCACTCCCCCCAGACGGTCGCACGCCGCCGTTCGCCACCTACACCTGGGACCTCGGTGCGCACTACGTGAGCGTGACGGCCGTGTGCAGCGATCGGGAGCGATTCGGCACGGTGATCGGCGCCGTCGACGAGCTCGCGCGAGGCATCCGCGTCGTCGACGACCTCGTGATCGGCGAGTCGGCGACGGTGCTGCGAATCGATCCAGCCTGACTGGGCCGACGGTTGCGTTGCGATGTCAGCCCGGCTGCCGGTTGCGGGTCACCCAGTCATCGGCATTCCGCGCCTGCTCACGGGTCACCTCAGTGGTGCCTCCGCAGTTGGAGCAGACGAGGAAATACCGTCGCGAGAACGTGAACAGCGGGATGAAGAACAGCCAGAGCCGGCTTCCGATCTCGACGACCCGCTGCTCGGCCGGCGTGCGGCAGTACTCGCAGAGGAAGCGCACCACGGCGAGCTCCCGCTCGCGAGGGAAGACGCCGATGAACAGCAACATTCCTCGATGCTACGAGCGGATGCCGCAGGGCACTCCGGGTTGACTTCCCCGCGACGCACCCCCAAGGGCACGCGTCATGGACTCGGCGCTCAGAGCCCTTCGGCGATCTCCTTGATCGCGGCGAGGCGGCGGTCCCACTCGGCACCGATCGCGTCGAGGCGGTGCGCGGTCGCACTCAGCTCCGAGCCGATCACGCGGTATCGCACCTCCCGTCCGACCCGCACCGGTTCGACCAGGCCGACCTCCTGCAGCACGGCGAGGTGCTTCGCGATGGCCTGTCGGCTGACGGGCAGGCGCCCGGCGAGGGCGGACGCCGAAGCGTCGCCCTCGCCGAGTGCGGCCAGTATGCTCCACCGGGTCTCGTCGCCGAGTGCGGCGAACACGGGGACCAACGCCTGCATCGTCATGCGCCACCCTCGAGCAGGGCGACGAGCTTGTCGAGCTCGCTATCCCAACCCTCGCGGTGGCTCTCGAGGTTCGCGGACGGGTCGGACGTTGTCTCGAACCCGGTCTCCACCACCGTCAGCCGCGTACCGTTCGACACCGGCTCGAGCGTGAATGTGAAGACCGTCGAGTGCCCGTCGTCGACCTGGTCGGGCAGCGACCCGAGGGCGTCATCGTTGCCCCACCGGTACGAGACCATGCGGGGCGCGTCGAGCGCCTCGATCCGCAGCGGCACGGCGCCGTAGTCGGGGAACGTGAGCGTGCCCCGCGCGCCCACGCCGGCGCCGTCGAAGACGGCCTTCCCGAACCACCTCGAGATGTGCTCGGGCTCGGTCACCGCCGACCACACCTTGTCGAGCGGGGCGGCGATGTGGATCGTGCGCCGCACGGTGAACTGGCCCTCGTCGATGACGGATGCCGGGTTGCTGGTCATGTGCTCCATGATGGTTCCTTTCGTGGGTGTCGTGCAGTCATCGGGTTGCAAGAGGCTCCGTGTCGGGCACGGATGCCGCGACGGGGGCCGTGAGGAAGCTGGTCGCCCATGCGACGGCGATGGCCGCGACGGCGATGACGATGCCCGTGACGACGGCGAAGGGGACTCCCGCGCCGACGATCGCCATCCCGCCGGCGAACGCACCGAACGCGATACCGGCGTTCACGGCGGATGCCGGGAGGGATGATGCGAGCGGCGCGCCGGGGCCGGCGAGGGCGACGACGCGGTACTGGATCGAGGGACCCGTGCCCATGCCGAAGAGCCCGATTCCGAGCACGGCGACGGCCACGAGCCATGGGTTCGATCCGAAGACGAGCAGGGCGACGAGCGATGCCGCCACGCCGATCGCGCCGATGATCAGCGACCGCGAGGCGTTCGCGTCGGCGAAGCGCCCGCCGCCGAACGAGCCGATCGCGGTCGCGGCGCCATACACGAGCAGGAACACCGAGACGATCGGCCCCGAGACATCCGTCACCTGGTTCAGGAACGGCACGAGGTAGGTGATCGCCGCGAGCATGCCCGCGAAGGTCAGGAAGCTCACCGCCAGCACCGCGACCACCCGCGGGGCGAACGCGTGCCTCGCCTGGCCGACCGCCCGGCTGTCACGCGGGGTCGGCACCGAAGGGAGCACGGCGATCGCGAGCACCAGGACGATGAGGCCGGCCGCGACGACGGCGACGAACGAACCGCGCCAGCCGACCGCCTGCCCGAGCAGCGTGCCCAATGGCAGGCCCAACGCGCTCGACGTCGCGAAGCCCGAGATGATCACGGCCATCGCGCGTCCGGTGCGTTCGGGAGGCACGATCGAGGTCGCCGTCACCATGGCGGCCGCGATGAACAGCCCCTGCACCGCGCCGATGACGACCCGCGCGCCGACGAACACCGGATAGTCGGCGACCAGCGCCGGCAGCAGGTTGGCCAGGACGAACACAGCCGTCGCGCCGATCAGCACGTGCCGGCGGTCGAACCGCGTCGTCAGGAACGTCAGCAGCGGACCGCCGATCGCGAGGCCGAGCGCGTTGGCGGTGACCAGTGCGCCCGCCGCCGGAACCGAGACGGCGAGGTCGGCGCTGATCAGGTCGATCATGCCGACGACGAGCATCTCGGCGCAGCCCATCACGAACGCCCCGGCGAACAGCACGGCGAGCACTCGCCCAGAACGCGTCGACACCGCTCGATTCGTGGTCATGTTCTCCTCCTTCGCCTACCTGCAACCCGATAGTTGCAGAGTCGTGAAGGAAGTGCAACCCCTGAATTGCAGTTTGACGACGCGGCATCCGACTCGATCTCGATCGGCCCGGGCATGGATCATCCGACCGCCCGGCCCCTCGATACCGCCCACCCATCGGCGTAGCGTGGCCCGTGAAGCGAAAGGCCGACCAAGGGGGGTCACCGATGGCCGAGCTCTCATTCATCCAGCCATGCCTGTGGTTCGACGACCAGGCACGCGAGGCGATGGCGTACTACGTCGACGTGTTCCCGAACTCGCGCATCACCCGCATCGACGACTATCCCGACGAATCGCTCGACGAGCACTTCACGGGCATGTCGGGCAAGGTGTTGAACGGGCAGTTCACACTGAACGGGGTGGACTTCACCTGCCTCGACGGCGGCCCGCTGTTCCGGTTCAACGAGTCGATCTCGTTCATCGTGTCCTGCAAGGACCAGGCGGAGATCGAGTACTACTGGTCGAAGCTGTCGCACGTGCCGGAGTCGGAGCAGTGCGGCTGGTGCAAGGACCGGTTCGGGCTCAGCTGGCAGGTCATCCCCGCGAACATGGGCGAGCTGACCAAGCGGCCCGAGCAGCTGCAGGTGATGATGGGCCAGAAGAAGATCGTGATCGCCGAGCTCGAGAACGCCTGAGCGCAGCGCTGCCCGGGCCCGGGCACCGATCAGGAGCTACGCGTCGACCAACTCGAGCCGCTGCTTGAGGAGCGCGAGGCTCGCAGGCATCTCGGTGGCCGCACCGCGAGTGGCCATCACCCGGATGAGCTTGCCGATACCGCGCCCCTCGAACCAGACGCGGTAGTCGACGTGCGTGCCGGCGCCGTCAGTCGGCGCGAATGAGATGTCGACGTGGGCACGGACCGGCCCATCGATCCCTTCGACCGCCCACCGGGCTCCTGGCTCGCACTCGGTGACCTGCCATCGTGCCTTCTGCCTGCCACCCGGAACCCGGCGGATCTCCCATCCGCGCATGCCGACCTGGCAGATCGCAGGCGGCTCGGCGGATGCCTCCTCCACCGACGGTTGCCACTCGGGAAGCCGAGCTGCGTCGGTGACATAGTCGAAGACCTCCTGCGGAGCGCGGGCGATCTCGGTGCTGCATTCGATGACCTTCATGGCGGCCACCTCCTTGAACGGTCGGCGCGTCGTTGCCCGACCTCATATTGATGACAGTATCATTCTCCTTAATGTCAGAAGTGTCAAGACGTCCGTACGACGCGACGCGTCGGCGCCAGCAGGCGGCCCGAACGCGGGCGCGCATCATCGAGGCCGCCGGGCGGCTGTTCGTGGAACGCGGGTACGCGGGCACCACGATCCCCGCGATCGCCGGCGAGGCCGGCGTGGCCGTGGAGACGGTCTATCGCTCGGCGAGCGGGAAGGCCGGACTGCTGGCCGACGCCGTCCAGGCGGCCGTGGCGGGTGGGGCCGAGCGCGCGGAGGTCCCGATCACCGAACGGCCCGCGATCCGGCGGATCAGCGAAGAGACGGACCCTGTCAGACAGCTGCAGCTGTATGCGGCGACGCAGCCCGGGATCTGGTCGCGCGTCGGCCCGCTCCTCAGCGTTCTCGACGCCGCGGCCAACAGCGACGCGTCGCTCGTCGAACTCCGCGCCCGGATCGGCGCCGATCGCCGGCAGGGTCTGCGCGACGGGTTCGGACGGATGCTCGAGCAACGCGGGGTCCTGCGTGAGGGCGTCACCGCCGAACGCGCCGGGGACATCGTGTACGCGGTGTGCGGCCAGGCCAACTACGTCGCGCTCGTCGGCGACTGCGGCTGGACGGAGGCGGCCTACGAATCCTGGCTGGCTGAGACGCTGGCCGCGGCGCTGCTCCCGTCACGGTAGGCATCGGCTCTCGCCTGCAACTGAAGACGTTCGGAATACAGCCGGTCCTCGAAGAAGAATCGGGAGAGGCGCGTGCGGAGGCGCTGCGTCCAGCGCACACGGCCGCCGGTCGGTCGCAACATGAGCGGGGTGACCGCCTCGACGTCGAGCAACCGCCACCGTTCGTACTCGGTCAACTGCTGGTGGACCTCGACGTACTCGCCCCCGGGCAGGCGTACGATCCGGCCGGTCTCGAATCCGTGCAGCAGGAGCTCGCGGTCCTTGCGCTGGAGGGCGACGCAGACCCGTCGGGTGACCGTGAACGCGATGATCGGCCCTGCCACCAGCAGGAGCTGCATCGCGAGCACCACCCCCTCGATCGTGAGGCTGAATGCGACGGCGATGAGGTCAGCGCTTCCGGCGGCCCAGAGGGTGCCGGCGAAGGCCATTCCGGCCACGCCGATCCCGGTCCTGGTCGGGGTGTTCCGCGGCCGGTCGAGGAGGTGGTGTTCGCGCCGGTCTCCGGCGATCCAGCCCTCGATGAACGGATACGCGGCGACGAGCAGGAAGAAGACCGTGACCACCGCCAATGGGGCCAGCAGGGCGAGCGTCCACGTGCGCTCGAAGGCGACGAGCTCCCAGCCCGGGGGCACGAGTCGGAGCGCCCCGTCCAGGAAGCCGGTGTACCAGTCCGGCTGGCTGCCGGCGCCGGCATTGCCGGGTGATGCCGGCCCGTACAGCCAGATCGGGTTGATCGTGACGGTCACCGAGATCAGCATCAGGATGCCGGTGACGCCGAGGAAGAGCCCGCCGGCACGCGCGGCCGCCTGCGGGAGGAGCGGTACGCCCACCACGTTCGCCTCCGTGCGTCCGGGGCCTGCGAACTGCGGTGGCTTCTGCCGGTACAGGATCGCGATGCGCAACGCGATGAGCGCCACGAGCAACACCGGCACGACGGCGACGTGGATCGGGTACAGGTTCTCGATGACCTGCCCGGGGAAGGGCCCTCCGAAGAACAGCTCCTTCAGCCACGTCCCGACCACCGGGATGCCGAGCAGGATGCCCTCGAAGATGCGAAGCCCCGTTCCCGAGAGCATGTCGTCGGGAAGGGCGTACCCGCTCCAGCCTCCGGCGAGCGCCGCGATGAAGATCAGGAACAGGAGCACCCAGGCGGCGCGTCGAGGCTCGCGGAACGCGCCGGTGAAGAAGGTCACCAGGAGCTGCGCGACGAGGGCTGCGGGCAGCAGCAGTGCGGCCCAGTGATGGGCCTGCCGGAGCAGCAGGCCGCCCGGCACCTCGAATGAGATGTGCAGCGTCGACGCGAACGCCTTCGACACCTCCTGGCCTTGCAGGGTCGGAACCCGTCCGCCGTACACGACCGTGGCGCTCGACGGGGCGAAGTGGAACAGCAGGATCACGCCGGTGACGATGATGACAACCACGCACGCGAATGCCATCACGCCGAACATGTTCGACCAGTGCACGGGCACCGTGCGATGACGCAGGTCCTCCAGCACTCGATTCCCGCGCTCGCCCAACGACGTGCGTGCGAGGCGGCCGGCGAGCCGACCCGTCAGGTCGGAACGCGGCATCCGTTCGACCGGCATCCTCGTCTCCTCTCAGCTCCTACCCATACGACGCCGCTGCGCCCCGATTTGTGACAGGGATGAAGAAGCGCACGAGCGGATGCCGCAGCGGCACCCACCGCCGATCGAGCTTCGCGCCGCGTCAGCGGCGAGGCGTCAGAGCGGGCGAACGGGCTGACGCAGCACGGTCCGCAGCTTCTCCGGTGCCGTACGACGAGCATCGCTGAGGTACACCTCGTGGTGCGCGCCGTTGAACGTGAGGCCCTGCTGCGGCATCCATGCGTCGTGCAGGCGTGCGAGGGCCGGCGCTTCGTCGTCGTACGACCCGACATGGAGGATCTGCACCGACCGGCCCTCGTGCAGCCGCTCGAGGCGGAGGGCATCGAGTGCCGGGTTCTCGCGGCCGCCCGCCTTCGCGCTCTTCGCCCGGACAGCGTCGACCGCGGCGGCGACGGCGTCCTCGTCGATCCAATCGGGTTGGGCGATCAGCAACGTCCAGCTCCACGCGCCCTTGTCCCGCGTGACGAAGACGCCCTGATCCTCCGCCCACCAGAGCCCCTCGAGCGGTGCGACGACGAAATCCTGCTCGAGCGTCCGCTTGCTGGCGAACTTCACCGCATACGCCACCCCGAACAGCGCCTCGACCGCGTCGCGGTACCAGGCGGCCGTGTTGGGATCGCCCTGCCCGTCGATCGCGAGGTACCGCATCGGTGGCACGTCGACGATGGTGAATTCCGTGGCCGACGGCGCGTACAGCTCCGGATGCTCCCGCTTGACGTCGTACTTCCCACTCGCTTGGGCGGCCATGACGGGAGCGTACGCCCCGGGTCGGACAGTTCCCGACCGGATTCCATCGATGCCGAAGCGGAGCGCGACGCAGTCAGCTCGGCCGCGGCGTGAGCCGGATGACCGGGATCTCCCGGTCGGTGATCCGCTCGTACCTGGCGAATCCCGATGCCGTGGTCGTGACCTGCCGCCATGCCGCGTCGCGTTCTGCGCCATGCAGCTGTTCGGGGGTGACGTCGATGCGCTGACCGCCGAACTCGACCCGCACTCGGTCGGGGTGCGCCGCGATGTTGTAGTACCACGCGGGGTTCCGGGGCGCGCCGTTGGCCGACGCCACGATGAGTTTCGTGTCGCCCTCGCCGGGGAACCATCGCACCGGCGTCATCCGCTCGACGCCGGTCTTCTTCCCGATCGTGACGAGCACCAGCTTGTCACCGGGCTTCGCGTTCTTCCGGCGCATGCGCTGCACCATCTTCTGGTTCCCCCACCGCTCGAGCCGGTTGCGGCCGGGCTGGCGGGCACCTCGGGTTCCGTTCGGAGTATCGAAGGCCATGCGCGTCGCCTCCTCGGGTGGCGATCCTTGCCTCAATCATCCCGCGATTCGGGGTCGGGCTGTCAGGCGCCGGCGAACCATGCACTGGCAGGGCCTCCCTCGCCGACGCGAACCCGCCTATCGTCGACCGGGTGAACGAAACTCTCGAACTCAACAACGGCGTGACGATGCCGGCGCTCGGCTTCGGCGTCTACCAGACGCCCCCGGCCGAGACGGTGAGCGCCGTCGCATCCGCGCTCCAGGTCGGATACCGCCACATCGACACCGCCGCCGCGTACCTGAACGAGCGAGAGGTCGGCGATGCGGTCCGCCGGTCGGGCCTCGCACGCGCCGAGATCTTCATCGAGACGAAGGTGTGGATCAGCGATTACGGCTACGACGAGACGCTGCACGCCTGGGAGAAGAGCACGCGCAAGCTCGGCGTCGACACGCTCGACCTGCTCATCCTCCACCAGCCGATGCCCGCGTACTTCGACCGCACGATCCAGGCGTACCGCGCCCTCGAGGCGCTGCTCGCCGACGGCAGGGTGCGGGCGATCGGCGTCAGCAACTTCATGCCCGACCACCTCGCGACGCTCCAGGAGCAGACGAGCGTCGTGCCCGCCGTCAACCAGGTCGAGGTGCATCCGTACTTCTCGCAGCCCGAGGTGCGTGCAGCGGATGCCGCGAACGGCATCCTCACGCAGGCGTGGTCGCCGATCGGCGGCATCACGTTCTACCGCGGTGAGGGCTCGGGCACGCTGGCCGACCCGGTGATCGGCGGCATCGCCGAGGCGCACGGCAAGACCCCGGCGCAGGTCATGCTGCGATGGCACCTGCAGGAGGGTCGATCCGCCATCCCGAAGTCGGTGCGCGCCGAGCGCATCGCCGAGAACTTCGACGTCTTCGACTTCGAGCTCACCGCCGCGGAGCTCGCGGCCATCGACGCACTCGACACCGGCGAGCGCGGCGGCCCCGAACCGGCATCCATCACCCCCGAGCGGTTCGCCTTCGCCATCCCCGAGGCGTGAGGCGCAGGCAACCCACCGACTGATCACGCTCGCGGTCAGGTGACAGTCGGTGGTGCGCATCGCGCCCGTGATGCCCTGATCGAGGGTGCCGCCACCGCTCGGCGGCACATCGGGGGACTCGCGCAGAAACGGCATCCGGGAGGAGAATCTCCTCGGATGCCGTCACACCCGTCGGTTCCAGGCGGTCTCAGTTGGAAGGGGCGGATGCTGCCCCCTCCGCCGACGGACAGGACCTCGATATGGATGCGAACCTCGACGAGGCGCTCGTCGCCTTCGGAGCCGTGCGCTCGCGGCTCTTCGGCATCGCCTACCGCATGCTCGGCAGCGCCACCGAGGCCGAGGACATCGTGCAGGAGACGTGGCTCCGCTGGCAGGGCACCGACCGCTCGGTCGTGCAGGACCCGCCCGCCTTCCTCGCCACCACGACCACGCGACTGGCGATCAACGCCCTGCAGTCGGCGCGCGCCCGCCGCGAGACCTACATCGGACCATGGCTGCCCGAGCCCGTCGATACGAGCAGCGATCCGACACTCGGCGCCGAGCGGGCCGAGGCCCTGGGATTCGCCGTGCTGGTCATGCTCGAACGGCTCACGCCCACCGAGCGGGCCGCGTACGTGCTGCGCGAGGCCTTCGGCTACACCTACGAGCAGATCTCGGAGATCGTGCAGCTCTCGGAGGCCGCGTGCCGCCAGCTCGTCAGTCGCGCGCGCAAGCACCTCGTCGGCGAGCGCCGGCGCGAGGTGTCGCCGGCGGAGCAGCGCCGCCTGCTCACCGTGTTCCTGAGCGCGGCGCAGACGGGCGACCTCGAGGAGCTCGAGCAGCTGTTCGCCGAGGACGTCGTGTCGTACTCCGACGGCGGCGGCATGGTGCGCGCGTCGAAGTTCCCGGTGCGCGGCCGCGTGACGGTCGCGAAGTTCGTGCGCGCGTTCCACACGCACTTCTGGGACGGCGTGACGGTCACCGAGGCCGACCTCAACGCCCAGCCCTCGGTCCTCCTCTCGAAGGAGGGTACGACGTTCGCGGTCGTCAGCGTCGTCGCCTCGCCCGAGGGCATCGACCAGGTGCTCTGGATGATGAATCCGCAGAAGCTCGGCGCCGTGGCGTCCCGTGCGTCGTGACGATCCGGCCGCTCGCCTCCTCGTCGCCCTCGAAGGGCACGACGACGTCGCGCTGGCGAGCGTGCTGAACCCCGATGCCCGCATGGTCGTCGACACCGGCGACGAGTCCGGCGGGGAGGTGCGCGGGCGCGCGCGCGTCGCTCGGGCTCTCACGGGGCTCCCGGCGCTGCATCCGGATGCCTCGTTCGAGGTCGTGCACGTGAACGGCCGCCCCGGACTCGCGCTGCGCCGCGGCGACGGCGAGGTGGTCGGCGTGCTCGCCCTCGACCTCGGGCCCGACGACACGATCCGCCGGCTCTGGCTGTCGACCGCGCAGGGCAAACTCGCCCACTGGAACCGCCGCCGGCCCGACATCGAGTGAGCCGGCACGGATGCCCCGTCGGCCTCCGCAGCTCCTAACGCGAACTCGATTCCCCCCATCCGTCCGGTCCGTCCGAGCCAGCCGGGTACTCTTCGAGCGGGACCCGACCCGCGCGCCAGGCGTCCAGCACCGGCGCCACGATGCGCCAGCATTCCTCCGCGACATCGCCGCGGATCGAGAGGGTGGGATCGTCGCTGAGGATGCCCTTCAGCACCTCGCCGTACGGCAGCAGCGCGCCGGGGACCTGACGGGCGACGAGGGTCGTCTGCTCGAGCGCGAAGGGATCGCCGCCGCCGTTCATCGTCAGCCCGACCTGCACCTCGCCCGAGCTGAGGTCGAGCTCGATCCAGTCACGCCCGGGCGTTCCCTCGAGTCCTTCGATCGGCGCCGCGGGGCGGAACACCGCGCGTGCGAGCTTGCGGGCTCGCCCGAGCGCCTTCCCCGAGCGGAGGATGAACGGCACGCCGCGCCACCGCTCCGTGTCGATTGCGACGACGACCTGTGCGAGCGTCTCGGTGCCGAGGTCGGGGTCGACACCGGGCTCGTCCGCGTATGCCGGCAATGACCGGCCCTCCACCTCGCCCGCCGCGTAGCGTGCCCGGCGGCTCGCGGCGACCGGATCGTCGCCCCAGACGGCCGTATCCCGAAGCACACCGGCGATCGCGTCGCGCAGCACCACCTCGTCCACCCGATCGATCGGCTCCATCGCGACGAGCGTCAGGACCGCGAGGAGGTGGCTCTGGATCATGTCCCTGAGCGCGCCCGTGCCGTCGTAGTACCCGGCGCGGCCCTCGAGGCCGAGCGTCTCGTCGTACACGATCTCCACGCGCTCGATGGCGCCTCGGTGCCACACCGGCTCGATCATCCGGTTCGCGAACCGCGTGCCGAGCAGGTTCAGCACGGTCGCCCGGCCGAGGAAGTGGTCGATGCGGTAGATCCGGCGCTCGGGAACGATGCGCGTCAGCTGTTCGTTCAGCCTCCGGGCGCTGTCGCGATCCGTGCCGAACGGCTTCTCCAGGGCGAGCCGCATCCCCTCGGGTATGTCGAGGCGCTCCAGCACGACGCACACTCGGGCGGTCACCGCCGGCGGCAGCGCGAAGAACACGATCGGTGGGTTCGCGCAGGCCGCGAGCAGGGCCGCGAGCACGCCGGCGTCGGTCGCGTCACCCCGGATGAATCGAGCGGATTCGAGCAGCCGCGCGCGGCGCGGCTCGGGCACGGACTCGAACGCGGTCGCGACGACGTCGCGCCACTCCCGGTCGGTTCGATCGGTCAGCCCTGAACCGATCACCTCGAGGTCGACGTCGTGCGCCGCGAGGAGCGTGCCGAGACCGGGCAGCAGCAGGCGCTTCGTGAGGTCGCCGTCCGCCCCGAGGATGAGCAGCGTCGCTGCGTCCGTCATGAGATGCCTCCCACCCGCCGGGCGTCGCGCTCGGACACGTCTGCGTCCACGCTAGGGGGCATCACCACCGTCGCCCTCATGGCGCCCTTGGGGTTGACAGCGCACGAGTGGTGGCGATGCCGCCGTACGACGCCGACGCCGACGCCTGGGGGCGACGTCTCACGCCTTCAACGCGTGAGCGCCGTCTCCTCGTCGAGCCAGGCGAGCTTGTGCGGATTGGCGACCGAGTAGATGCGCGTGATCCGTCCGTCCTCGATGACCACGCTGACTGCGCCGACCAGCTCGCCGGCGACCTCTGCGCGAACGCCGGGCTGACCGTTGACCCAGATCGCTCGCGCCATGAACGGCTGAGCGAGCTTCGCGAGTCCGCCCACGAGATAGCGCGCCAACTTCTCGGCGCCGACGATCGGCCGGCGAGCGGCTCCGCGCACCAGCCCGCCGCCGTCGGCGACGGAGACCACGTCGGGAGCCAGGACGTCCATGAGGGCCTGCACATCGCCCGAGTTCACCGCCGCGACGAACTTCGCGACGACCTCCTCCTGCTCGGCGCGATCCACGCTCACCCGCGGCCGGCGCGCCGCCACGTGGTCCTTCGCACGGTGCGCGATCTGCCGCACCGCCGCCGGCGTCTTGTCGACAGCCGCGGCGATCTCGTCGTACGGCACGTCGAAGACCTCGCGCAGCACGAACACCGCGCGCTCGGTGGGCCCGAGCGTCTCGAGCACCGTGAGCATCGCGATCGAGACGCTCTCGGCGAGCTCCACGTCGTCGGCGACATCCGGACTCGTGAGCAGTGGCTCGGGCAGCCACTCGCCCACGTAGTCCTCGCGGCGCCTCGACACCGTGCGCAGGTGATTGAGCGTCTGCCGCGTCACGATGCGCACCAGGTAGGCGCGCGGGTCGCGCACCTGGGTGCGGTCGACGTCGGCCCATCGCAACCACGACTCCTGGAGCACGTCCTCGGCGTCGGCCGCCGAGCCGAGCATCTCGTACGCGACGGTGAAGAGCAGGCCGCGGTGGGTGACGAACGGGTCATCGCTCATGCCGGGCATCCGTTCATGTCTGCGAGGCTACGCCGGCCGGCGCGGGAGCCGCGAGCGGGGGCAGGCCGCACGCCGTCGAGAACTCAGCCGAGTGGATGCCCAGGGCGATGTTCGTGCGCGCCGCCGCGTTCATGTACCCGACCCTCGCGCCCAGCTCCAGGAGCGCCGGGGCGCCGAGCTCCGCGAGCAGGGTGTCGCACAATTCGTCGGTGACGGCCGGCGGGGTCTGGCTCATCGCCTCGGCGAACGCCATGACGCGGCGCTCGAGCGGCGTGTACAGCGACGACTCGCGCCACCGCGGCAC
>Ga0247821_10000620_pt1 | contig 19757 bp, 14 predicted proteins | sample 13C_Glycerol_Day_FD_192481 | JGI IMG/M metagenome (GOLD analysis project Ga0247821, IMG submission 192481) | Soil microbial communities from agricultural site in Penn Yan, New York, United States - 13C_Glycerol_Day14 | ecosystem: Environmental > Terrestrial > Soil > Agricultural land | place... | reverse complement strand
CTGCCGGGCTTCCTTCCGGGCGTTCACCGCAGGTACCCGGGCCTCCGCATGCACATCCACGAGGACCGGCCGGCCTCGATCGAGGCCGCCGTCGCGGAGAGCGCCCTGGACTGCGGCCTGGGGCCGGCCCCCGAGCGCGCCGGCCTGTGCTTCCGGAGGATCGGCGTCGAGCGGGTCTACCTGGGTGTCCCGGCCGATCATCCGCTCGCAGCACGCGCCTCGGCGCCGGTCGCGGCGCTTCGGGGCGAGCGGCTGCTCGCGCTCGGCAGCGGCCATCGCCTCCTCGCCAACGTCCTGCAGCTCGCGCAGGCGTCGGGCGCGCACGTGGTCGAGGACTACCAGGGCACCAGCCTCGACTCGATCCGCCAGATGGTCTCGATCGGGATGGGATGCTCGCTGTTTCCCGAGCTCTACGCCCGGGCCGAGTTTCGCAACGCCGACGACGTGAAACTGCTGGAGATCGAGGACCGGGACGAATCCCGCGAGGTCGGCTTCTACTGGCGCGAGAACAGCGGGCGGCGGCAGCACTACGAGGTTCTCGCGCGCGAGGCAGAGGCGGTGGCGGCGGTGCTGGCGATCTCCCCGCAACCGCCGGCTGGGAGGCCTCGGCCTGCGTGACCGCCGGCGGCCGCGGACCCGGCGGACGCTGCGCCTCGGCTCTCGCTCCCGTTTAAGTTGAACCCGTCCTCGGCCGCGCTCCGTGCTTGTTTTCGTGGCCGATTCCACGTAAGTGGGCCGACGGTAGCGGTGCTCGCCTGGATCTTCTGCTCGTCTTCTGGCTGGTCAGACTTCCGATGCCGGTTTGACCTCTACCCGAGCCGCCGCATGCTGCGGGCGGGACTGCCAAGGAGACTTTGCTACATGGCAACCGGAACCGTGAAGTGGTTCAACGCCACCAAGGGCTACGGCTTCGTGCAGCCGGACGGCGGCGGCAAGGACGTGTTCCTGCACGTGTCCGCGCTCGAGCGGGCCGGGCTGAACGGCATCGCCGACGGCCAGAAGATCAACTACGAGCTGGAGACCGGCCGCGACGGCCGCGCTTCGGCCGGGGCGATCACGCTGATCCGCTGACGTATCCGTCGGGCCTCGCGCCCGACAGAGCCCGGCCGCCCGCCCGGGCGTCCGGGTTTTTCTTTGCCTGGACATAGTTCAATGCCGTTCGATCCTCCCGTTCCTTCCCGTGCCGTCTGGCTCGACCGCGGGACGCCGCCGCACATCTTGACCCTGGTGCTGCTGACCGGGCTGTCGGCGCTCAGCCTCAACGTGATCCTGCCGTCGCTGCCGAGCATCGCCGCCTCCTACGGGGCGGACTACGGCGTGGTGTCGCTGGCGATCTCGGCCTACCTCGGGCTGACCGCGGTCCTGCAGCTGCTGCTCGGGCCGCTGTCGGACCGGTTCGGGCGGCGGCCGGTGCTGCTCGGCTGCTTCACGCTGTTCCTGTTCGCGACGGTCGGCTGCCTGCTGGCGCCGTCGATCGAGGTGTTCCTCGCCTTCCGCATGGCGCAGGCCGCGATCGCCTCGGGCATCGCGCTCAGCCGCGCGATCGTGCGCGACATGGTGACCCCCGACGAGGCGGCGAGCCTGATCGGCTACGTCACCATGGGCATGTCGCTGGTGCCGATGGTCGCGCCGATGATCGGCGGCTGGCTCGACGAGACCTTCGGCTGGCAGTCGGTGTTCTGGCTGATGCTGGCCTGCGGGATCGTGGTGACGGCGCTGATGGCGCTCGACCTCGGCGAGACCAACGCCGCGCCCTCGGCGAGCTTCGCCGCGCAGTTCCGCGCCTACCCGGAGCTGGCGCGCTCGCAGCGCTTCTGGGGCTACGCGCTGACCGCGGCGCTGTCGTCGGGGGCCTTCTTCGCGCTCCTCGGCGGCGGGCCCTGGGTCGCCACCCACCTGCTCGGCATGAGCCCGTCGTCGCTCGGCTTCCACTTCGGCTTCATCTCCCTCGGCTACCTGGTCGGCAACTTCCTGTCGGGGCGATACGCGACGCAGGTCGGGCTCAATGGGATGATGCTGCTCGGCGCCGCCGTCGGGACCTTCGGCATGCTGCTGGTGGTCCTGCTGTTCGCGCTCGGCATCCGGACGCCGCTGAGCTTCTTCGGCCCGATCCTGTTCCTCGGCCTCGGCAACGGCCTGCTGCTGCCGAGCGCCAATGCCGGGATCGTGTCGGTGCGCCCGCACCTCGCGGGCTCGGCGTCGGGCCTCGGCGGGGCGCTGATGATCGCGCTCGGCGCCGCGTTGTCGGTGCTCGCCGGTACGCTGCTGAAGCCGGAGACCGGCGCCTGGCCGCTGATCTGGATCATGCTGGTCTGCTCGCTGCTCGGTATCGCCACCACGTTCTGGGTCGTCCGGGTGGCGCAGCGGCGGCCGCTCTGAGCCCCGTCGCGGCCGTGACGGAGAGCCTGTCGTTTCCGGTTCCCGACGCCCGAAGCGAGTGGCTCCGGCTGCGCACCCTGATCCTGCTGCGTTGGCTGGCCGTGGCCGGGCAGACCGCGGCGGTGCTGGCCGCGACGTTCGCGCTCGGCTTCGAGCTGCCGCACCTGCCGGTCGCGCTGGTAATCGGTGCCTCGGTGCTGTTCAACGTCGTGGCCATGGCGGTGGCGCCGCGCAACCGCCGATTGAGCCAGCGCGAGGCGGCGTTGTCGCTGCTCTTCGACCTCTGCCAGCTCGGCACGCTGCTCTACCTGACCGGCGGCCTCGGCAATCCGTTCGCCCTGCTGATTATGGCGCCGGTGACGATCAGCGCCGCGGCGCTGACGCGACGGGCGACGGTGCAGCTCGCGGTCGCCGCCACGCTGATCATCACCCTGCTCGCCGGCACGTCGGTGCCGCTCCATCTCGCGACCGGCGAGCCGCTGCTCGTCCCGCGGGTGCTCGCCGCGGGCACCTGGACCGCACTGGTGATCGGCACCGCCTTCCTGGCGATCTACGCCCGCCGGGTGGCGCACGAGACCTTCGCGATGAGCCAGGCGCTGGCGGCGACGCAGATGGCGCTGGCGCGCGAGCAGCAGCTCTCGGCGCTCGGCGGAGTGGTCGCCGCTGCGGCGCACGAGCTCGGCACGCCGCTCGCGACGATCAAGGTCGCCGCCACCGAGCTGGTCGAGGAGCTGGCCGGCCAGCCGGCGCTGCAGGAGGACGCCGAGCTGGTGCGCGCGCAGGCCGACCGCTGCACCGAGATCCTGCGGGCGATGGGGCCGCAGGGCAAGCAGGACGCGCTGGTGCGCTTCGCGCCCTTCTCCAGCGTGGTCGAGGAGGCCGCGGCGCCGCACGCCGACCGCGGCATCGAGGTGATCACCAGCGTCGCCGGCCAGCCGCGGAGCCAGCCGGCGATGGCGCGCAGTCCCGAGATCGTGCAGGGCCTGCGCAACCTCGTGCAGAACGCCGTGGACTTCGCCGAGTCGACGGTGTGGATCGACCTCGACTGGGACGCCGGCGAGCTCCGGCTGCGCATCGGCGACGACGGGCCCGGCTATCCGCCCGAGCTGCTCGGCAGGATCGGCGACCCCTTCGTGCGCAAGCGCCCGCCCCCGCCCGCCGAGCGCCCGGGATACGCCGGCATGGGCCTGGGGCTGTTCATCGCCAAGACGCTGCTGGAGCGCAGCGGCGGCCGGGTGCGGTTCGGCAACGCGTCGGACGGGGGGCCGCCCGGGCCGGTCCGCGCCCGGATGACCGGAGCGATCGTCCTCGTCGCCTGGCCGCGGGACCTCGTCGCCCGCGAGCCGGACCCCTCGCAGGGGGCGCGCGGTGCCCGCGTCCCCGGACAGGGTTAAGACATCATTAAGGCTTGTTCCCTCTGATTGCATCGCGTGCAGCAGGACCCGGCCCATGGATTTCACTGACTTCAGGCCGGCCGGGTGGCTCGCCCGTTTCGGCGAGACTCCGGACGCCGTCACGGCGGCGCTGGTCAGCGCGGTCGCGACGCTGACGCTGATCCTGTTCTTCGCCCACCGGCTGCCGGTCGCCCGCGGGCGGGCGCACCCTGCCCCGCGCGAGACGACGGCCTGCGAATTCCTGATCAACGGCGCGAGCGTCAAGCCGCTGACCGAGCCGGCGCGGGCGCTGCTCGACAGCCTCGACCCCGGCGGGCCGCGGCTGGCGGCGCTGAGCGTGCACCTCGCGGCGGACTGCCCGGACCTGCAGCCCGACCTCGAGGCGCTGGTGCTCTACGGGGCCGGCTTCCGCCACCACTGCCCGCGCGGCGACGGCACCGCCTTCGAGATCGTCGGCGAGCCGCGCGGCGGCGCGGCGTTCCTGTCGGTGCGGCCGGCGAGCGAGGAGGCGCGGGCGCTGCGCGAGACCCAGACCGAGCTGTCGCGCGCCGGCTCGGAGATGCGCTTCCTGCGCGACCTGCTCGACCGGGCGCCGGTGCTCGCCTGGAGCTACGGGCCAGACGGCCAGGTCGCCTGGGCGAACGCGCCCTACCGCGACCGCTTCGACCCGCCCGGCGGCGACCTACCCGACCACCGGATCGCCGACGCCTTCGGCCACGTGATAGAGGAGGTGCCGCTGACCGCGCGCGGCGCCGAGACCCGTCGGCGGGTCGCCGTGCCGGCCCGCGACGGCGGCGAGCCGCAGTGGTTCGAAATCTCGGAGACCACCGGCGAGGGCGGCGAGGGCTTCGGCTTCGCGCTCGGCGCCGACGACCTCGTCGCTGCCGAGGCCTCGCTGCGCCGCTTCGTCGAGACGCTGACCGAGACCTTCGCGCACCTGCCGATCGGCCTCGCGGTCTTCGACAAGAACCGCCGGCTGGGACTGTTCAACCCGGCGCTGACCGACCTGGTGAAGATCGACGCGGTGTGGCTCGCGGGACGGCCGTCGCTGCGCGACTTCCTCGAGCGGCTGCGCGAGACCCGGCAGATGCCCGAGCAGAAGGACTTCGCCTCGTGGCGGCGCAAGCTCGGCGAGCTCGAGGAGGGCGCGCGCTCGGGCACCTACGAGGAGAACTGGCAGCTGCCGTCGGGCAAGATCCTGCGCGTCACCGGCCGGCCGCACCCGCAGGGGGCGCTGGCGTTCCTGTTTGAGGACATCTCGACGGCGATCATGCTCGAGCGCAAGTACCGCTCGGAGCTCGAGCTCAGCCAGGCGACGCTCGACCGGATGTCGGAGGCGGTCGCGGTGTTCGACGCCTCGGGCACCCTGGTCTTCGTCAACTCGTCGTTCGAGGCGCTCTGGGGCCTCGACCCGATGCAGAGCCTCGACGGACCCGGCGTCGGCGCGATGGCGGCCCTCTGGGCCGGGCGCTGCGCGCCGTCGACGGCCTGGGCGCGGCTGACCGAGTTCACCACCGCGGCCGAGGCCCGCACCTGCTGGACCGAGACGGTCTCGACCCGCGAGGGCCGGGCCGTCGAGATGCTGGTCGCGCCGCTGCCCGACGCCTCGGCGCTCGTGGTGTTCCGCGACCGCGACGCCGCGGCCGGCGGGAACGGGCCGGAGGCGCTGGCCGCGACGCTGGCGGCCGAGGCGCTGCGCGTCCCGGTGGAGGCGCTGCTGCCGGCGCTCGCCGCCGCCCTGCCCGCCGCCCCGAGCCCGGAGACGTTCCAGGCCCTCGGTACGGCGCTGCAGGCGCTGCGCCAGGCGCTGGCGCGGTCCGAGGCGCTGGCGGCGCTCATCCATGCCGGCCCTGCCGCCGGTGAGCCGCTGGCGCCGCTCGCCGCGGCGCTGGCGGCGCGCGGCCTTTCGCTGGACGCCGATGCCGGCGGCTGGGATCCGGCGCTCCGCCGCACCGCGATCGCCCTCGGCCTCGCCGCTGCCGAGGCCGCCGTTCCCGGGGCGCGAATCGCCCTGGCGCTCGGCGAGACCGGCCCCGTCGTCCGCGTAGAGGCCGGACGGAGGGCGAAGGGCGATACCGTCGGGCTCGCGCTGGCGCGCCGCATCGTCGAGGCGGCCGGGGGCAGCCTGCGGGTGGTCGAGGCGGGCGGCGTCCTGACGCTCGCCGCCGACATGCCGGCGCGCGCCGCCGAGCCCCCGGCGGCGCTCACCGCCTGAGCGGGGCTTGCGCCCGCCCGCGGGGGTTGTAGAACCGCGGGCGACTTGGCCCGCATCGGATCCGACTTGCCCCCGACCCTGACGCTCCGCGGACCGCGCGACACCGAGCGCCTCGCGCGGGCGATCGCACCGCACCTCGGCGCCGGCGACCTCGTCGGGCTGGCCGGCGACCTCGGCGCCGGCAAGAGCGTCTTCGCGCGGGCGCTGATCGGCGCGCGGCTCGCGGCGCTCGGCCGCGCCGAGCCGATCCCGTCGCCGACCTACACGCTGGTGCAGGTCTACGATCTCGGCGACCTCGAGCTCTGGCACGCCGACCTCTATCGCCTCGGCGGCCCGGGCGAGCTCGTCGAGCTCGGCCTTCTCGAGGCACTCGACCGGTCGATCTGCGTCGTCGAGTGGGCGGATCGGCTCGGCGACGCGGCGCTGGCGCGGCGGCTCGTCGTCTCGCTGGGCTTCGATCCGGCGGACGACGACCTGCGCACCGCCATGATCGACGCGCGCGGCCCCGGCTGGGGCTGGCTGACCGCGGCCCTCGCCGCATGACGCGGGCCGCGGAGATCGCCGGCTTCCTCGCCGCCGGCGGCTGGGGCGGCGCCACGCGGGCGCCGCTCGCCGGGGATGCCTCGGCCCGCCGCTACGAGCGGCTGCGCCGCGGCGCCGCCGGCGCCATCCTGATGGACGTGCCGCCCGAGAGCGGGCTGAAGGTCGGGCCGTTCCTCGCCGTCGACGCCTGGCTGCGCGCCGCCCGATTCAGCGCGCCGGAGGTGCTCGCCGCCGACCAGGCCAGAGGCCTGGTGCTGATCGAGGATCTCGGGGATGACCTGTTCGCGCGCCTCTGCGCCGCCGCGCCGGCGCGAGAGGCCGGGCTCTATGCCGCGGCCATCGACCTTCTCGCCGACCTGCAGCGGCTGCCGCCGCCGGCCGGGGCCTGGAGGCCGCCGCCGTACGACCTGGCCTTCCTCGGGCGCGAGGCGATGCTGGCGCTGGATTGGTACCTGCCGGCGGCGACCGGCGCCGCGGCGCCGCCCGACCTTGTCGCCGAGTTCCAGGCGGCGGCCGCCGCCGCGTTCGCGCCGTTCGCGGCGCCGGCGGTGGCGGTCTATCGCGACTACCACGCCGAGAACCTGATCTGGCTGCCGCGGCGCGCCGGCCACGCCCGGGTCGGCCTGCTCGACTTCCAGGACATGCTGGTCGGGCATCCGGCCTACGACGTCGTGTCGCTGCTCGAGGACGCGCGCCGCGACGTGGCACCCGCGCTGCGCGCCGGGATGCTGGCGCGCTACCGCGAGCGCAGCGGTGCCGAGGCCGGGGCGCTCGACCACGCGGCGCACGCGCTGGCGGCGCAGCGCAACCTGAAGATCGTCGGGCTGTTCGCGCGGCTCGCCCGCCGCGACGGCAAGCCGCGCTACCTGGACTACCTGCCGCGGGTCTGGGGCTACCTCGCCGAGGACCTGAAGCATCCCGCCTTGGCGCGGCTCGCCGCGCTGGTCGGCCGGCACCTGCCGCCGCCCGACCCGACGGTGATCGCCCGCATCGGAGCCGCCGCGTGACGCCGGGCGCCGCGATGATCTTCGCCGCCGGCCTCGGCACGCGCATGGGCGCGCTGACCCGCGACCGGCCGAAGCCGCTGATCGAGGTCGGCGGCCGGCCGCTCCTCGACCACGCGCTCGCCCTGGCCCGCGACGCCGGCGTGACGCGGATCGTCGTCAACACCCATGCCCACCCCGCGCAGATGCACACGCATCTGGCGCGCGTCGCGCCCGACGCGGTGGTGTCGCACGAGCCCGAGCGGCTGGAGACCGGCGGCGGCCTGAAGCGGGCGCTGCCGCTGCTCGGCGCTGGGCCGGTGTTCACCCTCAACGCCGACATGGTCTGGCGCGGTCCGAACCCGCTCAGCGCGCTCGCCGACGCCTGGCTGCCCGGCGACGGCGCGCTGCTGATGCTGGTGCCGCGCGGGACGGCGATCGGTCACGGCGGCGCCGGCGACTTCTTCCGCGATCCCGGGTCCGGCCGTCTCGACCGCCGCGGCGCCGCGGCCTCGGCCGACTTCGTCTACGCCGGCGCGGAGATGATCGACGCGGCGGCGCTCGACGGCTTCCCCGACGCGGTGTTCTCGCTCAACGCCGTCTGGGACCGGCTGCACGCCGAGGGCCGGCTGCGCGGCATCGTGCATCGCGGGGGCTGGGTCGACGTCGGGCGACCCGAGGGGATCGCGCTGGCCGAGGCGGAGCTCGCCCGGTGACGCTGTTTCCGGCATCGGAGGGGCCGCGGGTCTTCGGCCTGCCACCGGGGGTCGACTTCGCCGCCGCGCTGGTCGCCGGGCTCGACGCGCGGCTCGCCGGGCAGCCACCCGAGGCGGTGGCCCGCGTCGAGATCTGGGTCAACACCCGGCGGGCGCAGCGGGCACTCGCCGCCGCCTTCGCCGCCACCGGGCCGCGGCTGCTGCCGCGCATCCGCGTCGTCGCCGACCTCGCCGACGATCCGCTGGCGGGAGGGCCGCAGCCGGTCCCGCCGCTGCGCCGCAAGCTCGAGCTCGCCCGGCTGATCGCGCGCATGGCCCGGGCCGCGGGCGAGCCCGCCTCGGAGACGGCGGCCTGGGATCTCGCCGACAGCCTTGCCGAGCTCATCGACGAGATGCAGGGCGAGGCGGTCCCGCTCGACGCCTTCGCCGGGATCGACGCCGGCGAGCATGCGGAGCACTGGCAGCGCAGCCTGCGCTTCCTGACGCTGATCGCCGACTACGCCGCTGCGGCCGGCCCGATCGGCGGACAGGGGCGGATGCGCGCCGCGGCGGGCGCGCTCGCCACGCGCTGGGCGGCGGCCCCCGCCGCGCACCCGGTGATCGTCGCGGGCTCGACCGGCTCGCGCGCCCCGACCCGCGCCCTGATGGCGGCGGTGGCGCGGCTGCCGCAGGGGGCGATCGTGCTGCCCGGCTTCGACGCGCTGCTGCCGCCGGCGGCCTGGGACCGGCTGGCCGACGGCGAGCCGGGCGCGGCCGACCATCCGCAGCACGGCTTCCGCCGACTGGCGACGGCGCTCGGCTTCGACCTCGGCCGGGTCGGGGCCTGGCACCCGGCGCCCGCTCCCGCGGCCGCGCGCAGCGCGCTGGTCTCGCTGGCGCTGCGACCGGCGCCGATCACCGACCAGTGGCGCGCCGAGGGCGGGGCGCTCGCGCCGCGGCTCGCCGCCGCCGCCGACGGCCTGACCTGGATCGAGGCGCCCGACGAGAAGCGCGAGGCGCTGGCGATCGCGCTCCTGCTGCGCGAGGCCGCGGAGACCGGAACCCGCGCCGCGCTCGTCACCCCCGACCGCACGCTGGCCCGGCGGGTCACCGCCGAGCTCGACCGCTGGGGCGTGATCCCCGACGACAGCGCCGGGCGGCCGCTGGCGCTGACCCCGCCGGGCGTGCTGCTGCGCCTCGTGGCCAGGATCGGCGGCACGCCGCTGACCCCGGAGGCGCTGCTCGCGCTGCTGAAGCACCCGCTGGTCGCCGGGGCTCCCGGCGCGCGCGGGCCGCACCTGCGACTGGTGTCGCGCTTCGAGCGCGAGAAGCTGCGCGGCGGGCCGCCCTGGGTGCGCTGGGACGAGCTCGGGGCCTTCGCTGCTGCGGAGGGCGACCCCGCTCCGGCCTGGCTCGCCTGGCTCCGCGCTGCGCTCGAGCCGCTGGCGCCGGCGGGACGCGGGCCGCTCGCCGAGCATGTCGCGCGGCATCGCGCGACCGCCGAGGCGCTGGCGGGCGGGCCGGGGGGCGGCGCGCACACGCTGTGGCTGAAGGCCGCCGGCGAGGCGGCGCTGGCGCTGGTCGAGGCGCTGGCCGCCGAGGCCGACGCCGGGGGCCTCGTCTCGCCGCAGGAATACCGGGCGCTGCTCCAGTCGTTGATCGCGGCGCGCGACGTTCCCGGCGAGGCGGTGGTCACCCACCCCGGCGTGGCGATCTGGGGCACGCTGGAGGCGCGGGTGCAGGCCGCCGACCGGGTGATCCTCGGTGGGCTCAACGAGGGCGTCTGGCCGCGGCTGCCGGGCGCCGACCCGTGGCTCGACCGCGGCCTGCGGCGGAGCCTCGGCCTGCCGAGCCCCGAAACCCAGGTCGGCCTGTCGGCGCACGACTTTCAGCAGGCGGCGGGTGCCCGCGAGGTGGTGTTCACCCGGGCCACCCGCGACGCCGAGGCGCCGACCGTCGCCTCGCGATGGCTGCTGCGGATCGAGAACCTGCTCGCCGGCCTTCCGCCGGACGGGCCGGCGGCGCTCGCCGCTGCCCGGGCGCGCGGCGACGCCTGGGTCGCGCTCGCCGGCCGGATCGCCACGCCGACGGACAGGGTGCCGGCCGCCCGCCGCCCGGCACCGCGGCCGCCGGCGGCCGCCAGGCCGGCGCGGCTCTCGGTCTCCGACCTCGACCGCCTGGTGCGCGACCCCTATGCGGTCTACGCCGCCCGGGTGCTGCGCCTGCGGCGGCTCGACCCGCCGGGCCGCGCCGCCGACGCGCTGACCCGCGGCACCGCGATCCACGCCGCGCTCGACGACTTCGTCACCAGCACCGCCGCCGGCCTCGGCGCGGACGCCGAGGCGCTGTTCCGCGCCGCGGTGCGCGACGCCTTCGACCGCGAGGCGCCCTGGCCAGCGGTCAACGCCATCTGGACCGCCCGGCTGATGCGCACCGCGCGCTGGTTTCTCGACGGCGAGGCGCGGCGCCGTGCCGACGCCGCGCCGGCCGCGCGCGAGCGCCGGGGCCGCCGCGCCCTGGAGGGCGTCGGCGTCACGGTCACCGCGGTCGCCGACCGCATCGACCGGACGCCGGACGGCTACGCGATCTACGACTACAAGTCTGGGTCGACGCCGAGCCGCGGCGAGGCGCGGGCGAGCTACCTGCAGCTGCCGATCGAGGCGGCGATCGCCGCGGCCGGCGGCTTCGACGGGCTGGACGCCGGGCCGGTGGCGCGGCTCGAGGTGATCCGCTTCGGCGGCGAGCCCGAGGTGATCGGGCTCGACGCCAGCCCGGCGGCGGTCGCGGCGACCTGGGCGCGGCTCGCGGCGCTGGTCGGCCACTACCTCGACCCCGCCACCGGCTTCGTCGCCCGGCTGCGCCCCGGGCGCCTGCCGTTTCCGGGCGACTACGAGCACCTCTCGCGGCTGGGCGAGTGGGCCGACGGGGACGCGCCGGACGAGGGCTGGGCATGACCGACGCGGTCACCGCGCAGCGGCGCGCCGCGCGCCCCGACGCCTCGAGCTGGGTCTCGGCCAACGCCGGTTCGGGCAAGACCCGGGTGCTGACCGACCGGGTGGCGCGGCTGCTGCTCGCCGGCACCCCGCCGCAGCGCATCCTCTGCCTGACCTACACCAAGGCCGCCGCCGCCGAGATGCAGAACCGGCTGTTCCGCACCCTGGGCGGCTGGGCGATGCTCGACGACGTCGGGCTCCGGACCGCGCTGCGCACATTGGGCGAGCCCGGCGACAGCATCGCGCCGGAGCGGCTCGGGCGGGCCCGCACCCTGTTCGCGCAGGCCCTGGAGACTCCCGGCGGCCTGCGGATCCAGACGATCCACGCCTTCTGCGAGAGCCTGCTGCGGCGCTTCCCGCTGGAGGCCGGAGTGGCGCCGCAGTTCGCGGTGCTGGACGACCGCGCCGCCCGGGCGCTGCGCGAGCGGGTGCTCGACACGCTGGTCACCGCCGGGCGCGAGGCCTTCGCCGCGGTGGTCCCCTACCTCGGCGGTGCCGACCCGGACCTGCTGCTCCTGGAGATCGCCCGCCACCGCGAAGCCTTCGCCGGGCCCTTCGCGCCGGCATCCCTCGCCGGCGCGCTGCAGGCCGAGCCGGAGCTGACGCCGGCGCGGCTGCTCGCGGAGACCGTCGGCGACGACGACGCGGCGCTGATCGCCGAGCTGCTGCCGGTCCTCGCGGCGAGCGGGCCGAGCGACCGAAGCGCCGGCGAGACGCTTGCCGACGCCCTCGCCGCCCCCGACGCCGACACCCGGCTGGCGCGCCTCGAGGAGGCGCTGCTGACCAAGTCGGGCCAGACCCCGTTCACCGCCAGGCTCGGGCGGTTCCCGACCAGGAAGGTCCGCGACGCTCATCCCGGCCTCTGCCTTCGCCTCGACGCGCTGATGGCGCGGGTCGAGGCGGCGCGGCCGCGGCGGATCGCCCTCTCCGCCTACGAGCGGGCGGTGGCGCTGAACCTCTTCGGCCGCGACTGGCTCGCGGCGTGGAGCGCGGCGAAGGCGGAACGCGGACTACTTGACTTCGACGACATGATCGACCGGGCGAACGCCCTGCTGGCGCGCCCGGAGACCGCCGCCTGGGTGCTCTGGCGGCTCGACGGCGGCCTCGACCATATCCTCGTCGACGAGGCGCAGGACACCAGCCCGGCGCAGTGGCGGGTGATCTCGGCGCTGTCGGACGAGTTCTTCGCCGGGCGCGGCGCCCGCGACGTCCAGCGCACGATCTTCGTCGTCGGGGACGCGAAGCAGTCGATCTACAGCTTCCAGGGCGCCGATCCCGGTGAGTTCGGCCTGAAGCGCCGCCAGTTCGCCGCGACCCTCGACGCGCTGGGCGACGCGCTCGCCGAGTGCGAGCTGCTTCACTCGTTCCGCTCGGCGCCGCCGATCCTCCGCCTCGTCGACGCGGTCTTCGCCGGGGAGGCCGGCGAGGAGATCGGGCAGGTGGCGCACCACGCCTTCGACACCGACCGGCCCGGGCGGGTCGAGCTCTGGCCGTTCCAGCCGAAGCCCGACAAGCCCGACGACAGCGCTTGGGACGACCCGCGCGAGAGCCCGGCGCCGGGCGACCCGGTGCAGGCGCTCGCCGCCGCGATCGCGGCGGAGATCCGCGGCTGGCTCGACGCTGGCCGGGCGCTGCCGGGAGAGGATCGGGTGATCCGCGCCGGCGACGTGATGGTGCTGGTGCAGCGGCGCGGTCCGATCTTCGACGCGGTGATCCAGGCCCTGAAGCGGGCCGGCGTGCCGGTCGCGGGCGCCGACGTGCTGCGGGTCGGCGGCGAGCTCGCGGTCCGCGACCTCGTGGCCGCGCTGCGCTTCGCCGCCACGCCGTCGGACGACCTTTCGCTCGCCGCCGTGCTGCGCAGCCCGCTCGGTGGCCTCTCCGAGCGCCAGCTCTTCGAGCTCGCGCACGCCCGCGACGGCACGCTCTGGCGGGCGCTCCGCTCGGCGCCGGCGGACCTGGCGCCGGAGGCGCGGCGCGTGCTCGCCGAGCTGCGCGACCAGGCCGACTTCCTGCGGCCGTTCGAGCTCCTGAGCCGGGTGCTGGTGCGCCACGACGGCCGGCGGCGGCTGGTCGCCCGGCTCGGGGCGGAGGCGGAGGACGGCATCGACGCGCTGCTCGATCAGGCGCTCGCCTACGAAAGCGTCGAGCCGCCGACGCTCACCGGCTTCCTGGCCTGGTTCGACCGCGACATGGTGACGGTGCGTCGCCGCAGCGAGGAAGGCGCCGACCAGGTGCGGGTTATGACGGTGCACGGCGCCAAGGGGCTGGAGGCGCCGATCGTCATCCTGCCCGACACCGCCGTCACCCAGGACAGCTGGAACGCCCCGGCGATCGTGCGGCTGGATGAAGGCTGGCCGGCCTGGCGCCGGGCGCGCAACCTGTGCCCGCCCGCGCTGGCGGCAGCGGAGGCGCGGCGGCGGCGCACCGTGCGGCTGGAAAGCCGGCGACTGCTCTACGTCGCGCTGACCCGCGCGCGCCAGTGGCTGATCGTCTGCGGCGCCGGCCAGCCGGCGAACGGAAGCGGCAGCGGCGAGAGCTGGCACGCGCTGGTCGCGGCGGCGATGGCCGGCATCGGCGCCGCGACTGCGCGGGGGCCGCTCGGCGACGCGCAGGTGCTGACCCATCGCTGGCACGACGACCGCGCCGCCCCGGCCGCCGGTGGCGCCGCCGTGCCGCCGGATCCGGCCTGGCTGGCGGCGCGCGCGCCGCGGCCGGCGGAAACGGCGCTGCTCTCGCCCTCGCTGCTCGGCGGCGCGCTCGCCCTCGTCGGCGAGGCGGTCGGCGAGCGCGCCGGGGACGCGCTCGGCCGCGGCACCGCCCTGCACGGGCTGCTCGAGCATCTGCACGACTGTCCGCCGGCCGGGCGGGCGGCGCTGGCTGCCCGCCTGCTTTCCGGCCATCCCGACCTCGATGCGCTGCTCGCCGAGGCGTCCGCGGTGCTGGACGGCCCGGCGCTGGCCGAGATCTTCGGGCCGGGCGGCATCGCCGAGGTCGAGGTCGCGGCGCCGGTGCCGGAGCGCCCCGGCCTGCGGATCGCCGGCAGGATCGACCGGCTGGTGGTAACCGACCGGACGGTGCTCGCGGTGGACTTCAAGAGCAACCGCGTCCTCCCGCCGGCGGCCGGGGCCGTGCCCGAGGGCATCCTTCGGCAGCTCGGCGCCTACCGTGCGGCGCTGGGGCCGATCTGGCCCGGCCGACCGGTGGAGGTCGCCGTGCTCTGGACCCGCGCGGCGCGGCTGATGCCGGTTCCCGCGGTGCTCGCCGACGCCGCCTTCGCCCGGGCGCTCCTTGACCTGCCGGGGGGGCGTCCATAGTTTATCTTCCAACAGACGGACCATCGGAGACCGGGAATGACGACTGTGACGGTGACGGACAAGACGTTCAGGGACGAGGTGCTCGGCGCGGAGGTGCCGGTGCTCGTCGACTTCTGGGCCGAGTGGTGCGGCCCCTGCAAGATGATCGGCCCGGCACTGGAGGAGCTCGCTGCGGAGTTCGAGGGCAAGCTGAAGGTCGCCAAGGTCAACGTCGACGACAACCCGAACCTGCCCGCCCAGTACGGGGTGCGCGGCATCCCGGCGCTGTTCATGTTCAAGGGCGGCGAGGTGGTCTCGAACCGGACCGGCGCGGCGCCCAAGGCCTCGCTGAAGGGCTGGATCGAGGAGACCGTCTGAGCCCGGGGGCCCGCCGCGACGGCGGGCGCCCCGTTCGTCAGTCGATCGGCAGGAGCCCGGCCTCGATCGCCGCCCGCCGGCCCTCGAGGAACGGCGGCAGCGACAGGCGCTCGCCGAGGGCGTCGAGCGGCTCGTCGACGGCGAAGCCGGGGCCGTCGGTCGCGATCTCGAACAGGTTGCCGCCGGGCTCGCGGAAGTAGAGCGAGCGGAAGTAGTAGCGCTCGACCTCGCCGCTCGACGGCACGCCGGCCTGCTGGAGGTGGCGGGTCCAGGCGTGCATCGTCTCGACGTCCGGCGTGCGGAAGGCGACGTGGTGCACCGCGCCGGCGCCCTGCCGCGCTACCGGGAGGCCCGGCTGCACCGCGACGTGGAGCTCGGCCGCGGGGCCGCCCGGCCCCATCGCGTAGACGTGCACCGTGCCCTCGCCGTCCGGGGAGGCGTAGGTGCCGGCCTTCTCCATCCGCATGACGCGGGTGAGGACGGCCTCGGTCGGGTCGAGCCGCGGCACCGAGACCGTCACCGGGCCGAGGCCGCGGATCTGGTGCTCGGCCGGCACCGGGCTGCGGTCCCAGGGGTGCGCCGCGCCGGCGCCGCCGTCGTCGGTCAGCCGGAAGCGCTGGCCCTCGGGGTCCTCGAAGTCGAGCGTGGCGCGGCCGTTCGTCGCGCCGGGCTCGCCGACCGTCAGCCCCTGCCCGGCGAGGCGGTCGCGCCACCAGCCGAGGCTGGCCTCGCCGGCGACGCGCAGGCCGGTGCGGGCGATCGCGTGGGTGCCGCGCCGCTCGGGCGCCACCGGCCAGTCGAAGAAGGTGAGGTCGGTGCCGGGCGAGGCGAGGCCGTCGGCGTAGAACAGGTGGTAGGCGCTGGTGTCGTCCTGGTTGACGGTCTTCTTGACCAGCCGCAGGCCGAGGGTGTCGGTGTAGAAGCGGCGGTTGCCCGGCGCGTCGGCGGTGATCGCCGTCACGTGGTGCAGGCCGCCGAGCTGAAGGTCGGTCATCGGTGTCTCCTCCGGGCAAGGGGTCGTTGGCGGCGATATCGGGGCGCGACTGTCGCCGGAAAAGGCCGCCCGGGGAAACGCTGTTTCGCGGGTCTCGTGCCGCTCCGGGGGAGCCGCCGGGCTGCCCGCGACGGCGTATCGCGTGCGATACGAAAATATCCCTTTGAAAATGCGGGATCATTCACCCCGATTCAGCATTAGGAAAGGTTGCTTAACGCTCTTGCCGGTCGAAGGCACGGGTCAGCGGGCCTTCTCGCCGAGGAACCGTGCGGCGATCGCCATGGCCTCGGCCGTGGCCTCGGGGTCGAACTCCAGCGGGCTCAGGGGCGAGCGGTCCTGCTGGTCGAAGCCGTGCGTCACGGCGTCGAAGCGGGCCACCTCCACCGGCTGCCCGGCGGCGGCCATCCGGTCGGCAATGTCGACGCAGAGGCCCGACGGCGCGATCATGTCGTCCTGCGCAAGCACGAACAGCGTCGGCACCGGCCGCGTCCACGGGTGGTGCCGGGCGCGGTTGGCCTGGCCGCAGTAGGGATAGAGCAGGATCGCGCCCGCCACGCCGGCGAGCGGGTCCGCGGGAGCCCCGGGGGGCAGCGCCGCGAGGTTGGTCGGCAGCCGCTCCGGCGGGTCGAGCGAGAGCAGATCCATGATCGCCCAGCCGCCGTGCGAGGATCCGATCAGCACGATGCGGTCGGGGTCCACGAAGCGCATCCGCCGCGCGTCGTCGATCGCGACCAGTAGGTCGCCGGCGCGCTCGGAGCCCATCAGCAGTTGCCCGGTGCAGACCAGCCGCCAGATCTCGTAGTCGGAGATGCCCCGCGGCCCGTGGCTGTCGACGACGATCGAGGCCCAGCCGATCCCCTTCAGCATCGCCGCCCAACGATCGAGATTGTCCTTCGGCCCGTCGCAGCCCGAGAGCAGCAGCGCCGTCGGGAACGGTCCGGAGCCATCGGGCCGGGTGACGCGGTACCAGGGGGCGAGCTTCGCCGACAGCGCCGCCGGCTCGAGCCGGGGCACCGTCCAGCCGGTGTAGCGGCCGATCGAGTTGCCGCCGATGGCGAGCAGCAGCGCGGCGACGACGGCGACGGCGCCGATCACCACCCACCGGGTCCGGCGGCTCCAGCGCATCGGCTCACTCTGCGACGTGCGCCTTCAGCCGCCCGATCTCGGCGGCCGACCAGCCCGCCGGCGCGGTCACCGCCACCCAGGCGTCGATGTAGTGCTGCGGCGCATAGTAGTGGCCGTGGCCGATCGGCACGGCGAGCGCGATCGCCATGTCGAGCCCGAGCTGCAGCAAGGTGATCACCGGATACCATCGCAGCTCCGGCGAGACGTCCGGCCCGACCGGCGCGTTCATCCAGCCGGGCTTCCGCCAGAGCGCGTCGGGGGTGAAGAAGGTGACCGGGTCGCTGGCATACTGCAGGAACACGATCCGCACCGGCCCCCAGGGCGCGCCGGTGTCGAGATGGTTCTCCTGGTTGGAGAAGCGCAGGATCGAGCCGTCGCCGTACTCGGGAAGCCACTCCGGGGTGCCCGGGTTGCGGGCGCGGGTCGCGGCGCTCCAGATCGGGCTCGAGAACGGCGGGCCGCTCCAGACCGCGCCCTGGATCGGGTCGGCGATCACCTCGTGCAGTCGCACCGACTGCTGCGAGCCGTAGGCGCCGAGCGACAGGCCGTGCAGGTAGAGCCGCGGCCGGGCGTCGCGCGGCAGCGCGGTCCAGTGCTCGTAGACCTTGCGGAACAGCGCCCGCCCGGCCTCCGTCGAGAAGCCGGGCTCGACGAGCAGCGAGATCCAGCTCGTCAGGTATGAGTACTGCATCGCGGCGATCGCGGTGTCGCCGCCGTGCAGGTACTCGAGCGTGTCCATCGCCGCCGGGTCCATCCAGCCGGTGCCGGTCGGCACCACGACGACCAGCACCGAGCGGTCGAAGGCGCCGACGCGGATCATCTCGTCGAGCACCAGCTGCGCCCGCGCCTCGACGTCGTCGGCCGAGTTGAGGCCGGCGTAGATCCGGAGCGGCCGGGCGGCCGGGCGGCCGGTGAAGGCCTCGATCTGCCCGGCGGACGGGCCGGAGGCGACGAACTCGCGGCCGGCCCGACCGAGCGCCTCCCAGTCGATCAGCGATTCGGCGCTGCCGGTCCCGAGCGGGTCGGCCGGCATCGGATGCTCCGGCTGCATCAGGGCGTCCCGGGTCGCGAACATCTCGTCGGCGGCGTTGAAGAACCAGCGCAGCAGCACCCCGTCGACGATGCCCCAGAACAGCAGGACCGCCACGAGGAGCCCGACGAACTTCGAGATCCGCTCGGGGACGCGGCGGGCGAGCCAGCGGCGGACGAGGCGCGCCACCAGCAGGAACAGCCGGCCGAGCAGGATCAGCACCAGCGCCACGAGGGCGGCGATCGCCATGACCTCGATCGGGTGGCCGGTGTGCACGGGCGGCATGTCGACGCGCTCGCGGATCGAGTTCTGCCACTCGGCGGCGCGCCAGGAGAAGGCGACGACCACGACGGCGGCCAGCGCGGCGGCGCCCCAGGTCGCATTGCGGCGCAGATTGCGGCCGGCGACCGGCAACTGAAGGTACTCCCAGAGCCAGAGCAGCGCCGCGCCCGCCCCGTAGCCGATCGCGAAGCAGGTGCCGGCGAGCACCCCCTGCAGCAGGAAGCTCCGGGGGATCAGCGACGGGGTCAGCGACGCGGCGAGAAACAGCGCCCCGATCACCAGACCGAGTCCCGAGAAGGAGCGCCAGGCCGCGCTGATCCGCCCGCGCGGCGCCGGCGCCGGCTTGGCCGGAGCGTTCGCGGGCCGGCGCGGGCCCTTGCGGCCGCGGCGGCCGGCGGCAGGCTGGGCTGGCATCGGCGTCTCCTCATCGCGAAGGCGGTCCGGCGATCCCTAGCGCATCGAGCGGCGGCGCGGAACCGTCGCGCGGTCGCGCCCGCCGGGTTTTTTGCAGGTGCACACCGATGGTTGACAGCCGGCGGGCCGCTGCGGCTAATCGCTTCCGTCCGGCGCGCGGCCGGACCACCGGGGAATTTCCATGACCGAGCCTCTGGTCTTCGACACGGCGGCCGCCGAGCGTGCGGTGCGCGAGACGGTCCGCCGGCATTCGACGCTGTTCCTGATCCAGGCGGCGCTGCTGGTCGTCGCCGGCCTCTTCGCCATCATCTATCCGCTGATGTCCTCGCTGGCGCTCGCCTGGTTCCTCGGCTGGACCCTGATCGTCGGCGGCGCGGTGCAGGCGATCAGCCTGATCGCGGCCGGGCGGGTGCCGCACTTCTGGCTGCAGCTCTTGTCGGCGGGGGTGTCGGTGGTGACCGGCATCCTGTTCATCCGCCACACCGGCGTCGCGGTGACCACGCTCGCGATCCTGCTGGTGCTGTTCTTCCTCGTCGAGGGCATCGCCAAGGTGATCATCGCCCTGTCGGTGCGGCCGCTGGCGAACTGGGGCTGGCTGCTGGTCAGCGGCCTGATCGGCATCGGGCTCGCGATCTTCCTGATCGCCAACCCGCTGCTGAGCCTGGTGGCGCTCGGCATCTTCATCGGCATCCAGTTCCTGACCGAGGGCATCGCGATCGGCTGGCTGGCCTGGCAGGCACGCAGGCTCTGACGCCGCCATGGCCGCCGGCTCGCCGCTCGTGCGGGGGTTCCTGATCTCCGGCCTGCTGTTATTCACCGGGGCGGTGCTCTACCTCGGGGCGCCGGTGATCGTGCCGGTTGTCGAGGCGCTGGTGGTCTGGTTCGTGCTGAACGCGATGGCGTCCGGGCTGCGCCGGATGCCGGTCCTCGGCCGGATGCCGGCGTGGGCGGCGCTGCTGCTCTCGGCGATCGTCGTGCTGGTGCTCGGCGGCCTCGTCGTCGTCGCCGCGGTGACGACGACGAGGCCGCCGAGCACCAG